>Ga0116178_10000309_pt1 | contig 44331 bp, 28 predicted proteins | sample AD_STIC12_MetaG_FD_89880 | JGI IMG/M metagenome (GOLD analysis project Ga0116178, IMG submission 89880) | Active sludge microbial communities of municipal wastewater-treating anaerobic digesters from USA - AD_STIC12_MetaG | ecosystem: Engineered > Bioreactor > Anaerobic > Digestate | place: USA...
ATTCCCCGAAAATCGGCCCGACGTTTCCCGGCCGGGCGGTCACGCCATTGTACAACGACAAGGCGGCTATCCGCCAAACGCGGGTATTGCCCGAATGATTCCCGGGAAAGGGGTGGAAGATGCCGGACTACTCGACGGCCTTGCAGCGCTCGACGCACTCGGCCGGGGTCACTTTGAACTCACAGGGTTCCGGATCCGGTGGGCACTGCGACACAAACCCGTTGCACGAATTGACGCAGTCATCGACAACGACGTTGCACACATAGGCGCAGTTGTCGTGACCCAGCAGGCAGCCCTTCAGGCAGTAGTCGGTGTCCCCGCCGCAGATGTCCCGGCAGTACTCCTGATCCTTGGCGTCGGAAGATGTCGATCTGGTGCAACGGTTCAGGCAGAAATCGACGCCGCCGCGGTAAGTGATTTCCAGCTTGTCCGTATATCCAAGCGGGTATGTGAACTGGATGGCGTTCTCGGGACGCTCGCCGTTCTTCACGTCGAACGTCGGGCACATCGGAGAATTGCGAACCAGGCTGAAGTCGCCCTTAACCTCGCCGACCGTCTCCATCAGGATCGGGCAGTTGCCCTGTTCGTCCAGCGCGACCGCGCACGTCCCGTCACCGTTGTACTTTCGGATCTCGATGGACGCGGCCGAACGGCACACCTCGGCACACCCGGGCCGACCCTCGAAAACCGCGTTGCATTCCTTCAGGCATTCCGCGACGCCGACGCCGCAAACCTGGGTGCAGTTGGCGGCCGAGTCGTCGAAGATGTTCTCGCAGCGTCCCTGGCAGTCCCACTCAAGGGGGCGCGGCAGGCAGATCTGGCCAAGCAGCGGAACGACGAATCCCGCAATCTGTTCAAGCAGTGGCGCGACGCCGCCCGCGGAACACACGTTTGCGAGCTGTCCGTAACGGCCGCTGCCGAAAAGATTGACCGCATCGATGTACCGCTGTCCGAGTTCGGCCACGCCGTAATCCGAAGAGCAGACGTAGTTGAACGAAGTCGTGATGGTATCGCGGCCCTTGGCGCAGCGACATTCAAAGAACCGACCCCTGACGTCGTCAACCTCGGCCGAAGCGGGCGATGCGCCCTCGCCTGGGGCCGCGTCTCCGACGATCGCGGCGAACAGGACCTGGGCCGGATCGGGCTTCAGTGAACGAAGCTTGTTGACCAGCGACGAAGTCGAATACAGCGGACACTTTTCACGGCTGAACGTGTTCTTTGAATCAAGGCACTTGGAATAATCGCACTCGCCCGAGGGCAGGCAGCCGTTCTCGTCACGCATGCAGGCGCAGGCGGTCGTGCTGTCCTGCTGACCGGCGTAGTTGAACCACCTGCCATCCCTGTCCGGGAATCCTTCGGGCGACGAACAGTCGTCCTCGTCGGAAATCACGATGATCAGCAGATACGCGTCGTCGCGCAGGAACTCACGGGCCTGGTCGGCATTTTCACCCTGCTTGTCCAGGGCCATCCACGCGGCAAGGAGACCCTGCTCCTGGGTTCCGCAATCGACCTGATCCATGTAAAGAGACGTCATGCACGTGAAAAGGTGCTCGAACACCGTTTCAACCATGAGCTTCCGCATGGCCTTGGATTCCAGGCTGTTGTCTGTCGGCAGGTTGCGCCACTCAGGATCCCAATCCGGCGGCCACATCCACTTGCCCTGAATCCATTCGACGGCACGCTTGTCGGCCTCGTCCTTGTCAAGAACCTTCGGTCCGTCCTTCCATGTCGGCTTGCCTTCATTGAAGGTCACCGTGCCCGGGCAGTACATCCACCTCGGTTCGCGCGCGCAGCCTATGTTCGCGCAGTTGCCGCCGGGGCAGACGCACTGGTAATTGGAAACCCCGAATTCCTGGATGCAGTTGTTCTGGCAGTTATAAGCGTTGCTGCACGACATCAGGCAGATGAAACCGGCGTTGGCGATGCCGCCCTGTGCCGGATCAAGGCACATGTCGATGCATGCGTCCTGGGTAACCCCGGCGCCGCACATCTTCGAGCACAGTCCCGCCATCTTCGGGCCGAAATTGTGTTCGCAACGGGTTTCACACTTTTCCTCGCCCTGAAGGGCACCGGCCACGATATCGCACTTGGGCTCCCTCTGGAGGGCCTGGCAAACCGACTCGCAGGTCGCGCCGGCCTCGCCGCAGCTTTCATCGCACCTTGTGGTGTTCGAGGTGATGTCGAGACAGACCTTCTGGCAGTCGGCGTCGCGGCAGCGAACCTTGCAGTCGGTGAAGTCCTCGAAGGAAGGATCGCTCATGCAGGCGTCAAGACTGGGACCGTCGTTACCACATACGGAACCACCCTGCCTGCAACCCTTCGGCATGCCGAAATTGACGGCGCATTCCGTGTTGCTGTCCGGACCGGCACAACGATAGACACAGGACGAGCTGTACGATTCGAGCAGGTAACCATCGAAAGGATCGATGAAACCGCCGGGATTGCCATCGGGGGCGTCACAGACATAAACGGGAACCGAACCGGAATTGGTCGCGTTCTTGCATTCCCAGTTATCGGGATCGGGAACGCCCTTCATGCCGGCACACGCATCGACCCCGGAATCGGATTCGACGCACGGGAAACGACGGCTTTCGACACAGGACGATTCGATGGAAGTATTCGGGCGATAGAAAAAGTCGCCACGAATTCTTCCGGCAGCATCGCGCGGGCATACGTTGGTCGTCGTGACGGCGAGCCTCATGTCAATCGCGGTGTACTGCTGGAAAACGTTCAGGAATGCCTTGAAGCTGTCCGCAAGACTCTGCTGCTCCTGGCACATGGACGTCGAGTCGTCAACGACCCACAGGACGTCAAGCTTGGCCGGCTTTCCCTTGTCCCTAAGGACCTGGACCTGAACCGAATACGACTCGTTCAGATCGGTCACCGGAATCTCGTTGCAGGCCGCAAAGACCAGCAATATCGCACAGGAGACGAAGGTTACGCGAAGTCTCATCCCGACACTCCCGAAAATACTCAGGCCCGAAGTGTATCACAGCACATTAACCGCACGCAATCCTTGCAGTCCGATACGCTTGAAACGAACGGCGTCGCGATACGATATTCGAGTCTCCGGACATCAGGAGGACGAAATGCAGCTTTCCCTTCAGTCGGAGCCCGATATCCGGGCCCCGGGAGACGCCGAATGCCTTCAGGCCAGGCTCCGGATGATACGCGGCGCCACGACTGACAAGGCAGTGGCGGAAAAGCGCCTGCGCAGGGAAACGCAGGACATGATTTCGGGAGGCTGGCGTTACTGGATGTGCCGCGACACCAGGATGGCCCGAAGGCTTGGCCCGAAGGCGCCGGAGGTGCTTGTCGTCCAGGGGACCCCCGACCTGTCTGCCCCTCTTGTCGCGGTTGTCGGCCCCAGACGGCCGGACGGCTATGGGATGGAGATGGCGATGTTTTTTGCCGAATCGCTTGGAAGATGCGGGGTCACGGTCGTAAGCGGCGGAGCGGTGGGGATCGACACCATCGCGCACAGATCGGCACTCAACGCGGGCGGCCGCACCATCTGCGTGCCGGGCGGCGGATTCAAACGTCCCTTCCCGATTTCGAACGTCGAACTGTTCTCGCGCCTCGGTCGCGACGATGGATTCCGGGATTCCTGCATGATATCCGAATATTCGCCATCGGAAAGCGCATCCAGGCACCATTTCCCTGAAAGGAACCGGATTGTTGCGGCCCTTGCGGATGCCGTGCTGGTCATACAGGCGGGCTTCGGATCCGGGGCGATGATTACGGCCGACCTTGCGCTGGAAATGTGTATCCCGGTCTTCGCCGTTCCGGCCGACATCCACTACAGTTCGTCGGCCGCGACGAACGACCTGCTTGGACGTGGCGGACGGCCGATGTGCAGACCTGGCGACCTGGAGACGGTCGTCAACCTTGCCGGCAGCGGACTGTCGGGATTCAACCGGAAGCCGGTGCGCAGGACTTCGGGGCTTGGTTCGCCATGGATTTCCCGCGGCGCATCGGGCCGATCGACCAGGCACGCGGACGGTTCGGACGCCCGGGTGATACTCGAAGCGGTCAGGGCCATCCTTTCGGAAACCGGACGCGCGGTCGATCAGGACTCCATCTGCCGACAGACCGGACTCGACGTCGCCCGCGTCCAGGCCGGTCTGCTTGAGCTTGAACTGGGCGGCGGCGTTCAACGCCTTCCCGGGGCGCTGTTCATGCCCCGCCCGGGGGGTTGAAGCTTTCGCCTGGAAACCTGCGACGGGCCGTCAGCCAGGCTGCAACCATCAAGGCGTGGTCAATCCGTCCATCCTGAACCATCTGATCCACCTCGTTCACGTCGGCGACAAAGGTGTCCAGATCCTCGCTGTCATCGAAGTTCCGCGATCCCGACTCCATGCAGCCGGACGCAAGGAATACATGCAGGCTGTTGCGAATCAGCGCCGGGTTTGGCCGGAACGAGCCCAGGCGCACCAGCGTGCCCGCCCTGAAACCTGATTCCTCTTCCAGTTCACGAACGACGGCCGCCGCAGGGTCTTCCCCGGTTTCAACCACGCCGCCCGGGAACTCCCAGGTAACTTCCCCCGAAGCGGGCCGGAACTGCCGCACCAGGACGACCTGCCCCGAGGCGGTGACCGGAACCACGGTTGCCCAGTCACGGCTGACCTGCACGCAGAAACTGTGTTCCCGCCCGTCGCGCGGGTTCATCCTGGTTTCGCGCAGAACCTCGTAAACGCCGAACTTCGCAAGCGACCTCGTATCCTTCAGTTCCCAGGGATCCATCCTTTCCGAATTGACTGGCTTCACTTCGACACCTCTACGGGAATCCTTGGAATGGTTTCCGAAATCCGGCACGTGACTTCATAGTTGATGGTGTTGCACCAGGAGGCAAAAGTCTCCGCCGATATCGACTCCTGACCGGATTTGCCGATCAGGACGACTTCGCTGCCCGGATGCACGTCAGGGATGCCGGTTACGTCAAGCATGGCCATGTTCATGCAGATTCGTCCCCTGACCTGGGCCCGACGCCCCGAGACCAGAGCGTATGCGCCATTGCCAAGACCGCGGTCGTAGCCGTCATAGTATCCGACAGGTATCACCGCCATCGTGATTGGCGAAGTCGCCCTGAACGTCCTTCCGTAACCGACGTACTCGTCCGCCGGCACCTCGCGAACCTGCACCACCGTCGTCTTCCAGGCAAGCGCGGGCTTCAGGTCAATCTGGTTCCTGCTGGAAAGCGCGGCCGTGACGAAAGTTTCGCTGGACGGCCACATGCCGTAGGCGGAAATCCCGGGCCTGACCATCTCAAAGTGGGCCTGGGGCCACAAAATCGTGGCCGCCGAATTGGAAACGCTCCGGACGAACCCCGGCCGCCCACCGACCCCAAGCCGATCAAGCATCGACTGAAAACGATCCAACTGGGCCCGCGCAAACTGATGATCCGTGGTGTCCTCGACATCGGCGAAGTGCATCGACGCCCCGGAAAGACGCACGCCCTGCAAAGAATCAATAAACTCGACAAGTGCCGATGCTTCCTCAAGCCTCAATCCCTGACGATTCGTTCCGGTTTCCAGCTTCAGGTGGGCCCGGAAGACCTGACCGCGTCGGCGCGAAGCCGAATCGAGAGCCGAAACCAGTTCCCGGTCATAGACGATGGCGGAAACGTCGAGGTCGACCGCCTCTTCGGCCGAATCCGGCGTCATTCTTCCGATGACGTGGACAGGCACGTTTATACCGATCCGCCTGATCCGCGCCGCCTCCCAGAGGTCATTGACGCAAAGCACGTCGGCCCCCGCCCTTACGAAAACGGGCGCGACCAGTTCAAGTCCGTGACCGTAGGCATTTGCCTTCACGACCGGGGCCAGGGTCACCCTTGGGCCGGTAACCGCCCGGAACCCGAGCATGTTGCGCGCAAGCGCCGTCGTCGATATCTCGCACCAGGAAAGCCTGTCAGCCATGTGCAGCCTCCAGCCGGGATCCGCATCCGTGCCGCCGGCCACGCCGGCCGGCGCCACACGCGGAATATACCACCTTTGAACAACTTTAGATTTGCGGCCGTTTGACCGGAAAAATCCGGCGTGCCATATTACTTTTTCCGGGTTCATCCATATGCTGGCAGCCAGCTGGCGGCCATCCGGGGAAAGGGGGCTGGGGTACGTTATGGCAAAAATTGTTCTTGCGGGATTCAATATTGATTACGAAGTCTTACAGGACATAAGGAACGGCGGCGGCGTCCCGGAATTCGTGACTCCGGAAACCATCTCGGCGGCCTACGCCCGAATCTCGCGCGATCCCACCGATGTCGGCGAACTCCGACGTAAGTCAAGGAATGAAGTTCTGAAGGCCAGGCAGTCGAACGCCGCCATCGTCTTCGGCATGGGACATCACTCGGTTGCGGAGCATGCCGTCTTCAACTTCGACATCACGGACGTGTCCAGGCTGGCCATCGAGGCACTCGAGTCGCACCGGCTGGCGTCATACACGGAAAAGTCCCAGAGATACATCAAACTGGACGAGGATTTCGTCCTGCCCGCGGAAATCGAACAGGCCGGCGCCGCCGACCCCTTCCGCGAGTACATGGCGCGTTCCTTCTTCAGGTACAGGAAACTCGTGGATGCGCTGACGTCTTCCGGCATGGACGAGAAGCTCGCCGGCGAGGATGCCAGGTACGTGCTCCCGCTGGCCGTCACCGGACAGCTCGGGATGACCATCAACGCAAGATCACTCGAGCACCTGATAAAGAGGCTGGCGTCCCACCCGCTTTCCGAGGTCAGGGAGCTTTCGACCGCCTTCCTGGACGTCGCCGGACCTGTCGCGCCATCGCTGATCCGCTTCGTGGAACCGGGCCATTACGACCTGCACAGGTACGAGGCCGCAATCGAGGCCGCGCGCGCGCTTCCGACCATCCCGGCGTCGGACGGCCCGATGGAGACCGGTCCGGAGTCGACCGTGCGGATGATCGCATGCGATCCGGAAGGCGACGTCTTCATCCTGGCCACCCTGGTGCAGGGTGTCATCAATCGTGGTCTTGGGCCGGCCATTGAATGGGTTCGCGGCCTTTCGACCGAAGAACGCATGAAGGTCTTCGAGTCAATCACCGCCGGCATGTCAATCCACGATCCGATGCCGCGTGAGTTCGAGCACGCCGGAATGACTTTCGAGATCATCATGTCGGCGGCGGCCTTCGGACAGGCCAAGCGTCACCGGATGGCAAGCATCACCACGCAGCCGTACGACCCGTCGCTGGGAATCACGATTCCGAAGTCCGTCTATGCGGCCGGCCTGGCAAACTTCATGATCGAGGCGTTTGACGACGCGCACCGCATGGTGGATCTGCTGGGCGGCCCCAGCTCGGCCCTGGCCGGCTATGCCTGGCTGAACGCCAACAGGCGTCGTTGCGTCATGACGCTGAACCTGCGCGAGTTTTACCACATGAGCAGGCTCCGCGAGGATGGCCACGCCCAGTGGGACATCCGCGACATCGCATCCAGGATGTCCCGCACGGTCAAGCGTGCATTCCCGGTGTGCGGCTCGCTTCTGGGCGGAAAGGACATGGTTCGCGACGCCATCCGCGAAAGAAACCGCAAGGCCGGCATCGACTGAATGTCGGCCGCGCCGGGCCGTGACGGACGGACGGGAAACGCCCGTGAATGGAGTTTCCAATGCATCCCTGGCTGATTGAAGATCCCTTCCGCGTCGGCACGTACGGCATCATGGCTTTCATCGGCTTCATGGTGGCGTACGCGCTCTTCATCCAGGAATTAAAACGCAGGCGCGACTTCCTGAACGGGATGAAGCCCACCGTCATCGCCGACGTGACGCTGATGCTGGCGGTGTTCTTCGGAATCCTGGGTTCGAAGCTGGCGTTCATGCTTTTCGAGGCGCCGGAGTTCAGCGTCGAGATGCTGATGTGGAACGCGGGCCTTACCTGGTACGGCGGGTGGTTTCTCGGATGCGGCGCGGTGGTTCTGTGGTTCCGGATGCGCCGCCTGAACGTGGCGATGATGGCCGACCTGCTCGCCCCGATGCTCGCGCAGGGATATGCGTTCGGCCGTGTCGGATGCCAGCTTGCGGGTGATGGCGACTTCGGCGTCCCCTGCGTGCCGGAAAACATCGATTCCGCCATCTGCATGACCTATCCGCAGGGACTGGTGCCTTCGCCCTGTTACGCCGGTGGCGTCGAATACCTGGTCTGCCCGACGGACGCCATCGATCCGTTCTGGTTCCCGGTGCACCCGACGCCAATCTACGAGTCAATCACCGGATTCATGCTGTTCGGGCTGCTGTGGTTCCTTCGAAAAAGGATTCACCTGAACGGGGTGCTTTTCGCCATCTACTGCCTGATTGCGGGCGTCCTGCGTTTCCTCGTCGAGTTCATCAGGATGCCGGAGATGCGTCCCGAACGATTCCTGGGACTCCGTGACGCCCAGCTCATCGCAATCGCCCAGGTGCTTTTCGGTGCCATCATCATTGCGGTCGTCGCAACCAGGCACCGATCCGCGAAGGCCCGCCCCTGACAGCCACGCCTTCACTCCTTGAACCGCCGGACGGCATGTCCAGGAAAGGCCCGGTCGTCTGCGGCAGGTCGAACGCCATTTCTGCCGGGGCACCCGCGCCGTAAACGTGCCTGTAGGCGGCAAGATTTCCTCCGACAAGCCTTATGTATTCCCGCGTCCTTTCGAAGGGAACCGCCTCGACGAACAAATCGGCCTGAACCGAGCCAAGGCGCCTGAGGAACCTTCTCCCGGCGCCCGACCCGGCATTGTAGCCGGCCAGAACCAGGGGCAGGTTGCCATGAAAATGCGTTATCAACTGATCAAGCAACGCCGCCCCGGCCATGACGTTCCCGTCCGGGCCGGAGGCCTTCGGCTTCAACCCGGCCGCGGGGAAAGCCTTGCCGGCCACGGTAGCCGCCGTCGCGGGCATCAACTGCATCAACCCGCCGGCACCGGCCGGCGACCGCACCGACTTCCTGAATCCGCTTTCAATGCGCATCACCGAATAGATCAGCGCCGCATCCACGTCGAACACGGCGGAAGCCCTTTCCACGGCCTGGTGCCATGGCCTTGGCCAGGCGGCCGTCCAGAGCCAGGCCGTGTCCCTTTCGATGCGGCCGCGAAGGAACGATGCCGCCTTCATTGCATCCCTCGCTCCCATTCCAGCGGCCCTGGCAGAAGCGAGGAACTGCAATCCGTCTTCATCCAGGACACACCTGCGGGCCCTTGTTGAAAGCTCCCGCAGCGCCAGGGATCGCTCGCCGGCCATGAAAAGAAAGACTCCCGGGGCCGATGTGGCGCCGGTTCTGATGACCGCCGGCAGTCCATGCCCGACGCTTCCCGCCAGATCCCTGGCGTGGGTTCCATCCGGCAGTCCGGCCGGCGCGCCCCCGTCGACCTGAACACCGAACCACCCGGACAGCCTGGATGCCGCGAGCATGCCATACCATGAGCAGCACGAGGCCCGGGCAACCCTTTCAAGATCCTCCCGGGCTTCCACCGAACGCCCCATGCCGAAAAGGGTGACGCCACGAAAATACCTGGCCCTTTCGGCCAGCCCGAACATTACTCCGTTGCCACGATCCCTGGTTTCAAGTATCGCGTCCAGATGAGCAAGCGCCTGTTCACGCCTTCCGGCCATCATCGCGGCAAGTGCCTTCATCCAGTCGGAATTGCGGGCCAGCGCCGGGGCCATGACGGATTTCGACGCCGCTTCGAGGATCTCACTGGCCCGGTCGTGAAGTCCGACCCTCATGAAAGCGCGGGCGCCGTCCGAGGCCGCTCCGGGCGCCAGAGGGCTTGCCGGATATCCGTCCACAAGCCTCGCGAGCCACTCGCCGGCCGCGGCGTCGTCACCGCCGTCCATGGCCGCTTCCGCGGCAAGCTTGATTATCCATGCCCGGACATCGGGACTGGACGCCCGCCCCAGGGCGACCTGAAGATCCCCCGCCGTGGAATCGGCAATCCTGTCACGGTATATCAGGCACGCCATCGAGGCCGCTTCCGGCAATGCCGGATCGATTGACGACAGTGCCTTCCGATTGCGCGCAATCCTTCGGCAGAGCGGTTTCAAATCCCTGCGCCTCGAAGATTCTATTTCCCTGATGACCTCGATTGCCGGCGAAAGGGGACTTCCCAGGGACTTCAGAAGGGCAGCAGCATCCCTGGAATGACTGCCGTCACGATCGAGAAACCAGGCGGCAAGAGCCATGGCGACCGCTTCACCGCGCCTTCCGGCTGCGTCCAGCGCGCGGGCGAGGGCAAGCCTGGCCGATAGGATTTCATGGGGCCTCATCTCGTCGTGGAAAAGTTCAAGGATGACCTGAACCGCCGCTTCCGGCCGATTCTCGGCCATCAGGCTTCCGGCAAGCTTCCGTCGGGCCTCGACCCACATCGCCGAAGCCGGTGAAACGGCGCCCCATGCGGCGCGGGCACCAGCGATGTCGTTCTTCTGATCCAGGAGCACCCCGATGCGGAAGGATGCGACATCGCCCAGCGGAGAACCGGCCGCGGCCCGATAGCGGGCGATTGCGGCGTCAATCCTTCCCGCCTGCTCGTAAAGGCCGGCCACGACCCAGTCAATCACGCCGCCGGGAACCCGGCCAGGCTCGCACTCGGAACCGCCCGACCTGATGGCATCAAGTCTTGCAACCGCGGCATCGATTCCGCCGCGACCTTTGACAGCCCCCGCGATAAGCCCCTGCCAGGCTGGATCCCTTGCGATGACGATCTCCGACTCCGGTGACGCCGCCCGCGCCGAAACGCAGATGAACATTGCCGCGAGCAGCACTTCCAACGTCCGGACCGGATTCATCAAACCTCCTCGTCAAGGCAGGCCGTGGCAGGTTATCATAACAGCGTTTCCGGCAATCGGACGGACCGTTGGCCGACGCGGTCCTCCTGGAGGTGCCGAACTGGACATTTTCGACCCCGGCATGCTGCAGGACGCGCTGACCGGCGGACGCCAGGCGGCCGCGCTGGCGGCGCTCTTTCACGCATCCCTGATCGAGTACGTATTTCCCGTCTTTCCAGGCGACACCGTGACCATCGCCGGAGCCGTTCTTGCCGTCACCAGCGGGCTGCCGCTCTGGGGTGTCTTCGCCGCCACGATGGCCGGCGGCCTCGCCGGTTCCGCGCTGGATTTCTGGATCGGCCGTGCCTTCGGTCGTGGTTGGAAGACGGCAGGACCGGAATTCAAAAGGCGACACCCCTGGCTCGACCGCGTCCTGGGCCAGGCCGATCGGCTCAGCACCAGGTTCGCAAGACACGGAACGGTGCTTCTGCTTGCCAACCGCATGATGCCCGGAATCCGGAGCCTCCTCTTCGTCGCTGCCGGAATGGCCGGCATGTCTTTCGTCAAATCGATGCTTGCCGGACTCGTGAGCAACGCCGCCTGGACAGGATTGCTGATGCTCGCCGGGCTGGCCCTCGGGGCCAACCTCGACTCGGTGGTCATGCTGTTTCGAACTTACTCCGTCGCCGTCTGGTGCGTGATTGCAGCCGCACTTGGCCTTTGGCTGACGGCCTGGATCAGGCGCCGGAGGACGGATCGACGGGAAGCGGGGCCTTGACGCGACGCCTTGTCTCGGGAAGCGCATTGTAGGCGGAAACGGCCGCGGCCTTCATGTCCGGCTGGCGCCCGTTCGCCACTTCGTCCTGCATTAACTTGTACGCGTTCTTGAAAATGACCGGCGAAACCGATTCGACCTTGTCAACCTCGCCAATCTCCCAGGCCCTGCGTCCGTCCTTCATCGCCTGCGCGATGATTTCATCCCTGTCCGCGCGTGCCGGCGCCTTCATGACCACCGTCGCCAGCACCCGGTAAGAATCGACGAATGGTCGCAATATCTCGGAATACCAGTTTATCTCGTCCATACGCATCCGGTTGACCTGGATACCGTCGGACACCCTGACAAGCAGCCCTTCATCGACGAAAAAATCGACCGTCCGGCTTCGTGATTCCAGCATTGAAACGGTCTTGTCGTAAACGAATTCCAGCCTGAAAAGCCTTGTCAGATCCCGCGTGCGGCGATGCAGTTCCTGCTCGTCCATCCTGTCGGCGGCTGCCAGCGACTCGACCGCCGTCGCCACTATCGCCTGCGGGAGGAAGAAATGGACGATACCGTTCTTGTAGTACTCAAGCCACGCGCGGTGACGCTCGACAACGGAAATCACGGAATCGAAGCCTTCGCCGCTGACCTTGACCGCACCCTCGCGCGCGAACACGCCAAGGACTTCCTCGATCAGGCCGTCAATTGCGGTGATCCTTGGCGCCTCGAGGGTCGGAAGTCCGGGCCTCTGCATCTCGGCAGTGTCACGCCAGTCCACATAAACCCGACGCCACGCGCCGGTCGAAAACTTCCCATCCCCGGGCAGCATGGCCGCGTCCAGCCTGTCGGAAAACAGGCCGCCACGAATCGCGATCCGCCGGTAAAGTTCGACGGTCTGTTCCACGAGAACCGGGCGCGGGATGCCACGTGCCCTGGTCGTCATCAGGACGAACGCCACCAGGTTCTGGGGAGTCACGACGATGCGGCTGTTAATATCCCACATCAGCGAGTATCCAAGGCGCCTTACAAGCATGGGATCGACTGACGCGCCATCCTCGAGCGGTATCGCGACGCCCTGGCCGCCAAGCCAGGCGGTCATGCTGACCGGCTCGCCGAACTTCATGTAAAGCTGGCCGAACCTTGATCCCAGGTTGCGGGCGCGCTTCATGATGTTCGCCAGGCTGACCACCCCGATCCCGGACTTGTCCCCGCGGCGCTCGCGCTCGAAGAACGACCCTTCGACGATTCGCTCGTACGTCACGGAACAGGGCACCAGCCACACGTCCGGCGCCGCGCCGGAAGCAACGGCATCCACCACCATCGAAAGGATTTCTCCGCGCGGCGGTTGCAGCTTGCCCGACCTGCTCCTGCTTCCCTCGATGAAAAATTCCAGCCAGTAGCCTTCCTTGACCAGCTTCCTTACGTACTGGCGAAGAGTCCTTTCATAAACCGGATTGGAGCCGATGCGGTGCCTGACGAAGAACGCGCCGGTCCGCCGCAGCACGGGCTTGACGAAATTCAGCTTGCGCTGCTCGCGGACCGCGACATGCGGCGGAATCAGCCCGTGCGTATAAAAGACGAATGAATACACGAAGTAATCCAGGATACTCCGTCTTGACGGAACCAGGACGACCGGGGCATTCTTCCCGACCTCCCTGATTCTGGCCAGGCCCGCGGTATCGACCGATATCCCGGTGAACCTGCGCTGAAAGATGACCGCCAGGACGACCCCGAACGCATCCAGCCAGCCGACGCTGAAATCGGCAGCCATGTTGCGCAGCCATGCCCCCGCCTTCTTCATGCTGGCGGCCGGTCCGAGTCCGACCTGCGCGCCGGCCGTGGTGACGGCATCCTTGAACGGCCTTGTCCGCATGATCTCATCGACCATTACGCCGCGGCCTTTCAGAACCGGTCCCCGGATGGCGCGGGACTCGCGCAGCAGCGTCTCGGCAATCGCGAACTTCAACCTGACGGCAACGGCATCGGGATCGCGATCGGGCGACTCCTGGACGAATGACCGCAGATCGATCGGACTTCCAACCTGAGCATGGGCGCTTCGAAAATTCCAGATGAACGAAAGCGCCTTGCGCAGGGCCCCGGGCGCCTGGGGATCGCCGAAGACGAAGTCGAGCACGCTCCTGCGGTAGGACTCCGGTTTCTGTTCCCAGACCAGCAGAAGCGGGATGATCATCAGGGGACGCTCGACCTCGGACTGTATCTCGACCAGATCCTTAAGGTAGCTGATCCGGTATTCGGCGCCCCACTGGCTGAGCGCCTTCGGCCGCTTCAGAAAGATCAGGCACGGGCGGCCGGCGCCAAGCCCGGCGCGCATCATCTCGCTGTCCGGCAGGGGGGGAAAGCCCCGGCCGGTCAACCTCATCCAGACCCTGCGAAGATACTGGGACATCGGCCTGAATGCGGACATCGAGATTTCGTTGGCGAAAAAGACAAGCGGAAGCCCGAAACGGGCAAAGGCATAATTGAAATACAGGTAGTCGAGACGGCTGTGGGCATCCATCACGAACACCGGCGTGCCCGCGCTGCATGCAATCCTAATCGCATCGATATTCGATTCGTCAAACCTGACCGCACCGAAGAAAGTGCGGCTGAGCCAACGCATGAATCGGCCCTGGCGCCTGACCATGGAAGAATCCGACTCGGTGTCGCCGTCAAGCACAGGGGGCTGCTGACGGCCGGAAAGAACCGGCGTCGTCTTGTCATCGGACTTCATCGCGATACCTGAAGAACCGGCCACGGATCATACACCAAGTTATCGACGCGGCGGTTCCGATTCGCCAAACTCCTGTATCATTGAAGACCGTTGGTTCCGGGGGCGTCATGGGCTGGAGTCCCGAAAAGGCAGCGGCCTTCACGGCGGATCTTCCGCACAGGCCTGGCGTCTATATCATGCGCGACCGGGCCGGGCGGGTGATCTACATCGGCAAGGCGGGAAACCTTCATTCCCGGGTCAGCCAGTACTTCAGGGAATCCGGTGACACCAGGCCGTTCGTCGCGATCCTTTCAGAAGTCCTGTACAGGCTGGAAACGGTTGTCACGGCCACCGAAAAGGAAGCCCTGATCCTTGAAAACGAACTGATCAAGAAGCATCGGCCGCCTTTCAACGTTCTCCTTAAGGATGACAAGGCGTATCTGTACCTGAGGCTGGATCCCGGGGCCGAATTTCCCAGACTTGAACTCAGCAGGAAAAGGCGCGACGACGGGGCCCTCTACTTCGGCCCGTCGCACTCGGCCCAGGCAATACGCCAGACACACCTGATGGTTACCAGGCACTTCGGCCTGCGAACCTGCGCCGACGCGCAGTTCGCAAGCCGCAGGCGCCCATGCATCGAATGGCAGATGAAACGGTGCGCCGGGCCCTGCTGCAAGATGGTGACCCGGGAGGGATACCGGGAAAGGGTCGATGCGGCAATCCTCTTCCTCAAAGGCAGGTACCAGGAAGTGCTGAAGGCACTGACGGCGGGGATGAAAGCGGCGGCGGCGGCCGAAGACTTCGAGGAGGCCGCCCGCCTGCGCGACCAGGTTCGGGCGGTTCAGGACGCCCTTTCCCGGCAGTCGGTCGTCCTGCCCGGCACGACGGACGTGGACGCGATTGGAATGGCGGCAGCCGGGGATCTGGCCGTGGTCATGATCCTGAGGTTCGAATCGGGCGTACTGCGCGACCAGGCGCCACTGGTGCTCGACAACGTGGTGGCTCCCGTCGCGGAACTGCTTGAAAGCGTGCTTCTGCAGTTCTATTCGCGCACCCCGGTGCCGGCCGAAATCCTGGTTCCGGATCACGTCGGGACGGGAACCGGGGACGATCGCCCGCTTGAAGCGCTGGAAAGCCTTCTGGCGGCCAGGGCCGGCAGGCAGGTTCTCATCAGGACGCCGAAGCGCGGCCGGTCGGCGGACGCTCTGCGGATGGCGAACGACAACGCGGCAGAAACCCTTCGGGCGGCCATCGAGGGCGCGGGATCCCGGAAAAGGGCGCTTGAACGCCTTGCGGCCACGCTCGGCCTGGATCGGCCGCCGACCAGGATCGAAGGCTTCGACATGAGCCAGTTCCAGTCCGCGGAGCCGGTCGGATCGATGGTCGTGATGACCGACGGACGGCTCGACAAGAAGTGCTATCGGACGTTTTCCGTGAAATGGGAATCAAGCCGGGGCGACACAGGGTTCATGACGGAAGTGCTTTCGCGGCGGCTGGCGGATGTCGGCCGGAGCGGCGATGGATCGGACTGCGCGGCCGTGCCAGACCTGATCATGCTTGACGGGGGACCTTCCCAGCTCATGGCAGCCAGGGCGGTTCTTGACAACCTGGGGCTTCGAATTCCCCTGGTGGCGCTGGCCAAGTCCAGGGTTGTCGCGATGCCGGGCTCGTCCGTTTCCCATACCCCCGAAAGACTGTTCGTGCCTGCGGACAGCGGGGCGCCGGAATCCCCCGGGCTGCGCCAGGATGAAAGGGCGTATTTTTCGGACGCGCCGGACGACCTGTGCGACCAGGCCAGGATGCTTGTTCCAAGCCAGAACGATCCCGGGCTTCATCTTCTGATGAGGCTTCGTGACGAGGCCCACCGATTCGCGATTTCGTTTCACAGGAAGCGGCGTAACCGGAGGGGCCTGGGTTCGATCCTGGACGGGATCAACGGTCTGGGAAAGAAGCGGCGCACGGCGCTGCTGCGCCATTTCAGGACGGTGGCGGCAATCCGCCAGGCAACACTGGAAGACCTGATGGCGGTACCCGGCATTCCCGCGGCCGTGGCTGATGCCATTTTCGACAGGATGCACCAATGAAAGGCGATCAATCCCGCCTGCCATCGGAAACGGCGGCAAGGCTGGCACTCCTGAGAGAAGACCTGGCGGCGCGGGACAGGCTTGCCGTCGCGTTTTCCGGCGGCGTCGATTCATCGATGCTGCTTACGGCCGCGGCTTCCGTGAAGGGGCTGGAAGTCATCGCGGTCACGGCCGTGTCCGAGTTCCTTGCCGGGCGTGAACTTAAGCTGGCGGGGGCCCTTGCGGAAGAACTGGGGGTCAGGCACGTGGTCGCGGAATTTGATCCGCTCGGGCATCCCGAAATCCGGAAAAATCCGCTGGATCGTTGCTATTACTGCAAGGCTGCGACTTACAGGACCTGCCTTGACGCGGTCGCCCGCCATGGTTTTACGACAATGGCCGATGGAACGATTGCGGACGATGCCGCGGACTTCCGCCCCGGCCGCAGGGCGGCGACGGAACTCGGGGTGATAAGCCCGCTGGCCGATTCCGGGATGACGAAGGCCGATGTCCGTGTGCTTTCACGGGAAATCTTCGGCCTGAAAGGCTGGAACAGGCAATCCGGTGCCTGCCTCGCCAGCCGCTTCCCGCCCGGAACCGCGATTTCGGCCGGGGCGCTGGCCAGGGTTGAACAGTTGGAAAATGCCCTTCTGGATCTCGGGCTGGACGTGGTGCGGGCCAGGTATTTCGGGAACACGGCAAGGATCGAGACCTCTGCCGAAGGCCTGGAACGGCTTGCTGACGCGACCGTCAGGCAGGCTGCCGTGGACGCCGGGATCGGTGCCGGCTTTTCGGTCGTCGCGGTGGATCCGGAGCCCTACCGGCCTGGACGCCTGAACGGGGAGGCCGCACTATGACGACGGCCGCGATACTGGCGCAACTTCGCAGAACCGAGGTGCAATGGACCCTGGTTCCCGCGGCGGCCGCGGCCGGATTGCTTTTCGTCCCCGGGTTTGATGTCCTGTCGTTTTATTTCTGCATGCCGATGGCCCTGCTGCTGGCGATGGCCGCCGGTTCGGTTACGATTACCGCAGTCTTCCGTGGCAGGGCTGGCGGGGATACCGCCGCCGGGCTGCGACGTGGATTGCTCCATTCGGCGCTGCTGGGCCTGCCGCCGCTTGCCGTAATCACCGCCGGTCACTTCATCAACGGGCCGTGCGATTACGCTTACGGACTTGTGCATTTCATGGCCGGGCCGTTCCTTTCAACCATCATCGGCTCCGGCGTCGCGGCGTCCTGCTCGATCGCTTCGCGAAAGGAATCAAGGGCATCGCGCGCATTCATCGCGATCTTCATCCTGTCTTTCGGCCCGGCTGCCGCAATCCTCTATTTCACGCCGGCAGTCAGCTTCTTCAACCCGTTCCTGGGGATGTATCCGGGACCGATTTACGATGAAATCATCGAAGTCACCCCCGCCTATGTGACGTTCCGCGTCTGGTGCCTGCTCGCGGTGGCTGCCTTCTGGACCCTGGCAAGGGCCACGAACCCGGGAGAACCGGGGATGCGGGAAGGTTCGCGGGCAGCGAGGATACTTGTCCCCGCCGGTTTGCTGCTCCTGTGCGTGGCAACTGCATACGGGTGGGGAAATTTCAGGTTTCTCGTCACCAGTGGCGATATCCGTCGGGAGTTATCCTTCGTCAGATCCGACAAATGGTGCGTCCTTCATGCCGACGCGTCGTACGCAGCCAGGGACGGACTTGCGGACGATCTTCTGAAGGACTGCGGCTTCAGGCACAGGCAGACCGCCGAATTCTTCGGCGTGAGTCCGAATCCGCCGGTTAACGTCTTCCTGTATCGCGATGCCGACCAGAAGGCCAGGCTGATGGGTGCCAGGCACGTGGAAGTCAGCAAGCCCTGGCTCAACGAAATCCATGTAACCGGAATACTGCCCGGAGAAATGATCCTGGCCCATGAAATCGCGCATGTTACGGCCGGACGCCTTTCACCGAACCTGCTGGCCATGCCGCTTCGTTTCGGGGTGGTTCCGGACATGGCCCTGGTCGAGGGTCTTGCGGTGGCCGCCGCCTTCGCGGACGACGGCCCTTCACCGCACGAATGGGCCCTCGCCATGATGCGATCGGGCATGACGCCTGACCTGGGGGAGCTTTTCGCGCCGCTTTCCTTCATTACCGGCGGTGCGGCGGCCTCGTACAACACCGCCGGTTCCTTCCTTCATTACGTCCGTCAGGCACACGGCATGCCGGCAATCCGAGCGCTGGCGCAGGGCCAATCCTTCATCCAGGCCACTGGCCTGGGGCTTGACGCCCTGCAGGTTCGCTGGCAGGACTTCCTGACCGACCAACACGGCGCCGAAATGGACGAAGTCCTGAAGATGCGCGCCGCCGCTCGTTTCTCCGACCCCGGCGTCCTTCACAGGAAGTGTCCGCTGGACGTGGCCCGAAGGCTGCGCGACGCCGCGCAACTCTACGAACGCGGCTGCCTGGAGGAGGCCCTGGGCAAGGTACGCCAGGCCGTCGAACTCGACCCGATGGATCGTTCTGTGACAAGGCTGGCCGCCAGGATGGAATTCGGACTGGCGCGTGGCCTTGGGGAACATCCCCGATTCATTGCGATGATCGAGGACGTCCTCCGACCGCCCAACGGCGCCGCATCCATGGCTGATCGAACCGCCGCGGCCGACCTGCTGATTCTGCGGGGCATCAACGACATTGACCGTAACCGCGGCAACGCAAGTCTTCAAAGGGCTTTCGTGGAACTGCGCGATCTTAAGGCGATGCTGACCCCCGGCGGCGCCATGCGGGGTGTCTGCGCGCGGCTGGCCGCCCTTGGTGCCAGTCCCCGGGCAGCCGCGGCAATAATCGAGGCGCTTTCGGATCCGCGTCCGTGGGCGGAAGGTGACGCGGGCCGCCTTTACGCGGCCGCTTCGGAAAGCCCCGGGGAGGCCGTTCTATGGTACCTGGCCGGAAGGGCCGCGTCCCGGGAAGGACTGCCGGGAGCCGCGGTCGAGGCATTCAGGATGGCCATTGACGCGGGTTTTGAGGAACCTCTTCCCGATTTAGCGGATGAGAGCGCTTCCTGCGCGTCGGACTTCCTGGCAGAAACGCAGAAACTGCTTGGCGCGGCCGCGTACTGGGCCGGGGATTTCAGGACAGCGACCGAAGCCTTGTCTGGCGCGCTTGAATCGGCACGCTTCCAGGGCGATCGACTGGTGATTCTGGAATACCTTGAAAGAATTAAGCTTGAAGCCCCGCGATAGCCTGTCAGGCCGACGTGCCCTGACCCCCGGAATCCGGCCGGATGCGCCTTGAAAATGTGATTACCCCGTGCGCGACCATGCCGGCCTGGGCCAGCAGGTACATCGCGATCGATACCCAGATCAGGTGCATGTCGGTCCTGAACCGGAGGGCGCCCTCTACCACCGGCCGCCCCGGAATCTGGTCGAGCAGCACGTACGTCCAGAACGCCGTCAACAGGAGGTTGACCACGAGCGAGCGGAATGCGGCCGCGCGCCGACCGGCCTTCAGCGCCAGGAAACGCATGGTCAGCACAAGCCACAGAAGCAGCCCCATGAAAACGTACATGTACGCGTATGGAAAGGCCTCGGCAAACACGACCCCGCTCAGGACCGCGGTTCCGCCAAGATGCAGGGCAAGCATCAGCCCGACAACGCCCTGGCTGAAAAGATCCGTGACCCGACGGACGCGACCGGCGTCGTTCCTGACCCTGGACGAAATCGCCTCGCCGGTGCCGCCCACCGCGTCACCGAGTTGCACCGCCGCCTGCATCGCCTTCAACTGGATGGTTGACCTTGTCCTTTCCCAGCCGGGACTGTCCGGCGGGGATTCCACGCCTTCGTCCCGGTCGCCGCCCGGATCGGGCATGGAATCCGGCGGCCCGTCCGCGTCGTCCATGTGATCCGGAACCCCGTTTGAAGAATCAGTCATGAAGAGCGACTCCCCGATCGTCACAAGTCCCCGAAACCACTATGTCGTCAATATAAATGCCTTCATAGGGGGCCGAAGCATAAACCACCGAATCGTATTCGAAAACAAGCTGGACGACCTGATCGTCCCATTGTTCAAGGGAAACCGCGCTTTCAGCGGCCGGCGGGAACTCCACAAATCCATCGCCGGAGTTGAATTTCTCCATCTGGCTGGTCGAAAACACCTTTGTTTCGCCACCCGTGGTTCTGACATATACGGAAACCACGTCATTGAACCTGCTGAACTCGTCAGTGTTCTTCCACATCATGAACCGCAGATGCGGCGATCTTGTCATCATCAGCTTGATCGGGCCTGTCACCGCCCTTGAACCGGTTTTCATGCTTGAATCGCCGCGACACAGACCGGTTTCCTCATCCCCGAAGAACATGGAACTGGTTCCGGAACCGGACCGGCGCGTGGAGACGTGCCATTCCGGCGACGGCGAATAACCAGGGCCCGGCATCGGAACGACTTCCATGCCGAAATCGCCTTCGAAATCGTGGAAATACACGACAGACTCGCAGCAGTTGGAATCGGTCCTGCGCTCGCACGTTCCGGACGGCAGGGCACCCCGGTTGCAGAAAAGACATGGGTCTCCGCACTGTTCATCGTCCGTGCAGCAACCAGGAATCGCGTCAAAACTGCAGTTTCCGTCGTCACAGGTTCCGGAAAGGCACGGTTCGGCCACGCAGTCGGACGACGTTTCGCAGCAGTCCGGAATCCGTTGATAGTCACACTCGCCGTCGTCCTGGCCGGACGGTATGACGCAGACGCCCTGCATGCATGGGGCATCGGTCTGCTGGCAGTCCCTGTCGCGCTTGCAGCAGAGAATTTCGCGGGCGCAGACGCCGGTGGGCGGCGACGCGGACTCATCGGTTATCCGGCAGAAATCCCTGGTGCATCTGTTGGCATCGGCACAATCCGTTTCAAGCGTGCAGCAGATCCCGGCGCCGGAACCCGACTTGTCCCACCTGTGCGAACACAGGAGATTCTCCTGGCATGTATCGACGGTGCAGACGTCACCGTCGTCGCAGTCCAGATGGGAACGGCAGCATGGTTCAATCGGATCCGCGATTCGGCACGTCCTCGTCTTCAGGTCGCACCGGTCGTCCTTCGTGCATGGGTCACCGTCGTCGCAGTCGTCATCCGAACCGCAGCAGCCCGGCGTCCTTTCGAAGACGCATCCGCCGTCGGCGCAGGAATCCGTTGTGCACGTGTCGTTGTCGTCGCAGACAATCGGATCAATCCTGCAAAGCCCCCTGTCGCAGCGTTCGACAGTGCATGGGTCGTCGTCATCACACTGGAATGAACTGACGCACCTGGTTCCGACCGGCACGTCCGGTTCAACCACCGAATCGGTAACGTTGTCGGCCGCAGTGCACGAAACCATTGCGGCCAGGCATGCCGTCCATATGCAGACCAGCAATTCACGACTCATGCCCTGGCCCTCCCGATCCGAGGTTACAACTTGAAACGGATGTGATAATACCACGTGTGCCCTGGCAGCACCGAATCGCGCATCTTTTGGTGAAAGCTGCCGGCCGTTCCTGGAAAACCCGGTGATTTCAGATGATTGTTTCGTTCTTCAAAATCGATTCCCGACAATTTGACACCTCGGAGGCGACAAGGCTTGCCCAGTCCATCGAGGAAGCCGGACGCGTCGGCAGGGCGCTGCTTTTCTTCCCGGAAGGCATCCCGGACTCCCCGTCGTTCCTTCCGTGGCTGAAAGGCCTGTGTCGCGCCGTCGTAATCGCCGTGCGCGGGGGAATAAGCACTCCCGACCCGGTCGAGACGCTGGTGCGTGCGGGCGTCACGACAGTCGTCATTGAAGAAGCAACGCCTTTCGAGACCCTGTCCAGGATGCCCCGGGATCGGACGGTCGTGGCGCTGGATCCCGACAACTACCGGCAGTACGCGGATGTCAGCGCCGTCGTGCAGAAGATGACCGACAAGATGAACTCCCTGGCCCCATGGGTATCCGGCTTCATGATCGACGTTGACTGGTCCCCGGAAGAGGTCAACCAGCTCCCGCTCGATACGATTCGACGCTTCCGCGACGCCGCCGGTTCCTGCCTGTGGGTAAGGCACCCGACACTGACCGCCGACGACACGCCGGCATTCGACGAACTCGGAATCGACGCGGTGGTTCACGACGGCGACATTCGGGTGTATGCCGACGCCTTCATCAGAAGCCTGAACTTCCACGAAGGCCTGATTCCAACCGTGGCCGTCGACAAGTACGGCCAGGTTCTGCGGGTGGCCTGGTCGTCTCCCCGGAGCCTGTCGGACAGCATCATCAGGGGAACGTCCGGATACTGCGGTCGGAACGGCGTCCACAGCGACCTTTCGACCGGCGTCGGCCGACTGCTGCGGGTAATTCCGGACGAGGAAAGGGCGGCTCTGATGTTCGTCGTAAGGCCGCCAGAACAGAACGGAACCAGATTTTCGTACTCGTCCTTCGGTCCCGGCGGTCGCGAATTCGGCCTGCAGCGGCTATTCGACATCATTCACGGACTGAAGGAACGACCGAGGCCGGGTTCGTACACGTCCTTCCTGTTCGAACGCGAGGATCGCATTCCGCGCAAGCTGAACGAGGAAGTCCGCGAGCTGCTGGAGGCCGGCACAAGGGACGAGATAGCCTGGGAAGCGGCGGACGTCCTGTTCTTCCTGTTCGCCTACCTCGCAGGAACGGATGTTCCGCTCGACGACGTCGTTGCGGAACTGATGGGCCGCAAGCAATAAATCAGGAAAGATCCATCGGCTCGCCGTCAACGGTCGGGCCGACGCCGAAAAGGGCCGCGACGGTCGCGCCGATATCGGCGAACGTCGTCCTCGGGCCGACATCGCGACCGGAACCGGGGGCAATCCCATGATGCCAGGCCAGGAATGGCACATATTCCCTGGTGTGATCGGTTGACCACGCCGCGGTCGGGTCGCATCCGTGATCCGCGGTAACGATAAGCATGCCTTCCGGGCCGACGGCCTCCATCAGCCCTGGAACGAACGAATCGGCTTCCATCAGGCCGGCGGCGTATCCTTCGGCATTGCGGCGATGGCCCCATACCATGTCGAAATCGACCAGGTTGGTAAAAACCAGTCCACGATCGAGATCCCTGATCTGCCGGATCGACTGGATCAGCCCATCGCGGTTTCCTTCGGTGTGAATCGATTCGGTGACGCCCCTTCCCGCAAAGATGTCGTGAATCTTGCCGACTCCGACTACCGGGATGCCCGCGCCGGAAAGCATGTCCAGAACCGTCGGGCCGGGAGGGGTCATCGAGAAGTCGCGGCGGTTGTAAGTCCTTGTATAGGAACCGGGACTGCCGACGAACGGCCTGGCGATGACCCTGGCGACGTTGTGGGCGTCCAGTATTTCCCTGGCGACCATGCAGGCGGAATAAAGACGTTCAAGGGGAACCACGTCCTCATGGGCGGCAATCTGGAACACCGAATCGGCCGATGTATACACGATCAGACTGCCGGTCCTTTCGTGTTCCGGCCCCAGATCCCGGATGATGTCGGTGCCGCTCGCCGAATAATTCCCGATCGTTTTGAAACCGCTTCTCCTTTCAAATTCAGCAATTACGTCAGGCGGAAATCCGGTATCGGTGAAGGCCTTGAATGCCCCTTTCATCACCAGGCCGGCCATTTCCCAGTGCCCGGTCGTGGTGTCCTTTCCCGGCGACCTTTCGGCCAGACGGGCGAAGTGGCCGTCCGGTCCGGGCTCCCGGGGAATGCCGGGCACATCGACAAGGTGACCAAGTCCCAGCCTCGCCAGGTGCGGCATCCGAAAATCGCCGACAGCCAGTGCCGAATGAAGAAGCGTGTTGGAGCCTTCGTCGCCGTAAAGATGCGCATCAGGCAGGGCGCCGATCCCGACGCTGTCGAGAACCAGCCAGAGCAACTTGCGAATTTGATGGGTTGTCACAGTTTTCATGCCCCATATAATCGTGCCATGATTCGAGGTGGTCAAGGCCGCCCGGCGTTGACCGGAAAGTTTTGCAGGAGGCTCAGATGAACGTTTTCAAGGTCGGGATCCTTCTCGTGATGGCTGTTGCTGCAACGGCGTTGATGTCGGCCGGGTGTTCCCGGAAGGCCGCCGAACCGGCACCGGCCGCCGAACCGGCACCGGCCGCCGAACCGGCACCGGCCCCGGTGGCCGTGCAGCCGCCCGCCGAGGTCAAGGCTCCCGAGCCGGTGTGGCCGTCGCCGACCCCGGAACACTGGCTGATCGTCAACGATTACGAAAAGCCGGCCGACCTTGTCGAGGCGCCGATCAATCCGAAGACCGGCAAACCGGGCAAAAAGGAAAACCTGAACCGGAACCTGCAGGACGGTGAGTGGGGCGACGTCGGGTTCAACGGTGGAAAGTGCCGCCTGGAACAGGTCAGGGACGGACAGAACAATGTCCTGAAGGTCACTTACAGCATGCCGACCGAAACCTCGGAATGCGGTACCTACGAATACCTGATGCCGTACGTCGAAAAGAAGGTCAAGGGCAAGCTGATCAAGAATTATCCGCAGTTCTTCGATCTGCGTCCGTACGACAGAATCGCGGCGATGGTGAAGTCCGGCGACGACAAGGAACATAACCTGAAACTGCACCTGACCGAACTGGATCCCTACGGAAGCCAGTTGCAGGGATATGTCAGCCCGACGAAGAACATCGTCGCGGGAAAGGACTGGCAGCGCGTGGAATTCAAGATTTCCGACACCCTGCACGAATTCTTCGACCCCGCCCACGCTAAGGCAATCGGCCTGCGGATCAGGTTCCAGGAACAGGACAACCGCAACGACGCCGGCATCGTGCTGTTCGATAACATCACTCTCATCAAGAAGACCGGCGAGTAGCCGGACTGTCCATCTTTTTCATGCGTCAGCGAGGTTTTTTGAATGAAACGCGCAGTAATCAGTGTTTCCGATAAGACGGGCGTGGTCGATTTCGCACGTGGCCTGGTTGCCCTGGGCTACCAGATAATTTCGACCGGCGGCACCTCGAAGACCCTTCGCGAGGAAGGCCTGCAGGTGACGGACGTTTCGGACGTGACGGGATTCCCGGAGTGCCTGGAAGGCCGGGTCAAGACGCTTCACCCCGCGGTGATGGCGGGCATTCTCGCCAGGGACACGGAAGACCACAGGAAGACAATCGCGGATCTCGGCATCGAGATGATCGACATCGTCGCGGTCAACCTTTACCCGTTCCAGGCGACCATCGCCAAAGCCGGCGTGACCGAGGCCGAGGCCATCGAGAAGATCGACATCGGCGGCCCGTCCATGATCAGGGCGGCGGCGAAGAATTCGGATCGCGTGACGGTCATCGTTGACCACGCCGACTACAAGCCGGTGCTTGAAGAACTGGCCAGGGACGGAAAGACGTCCGACCAGACCCGCCGACGGCTGATGGTGAAGGTATTCGCCATGACGGCCGCATACGACATGGCGGTCGCGGGACACTTCGGCAGGATCGACGGCGCGCTGCCGGACGTCGCCTTCGCGGGCGGGGTGAAGGTCAGCGAGTTGCGTTACGGTGAAAACGGCCACCAGAGGGCCGCCGTGTATGTGCCGGCGGGAACCGTCCCGAAGGGGATGATCGGTGCGCGACAGCTTCAGGGAAAGGAACTTTCGTACAACAATTACGTCGATATGGACGCTGCCTGGGCGCTTGTGCGCGAGTTCGATGACAGGCCGGCCGTCAGCATCATCAAGCACACCAACCCCGCCGGCTTCGGCTGGGATCGGGAAAGCCTTCACCACGCGTATGAAAAGGCCCTGGCGACCGACCCGGTTTCCGCTTTCGGCGGAATCGTGGCGCTCAACCGGGAAGTCGATGAAAAGCTGGCCGAACGCCTGAACGAGCACTTCTATGAAGTTATCATCTGCCCCAGCCTGACCGCCGGGGCACGCGACTTCTTCGCGAAGAAGAAGAACCTTCGCGTCATGGAAATGGGCGACGACTTCTTCCAGCCGATGCCCGATCTGGTTTTCAAGCAGGTCAGCGGCGGCATGCTCGTTCAGGACAACGACCCGCCCGCAAACGAGGTTTCAGGCGCCCGCGTGGTGACGAAACGCCAGCCCACCCGGGAAGAGTGGGACGCCCTCGAGTGCGCATGGAAGGTTTCGAAGCACGTCAAGAGCAATGCGATAGTGTTCTGCTTCAACGACAGGACCGGCGCGGTCGGGGCCGGACAGATGAGCCGCGTCGATTCCGCCAGGCTTGCCGTCATGAAGGCGGCCGACCGCAAGATCGACCTGAACGGCACGGTGGTCGGTTCCGACGCCTTCTTCCCGTTCGCCGACGGGGTCGAGGAAATCGCGAAGGCCGGGGCCACGGCCATCGCCCAGCCGGGCGGTTCAATCCGTGATCAGGAAGTCATCGACGCGGCCGACAGGATGGGGCTTGCCATGGTCTTCACGGGCACCAGGCACTTCCGCCACTGACGGATGCCGGACGAGATCCATGCCATTTCTTTTGCTGAAGGAGTCCCGGGCATGAAAATCCTGGTTGTCGGTAACGGCGGGCGCGAGCACGCAATGGCCCGGAAGCTGGCCCAGAGTCCAGGGGCAACCGTCTTCATCACCACTGGAAACGCGGGAACGGACGAAGTCGCCACACCGATCCCGATCAAGCCGACCGACGTCGATGCCATCGTCCGCTTCGCCGCCGCCGAAAGGTTCGATCTCGTTGCCGTCGGTCCGGAAATCCCCCTGGCCGCCGGGCTTGCCGACAGGCTCGTCGAGGCCGGCGTAACGGTTTTCGGACCGGTCGCGGCAGCGGCCCGGCTCGAGGCTTCGAAGGCGTTTTCCCACGAGATCATGGATGCGGCCGGCGTGCCTTCGGCGCGGACGCATACTTTTACCGATCTGGACGCGGCCCTTGATCACCTGTCCACATGTCCGGTGCCGGTGGTGGTCAAGGCTGACGGACTTGCCGCCGGAAAGGGGGTCGTCGTCGCCATGACCAGGGATCAGGCCCTTGACGCCGCCAGATCCTTCATGGCGGACAGGACGATGGGCGACGCCGGCGACATGCTGGTGATCGAGGAATTCCTTCAGGGCGAGGAAGCCTCGTTCATGTGCCTGACCGACGGCAGGACGATCAGGCCGCTTGCCTCGGCACGCGACCACAAGCGCATCTTCGACGGCGACAGGGGACCGAATACCGGCGGGATGGGGGCATACAGCCCGACTCCGCTGGTCGGGCCGGACAACAGCCCGGAACTTGTCGAGAAGGTCATGCGGCCCGTTATCGACGAACTGGCGCGACGCGGGATCGAATACCGCGGGGTTCTTTACGCCGGCCTGATGATGACTGCGGACGGGCCGAAGGTGCTCGAGTTCAACTGCAGGTTCGGGGACCCCGAGACGCAGCCGGTTCTGACAAGGTTCCGCGGCGACCTGGCCGCGACGATGATCGCGACGGCCACCGGCAGGCTCGAGGAAGCGGTTTTCGATTTCGACAGCCGCGTGGCGGTTTGCGTGGTCGCGGCGGCGCCGGGCTACCCGGGCAAGGTCTCGACAGGCCAGTCGATTTCCGGCCTTCGGGACGCCGCATCGATACCCGACGTCTTCATTTATCACGCCGGTACTTCAAAGGGCCCGGATTCAATGCCGGTCGTCTCCGGGGGACGGGTGCTTGCGGTTACCGCGCTGGCGGACGACTTCGCCGCCGCCCGCGAACTTGCGTACCGGGCAATGGATCGGATCGACTTCGCGGGAATCCAGTTCCGCCGCGATATCGCGGCGTCCGTTTCAACGCATCGCGAAAACACCGGCAAACCCTGATTAAACCTGCATTTCCCCGAACCGGTTTGCATCATCGGGAACAAGGTCTTATACTGGCTTCAGGTGCCCTGCGGAATGCGCGGGAGGCAATCACTTTTTTGGTTGAATCCCTTGCTTTGAAATCCGGGCGTCGCCCCTGACCGCCGTGTGCATGCCAGCCAATCCCGGCAGGAAGCCTGAAGCGGTTACCGTGACACCCCACCTGTTTGGAAAATGGGTTTCAATTCATTGTCTCCAGACGATTCAGGCGGGGCACCTCCACCCACCACTTCCCGGACGGCCCGACGCGGCCGCTGATGGATTCCGGGGATCTCATCTATACATGGCGGGCCATTTTGCGTTCGTGATATCCTGCGCCTTGCAGCAGTGATCTGCCCTGGCCCGGGAGGGGCCGGTATCCAAATCAATTCCGGGGGGCTGGATGGAGACCAGGGAATACGAGCTCATGGCGGCGGCGGAAGACGTCCACCCCTGGTTCATCCAGTTGAGGACGATAATCCGGGAAAGCTTTGAGTCGGTCGGAGTCCGCCCGGAATGGCACGTCCTCGACGTCGGCTGCGGAACCGGCGGAACAATGAAGAGCCTGGCCGGGACCTGCCGATTCACCGGACTTGACGCCAGCCCGCTTGCGGCGGAAATGGCCGAAAGGATATCCGGCGCGAAGGTCGTGGTGGCCGACGCAACCAGAATGCCTTTCGCGGATCGGACGTTCGACGCGGTGATTGCCAGCCACATACTGGAGCACATCGACGACGACGGCGCGGCGGTGGCGGAAATCCGCCGCGTGCTGAAGCCCGGCGGACCACTGGTGGTGCTGGTTCCGTGCCACCAGTTCATGTACAACCATCACGACAGGGCGCTTCATCACGTCAGGCGTTACTCACGCAGGGATTTCATCGAACTGCTTGAACAAAACGGGTTCACGCCGCAAAAAATCATCTGGACAAACCCGATTATGTATCCCCCAACCGCGGCGGCACGGATTGTTTCGAGGATTCTCCGGCCGGCGGACGGCGCGGGCGATGGGCGTGGCAGCGATACGACGGCCAGACTCGGGCTTGCGAGCCATCTGGTTTCGGCGATCGCATCGATCGAGGTGCGCCTGATGTGGAAGATCCCGGCCCCGTTCGGGGTCGGGCTGCTGGTACTGGCCCGTTGATAAGACGGCCTGCGTGGATTATGCTTGCCGATGTGCCTGACCGGCCACCCACGGGAAGATGGCGGCCGACTCGCAAAGGGGTTCATCTTGGCAGCCGAAAAAAGAACTCAATCAAGATTCCACACGCGGATTTTCTGCGTTTTCAAGAACGACCTGAACCTGGACGAGACCGAAGTCCTGATGCTGAACATGGGTTCCGGGGGCGCATTCATCAACACCGACAGCCCCGCGCCGCCGGGAACCCCGGTAACGCTTCGAATGTACCTTAAACCGGACTCGGAACCGCTTTCAATAAGCGCCGAAGTCGTCTGGTGGAGAACGAACGCCAGGGAGGGCACCCCCGGGATGGGCGTGAAGTTTTCCAGGGTTGGAAAAGACGACCTCGAAGCCATCAAGGCATTCATAGAAAACCTGATCGAAGACGACCTGTTCCAGTGAAACCAGCCACGCCAATTCGGCGCGCCACCGAACCGTGAAAACAATCGCCCGCCGCAACGGCGTCGAACCTGCCCGTCCGGCGCGGCACCGACTCCATCAACCTGTATGCCTGCTGCGCGAAACGACCCGGGACAGGCCGTCACTTGCCGATGCAGAACCGTGAAAAAATCCGATCAAGAACCTGATCCGTGATGGACGCCCCCGTGACCTCTCCCAGCGACTGCACGGCCATCCTGACCAGCGACGCGGTCACCTCGGCCGGCGCGGACGACATGCCGGCCTCGACGGCCTTCCGCACGCTGTCTTGCGCCATCGCCACCGCCTGAACCTGGCGTTCGCCGGATACGACGGCCGATACCCTGGATGCCGAAGCGACGGCCTTGCGGGCCTGATCGGAAATGAACGCCGTCAGTTCGGGGATTCCCTGTCCGGTTCTGGCGCTGACCACGAACACGGGAATCCCGGGGGCGGCGATTTCAGGCGGACGGGCGCAAAGGTCGGCCCTGGCAAGCACCAGGGCGTGGGATGCGGCGCCGCTGACGGTGACTGACAGCAACTTCGGAAGAGCCGGCGAATTCCCGGCGCAATCGACGACGTGAAGCAGAAGATCGGCCGAGGCGGCAGCACTGAAGGCGCGATTGACGCCTTCGGCCTCGATGTCGTCGTCCGAGTTGCGGATACCGGCCGTGTCGAACAGCAGACAGCCGACGCCTGAAAGCACCAGCCTTTCGGTGATGACGTCCCTTGTGGTGCCTGGCCTTTCATGAACGATCGCGCGGTCGGATCCGGCAATCGCATTGAAAAGAGTTGACTTCCCGACATTCGGCGGACCTGCGAGCACCACCCGGAAACCGGTTACGGCCGGCCTGACCGCGCGCGCCGATTCAAGCCAGGAATCCATGGTGGCGGCCACTTCGGAAAGCATCGCGGGCAATGGGGAAAGATCGACGTAAACCCCGTCCGACGAATCGAAATCCATCGACGCGTCGTACTCGGCAAGAATGTCCAGAAGCCTTTCGGAAAGGGCCGAAACCTGTTCGGACGGGCGACCGGCCAGCGCTTCCAGACCGACGTCGGTCGCCGCATCGCTTTCGGAGCCGGAAAGCAGGGATACCGCCTCGGCCTGCACGAGATCAATCCGGCCGGATGCAAGGGCCCGGCGGGTAAAATCGCCCGGGCCGGCATGACGGGCGCCAAGGTCAAGGCACGCCCGGACGATTGAATCAACTATGACGGGACCGCCGTGACAGAAAATTTCGGCCGACTCCTCGCCGGTGAACGAGGCCCCGGCCGCGAAAGTCACGACCATCGCCTGGTCAAGCCTGCGTCCCGATGACGGGTGACGAAGCCACGCCAGCCGAAGAAACCTGTCGCGTCGGCCCGAAGCCTGGTCATGTCCCTCGTCGCATCCGCCTTCGCAAAGAAGGGAAACCAGGCGGGCCGAACCTGCGCCGGACAACCTGATGACCGAAACCGCGCAACTTCCGGCGCCTGAGGCCGGGGCAACGATCACATCGCCGAATTCTTCTGCCAATTTCCTTCCATCCAGGGCACGGCGGACGGCCTTCGGTAACGGCCGCCGACCCGAATCGGGATGACATGACTATATTGCAGTTTCCTTGGAACAGGTTATTTCTGATAGAATTGTGCGGCCATAAAGGTTTCGAAACGGGAATATCCGATGCAATTCAGAAACTTGATTGTCGCCTTCGGGCTGTCCCTGGTGATTCCGGGGTGCACGCAGCTGGCGCCTGTCGCAGATGTTCCAGGTTGTCAGGACTGCCCAGACGGATTCCTTTGCGTCGATGCTTCCTGCGTTGCCGGACAGGATGTCGTGGATGACGCCGGAATGGACGCCCATCTGGAACTCCCGGACGCCGGCGATCCGGACGCCGCCGATACCGGCGACCGTGTTGAAGCCGACGACGGTCTGACATCCGATGCCGCCGACGCGGATTCCGAGGAGTCTTTTGAAACGATTGAGGACACCGGAACCGACGACGGCGAAGTTGTCGAATACACCGTCGGCAACGCGTGCGAAAGCGATCTGGAATGCATCGACGGCGAATGCGTCGTCATGGTTTCAAGCGGAACCGAAGTCCGGAAGGTCTGTACCGGCCCGTGCGGACTGAAGTGTCCGGCCGGCATGGCGTGCATGAACCACGCGATCACGGTTGATGGATTCGAGACCCGGTGCGAGCCGTTCGAGAACGGCCTGTGCTTCCCGTGCGAATCGGCTTCCGACTGCCTGATAACCGGCGCCCAGTGCCTGAAGATGGCGGGCGGAAACAGCTTCTGCACCGTGCCGTGCGAAGGCGCCGACAGCCGGTGTCCATACGGATTCGAATGCAAGGTTCTTGGCGACGAAACAATACTTCCGGAATTCCGGGCCCAGTGTCAGCCCGCGGCCGGCGGCTGCGACTGCGTCTTTGAACTGGCCCAGGCACGACAGCCCTGCCGCGTTGTCAACGATTCGGGAACCTGCGAAGGAACCCTGGCCTGTTATCCGGAAGTCGGCTGGCTTCCATGCTCGGCGGCAGTGCCGGCTGACGAAACCTGCGACGGTAAGGACAACGACTGCGACGGCGCCACCGACGAGGACTTCCGCTGGACCGACTGGGATCAGTCCGGCAAGGAAATCGGCGCGGCCTGCGGCATCGGGGCCTGCGCCGGCGGCAAGGTTCAATGCCTTGGAACGTCGGGGGCCACTTGCAGCACGGCTTACCTGGCAACCACCGAAAACTGCGGATCCGGATCGGGAAACGGCCGCGATGACGACTGTGACGGAACCACCGACGAGGACTGTGAAATCGCGGACGCGGACGGTGACGGCGTCAAGGCCTTCGAAGGCGACTGCAACGACTACGACTCGGCTTTCTACCCCGGCGCGCGCGAGCCGTGCTGTCCGCCCGCCGTGGCATCCTCACCCCAGGCCATCGCCAGGTGCGACCGGAACTGCGACGGGGCGGTGACCGCGTGCGACATTAACGACCGGGATTTTGACGGCTACTCGAATCCCCACGCGGATCCGGCGATGCGGGACTGCGACGACGGCAACGCGGCCGTTCATCCCGGGGCGCCCGAAAAATGCGACGACGGCCTGGACAACGACTGCATGGGCGACGGGGATCTGCACTGCTGCTACGCGGATTCGGAACCGGGCTGCGTCGGGCCGTTCGATCCCGACGGCGACCACTACGTGGGCTCGATGGACTGCGACGACCAGGATCCCGGACGTCATCCCGGCGCCATGGAGATATGCGACTTCATCGACAACGACTGCGACGGAATCACCGACAACGGCAACCCGGGCGGGCTGGCGGTCGATCCCTCCAATCCCGGCGGCGGGACGATCGCGGTCAACGGCGGTTCCAGGTGCGGGCTGGACGAAGGCGAATGCCTGGCCGGAATATGGGTCTGCGTGCGGTACGACACGTTCGCGGGCCTCGAATGCATCGGCTCGAAGCCGTCGAAAGACGAAATCTGCGACGACCTGGACAACGACTGCGACGGTTCGACGGACGAAGACTTCCCGGGCAAGGGCCTGGCGTGCGACGGCGACGACCTGGATCAGTGCGCCAACGGCGTGAACGAATGCAACCTGGCGGGAACTGGAATCGAGTGCATCGAGCCGTTCGCGCTGGCCGATCTTGTCGATACATGCGGTGATGGAATCGACCAGGACTGCGACGGAATCACCGACGGGAACTGCTTCCCGACCGACCTCGACGGCGACGGCTATCTGCCGCCGGCCGACTGCGACGACACCAGATCCGAAGTAAGGCCGTGGGCCATCGAACCGTGCTGCGATTACAGGATGAGCAAGGAAGACGCGCTTGCCGCCTGCGACTGGGACTGCAACGGGATGACGGCCAAGTGCAACCCGGTCGATTACGACTTCGACGGGGCTTTCGACAGGGATCAGGGCGGAACCGACTGCGACGAGGAAGATCCGACCGTAAGGCCGGGCTTCCCGGACAAGTGCGGCGACAGCATCGACCAGGACTGTTCCGGCGTCGATACGACATGCGACTCCATTGTCGATCGCGACGGCGACCGGTACGCATCGTTCGAAGACTGCGACGACAACAATGCGTTCAGGTATCCCTGGGCTCCCGAGGAATGCAACGGCATCGACGACGACTGCGACGGGATAACGGACGAAGGCAATCCGGGAACGAATCCGGAAGTCACGTGCGGCAGCAACGAAGGGATCTGCCGGATCGGCGCCGAGGTCTGCGTCCATTTCAAGGGCACTTCGCCTCAAATCATGTGCGTCCCGGAGGTTCTCCCGGCAAAGGAGATGTGCGACGGGATTGACAACAACTGCAACGGCAGGACTGACGAGGTCTTCCGCGACCTTGGACTGCCGTGCGACGGACCGGACTCGGATCAGTGCAGGAACGGCAGGTTCGTGTGTTCCGAGGATGGAAGCGCGACCGTCTGCGGGCCGGAACTGCGGGAAGACATCGTCGAGGTCTGCGACGGTATCGACAACGACTGCGACGGACTTACCGACGAGGATTTCCAGCACGAAGGACTGGCGATCGGTGCTGAATGCGAAGGGTGGGGCATCTGCGGACCCGGGCTGGTCGTGTGCAGCGTCGATGGCGTCCGCGCGACATGCTCGACAAACTGGGACGGACCGGACAGCCAGGCACAGCCGGAAACCTGCGACGGCATCGACAACGACTGCGACAACCGGATCGACAACGGCATGATGTGGTACGGCCTTGCGCTGGGCAGCCTCTGCCGCGGCATCGGCGAGTGCGGCATCGGGCACGTGGAGTGCAACCCTTCGACACTGAAGGCGGTCTGCTCGGTCAATCCGGACGGCTCAAACCCACGGGACAGGCGCGAGTGGTGCAACGGGCTTGACGACGACTGCGACGGCAGGGTCGACGACAATCTGGTGGGAACCGAGTGGGACTGCCTGCGGGCCGGCGTCTGCCGCGGCCTGCCGATCCCGGCCGAATGCGTGGCGGGCCAGTGGGAATGCGACTACACGGTCGTGCCCGAATTCCAGGCCGACGAAACGCGGTGCGACAACCAGGACAACGACTGCGACGGACAGACCGACGAAGGTTTCGGGAAGGGCGACGCATGCGACGGCCCGGACTACGACCGCTGCAAAAACGGAATACTCGTGTGCAAGGCCGACGGCACCGGTGTCGAATGCGGGCCCGAGACCATCGAGAACATCACCGAAAAGTGCAACAGGATTGACGACGACTGCGACGGAAGAACCGACGAGGACTTCCCGATCGGTGAACTTTGCGACGGCCCCGACAACGATCAATGCAAGAACGGATCGTTCACGTGCTCGGCGGACACACTGGGCGTCGTGTGCAACAACGAATGGATCAAGGACATCGTCGAAACGTGCAACCAGGTTGACGACGACTGCGACGGGCTGACCGACGAGGATTTCGCCGTCGGACTCCCGTGCGACAGCGACGACCCGGATCTGTGCGCCTTCGGGAAGACCGTGTGCAACCAGGCCGGAAACGGGGTGGTCTGCCACGAGGATCCGGAACAGCAGGCCACGACCGAAAAGTGCAACGGAGTCGATGACGACTGCAACGGACAGACGGACGAAGGCTTCCTTTACCTGGGTACCGCGGTCGGGGGCGACTGCGACGGAATCGGACAGTGCGGCGCGGGGAAAGTCGTGTGCACGGCCGACTCGGTGAAGGCCACCTGTTCAACCAATGCGGACGGCACCACCCCGCAGGCGGTGGCAGAGGCCTGCGACATGCTCGACAACGACTGCGACGGAAGTACCGACGAGGGGCTTACCTGGCGCGGAATCGCGATGGGCCAGCCTTGCGTCGCGGATGGAAACTGCGCGGGCGGGACGGTGGTCTGTTCGCCAACCGACCTGGTGGCAACGTGTTCGACGATGCCGAACGGAACCGAGCCGGGGGCGACGACCGAAAAGTGCGACAACATCGACAACGACTGCGACGGATTCACCGACGAGGACATTCCCCAGGATCTGTCGTCGTGCCGGACGGCCGGAATATGCCTGCCTTCCCTTGTCACGTCGGCATGCGTCGGCGGTTCGTGGGCATGCAACTATTCGGCCGTGGCCGGATTCGAACAGGGCGCCGAAACGAAGTGCGACGGCCTGGACAACAACTGCGACGGCAATACCGACGAAACCTGGTCGGTCGGCCAGGCCTGCGACGGCCCGGACGACGACTTGTGCAAGAACGGCGTCATGGTGTGCAACCCCGATGGCAAGAACGCCAGTTGCTCCAGTGAAACCGGCAGTTTCGTCGAAACCTGCGGCGACTCGGTCGATAACGACTGCGACGGAGCGACCGACGAGGAAGGTTCGTCGGGCTGCAAGCCTTACTGGTTCAGCGGGGACGGGGATCTTTTCGGCGTCGGTTCCTCGAGGTGCCTGTGCTATTCGGGACAGGTAACGGGGTTCGTTGCGACCGCCGGCGGCGACTGCAACGATTCGAACCCGAACATCTATCCCGGCGCGACCGAGTTGTGCAACTACAAGGACGACGACTGCGACGGCCAGACCGACAAGGAGCCCCAGTTCCTTTTACTGGGCGGTCCGTGCGATTCAAGCGACCCGGACACCTGCGCGAACGGGATGTGGGTGTGTTCGCCCGACGGAACCGCGCTTGTCTGCCAGGACGATTACAACAGTGCCGAGAAGTGCAACGGCGTCGATGATGACTGCAACGGCCAGACCGACGAACTGTGGCAGCTTGGTCAACCTTGCGACGGCCCCGACAGCGACCTGTGCCAGAACAGTACCTGGATTTGCAAACCGGATGGGTCGGACGCCCAGTGCGTCGAGGCGATTTCAAACATCACGGAAAGGTGCAACGGAAAGGACGACGACTGCGACGGGTTCACCGACGAGACTTTCACGACGCTCGGCCTGCCCTGCGACGGATCGGATCCCGACAGTTGCGCCAACGGGACTTACACGTGCAAGGCCAACGGAAGCGGCGTCGAGTGCGTCAACGAGCCCGGTACCTTCCCCAGCGGAACCGAGTATTGCGACGGGTTCGACAACAACTGCAACGGAAGTGCTGACGAAAACTGGCCGAACAAGTCAAAGCGGTGCGACTCCAGCGATACCGATACGTGCCGGACGGGAATCAACCTGTGCAACGGGTCGCAGACCGGGATAGAATGCGTCGGCGACGTGGTGTGCGCGACCGGCGCGACCTGCACCGACTCGGGATCCGAATACCTTCCCGACAGGTGCCTTTGCGGGCTGCCCCCCGTCGTTTGCAGCAGGACGCAGGGATCGACCTGCACCGCCGGCGTCTGCAAATGCGGCAACGGCGCCGCCTGTTCCGGCACGCAGCAGTGCCTGTCGGACGGTCTTGGCGGATATGCCTGCCAGTAATCTTGAACACCCGGGAAGGCACCCTTATGAAGCGGTTCGTTGAATTCGCGGCGATTGTCGCCGTCATCGTTGCAGTCGCGGGTTGCTCCCGCAAGCCCCCGCAAAAATTCGTCCCCGACGATCCGGCACCGGCAATTCCAGCCCTGCGGACGGGGCCGGCCGTGGCACAGGCGGCCGATTCGCCGGCCGCGGACACCTTTTCCATAGTTCCCGAAGGTACGTGGAAGCTTTCGATCGACCGACAGGTGTTCATGCGTTCGACCAGCATGGCGACGACAACTGTCAAATCCACGACAAGCCTGACCATGAAGGTGACCGACTCGACGGCCGCGTCGTGCAGCGTTTCGATAACCGATGCCGAATCCACCTTCGTCGCGCTTGAACCCAGGGACAACATTCAGGAAGACGTCGCGGCCACCTACCGCGGACTGACGTTCACAATCGAACCGGGGATCGACGGTCTTGTCATGATTCGGCCGAAGGACGGACGGCAGGTGCCGGAAGAGCTTTCCGAAGCCCTGGCCCTGATGATTCCGCCTTTCAATCCGGCCCTTATGCGGCCTTCCGAATCCAGGGCGGCCAGCCGCAGCGTCTTTCCAGGCCTGCCGGGCGGAAGGGATGACGGCGGGGTGCTTTCCGGTCAATGGAAACTCGATGACGGGGCCGGCGGGCGCGGTGTACTGGCGCTTGACTTCTCGGCAGCGGTCAAGGGCGAGGCAACCATCGAGTCGATTCACGGAAGGGTGACCGGCGGCGAACGACGGGGCCGATCCCTGTGCGCGTTCGGGCCGACCGGACTGACCGGCGCGGGCATGGCCGAATCCGGCGTCTATTCGGTCGAATTGAAGCCGCGCAAAGGCAAGACCAGGCTTCTGGAACAGAAGGTCACTGTAAGGGCGTCCCTGGGACCTGCCTGATTGCGGGCCTTGGAGACACGGGGTCTGAAGGAAGCATGACAGCAAGGCAATTCTGGAAAAGGCGCCTTACCGAATACATAAGGGAACGTGGCGGCAGGGTCACGCCCGCAAGGCTTCAGATCGCGGAAGTATTCTTTTCCATGGGCAGCCACCCGGGCATAGAGACCCTTTCAGCCGAAGTGAAGCGACGGTTTCCAGGCATCGGCGAAGCCACCGTCTATCGGACGATGCGGCTGTTGTGCGACGCGGGCCTGGCCGGGGAACGCCAGTTCGGTGAAGGGTTTTCACGCTTCGAGCCGATATGCGGCTCTGCCGGCGACTCCCACCACGATCATCTTATCTGCGTCCACTGCGGCGCCATCGTCGAATTCGAGGATCCTGGGATTGAACGCCTGCAGGATCGTGTCGCCGAATCCCACGGTTTTGAAATCACCAGCCACCGGCTGGAAATTTTCGGCATCTGCGGGAATTGCCGCGGCAGGTGATCGACGTGACGGGCGGACGGGATCCGGCGACCGTGACGACGGATCGCTTGACACGAAGTGCGCCGGCGTGGAAAATCGCCCTGTTTCCGTGCCGCGGGATTAACTCAGTGGTAGAGTGACAGCTTCCCAAGCTGTAGGTCGCGGGTTCGACTCCCGTATCCCGCTCAAATCGACATCGTTGACCACGACTTCAACCTCGCCGGGCGCGCGTCCAGGGCCATCCCGCGCGTTGACTTCCCGCGGCAATCCCTGTTGAATACCGTTGTCGGGCCCGGACTTCCGGGCGGCGTCACGCTGCAAACCACATGCGAGGTTCCAATGAACTCAGGGAAATTCAACGTCGGGACAGTCGTGCTGCTGGCAACCATGACTGCTTGGGCCGGATGCTCCGGAAACGGGGATCCCGGTCTTGATGAAGGCTCGTGGCAGGACACCGTCGATGTCTCGCTGCCCGATTCGAACGGTGGCGACACCGTCGATGCGGTTGAGCCGAACGATTCGACCGACACGATGGATCCGGACGCCGTAACCGATGTTCCCGGGACGGACGGGGGCGAAGACGCCGACGCGACACCTGCCGACACCGGGTTTGATGCCACGCCGGACGGACTGGTGGCGACTCCTTTCCAGCCGCCTGCCTGCGGCACACCTTCAACCGAATGGGTCGGACTGATCCCCGGCCCGGGCCAGGAAGGGTACGACGCGGAGCTTGAAGCCAAGGCGACAAGGATTGAACGCGCCCACCAGATATTCGTCACGGCCGGACTCGACTGCAACAAGGACATCAGCATCGATCTTGAAAACACGGCGGACAGGCAGGCCATCGAGGACTTCCTCCAGGAATCCGACTCATGGGATTTCAAGGATTATTACGGAAAGGAGCCGCTTGAGGTCATCACGACGAACCACAAGGTCGCCGGGCTTTACGCCGGCGTCGGAATTGCCGCAAATGCCTATCGTTACGGCGTGCTGCGCAACCAGGGCTATCCGTGCCAGGAAGTCGAACGGGCGCGGCAGTACCTGCTTGCGTCCCTGGACGCGCTTCACCTGGCGCAGGAACTCACCGGCACCCCAGGCGTTATTGCGCGCGGGTTCCAGCGCAACGACATCCCCCACAACGAGGTCGAAACGGTCGAGCTTTTCGACGGCGACGGCAACCCGCTTCCGGCAGTGAAGAACAACGGAACCTGGCGTCGCGACCTGTCGGGACTGCATCCGGAATACGCATGGGAAGACTCGGTCAGCCGCGACATGTACATCGGCTGGGTTAAGGCGCAGGCGGCAGCGTGGGAAGTCATCCGCGATGACGACTCGATCCCGGCGGCGTTCAAGGATCGTTTGAAGGCGGACGCGCTTCTGCTGGCAAAAGAACTGATGGTCGTAAGATGCCACGAGGAATATGCCCCGGACTGCTATGACCTGGAAATCCCGGACGCCGACGGAAGGACGACTTTCCACGGCTGGCTGAATCCGCAGAACTTCGACGGACAGTTTTACCTGCCTGGCGGGGAGAACGGCTTCCACGCGGTCATGGCGCTTGGAATCGTGGCGGCATTCGCGTTCATCACCGAAGACCCGGAAGTGGTCGCCTGGCTTAACGACGACCTGATCGGCACAAGGGAATTCGACCGGATCGTTGTGGAGCACGGCTGGGAATTCGTCGATATGGGCATCAAGTCGAATTATTCCAATTACAACATGGCCTACGCCGGGCTGTGGCTGTGCATGCGTTACCTGGACAACTGGCCGGCGCGGCTGCGCCTTCAGAACTCCATCGGCAGCGTGTTTTACGACAGGCCCGACTCCGACAGGCCGGCGGCCGAGATTGGCTACAGTTACTACGATTTCATATACGCGACCGGGGACGCCGGGTTCCACGCATGGGGCCGGGGCTGGCGCGACTTCGACACGGACGCCGTCGACCGCGGGATGCGGACGCTGAAGGAATTCCACGACGCCCCGTACTGGGACTTCGAATCGATCCTGTGCCCCGAAGCGGTGTGCACGCCGGACGAACCGGAAGTGGAAGTGTCCGAATGCAGCCCCGAGGAAGGGCTGAACCTGAACGTGCTTGGCTGCGTCGGGCGAAATGGCGACCTGATCGCCGAACAGCCGATTCCGATGAGGCTGCTTGGCCCGTCCAATTATCACTGGAGGTCAAACCCGTACAGGCCGAACCGCGAGGGCAACGGATCCGCGCTGCTTCCTTCCGTCGATTTCAGGATCGCCTACTGGATGGGCCGATGGGCCCGTCGATGATCATCCTTCCCGGATCATAAAATCCCGCGTTGTTTCAACAATCTGTTTCTGATAACCTCGTCGGGACTGTTCACTGCGCAAGTCAATCGTCTGGAGTGAAGGATGGAAGCTAACACCAATCTTCCCGGTATCGGGGACAGGCTCGCAAATCGGTACAGGATCATGTTCGGTCGGGGTGCCGGCCCGTCCGGGGCGGTCTTCAAGGCTCTGGATCTGGAAAACGACCTTTCGGTCGCCCTGAAGGTGTTGAACCCGGCCCTCTTCGAAGGCCCGTTCGCGGCAATGAACATCGCGCGGCTTTCGCGTGCCTGTGAGATCGAAGATCCGAACGTGGTGAAGGTTTATGACTTCATCGCCTCGGAAGGACGCCATTTCGTGACCAGTCTTCTTGTCGAGGGACTTTCCCTGCGGGCCGTCCTGGATCTGCACGACGAAGGCGGCGAACACTTCCCCGTCCCCAAGCTGAAGGGGTTCGGCGAAAGGATGCTCAACGGCGTCCGCGCCTTCCACCGGAAGGGCATCGTCCACGGAAACATCAAGCCGGAAAACTTCTTCGTGCTTCCGGATCGCCTGGCTCTTTCCGATCCGTGGCACCTTGTCGAACGGAAGCTCCGCGACGGCGAACAGATTCCGGTTTCCGATTACTACCGCGCGCCGGAACAGCTCAACGACCCGACAACCGAAATGTTCGAAAGCGACCTGTACGCGGTCGGGCTGATCCTGGGCGAACTGATCGCCATCAGCCCGGTCAAGCCCGGCCTGGCGCTGTCGCTTCAGGTTCCGCGGCTTACCAAGCGCTTCGACGAACTTTTCACGACCGCGACCGCGCTGGATCCCGACTCGCGGTTCGATTCCGTCGATGCGTTCGCGGCGTGCATGCGCGAGGCGTTCTCAAACGTCCAGAAGGAAGGCCTGTGGGTCAGAAGGATGCACGAGACCGGTTCCTTCCGCGCAATCCGCCTTCCATCCCAGGCCGACAGGGTCACTGAAGTGGCGCCCCTGGATGAAGTGACCGTCGCCTCGCTGGTTCCTGAACCCGAATCAAGACGCTACGACGACGATCAGGATCTGGTCGCAATCCCGGAGGCCGGGGAACCCGACAATCAGGATATTGACGAATTGCAGGACGATCAGGACGACGGCCGGCAGGCGCCGATCATCCCCGAAGCCGACGACGACGGCGGCATCGAGTTCGTATCCGAAAGCAGGTCCAGGCCGGTCGCCCAGGAACAGGGACGCGGCAAGGGACAGCACGGCAAGAAGGGACGCAACCAGTCATCCCAGAAGAAACCGGAACCACGTGAACCGATGCCCAGGCCGATCCAGGCGGAACAGCCCCGCAGGGCCCCGGAGCCCGCGGTCGCGCCTCCAGCACCGCCCCCGCCTGAAAAGTTCGAACCACGGCCTTCCACGACAAGGCCGGTGATGATCCAGCCGGCGAAGGCCGAAACAAAGGTTCCCAAGTCACTTCTTTTCGTGGGCATAGTGATCGTCGTCCTGCTGGCGGTCATCGCCTATCTGCTGACAAGCCGCCTGCACCGCGAGATCCCGGCCCCGACCGAAACCGTGCCGTCGATCTCGGCCGTCGCGCCGGCCCCGCAGGTTCCTGCGAAGGCCCCGGAACCGGTACCTGCACCGGCGGCCCAGCCGGCCCCCGCGGCACAGCCCGGCGCGGAACAGGCCCCGGCGGCGGCCCCGGCCCCGGCACCCGAGGCGGCCCCGGCCCCGGCACCCGAACCGCCGCCCCCGCCGCCCCCGCCACCGCCTGAGCCGCCCAAGGTCAAGGCAATGGCCGAGATGGTGATGTGCGCTTCGTCCGACATGGCTCTGGTCGTAACCGACTCTTCGATTCCGTCCGGTTCGGGGAAGAAGCCTTCCGACGTGGCATTCTGCATCGACAAGTACGAACTGTCTTCCGGCGACAAGCCACGTGGCGGCATGAGCGTCGGTTCGGCGTCTGCCGCCTGCAAGAAGGCCGGCAAGAAGCTCTGCACCGCGAAGCAGTGGCAGAAGGCGTGCAACAACGGCGCGCCGGCGGCATCGAACTGCAACATATCCGGGTCGCTGAAGAAGTCCGGAAGCAGCCCGAAGTGCGTGACGAAGGACGGCGTTTTCGACATGATCGGCAACATCGGCGAAGTCACCACCGATCGTGAAGTCCGTGGCGGCGACGTCAGCGGCGGCGGTTCCGGCTGCGACTACAGCGCCGGCAAGCATTTCCAGCCGAAGGCCACGGACGGTGCGCGCTGCTGCATGGATCCCGAATACAAACTGTAAAAATCTGGCACAATACGACCGCACGCGGCCGACTTGGCCGCTTCATCCCGTAGCAAGATGGAGATAACCCGTGATTGACAGGTATTCCACACCGAGGATGCGCGAGGTCTGGTCTTCAGGATGGCGCTGGAACACGTTTCTTGAAGTCGAACTGGCCTATCTGGAAGCGCTGGAGGAAGAAGGCATCGCGCCCGGCGGCGACGCTGCAAGGATCAGGGCTTCGGTCAAGATGGATCCGGAACGCATCGACGAGCTTGAAGGATCGCTGCGTCACGACGTCATAGCCTTCCTGACCCACGTCGAGGAACAGGCCGGGGACGTCACGCGCTTCGTGCACTTCGGTCTGACTTCTTCGGACATGCTTGACACCGTTTCGGCAATCCAGTTGAACCAGGCCTGCGGGTATGTCCGCGAAGAGCTGTCTTCCCTTGAGAAGGCGCTGATGACCCAGGCCGACAGACACCGGAAGACCGCAATGGTCGGCCGCACCCACGGCATGCACGCCGAGGCCACGTCTTTCGGACTGGTGCTGCTTGGCTGGCGGGAGATGGTCGTGCGGGCCATGGCCGGATTCGATCGCGCGGTTGAGGGCATCCGGTTCGGGAAGCTGGCCGGTGCGGTCGGCAACCTTGCCTTCGGGGATCCGGAACGCGAAGCCAGGGTGCTGGCCAGGTTCGGACTGAAACCTGAACCTGCCGCGACGCAGATTGTGGCGCGTGACCGTCATGCGACGCTGTTTTCATCGATGGCGGTTGCCGGAAGCGTAATCGACCACATCGCCCTGAACATCAGGCACCTTCAAAGAACCGAAGTGGGCGAGGCCCAGGAACCGTTCGGCGGCAAGCAGCGCGGCAGTTCGGCCATGCCGCACAAGAAGAACCCGATCGGATGCGAAAATGTTTGCGGCCAGGCAAGGCTGCTGCGTGGATACGCCCTGGCCGCGCTGGAAGACGTCGCGCTGTGGCATGAACGTGACATCAGCCATTCAAGCGTCGAGCGCGTAATCGGACCGGACGCGACCGCAACGCTTGAATACATCGCGAAGCGGCTGGCCGGCATCGTTGACGGCCTGGTGGTTCACGAAGGCCGGATGGGGACCAATCTCGAAAGCAGCGGGGGGGTCATCCACTCGGAAGGGCTGCTGCTGGAACTGGTGCGCGCCGGCCTGAAGCGTCAGCAGGCTTACGGGCTTGTCCAGCGGGCGGCGATGAAGTACTTCAACGGCGAAGGGACTTTCCGCGACAACCTGGTGTCGGATCCCGAAGTGGCCGCTCTGCTGACGGCCGAACAGATTGACGGATGCTTCTCGCTTGACCATCACCTGCGCTGGGTCGATTCCATCTTCGATCGCCGCACGCGGAACTGACGGCTTTTACCGAAATCCACGCCGGAAACTGTCGCTTGTTG
>Ga0116178_10000311_pt1 | contig 44203 bp, 28 predicted proteins | sample AD_STIC12_MetaG_FD_89880 | JGI IMG/M metagenome (GOLD analysis project Ga0116178, IMG submission 89880) | Active sludge microbial communities of municipal wastewater-treating anaerobic digesters from USA - AD_STIC12_MetaG | ecosystem: Engineered > Bioreactor > Anaerobic > Digestate | place: USA...
ACAAATTCTTGTAATTGTAATTGGGCACCCGCAAAGCCGTGCCCACGGCAATCACCAACAAAACGACAATAAAAAAATTATTGCAGACATCGCGGACAATAATCCAGCCCTGAATGACTGCCGCCTGATTCAAAAAATCATTATATTTGGCCACCTTTAATAATACGCCGAGAGCAAACGTTAAAAGCCAACCCAAAGCGGCGGATATATAAAAAAATATATTAGCCAATACCTCGGTTAACTTGCCTGTAGCTTCAGTCCCACCATCAGCCCCCCAGGCCGCCTGGCCGACAACCAACCCTAACACTACGACCACGAGCGCCGTTACAATATATTTTTTATTTTTGAGAGAAAATAATTTCATTGACTAATTATTTTTTTTACTCTGTCTCTGGTTCCGGCCGGTCTATCGCCAATCGACCGCCCTTACCGCTTAACCACCACCCAGCCATAAGTGTTTTGAATGGTTTTGTCTTCGGGCCGGTTGGGATCGCTGGTGCGCTTATAAATCCGCCAATTATCACGAACCGAAATATTAACCTTGACAATACAATAGCCGGTAGGCACCAGATTATCGACCGAGCCATTATTATTAATATCAAATGGCGAGTAGCCGGCGGCCACATAATCCCTGTCGCCATTACCGCAGAAAATAAAATCAAAATCCTTGTCTTCATTTTTGTCTTTTTCCACCAAATCACCGTAATTATAATAATGATACAATTCAAAAGGATAGTCTTTGCTAACTCGGTCGCGCACTGCCACGCCGGAAACAGCCGAAACCGTTTTATCACCCCAATCAACCGCGTAAGAATTGAGCGGCAGTTGGTCCTGGTCAACATAAATATTAAAACTCAGCTTAACAGCGCCGCTTCGATTGAGCAAAGCATTCTCAGTGGTCGCATCACCGGTGCTAAAGCCAACATTATTGATATATGGCTCAATATAACAATAAGCGCCGGAACCGACCATTCGGACATTATTTGGACACTGAGTAGGCGGTACTGTCCACTCCTCGCCGGATATTTTTTTATAAGCACCCTGACCAGAGTCCTCATCTCCTTCTCCATCGCCGTCAATGTCTGTCCACTCCCATTGCCAATGACCATAGCTTTGGGCAAATAATTGTTGAATATCCTCTTTGTCATGAGCCAAACCAAACCTTGCCTGATAGGGAGGGGAATAATTAACCGTCCGCGGCGCTTCATAATAAAGCGGCTGCTTGCCATCATTGGTGGAGTCTTTACCGACTTGTTGACGGCTATCCCAGAAAAGCGGATTGTCAATAGAATCGGCCGGCGCCACAATTGACCCAAACGGCTGATAATCAGCGCTATAACTGATTTTATCCTCCCAAACATTAGCGCTTACTTCTGCCATCTCCGGAGTATCAAGTGAAATGTCAATATCTTCATCTCGCTCTTGGTTAATTATACCTTCAAGGTCAACATTGAAAAAGTCTACTAATGTACCTAATATTCCGCTGCAACTCTCTCCGATTGTGTCTGGATTGTTGTTATCTAAAGTAAACGACGAGCCGGGAACCACCCTGGAATTCCAGGCTTTATTTTTGCCTGAGGGCGTCACTACCTGAACCACTTCAGTGCAATGCCGCACAGTCATTTTGGTTTTTAACTGCTGATAACTAAATAAATCTAAACTGCCGCCGCCAGTTATATAAGTAACCCCTATAATATCGCCGGCTATATCCGGATTGGGGTCGGTAAATTTTTTGGCCAGACTGGAATCTTGGTCAGTGATTACTTTCATCCCGTGGGCATTAAAACCAGCAACTGATTCCCCAGATACTTCTAATAACGACCCCAACGGAATTTGTGTCAAAGTCCCGGTCACCATACTAGAGGCCACTGGCCAACCAACCGGTAAACCAATACTCAAAGGCAGCCCATCCATTACAAGGGTGGGAATAATATAGCCCCAGCCGCCCCAACGACTGTCTTGGTGGCTATTACTGCGAATACTAGTTATAAGATTGCTCACTATTCCGCCGGCCTCTCCTCTAATTTGTGGGTTACCTACCAAGTTACCAACACTATTTATAACCGCGGCAAGCCTGTCAAGAAAATTTTCTAAAGCAGTAGCTAACAAACCGGGCTGAGTCGAAGGCATAAAAAAGATCACTCCGGGTGTTCCACCAGCAATATTAAATGAGACTCCACCGCCACCAACAAAAGCCACATCCGGTCGCATTGTACCGGTAATAAAATAACCTGCCAGAGCCGTACCATTCATTCCCAGACTAACACAAATGGGACAAAATTCCGCCACATTGGGTTCACGAAAGAAAATACTATCAGCCTCGCTAACCTCCAACTGCTGATACTCTATTTTACTTCCTGACCCGCCACTAAGAAACTCTGTGTTAAATTGACCAAAAACAATACTACCAACCTGACCAAAAATATTGCTTAAGAAGTCACCGTCATCTTTCTCTCCAATTCTGAAAGAAAGATCTTTTTGGATTTCCTCACTCTTAATACAATAATAAAGCGGAGTCCGATCCTGATAACCACTGGAAATTTCATCCAGAGTTTCTCCGGCCAACAAATCAACCGGCCACCACTGGAGACAATTTTTAGGATTGCCAATGTCTCTGGTCAAACAATAGCCATTCCAACCATTATACACCCGACCGTCCAAAGTATATTTACAGGACAGAGAATCGCTCCGCGGATACAGCCGGCATTCGCGAGTAATCACTTCGTCATCTGACGCCCGTAAAGCCGGCTTAATGTCAATATTGTCAAACAATGACGACCCGGCAATATCACAAGTATTGTTCGTATCCAAGTCATCGCACTTATTATTATTATCTTCGTCCAACCAATTGGTTAAACGCACCGACAGGGTGTAAGTCTCGTCTGAGGTTGAGAGAAACAGAAAAACCTTCTGCCAAGGCAAGCTGGCGTCAATGGTCAAGTAGTCCCACACTTGCCAGCCATAATTAAGACTGTCTTCTGGATTAGTTGATAAAAATCGACAATGCGAACTACTAAGCGGACTACTACATTCCGTATTAGTAATAATAATATTTCCCTCCTTATTGTATTCTCTAACCATAATTTGGGCTTTGGCGCCTATGGTGGTCTTACCCTCAATCACGGTTTTATTCGGCCGCAAATCAAGCGTGTTAATCCAACCGGCTAAAATATATTCCGTATCCGGATCGACATCAACTGTTTCTGATTCGGCCGAATAAACAGAACTGAGCCGTAAATAACTGGCGCCCTCCAAACGATATCGGCGATCAGTTTCCACTTTGAATTTATAATCTTCCCAGCCCTTGCCATCAATACTGGCCACCAAGCTCCAACCCAAAGGATTGCCTTCAGCGCCATAAACACTGCCAAAATCGCCATTGCCGATACTAGCCGCTCCGCCTTCTTGAATCATCCGAAAGAACGGATAATAACCGTCGATTTTCTTTCCTTCGCCAAAATCCTTGCCCACTACTGAGTAGCCGGTCTTATAGCTATGTTGCGATTCATACATCAATGGTTCAAGCGAAGAATTGTCCACGACCATATTGACACACTCGCCTTTTTCGTTTATTTCATCGCACAAACCAAAGCCCAAGCATTGATCTTTGGTGGAGTCAAAACCCATCCCAGAGCTGTCACCGACGCCGCTTTTGCTATAGCTATTGCAATACAACCAGGAGGCGCATTCTCGATCGGGCTTAACTTTCAGAATCGTATCACTATCTTTAATTCTCGTTTTATCGCTGAAAACCGGCGTTTGAGGCGCCTGGCCGGAATCGTTGCGCTGATTCCAATAAGTCTGGTCAGCATCAATGGTCAAATGGTCAACATTGCGTCCGCCGTCTTGTTCAAATTGCGCCGAACCAGAACTACTGGGCCCAGAAAGCCAAGCAAACGAGCCAAGAGCGCCATAATTAATACTACTGCGGTCATTAAACAGGACGCATCCGTTATTGTAGTCAACCAAACCATTACAACTGGAGCGGTCAACTGCCTGGGTTAGGGCGTAATAAACTCCCGTTTCAGTCAACCGGACCAATTTCCCTCCGTCGTCATCAACAACATTAACCGACAAAAGAACATTAAAGGTGGGCCGATCCTTTGACGGCAAGAAAAATCTGGCGCTGCCATAGCTGTTGTCTTCTGCTGGATAATGCAACTTAGCAACATCAACTAAATCGTTATAACCGTACGTAGTATTCCCATCGCCCCCGTCTTTAGCAACCGTCTGCTTATTCAAGCTGGCGTCCGGAGAAAGAATAATTGAATCATTATAAGCGCTGTTATTGGAACCAAGCAGAGTAAGCTGAAGGCCCGAGAAAACATTATTGGGCGAAGAAATCGTGTATAAAGTGTTGGTTTTTAGAGTCAAGGTTTGGTGGTAAGTACAGGGAACCAGTTGTCCGTCCTTTTGACACTGATAAACCCCCCAGCCGTCGGGCGTGTCTTTTTTATCAACATTGTAATCGTTATTGGTATCTTCCCGCCGAGTCAAGTCGGGATTGATGATTTCATTTTTATAAATCGCCGCCACCGGGTCAATAAACTCGCTACAACCGCTCTGAGCGGCGGGACAAGCGCCGACCCAGCCCTGATAATCTTCATCAATTTCCAACGACCCTCTGACCACTCCATCGGCATAGCTCTCAAAATCTGTTGTTCCTTCAGAATTGATCACCGCCTGGAAATGCTCATAATAAGCCTGATAAGGATTATGCCAACCCCGCGGCTGAGTCACTCCGATGGTCTGCAAAATAGACACTCCGTCGCATTCCCGATTAGTTCCTTGCACCACCCAGATATTGCTGGCTTCTTTGTATTCACAAATTTTATTGCCCGGATTTTTGAAATAAGAAGTGCTGCGCATGTTCGGATTTAAATATTCCTCACACCACAATTCATTGTGCCAACACAAGTCGCGGTCATAGCGATTGGGGTCGTTTTTTAAATAGACGGTTTCATAACCCACCACTTCGTCAAAAGCGGTGATTTGGGGCAAACCATAAGCGGTACAACCCTTATTATCGGCCAAACAATTATACTTGCTGTCATTAACCAAATAAACAATTCTATCCGCCGGTACGATCACGGCTGATTTATCATCCGGATGATAGGTTTTTCCGCGCCAATCATCGGTGTTATAAGTATCAATAAGCGCCTCACAGCCAACCGCGCCCAATCGGCATAATTTGTCAAATGATTTCAAATGCCAAGTTTGACCGACCCGATCAGTATAAGCGCTGCAACCCAACATTTCACCCTTGTCTTCCCTGGTCGCATCGGCAGCCGAAGCGCCAGTACCATAAGGCTTTTGTAATATATTATCGCAAGCAAAGGGCGTAAACCAAGAATTTTCAATCAGATAAAAATTCTCTTTGATTTCCTTGAGCAAGACATTATCGAGATAAATCGTCTCGCCGTTGGGAATGTTAATTTGGAGCGCCTGCTCAAAATAGCCATCGCCCTCTCCCCAGTCAACAACCACCGGCCCCAACTCATAGCGTTGCCAATCTGGGCCAATACTCACTTCATCAGTCGTGGCAAAATAATAATCAGGATTTGAAGTGCCAGAAAATTTAACATCTCCCAGCTTAAAAATCTGATCGCCCTTGGCCCAAAAGCTCAAAAGATAAGTTTTACCCTTGCCAATATATACCTGACGGGACAATTGGTTGCTGTTATTCTTCAATGACGAGCCGCCTGGATTATTGGCGGCAGGGCTTAAGGTGCCATTTTGCCAATTATCGACACCATTTTCAAAATCGTTGAACAGCACATTCCTGATATTATTGCCTCGATTACCCGAATATTGACGACAACCGACGAATTGGCTCGGACACGGCTGACCCTGATTGGGAATCGCCATATAAATACACTCGTTATAATCATTCCAATAACCACCCCTATTTCCGCAATCCGCCTCGGCAGTGTCCTCATCCGGCTGAGTCATAGTGCGACGATAAGGATGACAATCATCAGAAATGGACACGGTTTTGGACATTAACCGCCAATCTGATTCACCGGCCTGATTATAAAATTCGCGGCAATCCGGATTGGCCATAATGGCGATATTGTTACTCGGATTAGTCGGGTCAAAATAATAATAACCTGAGGCTTCTTGTCTCACACATAAGCCAAATTTATGGAGTTCATCTACAATCGGCTGGTTTAGAACAGTGCTGCTAGTCGGATCATTATTGCGTAAATAATTGAGATAAACATCGAGATTGCTGTAGCCGGTAGAGCCAAGCAAGTCAACTAAAGCGGCGTCATTAACGGCTGGATCGGCGCAACGATTAGCTCCATTAGCTTCAGCCGGATAAATCAAATTAGTGCAGGGCGCCTCTGACGACAAGCTGCCCGATTGACTCTTTTTGAACTGATAAACTTTGAGCTGATAGCCAGTGGTATCATCACCCTCCCAAGTATAATAAGTCCCGGCGTCATTGGGACCGGCCGGCGCCGGTTTTTGGCAGGCGCGCAACTGGCTGTAATACTCCCGCCCTTCGCCGCCTTTGGCCACCTCGTCCAAATTGGTAAATTCGTCACAGCCGGCATATTTGGCCGAGCAATATTTAGGCCGCTCATTGGCAATGAATTGGACATAACGCTCGCTAGTGAAGTCGGTCTCTTCCTGAAGATAACTTTGATAACCCAAACACTCGGCTGGACAAATATCGGCCGAACTGGCCACTCCTGGCACGCCCGGATCACCATTTGTCGGTGTGTACAATTCACAGCCGACCTCACTCTTAAGACAGGGCCCAGAATAATCAACGCACTCGGCTTGACGAGTCTCAAAAATCTTATTCAAATCCCTCTGATTATTCGGCCACTGAACACCATTAGTATTATTGGCGTCGCTATCATAACAATTATAATAATCCGGCGCCTTTTTAAGATAGGCCAACTGATTGGCCGGCTGACCCGATGGATCAAATGGCGTATATTCGGTCGGATAAGCTGTGTTATAAAGCACCTTTTCCAATTTAATATCATCAAAGTAAGCGGCGCTGGAACCTGTATAACTATTTCCCTGTTCTATGACTATTCTTATCGTGGTTATTTGCTCGCCATCATCCAAATCAATAGGCGCATAAACCCTCTTCCATTGTCCCGGGTTGTCAGATCCATAAACATTAGTACTGAATATAGAAGCGCCGTTATTAATAGAAGCTTGAATTTTAAACAATCCATTACTCGGATTATCGGAATACACCCAGCCGGACAACATATAGCGCCCAGCTACCTGAGGCCTTAATTTATCTGGTATAATTTGTTTGGCTGCGCAAAATTCCGCCGGCTCAGTAGAAGTGTAGGTATTCGCCTCCATCATAAATGAGTATTGACCGCCATGGACAAACTGCGTATTCAATTTCATATCAGCGCAATTACCGGGGGAAATTGAACCGTCATCACCCCAAGCATCAGGCCATCCGTCAGGTTCCTGATCAATCTCAAAACCGCTGTTAACAATCAAGTTGCTGCCCTCCCCCTCTTTCAGCCGAATAAACTGGCTGCAGCCGGCATCCTGACTGGCGCAAGCTTGGACATCGCGGTCAAAATAAATCTCTTGGCTGTTGTTGGGCTGTAACTTACCACTAGTCAGCCAAACCGCCTCAGTAGTCAGACAATTGCCTTTAATTTTTTGTAAACTAAAATTATCAAAATAAACTGTCCCACTTGTGCCGGGATTGGTAATAATTTTGATTTCTACTTTATCTGTATTGCCAATTTCAATATTATCCACAGTATAAGTCTGCCAGTCGGTTTTTAAATCACTCAATTTCAAATTAAGCCCGCGAGAAAATTCTTTATTATAGACATCCCGATAATAGACCAGCGCCGTTACTGAGCCACTGCCACTACCTTGGGCCTGGAAAGAAAAGGTATATTTTTCTTCCGCTTCCACCTTTATTTCGGTCAAACTGGAAATTATTTCTGTCGTATTATTTAAAGAAAAAGATTTCAGGGCGTTATTGGAATTGCCTGCGCCCAGAGCGCAAGAATGACCATTATTGACACTTTGATAACCCTCATCCCAGTTGGCGGCATCCCAACTGGTACAATTGGCAAAATCAGCATTGCTACCAGCCAAAACATTATCGCCTTCAACGCAGCCGCCGGAAACTGTCGCCCGACATTTATAACTGTCAACCGGAATATTACAGTTAGCGCCGACAAAAGAACAGCCACCCTCTTGGGTACAGGGGGAACCCAAAATAATCCGATTATTAGTGCTGGTGCTCATCCATTGGGGCACTCGCCAAGCCGAGTTATCCAACACAGTCACGCGCGTATCAACAGTAACCGGCGACCAAACCAATTCTTCCGCCCCATGTTGCCAATCGCGACTAACCGGATTAAACCAAGCGCTATACCACCGACAACCAACGCTATCAATATTGCAGTGGCTATAATCCAAGGAGTTGGCCAAATAAGACGCTGTCCCGCCTTGCCGGTCTTGGAAAGATTGGCAAGAATTATACCGGGCGTTGCAAGTCTGAGTGCCAAAATTCCAAATCATTCTTTCATCAGTACAATAACCATAAGCCAAGCACTTGCCGGTTTCGGCTTCTTCCCTTAAGCATTGCTGTTCGTCAGCGCAATAACCGCTGTCACGATTAATATTGGCACTATTAATATCGGCTGTGGCCTTTTCCGGACCATAGCCGACTCGGCGGCAAAACACTTCCGGCGCTTTTAAGACCCATTGCGGATCAACTAAGCCGGCCAAGTCTTCCAACTCACCTTCAGCGCCACTGTCGTCAAAAACATCCATTAAATCACCTAGGGTGTAAGTATTATTGGAATACTGACTAATATATTTGGCCGCTATTTCCCAGCCAACCGGCACAATCCGATATTTCCGTAAAATAGTGATATTTCGTAAAGAAAAAACGGTCTGAATACTTTTTGTATCAGTCACCTTGGGAGCAAATTGACGATTTTTGATTGATTCGGGCAAATCCTTGACCAAAGTCTTTTCCTTAATAGCTTGAGACAGCTGTTCGTCAATAACGCAATCGGTCGGACCGGGATTGGTCCGCTGGCTGTCGCCACATTGCGCCAATTGGAGCAAAATACTGTAATTGTTGCCAACGGCATACTGAAAATTAACTAAGTTGGCAAATCGACCTTCGGCACCTTGCCGGCCCTCGCTACTGGGCTGAGCTTCGGGATTGAACAAACTGGACAAACCAGTCAAGCCGGCCAAATTATTCAAATTAAAACCACTGCCGGACGATGAGCTGCCATCCGAAAAATAACCTTTCTTTAAATTATTAAGCAATTTAGCAGTCAAGGTATCCAAAAAAGTCTGAACCACATCCCAAATCGTGCCCGTATATTCCGGCGTTTTACCCGCCTCAACTGCATCTCTATAAGCCTCATCCTGAGCCATTCGAATCGACGTCCCCGGAGTTAAAACCCAGCCGGACAGAGTCTCCAAATCCTTCCAACCCTGATTACTAAGTAATTTGTTTTCGGCTTTTTTGATTTCTTCGTTAACTTTTTGACCCAAACCGGCGTTAATAATCAAAAACGACGACAAATCATTTTCCCCGGGCCGCAACGCTGTCACATATTCATAGGCAAAATCAGGATTTTCCAAGGCGGAGCGCCAATTTTTAGTCATCTTGGAAAAAGTGCAACGCGGCTTCCGGGGCGCCCGCGGGTCCACGCCAGTTTTTATCAAAAGCTTGACCGAAAAATCCGGCTCACACAAATCCACCCCCCACCCCCATTTTTCGTCACTACTGTAAATTTCATCAATAAAAGCGCCAATGGCCTCGTCAGCCGTCTGCTTAAGATAGTTGTCCCAACCTTCAGTGACAAATAACGGCTGTTGACCCTTGCCACCGGAAGCGATCCAAGTGGCCGTATCATAAGCCAACTGCTGAGAAAACTGTCGCCAACCGGTTTTAAAAAGACCGGCAATTGCCTGCTTGGCTACGTCCTTCGCTTTATCCCAAATCTCTTCCATGGCTTGCTTGCGCAGAAAATTCTCGGCAAAACTTACTATTTCTTTATCGCTAATAGTAATACTAGTTAAAAGCATTGACCGCATACATGCTGCTAAAGATGCTGACGGTTCTGTTTGTAATGGCCCTCCTGTCATAACACAATTATCTGCAGCAACCTGTAAGGAACTGGCTGTGCCCAATTCCCCAACAGGAACATAACCACCACCAGCCTTAGCGTTTATTGGAAAAGAAAAAATAATCACCCCTAAAACAGCAAAAATCGCCAAGCTACTTATATTTTTAATAATATTGTGATTCTTATTCATTGCCAATTTTTTGAATGTTAGATGATTAGAAATTAATTATTGGCCTGCGCTTTTAATTTATCCAAAAACATAGTTTTTAAATCTTCATCGCTGATAGTCGCCAAATCGCTTTCCGGCATACCTTGGTTAATTAACAACGCCCGAATCTGCGCGCCGGTCAAATTCTGCAAATCCGCTATTGAATTAATATCAATGTCCAAATCAACCTGCTCAGCCGGACCTGATTCCGTGGTTTGCTCAACCGGCGTTTGTGTCGCTAATCGGTTATATAAAAGCAAAATCTCTTCATCGGTCAATTGGTCCACTTCTTCCCGAGGCATACCGGAGGTGATAAAAACCTCTCTAATTGTTGCCACATTAAGCTCGGTCATTTCGGGACTGGGCATGGTGCCGGAAAAAGTCGGCGCTTCGCCAGCTTGGTCGTCACCGGAAACGTCGGAGGCAAAACAAGGTTCTGTGCCGGCACAATTTGGGTCATACCCCATTTCCGCTTCATATTTGTCGCTCATCCCGTCGCTATCGCTGTCTTCCAAATACGGACTGGTTTTATAAATAGACAATTCCTCATAATCCGACAGGCCATCGCCATCAGTATCAACCAATAAAGACTGGGTATCATCCGGCTGGCAATTGCCATCAGGGCAAGTCTCATTGCTATTAGCGCTGCCGGCCGTGTCAAAAAACTTTAAAAACGGCTGATTTAAATTACTGGCCAACTGAAAATAAGCGAAAAAAACAACCACCACCGCCACCAGCAAAATTGCTAAAGAAGTTGCTTTTTCCCTTTTGGTTCGGTTGTGGTCATTGCTATTTTGGCTAAAGTTGTTAAAACCATCTCCACCGGTTGATGGCTGATTGTTATTAATCAACTGATTAAACTGATCGTTATCAAATTGTCCGCCTTCCATAAGAACGGTGTGGATAAATCTTTTATTTATTATAACACAAAAAATAAATCAAGACTATTATGTTAGACCATAAACAAGTCTAAAAAGTCGAGAGCCTGTAAAGTCTATAAAGTTGGAAAGTCAGGAAATATTAAATTGGCGGATTGTTATATTGTTTGGTATTGCCCATATAATCGGGAAAAGGTAACAATATGACAATATAACAATTAACATATTTTAAATTTTAAACTTCCCCGCTAATTTCCCTGCCAATTTTAGCCAATCATCCAACGATAAGTCCTGGGCGCGGATTTTTTCATCTAACCCCAAGTCGGACAATAATTTTTTGACCGCTTGATCGGGCAAATCAAAACCGGCCGCCAAATTATTATGCAGCTGTTTGCGCTTGGCGCTGAAGCCAATTTTAACCGTCCGAAAAAACAATTTCTCTTCAATCTGGGGCAATTCTCTATTGATTGTTATTTTAATCACCGCCGAATCCACTGCCGGCTTGGGCCAAAAACAATTTTTGCCAACCACAAACAAAATTTCCGGCTGACCATAAAACTGGGCGGCTAGTCCCAAAACACTCAACTGACCGGGTGAAGCGGTCAATCGCTGGGCCACCTCTTTTTGGACCATTAAAATCATCTCTTGGGGTTTGGGCGAATTAGCCAAAAAATTACGAAGAAATTTGGCGGTGATATTGTAGGGCAAATTAGCCACGACTTTATAGCCAAAATTACTCAATCCCCACTGGCTTAAATTAAGTTTTAAAATATCGGCCTCAATCAGACGGACATTGGCCCAATCAGCCAGTTTGGCCTGCAAAAAAAGAATGATTTTCTTATCCAGCTCCACAGCAATCACTTGGCCGGCTCGCTTGGCTAAAAAATCAGTTAATCCGCCCAAGCCCGGCCCCACCTCCAAAACCGTGTCCGCCGGCGACAAATTGGCGGCCGCCACTATCTTCTGGATAATATTGCGGTCAAGCAAAAAATTTTGGCCGCGGCTTTTGGCGGGCACAATATGATATTGCCGGCAAAAAGTTTTTATTTGTTCCAAATTAACCATTGTTTTTGATAATGTTTTTTAAAAAAATACTTAAAAGCCAACCAAACCCGGCCCGCTCCGACCAACAGAATAATGAACAACAGATTAAACCACCAATAAGACCAATTGCCAAAACGCCACTGCCAATGTTGCGACAATAAGCTTAAGCCGACCAAATGATGCAAAAAATAAAGCAGCAAAGAGGTTTGTCCCAAGATTACCAGCCCGGCGGTGGGCTTATTTTTCTGTTCCCACCAAGAATAAGCCCAACGAAAAATCAACAATACTCCGCCGATTACCCACAGCCAGGTCATCGGACCGGGAACCCAATGGCCGTTTAAATTATAATTGCCAACCCAAACCGGCAGCCCAAAAATAAAAAATATCCGGCCGAAGAAAAATAAACCGACCAACAACCAGCCAATAGTCGCTACCACGGAAAAAAATTTTTGCTTATCAGTAGAAACAATAAAAGCGCGGCCCCAAATCAGACCCAACAATACCAAACCAAACCACGGCACCAGCGAAAAATCGGAAAAAAATATCTTCCCGATGATGTCACTGGCCTCGACCCAGGCGGAAAAAATTGGAAAAACCAAGCCGAAGCCGAACAACAACAACAGCGCTAAAGCTAGTATCACCAAACGGCCCCCTTCTCTCTCACTCCAATAAAGAAACGGGATAGCCAAAATAATGGCGGCGCCGATGCAGTGGAGCACTTTGCCGGCCAAAATAGAATCATCGGCAAAAACCAAAAAATTAAACAGATAGCCTAATAAAATAATAACTAACCCCCGACCCAGATATTTGCTTATTAATTGCCGCTTGGTTAGATTTTTTCTGGCGCCCATAAAGGACAATTCCAAGCAAAAACCGACTAAAAACAAAAAAATCGGCGCGGACAGGCTGACCGTAAAATAAATAATGGTATTGCCCAAGAGCGGGTCGCCACCAAACAGCCACCGGGCCGTGTGATTAAAAACCATCAACACGATAGCGACGCCTCTTAAGCCGTCAAGAAATTTTAAACGCGAATCAGACATGAGAAAATAATTTTCAATTTTCAATTTAAAATTTACAATGAATTTCCAATGATTTAATTTTCAAATTCGTCACGGAGTAAGGTAATGATCATCTACCTTCTAAAAGGGGAGGAACCCATAGCATGTGAGCAAAACTCAATTACCGATAGCCCAGATACAATATGCTCATCAAACCGGCTAAAATAAATAAAGCGTTCCAACCCGGAGCAAAAAGATTGACTAGGACTAGGCCAGCTACAATTGCAATGATTTTGCCAACCACCAACGACATCTCAAAAAAAACAATCCTCTTAATAACCGAATTGTCTTGAGCGTCTTCATAGGTGGCGGCAATTAGGGGGATGCTATTGGTTTGTTTGGCGATTTTGGAATAAGTGTCAACTACAAACACGCCGAAAACGCTCCGAACAATCAGCCGAAACAACCAAGAAAAAAAATACAACACCGTGCCCAATCTCAAGACAACTCGCCGGTCTTGGTGGTCGGCCAAGCGGCCGATATACAGATAAACGGCCGTCATTACCAGGGTGGACGCGGCGCTAATCAGTCCCAAACCAAAAAAATCTTTAACCACAATAAAAATAAAAATCGGCCAAATAACCATCAAAATCAATTCCTCGCCAAATCCCCACAAGGACAGAAACCGACGACGATTGCTTCGCTGAAACAATCGCCGATATGCGCCCCAATAAGAAAAAGGCGTACCCTCAGCTTGCTCCTTGGTAACCAACATCGGAATATTAGAAACTAAAATAATAATCGTCACTAAAACAAACAACACTGAAAACCCAAAAAATTTCAACACCAGGCCGCCAATAATCGGGCCGGCAATGATTACCGCCGATTGTAAAGCCATCAAATTGCTTACTTCCCGACCCTGTTGGCCATCAATAGAAAATTTGGCAAAGTTGCAATGATAAGCCGGCCAATAAAATGTCTTGGACAAAACATAAAAAATCACTGCTATCGGCATCAGCCACCAGTTGCCCCTAATTCCCCAAAAACAAAAATAAAACAAGGCGGTAAAAAACGAGCCAACCGCAATTGAATGTTCATAGCCAAACCGCTGGGCAAATTTGGCGCCCCAAGGCAAGACCAAAAAATACAAAACATAAACCGCCAAATAAAAATACAAAATAATTTCTAAAGTGACACTCAGCGGTTGAACGGTGATAAAAATGGTGTACAAAAAAACCGGCTCAAAAATCAACACCATATACAGAGCCAGATTCAAAATCAAGGTTGACGAATAAAGTTCCTTCACCTGGGGAGTCAAGCGATAAGCCAAAAATGATGACAATAAATTTTTAAGGTTTTTGGCCATAAAACTTAAATTAAATTAACAAATAGCGAAGCAATGCCGGCTAAAATAAAAGTCCATTGCAAACCAATCAAATTAATCAAGATAAATAAAATAGCAATACAAAAACAACGGCCGAGATTAAGCGCCATTTCCCGCAAAACCGTGAGCTCATCAACATAATGACCGGCGTCGGCTGTTTTTTCGTACATCAAAGCGTCAAATGGTGTCCGCATCATAATGGCGGCAAAGCTATGATAAGCGGAAACGACAAAAATCTGAAAACTGGTAACTACAAACACTTTAAAGAGCCAGCCCAATGAATACAGCACCGACCCATAACGCATCAATTTCCGTTTATCAAATTTGTCCGTATAAGAACCAACTGCCATTCGCAAGGCAACGCTGAAAAAAACAATCAACGAAGAAATAGCGCCAACCGCCAAAAAATCGCCCTGCAATAATTGAAAAATAACAATCGGCCAAATAATGGCACCAATCATATTCTCAATCCCATCGGCAAAATTGGACCAAAACATCCGTCGAAATTTCCGACCAAACAAATTCTGCCAAGTTTGCCCAAAACTAAAACTGAATTTCTCATAAGTCGGCTTGAGCAAAAATAGCGGCACCACTGATATGCCCACTAGCAGCATCACCAACATAAACAACACCTCAAAATCATAGTTGGCAATCACCCAGCCGGCAATCACCGGTATGGCAATGGAAGTCAGGCTGGAAACCGACGATAAAAAAGCAATCACCCGCCCGCGATTTCTCTTGTCAGTAAACCGAGCAAAATTAGTGTGATAAGGAATCCAAAATAACGCCAGACGAATCTCCAGGGCCGCTACCATTAGCGGCGCAAAAACCACTATTGGATAACCCCGCGCCAAATAAAACAAACAAAGATAAAAAACGACCTTAAACGGCACCGACAGAATCATCGCCCGCTTCAAACCGATAATCGACATTATTTTCGCTCCTACCGGCGCCAGACCGGCATAACAGCCGTACAACAAAAAATAATAAAGCAAAACATATTCAATCCGGCCGAATTTTTCCAATAAAAAAACCGGCATAAACAGGCCCACCAGACCAGAGCCGATTTGGTCGATAATAACACTGGAATAAAGAGCGCTGACGCCAGGCGACAATTTCACCCGCAAATATAAAGTTTTAAAAATTTTAGCCATGAGAAAATAATTTATCGTTTCCGAATTGCCAACTGATAGATATTATACCATAACGGCCGATAAATTTTATCCCAAGCGCCGGCATAAGCCGTGAAAGCGGTATTCGGCGCAAAGCCCTTTTTAAATCTGGACACGCCCGGCCACTTGTCTTCATCAACGCCCCAAAAATCATAATATTTCTTACCTTTTTTCTTCGCCTCGACTATTGTTGTCCATTGCAACAAAAAGGGCGCCATTTTTTCACGATAAACATAATCCGAAGCGCCGTGAAGATAAACGCACCAATCGCCGAAAAAGACAACCAGATTGGCTGCCACCACTTGCCGGTCAACTAGGGCCACCATAATTTGAATCTGCTCCCCCAAGGCCGCCACCATTTTTCGATAATATTCCTTGGGATGAGAGACAATTTGCTGCCGCTGAGAGGTTTTCTCGGTTAAGCGCCAAAAATCTTCAAAATAATCACCGCCCCAATCAATCGTCACTTTGTGTTTTTGGGCGATTTTAATATTGTATCGAGTTTTCGGTTTCATCGCCGCCAATAATTCTGTTTCCGACTGGTCCAGGGCCAAAATCAATGTCTGTCGCGGCTGAACCTGGCCAACTGGCCGCTCAACCAAGCCGGACAATAACAATTGAACCGCTTCATTGTCTTGCCAAGCGGGGTCAAACCGCAAAAACACTGCCCGACGGGTTTGGGCCAACCGGCCAATTTCCCCCCATAGCAATTCCAAGAGCGACAATTGATCAGTGGCGGCATCAACTAAGATCGGGCCGCGCGGCAAATAAAAATAATTAAAACCAAATTTGAGCGGTTGTTCAATAATTAAGGCCGCGGCTAAAATATTTTCTTCCTCATCAGTCGCTGCCAACAAAAAAACTTCGCGTCCCAGCAATCGCTGAAATTTAGCCCAAGAGGAAGACTGCAACAAACCAAAATCGACCGAATTATTCCTGATGAATTCATCCCATTTTTCCACTGATTGTTCTTGATAAAAAATCGCTTTCATATTTTATATCATCTTAACAAAATCAGCACAAATTAAAAAGCCGCCTTAAGCGCCAACCAGAACATAAGAGACATTATTACGAGCGTCAGTACGTTCGTCAGTACGTTCGTCAGTACGAAAATTGCCCTTAGTAATTACCCCTCTGGCAAATAACAGAGACGGGGCTTACCCCGTCTCTACAACAGATAATCAATAACTTTATTTACTCGTCACAAAGCTGACCAAACGGCCGGGGACAAAAATGGTCTTTTTAATTTCTTGGCTGGCCAAATATTTTTTGACATTTTCCAATTCTCGGACAGCCGCCACCGCCGCTTCTTCTTTAATGTCTTGCGGCAAAACGACCGTCGCCCGCAATTTACCGTTTATTTGGACCGCAAACTCAACTGTGGCGCTTTGTAATTTTGATTGATCAACCGCCGGCCAGGTCTCAGCGGCAATACTTTTTGAATGACCCCGCTGTTGCCATAACTCCTCAGCAATATGAGGAGCAAACGGTGAAAGTAAAACCAAAAATTTTTCTAATATTTCTTGCTGACCCTGTTTTTGGTCTAACAACTTATTGACCAAAATCATCAACGCCGAAACAGCCGTATTAAACCGCATCGCCTCAATATCCTCCGACACCTTTTTGATGGTTTTATTTAATAATATTTCTATCTCATTATCATTTTTTTGTTGACTGCTTGGTGTTTGATCTTTTGTAAACAAGTTCCACACCTTATCCAAAAACCGTCGGACCCCGACCACTCCCTTAGTATCCCAGGGAATCGCCTGATCAAACGGCCCCATAAACATCTCATACACCCGCAACGTATCGGCGCCATACTCCTTAACCACCTCATCAGGATTGATAACGTTGCCACGCGATTTGGACATTTTTTCGCCGCCGGCGCCCAAAACCATGCCATGGGAAGTCCGTTTGCGATAGGGCTCATCAGTCGGCGCGACGCCAATATCAAATAAAAATTTATGCCAAAACCGAGAATAGAGCAAATGCAAAGTAGTATGCTCCATTCCGCCATTGTACCAATCCACCGGTGTCCAGTATTTCAATTGTTTCTCGCTCGCCAGCGCTTTTTGATTATTCGGATCGCAGTAACGCAAAAAATACCAAGAGCTGCCGGCCCATTGCGGCATCGTGTCGGTCTCTCGCCGCGCCTCGCCGCCGCATTTGGGACATTTCACCTTGACCCAATCGTCCAATTTGGCTAGTGGCGACTCGCCATCCTCGCCGGCTTGAAATTCTTTAATCTCCGGTAACTCTAAAGGTAAATTTTCATCAGCAAACCAGCCGGGATTTAATAATTCTCCCTTGTTTAATGTTGGGCCTTTGATTTTGGGCGCTTGAGCGCAATTTTCGCAGAAAATAAGGGGAATAGGTTCGCCCCAATAGCGCTGACGGGAAAACACCCAATCGCGCAATTTATGGTTGACCGCAGCTTTACCAACACCTTTTTCTTCCAACCAGGCAATCATCTTTTTTATCGCCTCATTCGGCAAGAGGCCGTCCAAAAAATCAGAATTAATCATCTCCCCCTTATCAATGTCGGTATAAGCCGCTTGGGAAATATCACCGCCCTTTATCACGGCTATTATTTCCAAGCCAAATTTCTTAGCAAATTCATAATCCCGTTCATCATGGGCCGGCACCGCCATAATCGCGCCGGTGCCATAGCCGGCCAAGACATAATCGGAAATCCAAATCGGCATTTCTTTGCCATTTACCGGATTAATCGCCTTGATTCCCTTAAGCTCAACGCCGGTTTTTTCTTTTGACAATTCCGTTCTCTCCAAATCGGATTTCTTGGCCGCCTGATTGATATATTTCTCAACTTCGGCAAAATTTTCTATTCGCTCTTTCAGGCTTGGGACTAATTCGTGTTCCGGCGCCAAGACCATATAGGTCGCGCCAAACAAAGTATCCGGCCGGGTAGTATATACATCAATTTTAAATTCAAAATTTAAAATTTTAAATTCAACCGTAGCTCCCTCGCTCCGCCCGATCCAATTCCGTTGTTGAGTTTTCACCTGCTCAATATAATCGACTTTGTCCAAATCTTTTTCCAGCCGGTCAGCATAATCGGTGATTTTAAGCAACCACTGCGACTTGATTTTCTTCACTACTTCACCGCCGCATCGCTCGCATTTGCCGCCGACCACCTCTTCATTGGCCAAACCGACTTTGCAGACAGTACAAAAATTTATTGTTGCCTCTGCTTTATAAGCCAAGCCGTGTTCAAACAATTTTAAAAATATCCATTGCGTCCACTTGTAATATTCCGGATTGGTGGTATTTATTTCTCGCGACCAATCAAAAGAAAAACCGAGCGATTTTAATTGACGCCGATAATTATTGACATTGTCCTCTGTTTTTAGCCGCGGATGAATACCGGTCTTGATGGCGTAATTTTCCGCCGGCAGGCCAAAAGCGTCAAACCCCATCGGATAAAGAACATTATAACCCTCCATTCGTCTTTTTCTGGCCACAATGTCCAAAGCGGTATAACTGCGCGGATGGCCGACATGGAGCCCTTCGGCTGACGGATAAGGAAACTCCACCAAACAATAAAATTTTTCGCCCTGGCCGTCTTTGGCTTCAAACAATTTTTCTTTCTCCCAATAATCTTGCCATTTTTTTTCTCCTGAGGAATCTAAAAAATCTTGATAAGTCATATTTCCGAGTTTAAATTAATGGCTTTAATTTAACATAAAATCAAGAAAAATTCAATTTTTCAAGCCTTTACAAAATCACTTTTCCATGCTATAATTTACTAAATTAATTTTCACTCCATGCGCAAGCAAAAAATCAACTACGGCTTTTTCAAAATCATGACCGGCTCGGACTTGTCCACTCGCCGATTGGCAATTATGAGCGCCAAAAGCAAAAATCCCGGACCGGTAGTCTGGCTGACCGGCTGCGTCCACGGCGACGAGGTCGGCGGCATTGCGGTCATCCAGGAAGTATTCAAAAAATTAAGAACCCAGCCGTTGGAACAGGGGGCGATTTTTGCCATTCCCTTGATGAATCCGATGGGCTTTGAAACCAACAGCCGCTATATGGCCATCAGCGAAGAAGATTTGAATCGTTCTTTCCCCGGCAAAAAAAATGGCTCTTTGGCCGAGCGGGTGGCTGAAAAAATTTTTTCCACCATTATGGAAACCAAGCCGACTTTAGTCTTAGACCTGCACAATGATTGGATTAAATCAATTCCTTACACCTTGATTGACCCTAAGCCGCCAAAACACAAAGACGCTTACGAAACAACCAAAAAAATCGCCCAGCAAACCGGCTTCTTGGTCATTAATGAGCAAGAAAACGGCGATGATGCTGAAGAACTCAAAAAAACACTCTCCGGCAGCCTGATCAGCCAAGGCATTCCGGCCTTGACTTTGGAATTGAGCGAATCATATATTATAGATGAAAAAAATGTTTCTGATGGCATCAAGTCCGTTTGGAATATCTTGTCGTATTTAAAAATGGTAGAGCCCGACAAACAGCCCTTTCATCATTACAGCAGAAACGGCTTGGAAAACAAAATTCTCAAATATTCGCATCTGCCGACCAGCTCAACCAGCGGCATTGTCCGCTTTTTGGCCAAGCCCGGTGAAATCGTCAAACCGGGCCAGCCGATCGCCCGCGTCTACAATGTCTTCGGCCGGCTGGAAGAAACCATTGCCACAAATAGCGAGGCGGTGCTGCTCGGCAATTCCGACTCGGTAGTTGCCCTGCCCGGCGTGCCGCTAATGGCCTTCGGATTGATTTAAAATTTATAATTAAACAAACACGCTCCGAGTAATCGGAGCGTGTTTGTTTGAATATTTAAAATTATTATTTCACCAGCTTGGCCAGATATTGTCCGGTGTAGCTCTTTTTGACTTTAGCCACCTCGAGGGGTGTGCCGCAGGCAACCACTTCGCCGCCACCCTTGCCGCCTTCCGGACCGAGATCAATAATCCAATCGGCCGATTTGATGACATCAAGGTTGTGCTCAATCACCAAAACCGAATTGCCTTTTTCCGCCAATTTGTCCAACACCTGCAGCAATCTTTTGACATCGTCAAAATGCAGGCCAGTAGTCGGTTCATCCAAAATATACATGGTCTTGCCGGTCGGCCGTCGGGAAAGTTCGGTCGCCAATTTGACCCGCTGGGCCTCGCCGCCGGACAAGGTGGTGGCGCTCTGCCCCAAATGCAGATAGCCAAGCCCCACCTCTTCCAAAATTTGCAGCTTGTCCACTATCTGCTGATATTTGGAAAAAAACACCTTAGCCTCGGAGACAGACATATCCAAAACATCAGCGATGTCTTTGCCCTGATAATGAATTTCCAGCGCCTGGCTGTTATAGCGACGGCCGTGGCACTCTTCGCATTCCACATAAACATCCGGCAAAAACTGCATCTCAATCTTGACCATACCGTCGCCGGAACATGTTTCGCATCTGCCGCCACCCTTGACATTGAAGCTGAAATGACCCTGTTTAAAGCCGCGCATTTTGCTCTCGGGCAAATTGGCATATAAATCTCTTATATAAGTGAATACGCCGGTATAAGTGGCCGGATTGGAGCGCGGCGTCCTGCCGATCGGCGATTGGTCGATATTGATCACTTTGTCCAGATTATCCAAACCCCTAATTTCTTTGTGGGCGCCGGGCAAATCCTTGGTGCGATAAAATTTATTGGACAGGGCTTTAGCCAAAATTTCCGTCATCAATGTGGATTTGCCGCTGCCGGACACGCCGGTAACGCACACCAACTTGCCCAAAGGAATTTTGACATCAATATTCTTGAGATTGAATTCTTTGGCGCCCTTAATCTCAATGGATTTGCCGTTGCCATCGCGGAATTCTCGGCGAGCGGGAATATTTTTTCGACCGGACAAATATTGTCCGGTGATGGAATTTTTATCTTTTTTAATCTGCTCATAGGTGCCTTGGGCCACCAACTCGCCACCCAGTTTGCCGGCACCCGGACCGATGTCAATCAGATAATCGGCTGATTTCATCATCTGGTCGTCATGCTCCACCACAATTACTGAATTGCCTTTTTCCCGAAGATTTTTCAAAGTATTAATCAATTTAGCGTTATCTCTGGCATGCAAACCGATTGACGGCTCGTCCAAAATATAAATCACTCCCTCAAGTCCCGAACCGATCTGCGTCGCCAAGCGCACCCGCTGGGCTTCGCCGCCGGCCAAAGTATTGGCGCTTCTCGACAGCGTCAGGTAATTCAAGCCGACATTCTGCAGAAAACCAAGCTTTTTGGTGGCTTCTTTGATAATTTGTTTGGCGATCTTTCCCTCGCGCGAACTATCTTTCCATTTTTTAGCCAGCTTATCAAAAAAATCAACCGTCTGGTCAATATCCAAATCGGTCACTTCGGCTATAGACAAATCATTAACCGTCACTGCCAAACTTTCCGGCTTCAAACGCTTGCCCAAACAAACCGGACAGGTAGACACTCGCATATAATCCTCGAGTGTCTTCTGCAAATATTCCGACTTAGTATCGTCATATTTGTCGTTAATGAATTTTATCAGCCCATCAAACAGCATCGTTTTGCCGTCCACCTGATACTGCTCATCGCCGGTGCCTTGAAAAATAATTTCCAGCGCCCGATCGGGCAAATCATTTACCGGCGCATTCATTTTGAATTTATGCCGCTTGGCCACTTGCTCCAATAGTTTGGAGTTGGAGCTTTGCGAGGCGAAATTGCGCGACCAGGGCTTGATCGCCCCTTCGGCCAATGTCAGTCGCCGGTTGGGAATGATCAAATCTCGGTCGGGCACCAATTTAATACCCAATCCCCGGCAGGCCGGACAAGCGCCAAACGGCGAATTGAAAGAAAAGCTGCGCGGCTCAATTTCCGGCAGATTAATGCCGCAATTATGGCAGACATAATAAAGGTTGAAATTGATATTTTCATCTTTTTCCGACAAATAGACATTCAAAAAGCCATTGCCCAAATCCAATACCAGATTAAGCGCCTTTTGCAGACGCTCAAACTCAATGTCACTTTTCTGCTCTTTTTTCAGCTCCTGGGAAATACTAATGCTGTCTACTAAAATCTCAATAGTGTGCATTTCATTCTTATCCAAGGATAACTCCCTGGCTTCGTCAATATTGTAAAAATGGCCGTCAATCCTCAAAAGCTCATAATTGGCGCGATTGATCGCCTCAATCTGCTTGCTATGGCTGCCCTTCTTGTTAAAAATCACCGGCGCCAATAATTGGACGCGGGTGCCGGCCGGCAGAGCCAAAATTTTTTCCAGAATTTGCTTGGGTGTCTGCTTGGAAATGGCTTGGCCGCACTTGGGGCAGTGGACCACTCCCACCTTGGCATATAAAAGACGCAAATAGTCATAAATCTCCGTTACCGTGCCGACCGTGGACCGCGGATTTACCGAAGACGACTTCTGATCAATGGCAATGGTCGGTGACAATCCTTCAATACTGTCAACATCCGGCTTGTCCATCAAATCCAAAAATTGCTTGGCATAAGATGACAAACTTTCCGCATAACGTCTTTGCCCTTCGGCGTAAATCGTGTCAAAGGCCAGTGACGACTTGCCACTGCCGGACAAACCGGTAATAACCACTAATTTGTCTTTGGGTATGTCAATATCAATGTTTTTCAAGTTGTTGACGCGCGAACCCTTGATTGATATTTTGTTGGACATAAGGTATATGAATTTTCAATTTAATCCGCCCAAGGCGGATCTATCCGCCCAACCTGCCTGCTATGGGCGGGGGCGGATTGTTGAATATCAGTAAATTTCTAATTACGGATTACGAGTTACGAGTTACGGATTACCAGTGGCCAGTTCCTTTGCTAATTATTCCCGCCTTTCGACTTTACAGACTTTTAATTTATTAATTTCTATTTTCCAATTCAAATTAACCTCCATTATACATAAAAAAATAAATACTGTCAAAAGATAGTTGAGGATAAAAAAACCACCGCGCCGGGCAATTGACGCGGGGATCCCAAACAAAAAAAATAAAAAAACAATCAAATCAAACCGAATTTTTTGATATTATGATCGGCAATCGCCTGTAGTCTGGCTATCTCCTTTTGGCCGCCCGGCGAGGCGAATAAATGCTTGAACCGTTTTTGGATTTTTAAAAAATTTTCCACCGGCTCTTGTTTGCTAATAGTCATCTTGCGCGACAACTGGCCGTTTACAAATTCCACTATCGGATAAAACCCGGAATTAACGGCCAACTTGGCAACCCTGACCGTGTCTTTGGGCTCAATCCCCCAACCGGGAACGCACGGACAGTAAATCTGCAAATATTTTGGACCCTTGATTGCCAGCGCTTTTTTGACCTTATCAATCACATCCAGCGGGTAGCCGACCGTAGCGGTCGCCACATAAGGCAGGTTGTGAGCCAAAGCGATTTCTATCATATTCTTCTTAGGCAGCTGCGAACCAAAGGACTCTTTGCCGGCCGGCGTGGTGGTGGTATGAGCGTTAAGCGGGGTGGCGCCGCTGGATTGGTAGCCGGTGTTCTGATAGGCCTCGTTGTCATAACAGACATAAAGCACATTGTCTCCCCTTTCCCACATGCCGGAGATATTACCCAAGCCGATATCAAAAGTGGCGCCGTCACCACCAATAGCAATAACATTGATTTTATCTTCTTGGCCACGCTTTCTCAACACCGCGCTGATGCCGGATGCCAAAGACGCCGGATTCTCAAATAAGCTATGGATCCAGGGAATTTTGAAGGCAGTCATCGGATACTGGGTGGTCGTCACTTCTGAGCAACCAGTGGCATTGGTAACAATAGTATTAGGACCGGCGGCGTCAAGAACCAGCCGCGCGGCAATAATCATGCCGCAGCCGGCGCAGGCGCTATGGCCCGGATTGACTGTATGAGATAAAGGCGCTTTGTATTTTGATTTTTTTGGCATATTTGAAATTTAACAATTGAAAATTTTTTTAAAATTTTAAATTAAAAATTCAAAATTTCTCCAATCCCTACTTCCCCACAAACACCACTTTCCTGTTTTCTTTCTTAATCCCGTTGTAGATTCCTTCAACCATTTTCTCCGTAATATCCCGTCCGCCAAGACCCAGCACATAACTGACTACCTTCTTCTTGTCGCCATAAAGAGCCCGACGAATTTCCGTTGCCAAAATACCCTCAGTTCCCAGTGATACTGATTTGTCAATCACGGCAATGTTTTTCGCCTTTATCAGCGCCTTGATTATTTCTTCATCGGGAAACGGCCTCAATGACACCACTTTCAACACCCCGATTTTTTTACCGGATTTTTTCAACTTGTCAGCGACATCCTTAATAGTGCCAATGACCGAACCCATCGCCACAATCACTATCTCGGCATTTTTATCGCCGTAATACTCTATCAAACCCAGCTGGCGGCCGAATATTTCTTTAAATTTCTTCATCTCGCTCTTAATGACTTTTTGGGAGTTGACAATATCATCGTGGAGCTCTTGTCTAATTTCAAAATAATGCGCCGACGTGGCAAAAGCGCCAAAAGTCAAAGGCTTTTTAACATCTAAAACCGCCTGAGGCTTGTAGCGAGGCAAAAATTTCTTGATCTTGGCCGGAGATTCTATCTCAACCGGCTCAACCACATGCGTCAGGACAAAACCGTCCAAATTGACCATCACCGGCAAGGCCAATTTTTCCGTCACCTTGTAAGCCAAGATATGCAAGTCGCAGACCTCTTGATTATTTTCGCCAAATAGCATCAGCCAACCGCTGTCGCGCATCGTCACCGCATCCTGCTGGTCGTTCCAAATGTTTATTGGCGCCGACACCGCCCGATTGGCGCAAGTCAGCACCATCGGCAGACGCATACCGGCAACATTAAACAGCACTTCAGTCATCAGTAGCAGCCCTTGAGAAGAAGTAGCAGTATAAGTTCGGACACCCATGGCCGCGGCGCCCTCGACGATGGAAATGGCGGCAAATTCGCTCTCGGCCCGAACATATTCATAATCAGCCAAGCCGTCCGCTTTCAGCTTAGCCAAATCCTCCACAATGTGAGTCTGCGGCGTAATCGGATAAGCCGACACCACTTCCGGCCTGATATTATTGATTGTTTCGGCAATCGCCCGACTGCCTTCTAATATTTGCATAAATTATAAATTTATAATTTCAAATCCGCCGCGGCGGACAATTTTTAATTTTTATTTTTTAAAATTATTTTTCCTCTCTTTTCATTTCAATTGCTTTAGCCGGGCAGATTTCCGCGCATAAGCCGCAACCCTTGCAATAATCCAAATCTTTTTCATAAAAAATCTTGCCCTGGCTGTTTTTCTTGCCGCTGGGAAAGCAAATCCCTTCCGGACAAATCTTGGCGCACATAGAACAGCCAATGCATTTTTCATAATCAATTTCCGGCACATAAAGTTCGCGCCAATTGCCGGTTTTGACCTGCTTGGTAGTACCGGGTTGAGCAGTAATATTTATTTTCATTTTATTAATAATTAAATATTTTGAATTTCCCCAAACCCCTTTCTGGCGGCGGCAATATTCTTTTTCGCAATCTCCCCCTCAAACCGCTCATTAATTGCCCGCTCCACTGCTAATAAATTAATCAATCCGGATAAAGCGGCAAACGCGCCCAAAAGCACCGTATTAATAATCGGTTTGCCGATAATATCTATCGCAATCTTGGTCGCCGGAACAGTAATTATCTTCACGCCGATTGGCGCTTTAAAATCCGATTTCGGCTTTTCTGTATTGATGAGGGCCACCGTTCCTTTTTGGGCTCCCCAAAACACATCCACTCCGTCTACCAAGGTGGCATCCTGGATAATAATATAATCCGGCTCATAAATCTGACTGCGCCGACGGATAAATTTATTGTCCAGTCTGGCAAAGGCCGTCACTGGCGCGCCTCGCCTTTCTACCCCAAAATTGGGAAAAGCTTGGGCAAATTGACCGCCGTAAAAAGCGGCCTGGGCAATCAATTCTGCCGCTGTCACTGACCCTTGTCCGCCGCGGCCATGAATTCTTATTTCTTTCATAGTTAGATCTAAGCCAATTATTCAATAAAATTAATTATTTTGTTCCAAAATCGATAAAGAATAATCAATGAGTTGTTGCCATTGCTCTTCACTGATCGCTCCGGCTAATTTATTGCCGTTGATAAAAAATGTCGGGGTGCCCACCACTCCCAAAGAAGCGGCGTCCTTAACATCATCAAGCACTCGCGATAAATACTTCTCCTCATCCAAACAAGCGCTAAACTGCTGCTGATCCAAACCCGATTGTCGAGCAATAGCAATTAAGCTTTCGCGGTTAAAATCATTTTGGCCGGCCAAAAATAATTTATCGTGCAACGGCCAAAACTTATCTTGCTCCCAGGCGCAATAAGACGCCATCGCCACCAGAATGGAATTTTCATTGATAGTGGGAAAGCTCCGATAAATAAAAAAAATCTCGTCCTGTCGATTGCTCATTACTTTCCTAATAATCGGAAATTCCGTCTGACAAACCGGGCACTGAAAATCAGAAAATTCAACAATAACAATTTTAGCCTCGGCATTGCCAAAACTGGGCCGATTGATTTTTTCGGCCAAATCCCGCTCGGCCCGCCGGCCGGCAACCGCTAAATTCTCTTCCAGTATCTGGGCCGGGTCAATTTGAGCGGCCTGTTCAGGCACGGGGTTATTAATAAGATCAAAAAATAAATATATTCCCGCAACCAATAAAGCGCCTAATAAAATAAAAAAAATAATCAACGCTTTGCCCCATTTTTTACGGTACCAACTGACCGGCGGCGACGCTAACCCGGGTTGATTGTAATCCGACGAATTCAACATATATAAATATTATAACATAACCGCAACTAACTGACTATCATAAAATCATTGCTGCGCCGGCGGCAACCAATTAATTCTTGACTTTCCCTGTCAAATGTGCTAGAATGACAATAATCAATTAAACTACCACATATGATTATTGACATCATTCAAATTGTCACCGCTACCGCCCTAATTGTGGCGATTTTATTACAAAACCGGGGTTCAGGATTGGGCGCCGCCTTTGGCGGAGAAAGCAATGTTTATCGCACCCGACGCAGCTTTGAAAAAATGATTTTTTATGCTACCATTATTTTAGCTATCATCTTCTTCATCACTGCTTTTATCAACATTCTCATTTAATCAGTTAACTCTTTTCCCTTAAATTACGGGGAAATAATAATCTACAGTGAAACTATTATCTGTCTGGGGAAAAAACCTCACCAACTCTTTTTCTCGTCAAAACAAAAAACTTAAAAAGTTTGAACGCCAGCATGAATTAGACAAATATCTGGTGACTTCTTTAAATAAGAAAAAAATTCCTTCCTGGAAACAAATCAAATACTTACCGAAAATTTTGAGTCGCCAAGAAAAAATCCAGTTCCAAGTCCTGTCGGCAATAATTGTTGTTTGCTTAATCGGCCTGATGATCAATTTATACCTCCTGGCCACCATTGCCGTACCCCGATCGGGCGGCCAATACCTTGAGGGCATGATCGGGTCGCCCCAATTCATTAATCCAATCCTCGCCAAGACCAATGACGTGGATGTTGATATCGCCCGCTTGGTATTTTCCGGATTATTAAAATACAATAAAAATCGACAACTCATCCCGGATCTGGCAGAAAGCTATGAAATCTCAGCTGATCAGCTGGTTTACACTTTTCATTTACGCCGGGATGTTAAATGGCATAATGGCGAACCGTTCCGAGCTGATGATGTTATTTTTACCGTCGCCTCCATCCAGGACCCGCAATTCAAAAGCCCGTTGTCGCCAAGTTTTCGCGGCATTGTAGCGGAAAAAATCGACGACTACACAGTAACCTTTACGCTAAAAGAACCCTTTGCTCCTTTTGCTGGATTATTAACTTTCGGCATTCTGCCGGAAAACTTATGGTATGGCATTCCGCCGGCCAATGCTGATTTAACCGAACTGAACAAAAAACCGATCGGCACCGGCCCTTGGAAATTTGACAGCTTCAAGAAAGACCAAAATGGCCTTATTAAATCTTATGCCCTGGTCAGAAATGAAAACTATTATAGTGAAAAATCTTATCTAGAAAAAATTATTTTCAAATTTTATCCCGATTACAACTCGGCCGTCGAAGGTTTAAAGAGTAAGGAAGTCGACGGCTTGGCTTCTTTGCCCAAACAATTTGGACCAGAACTGGCCAAATACAAAAATCTAGTCTATCACCATCTGGATCAGCCGCAATACACGGCAATATTTTTCAATCAACGCAAAAACGAGCTGCTCAAATCCGACTATATTCGTCAGGCTTTGGCTTTAGCCGTGAACAAACAAAAAATTATTGAAGATATCTACAATAATGAGGGACGAATCATTAATGAACCCAATTTGCCCGGCATTGATAGTCCGGACGATATTAAAAAATATCCCTACAATCCTAGTGAGGCGATCGCCTTATTGGAAAAAAATGGTTGGGAATTGACTACTACGACCACTGAAGACGGCGTTAGCCAGTCAGTTAGAAAAAAAGGCAACTGGTATCTGGAAATAACTCTAACCACCGTTGACCAGCCCAAAAACATTGAAACAGCCGAATTAATCAAAAATTTTTGGGACGAAATCGGCTTTAAAACCACCTTGAAAATTGTCGGGGAAACAAAAATTCTCCAAGAGACTATTAATCCGCGCGAATACCAAGCGCTATTGTTTGGCGAAAATCTAGGCTCTGATCCTGATCCCCTTCCCTTCTGGCACTCAGCGCAAAATGAATATCCTGGCTTAAATCTGGCAATTTTTTCCAATAAAACCGTGGATAAATTACTGGAAGATGCCCGCAAAATTAACAACTGGGAAGAAAGAAAGAAAAAATACAACGAATTCCAAAAAATCATCGCCGAGGAACTCCCCACTATTTTTTTGTTTAACTCCACTTATACCTACCCGGTGGATAAAAACATCAAGGGCTTTGATGCCTGGGGTATTGCCGTCCCGGCCGATCGATTCGCCAACTTAAATGAATGGTACATAAAAACCAGGCGCGTTTGGAAATAATTTACAATTTGCCGATGTGGTGGAACTTGGTAGACACGCAGCGTTCAGGACGCTGTGGGCGTTCGCCCATGAGGGTTCAATTCCCTCCATCGGCACCCGTTAACACTTCTTCCAACCAATAAACCGTTTCCCTCTGGCGCCCAAGCGCCAAAAACTAATTAAACTAACCAAAAACAAACTAACATGGTAACAAGAAAAAAAGCTCCGAGCGGCAAACCGCCTCTCGGTCAGACTAATCATAAACAAAAAACCACCCACCGATGGAAATCCTCAAACAAAAAATCCTCTTCGTCCCAATCAGACCGTTCCAATCGGCCGGACAATAATAGCCAGGGCAAGTTAAAAATCATTCCCCTGGGCGGATGTGAAGAAGTCGGTCGCAATATGACCGTCTTTGAATACAACCAAGATATTATTATTTTGGATATGGGCATCCAATTTCCCGAAGAAGATATGCCCGGTATTGATTATATTATTCCCAATATTAATTATCTTAAGGGTAAAGAAAAAAATATCCGCGGGGTCATCTTTTCTCATGGTCACCTTGACCATATTGGCGCCGCTCCGATTTTGTTGGAAAAATTAGGCAACCCGCCAATTATTGGCCGCGACTTGACTATTGCTATGATCAAGCACCGCCAAGAAGACTACAAAAACGGCAGTGCCAAGAAATTAAAAACCATCCTTATCAAAAATTTAAAAGACCGCTTGAGACTGGGCGCTTTTGATGTCGGTTTTTTTCAAATTGAACATTCCATTGTTGACGCGGTGGGCCTAATCTTAAAAACGCCGGTTGCCACTGTAATTCATCCCGGCGACTGGACAATGGAAAAAGATAAACGCGGCAAACCGATTTTGGATTATTCCCATCTGGCCCGCCTGCCCAAACCAACCGTCCTAATGTTGGAAAGTCTGGGAGCAATTGATGTTCGCCCAAGCGCTTCCAGCGAAGAAATGAAAAAAAACTTATCCGACTTAATTGCTAATGCTCCCGGTCGGGTGATTATCGGCACCTTCTCGTCGCAAATTGAAAGAATCGGTTGGATCATTGAAAGCGCTCAAAAACTGGGTAAAAAAGTAGCGATTGACGGCTACAGCATGAAAATGAATGTGGACATCGCCAAACAACTCGGCTATATCAAGTTCCGACCGGACACTCTGATTAAAACCGAAAAAATCAGCGATTACCCGGAAAACAAAATTGTCTTTTTATGCACCGGCGCCCAGGGCGAGGGCAACGCTGTCTTATCCCGAATAATCGAAGGGCAGCACCGCCATCTTAAGCTGAAAAAAAATGACACGGTGATACTATCTTCATCAATTATTCCCGGCAATGAACGAACTATCCAACGGCTCAAGGACAATCTTTATCGCCAATGTGACAATGTTATTCATGGCAATATTATGGATATCCATGTCTCTGGCCACGGCAATCGCGAGGATATTATTTATATGATCAAAACGGTTCGGCCGAATTATTTTATTCCGGCCTACGCCAATCATTATATGCTCAAAGAAGCAGCCAAGCTGGCTAAGCAAGTGGGTGTTAAACCGCAAAATATTTTTGTCCCGGATAACGGCCAGGTGATTGAATTCGACAAGCGAGGCGGTAATTTGACCAACCGCCGAGTGCCGGCCGATTATGTCTTTGTCGATGGCCTGGGCATCACCGACAGTAATAATGTGGTGTTGCGCGATAGACAGATGATGGCAGAAGACGGCATGTTGGTAGTCATCGCCACTATTAACGCCCGAACCGGCGACTTAATCCATAATCCGGACATCATTTCCCGCGGCTTTGTCTATATGAAAGAAAACAAAAAACTAATTGAGATGACCAGGCAACGGATCAAAAAAATGCTTAAAGACAATAATCCCCTGACTGCTCCCGACGAACAATATCTTAAAGATATTATCAGAAATGAAATCGGCAAATTCCTTTATCAAAAAACAGAGAAGCGGCCGATGATTCTGCCGGTGATTATTGAGGTATAAGCAAATCGAAAGTCTGTAAAGTCCGTAAAGTCGAAAGTCTGGAATAGAAAATGGAAACTGGAAAATGGAAACTGGGAAATGGAAATAAGCAGTAACCGGTAACGGGTAACGAAACTCGTAACTCGATATCCGTAACTCGTAACTCGTAAATCGTCACTCGAAATGCGGCGGGGACAATGCAACAATTTATCATTTAAAATTAAATTGAAATTTTAAATTTGAAATTAAAAATTTATTATCCGATTACCAATCGCCGCAAATTAATCACAAACATATGCCCCAATCATCAATCCAAAATTGGCGCAACCGATTTCTTATCAATGTCAATCCGGTAATCCGCTGGCTGACTATTTCCGATTTTGTTATCATCGGCAGCAGCGGATTGTTGTCGCCGATTTTCGCCGTATTTATCACCGACTACATTCCCAACAGTAATGTTCAGGTCGCCGGCATTGCCATTACCATTTTCCTATTGACCAAAAGCCTGGCTCAAATTCCCCTGGCCACAATTATTGACCGCATCAGGGGAGAACGGGATGACTTTTGGATATTATTTTGGGGCTCCATAGTTATGTCGATTATTCCCATTTTCTACATCTTTATTCAAAGTATCGCTCAACTATATTTTATCCAAGCAATCAACGGCTTGGTTACGGCTGCCACCTTTCCGGCCTATATGGCTATTTTCCATCGCCATTTGGATAAGGGCAAGGAAGGAACAGAACTGGGAATTTATTACACTTTGACTGATGTTTCCTCGGCCGCTACCGGCGCCATTGGCGGCAGTTTGGCATACTACATCGGCTTTAAGTGGGTCTTTATTGCGGTATCAGCAATATCTTTAATCGGCACTTTGGCGCTACTGATGATCAGAAATAAAATGAACAGCGGCCGCTGGCTCCACTGCTGGCTGATCAAAAAATAAAACAAACAAAAACATCCCGAATGCTCGGGATGTTTTTTAATGCCTCCTAATATCTCATCAAAATTTTTATTTTTGATCTTTTTGCCTTGAAATACTTCTTGGCGAATTGCTCGGCCTTCATTGGGTCGAAAAACTTACAGCTGAAAATGTCAATAAACGCGCGGTCGCCGATCATATGGTCGAAGTGGATGGTCAGCGATGAAGTCTCGATAAACTGCATCACCGAATAGCCTTCCAAGTGGCCTTCGGCAAACCGTTCCAAATGCATCGGGCCGTATGTCTTCATTTTGATCGCGCTGATCATCTGATAGACAAATTCTTTAATCGCTTTTGGCGATTGGATGAGTTCATGGTCGCATCCGGACAAGTCAATGCTTGCCAAGAGTCCCCACGCTCTGCGCTTCTTATAAAGCTGGCGCAAGGTTGAAATGTTCATTCTTTTTTTAAAAAGTTATTAGTTAGCTCCCCGCAAAAAGACTAAAACGGGAATCATATTAATTATAAGGGAATTCTAGCTATTGTCAAGACAATTTGACGCTGAACCGGCCAAACTAAAATCATCTTGCCAATTGAAAAAGCAGTTGCTACAATAATAACAATTGAAAAATATCACTCTTCTATGAAAAAACCCATCGTCGTCTCCGGCATGCAGCCAACCGGCCTACTTCATCTGGGCAATTATCTGGGCGCTCTGAAAAATTGGGTGGATATCCAAAACAGCGGCCAATATGACTGCTATTTTTTTATTGCCGATTACCATTCCATTACCGAAAACTACAATCCTAAAGAAAAACAAGAGCAGATATTCAATCTGCTGGCCGACTATCTGGCGGCCGGACTGGATCCTGAAAAATCTACTATCTTTGTACAATCGCAAACGCCGGCCTGCGCCGAACTGGCCTGGATTTTCAATACCGTCACGCCGATTAGCGAACTGGAACGAATGACTCAATTCAAAGATAAAGCCAAGAACCAAGCGCTTAATATCAATATGGGCCTATTTGATTATCCGGTATTGCAGGCGGCCGACATTCTAATCTATCATGGCCAATTTGTGCCGGTCGGTCAAGACCAGATCCAACACATTGAACTGACTCGCGACATTGCCCGCTGGTTCAACAAAAAATACCAAACCGAATATTTCCCCGAGGCCAAGCCGCTATTGACGCCGACGCCGAAATTGATGAGCTTATTGGAGCCGGAAAAAAAGATGTCCAAATCCTTTGGCGACAAACATTGGATCGGTATTGATGAACAGCCGGAAGCAATTGACAGAAAAATAGCCAAAGCAGTAACGACGCCGGCCGGTATCGCCAACTTGCGGCTGATTTACGACTCCTTCGCGGAAAATATGATCGGTCCGTTTGAATCGGCTAATATGGCCCAAACCAAAAAAACAATTGCCCGAGGACTCGCTGATTATTTTGCTGACTTTCGGACCCGTAAAAATAAACTAAACACTGACCGGCGACAAATAGAAGAAATAATAGCCGCCGGCCGAAAGGCAACCGAAAAAATCGCCAGCCAAACGATAGCTGAGGTAAAAAAAATAATCGGTCTTAGTTAGACAATTAATTACTCCTCGCCTGATTGCACCAGGTGAGGATTATTATTATAAAGAGGACTATTTGTTGATAAGACAGTACCTTAAAATATTTCAGGAGGATTAAGCTATGATTATTGCCGTGGATCTAATGTCGGAAAATGGTCCCCAACCAACAATTGAGGGCGTTAAACTCGCCTTAAAAAAAGGAACGGTTGAAGCGGAGGAACTGGTAGTGATCGGCCGGCCGACGGCGCTGAAGCTAACCGAAAATTTCTTACCCCCTCAAAGCCAGCTCTGTTGCGACGAAACAATTCCAATGGGAGAAAAATTTTCCTACCGCCACCGACGCTGCCTCAGCTCGCTCAATCTAGGCTTTAACGGCCTGAGAGACAAAACATTTTCCGCTTTTGTTTCGCCCGGCGAAACCGGTTTTATGGTCGGTCTGGCAGTGACTGTTTTAGGGACCGTCAAAACCGGTCTAAAACCAGCCATCGCTCTGCCCATTCCCAACAAAAACGGCTACTGTCTCCTACTAGATGCCGGCGCCTGGCCCGAAGCCGACGCTGATGATTTGGTTAATTACGCCCGAATGGGCGAAATATACTGCCGCAAAATCTACCGCTTGGCTAAACCAATCATCAAAATGCTCAATATCGGCAGCGAACCGACCAAAGGCACGGATTCAATGCGTCTAGCCTACCGTGAATTAACAGCGGCTTTCGACACCTTCAGGGGTAACATTGAACCAACTGGGCTATTTGTTGATGATGTGAATGTAGTGGTCTGTCCGGGTATTTTGGGCAATATCGCCCTCAAAACCGCCGAGGGAGTAATTAATCGCTTTGGTTTTTTGGGCCGACTAATCAAGTTGGCGCACCGCAATATCAGCCCGGAACGAGTCGGCGGCGCCCAATTACTAGGAGTCAAAGGAACGCCAATAGTTACTCACGGCAACATCCACCCTAGAGACCTGGCCAGCGCCATCAGACGGGCCAAAGAAGCGGCTGAGCTAAAAGTGGCCGAGGCAATCGCCACAGAATTTCAAATGGTCTAACTAAAAGGCTGGGAATTTTCCCAGCCTTATTTTATTGGCGCTAGTTGATGGACTTAATTAAATCTTTTTTAAGCCCCCTTAACACTGGCCGGCTGACTGCTTCAATATTAAGTCGAGCTAATGGTTCAGTGTGGCTGGGACGGACATTAAAAAACCACTTATCAGCATAAACAGATAAACCGTCCAACCGCTCTTGCCGATACTGACGGTATTTCCGAATCAGACTTTTTTCAAGCTGCTGAAAATCTTTAATTGGAAAATTAATCTCGCCGGAAATAATAAAAGTTTTTTTAAAATCACCAACTGCTTTTGACAGAGTCAAATTATTACTGCCTAAATATTGTAAAATCAATAAAACTGGAATAATGGCATCGCCAAAAATAAAATTTTTTTTGTTATTGTCGGACAGCAAAAAATTGAAAAAATAATGGCCAGAATTTTCACAGCCAAACAAAATCCTCTTTCTCTGCATCAGTTGAACAATATTGGCATAACCGGAACGGCAAATCACCGGTCGACCGCCAGCCTGGCTGATAACTTGAGATAGTCCCACCGGCAAACGAGCGTCAATCGCTATCCTCGCCCGCCGATAGCGGGCTAAAATTATTTTAGCGATAAGACAATTAATGTAATATGGCTCAACAAACCGGCCTTGTTCATCAATAAAAATACAACGATCGCCATCGCCGTCCCAGATAATTCCCAAATCAGCCTGATTCCTTTTAACTTCGTGGCGAGCTAATTTTTGATTGGCTGCCAACATCGGATTAAGGCCATGATCGGGATAACGGTCGCCAGAGCGAAAATTCATCTTAATAATTTTTGCCGCTGAGCGAACAAAAATATAATCAGCCAATTGAGCACCGGAACCGCTGGAAGCGTCCAACACCAATTTAAAGCCTCTAATATCGGAAAGGTCAACCAGACTATTGACGAATCGAAAATAATCAGCAAAAATTTCCATCTTAATTATTTTGCCCGGACGCCCGGATCTGGGCTTTAGTTTGTCGGCCAAAGCGGCAATCTGATTTAAACCACTTTTAGCGCCGATTAAAATACCATTTGACCCGCAGAGTTTAAAACCGGTATAACCGTCAGGGTTGTGTGAAGCGGTAACAGCCGCTCCGCCATCAAAGCCGCGAACGCCCACAGCAAAAAACATTGCCGGCGTACTGTTAACGGCCAAGTCATAAACATTGCCGCCTTGGTCTAACACGCCCCGAACAAATTCTTCAGCCGCTTGTCCGGATTCCCAACGAAAATCGCGTCCCACCACAATCTTTTTGGCTTTTTGGCTTAAGACAAAAGCGCGACCAATCCGGTAGGCCGCGTTTTTATCTATTTCCGACGGATAGCGGCCGCGGATATCATATTCCTTAAAAATGTTGGGGCTAATACCGGCCATGAAAAGAATTAATCGTTAATTTTTTTTAAAATGTCTGTCTTAATCATAAATATAGCTCCCCACGCCCACCACCAGGTCAACAACTTAATCAGCCAGCCGACAATCGGCAAGGCGGTCAATAAAAAATAAACCACTAGGCCAACAATTAGCGACAACCCCAGACTTGATTCTTTATTTTTATTAATCAGTTTCATCAGATAAGAACCCAAGGCAATAGCGATAAAGACCCTGGCGATATAGATGCCGATAAAATACATCACCATGGCGATAAACGCAAAGGGAATACCGATAATAGTAAACAATAACAGGAAAGAAACGAAAGGAATTAGGGCGAAAAATACCAACCCCCAGCCGATTGAAACTGCCGGCTTAGCAATCATTTTTTCCGCTATCTGCTTAGTTGGTTTTTTAATTAAATAAATAAAGGCCAGTCCCAAAACGATTGAAGCGAAAAATGAAGCTAATTTAAAAAAAGAAAAAAAGGGATTATAGGACACCCGAGACGGCTTATCTTTGGGGGCGGAGTCTTTTTTTTGCCAGTTAGTCTCGCCCAAAACTGTCGCGCCCTCGCTTTTAGACAGCTGATTTTGCTCCGGTGAATTATAATTCAATTGACCCATAATTTTAGCGCCCTCAGCCAAGGATAAAGAGCCGTCCGGGGCAATAGTCGCTTCAACATCGCCGCCCACTTGACTGCCTAAAACCAAATAAGCAGTGTCCAGTTTGGCATTGCGACCAACTAAACCGTTGACACTGGCATTCACCCCGGATACTAATAAATCCCAGCCGGCCGAAGACTCCGGCGCTATGGCAACATTTGAACCAACCGCAGAAATATTTTGCAACGCTTTACCGCTAATCGTCACATTACTGCCGGCAACCCGGATACTGCCCTGGACCTCGCCGGCCACATCAACGCTGCTACCGGCGGCAAACACACTGCCGCCCACCGGTCCCTTAATGGAAACGCTGTTGCCGGCGGCAAACACACTGCCGCTGACCGGCCCATTGATTGCCACTACATTACCAGCCACAAAGATATCACCATTGACTTGACCATCAATTACTACTGAACCGGCCATCTGAAAAATGTTTTTATCAATAGTCTGATCGGCCGAAACATAAAAACTGTCTTTATTTGTTGGTAGCTCTTGAGCGCCAACCCAAACCGGCGCCAACAAAAAACACCCGACCAAAAGAACTGTTAAAATTTTTACTTGTTTCATATAGGTTTGATTAATTATAAAAATTATATCATTTTTTTAAAGCAATTGCCATCAAATTACTGCCGCCCCAAAAATCCGTTCGCTGCCCCCGATGCTCATAAAAAATATCTTCTATCTCAAAGCCGGCCGCGACTAAAAGCCCCCTTAATTCGCCTTTGGAAAAAGAATGGACATAGCGCATCTGCCAATTATCCTTTAGCTTCCAGGGAATAAAAGCGTCTTTAAGACTCCAGACGCCGTATTGCCCGGCTTTAAATCTATAATCAAGGATCTGCCGCCAATACCGCCGAAACTGTTTGGATTGAAACAAATTCCAATTAGAAACAACCAGCCGCCCGCCGGGCTTTAAGCGCCGACCGGCATTTTCCAGCGCCTGAAGCTGATAATTCCGGCCGGGCAGATGATGCAGAATTGCCAACATCAACGCCAAATCAAAATCATTTTTTTCGTCTTCCGGCAAGTGCCAATTGTCAGCTTCCAGGATATCACCGACCATAAACCTTACCCCGGGATAATCCTTGAATCTTTCTTTGGCGATAGTGATTAATTTTTCCGAAGCATCCACGCCCCAATAACTTATGCCCTTACCAGTAAAAATTTCCGCCATTCGTCCGTTGCCGCAACCAATATCAATCACTTTATCACCGGCTTGAACATATCGAGCAAAATCGCCAAAGCCCCGCCACCACTTAGAACGAGTGTCAGAAAAACTTGGCGCAATGCGATTATAAATCTCCCTGGTTTCGCTTAAAATTTTTTTGCTCGCTTTTGTATCCATAATAATACTTATTGCCGCTTATTTTAACATAGGAAACAATTTAAGTCTATTAGCATATTTATTTATAAAATCACAAATTACAAATCATAAATAACAAATAAATCTCAAAGTTATAAAATCTCAAAAAATTATTACCTATCTTATCTCTGCTACCATTGAACGCTAAAACAGTTCTGGAGCTTGAGATTTTGAATTTGGTATTTTATCCTATTTTCCAATATTGTATATTCCATCCGCCGCGGGCGGACCATATTCTATTTCCAACCTTATAGACTTTCAACCATTTTTATGCTATCTTTCCCATATTATGACCCAAAAAAACCTGGAAAAAATCATCACCGCGCTTGTCCAAAAAAATCCGCAAACGGAAAAAGATTTTTTTATTTTGGTCAGGAAACAGGCTGGCCAACTTCTGCTGCCGCCGCCGGAAAAATCCCAGCTCTTAGCTGCTTACCGCCGACTGGTCAAAAATAAAAAAATTCGGCCAGCTGATCACCTTGAAAAATTGCTCACCAAACGCGCGGTCCGCACCCTATCGGGGGTGGCGGTCATTTCCGTCCTGACTAAGCCCCTGCCCTGTCCGGGCAACTGCTTATACTGCCCGACTGAAACCAATATGCCCAAAAGCTACTTGTCCAATGAACCGGCGGTAATGCGAGCTATTTTGAATGATTTTGACCCTTACCGCCAAGTCCAAACCAGACTAAAAGCGCTTAAAGCGAACGGACACAACACCGACAAAATCGAACTAATAGTTATGGGCGGCACCTGGTCGCACCACTCTCCTCAATACCAAAGTTGGTTTATTAAACGCTGTTTTGAAGCCTTAAACGGCCGCCGGGCCAATTCACTGATAAGGGCTCAACACCAAAACGAAACCGCCAAACACCGTTGTATCGGCCTGACCCTGGAGACCAGGCCCGACTTTATCACAAAAAAAGAGATTGTCCGCCTGAGACGGCTCGGCTGCACCCGGGTTGAACTCGGCTTGCAACACCTAGACGACAAAATCTTAAAATTAAACCGCCGCGGCCACAGCGCTAAAGACAGCGCCAAGGCCATTAGCCTTCTTAGAACGGCCGGTTTTAAAATTAATTTCCACTTGATGCTTAATTTACCCGGCTCCACTCCGACTCAAGATTTAAACATGTTTAAAAAAATATACCGCCACCCCGACTGGCTGCCGGATATGGTCAAAATTTATCCTTGTGTCGTCAATCAGTATGCCGATTTGTACAAATTATGGCAACAAAAAAAATACCGACCCTACACAGACAAACAACTAATCGAACTGATAAAAAAAATAAAGAAAATCACGCCGCCTTGGGTGCGCATCACCCGACTAATACGCGACATCCCCGAAGAAAGTATTATTGCCGGCAACAAAATCACCAATCTACGCCAACTAATCCAACAACAAAGCGTCAAGGAAGGCTGGCAATGTCAATGTCTCCGCTGTCGCGAAGCCGGACACCAAGATAGAAATTTAAAATTTAAAATTTCAAATTTCAAATTAAATATTAAAAAATATCAAGCCAGCGGCGGAATGGAATATTTCTTGAGCTATGAATCTTTGGATAAAAAAACGCTTTTCGCTTTTTTGAGATTACGACTGAATAACCGGCCGGAAGATAATTTTATTCCCGAACTGAAAAACGCCGCCATTATCCGCGAATTGCATACTTATGGTCAGCTCACCCCCCTAAACCAGACTGGCGCCGTGCAACATTTGGGCCTGGGCAAAAAATTACTGCAACAGGCGGAAAAAATTACTCGTCAGCACCAACTGAAAAAAATTGCTGTCATTAGCGGTGTTGGTGTAAGAGAATACTACAAAAAAAACGGCTATAACCTGGAAGGAAGTTATATGGTGAAAACACTAGAAGGACCTATTACTCAAAAAACGCCTAACCCCTAAAAACAAAAGACAAAATATTATAAATCAAATTAACAATTACGGTTTTAAAATTAATTAGTAAACACCAAACTCCTAATTCTTTTATTCACAAAAGCCCATTTTCAAAAAGAAAATGGGCGGTTATTCATTTTTTGCCGCAATAATACTGGCGAAAAAATTGCCTATACTGACTTAACTGGCCATCGTTCATCACCGCTAAAACCGTGGTGATGGCGGCACTGGTCAACCGCGACATCATTTTGACAAAAATAGCTTCCGTGACAACGTTAGTCAACCTGATCTCGCTGATAATTTCCTGAATCACCGCTTGTTCTAAGGAAATAACCGGCCGAGTCGGACCAGCGGCAACCTTAGTCGCCGGAAATGGAATAATTGCCCCCCCTTTGTTGGGGACCAATCTGAGGGGCGGCGGCTGGTACTGTTTGAGAACGCCTGATAAACTTAAATAAACTCATTCCTGAATCCTCCTGGATTAAAACTAAAGAACTAATTTGATTAAATTATAAAACTATATTATAAATTTAGCAAACCGGTTGTCTTTACCGCCAATTTTTGTTACGATATCAATATGAATAAACAAAAAATCTTCCAATTAATCACCCAGGAAACCAAACGTCAACAAAATAGCTTGGTGATGATTGCCAGTGAAAATTACGCTTCCCCAAATGTCTTAAAAGCCATGGGCACGCCGCTCTCCAACAAATACAGCGAGGGCTATCCCGGCAAACGCTACTACACCGGCAACCAATTTATTGATGAAATAGAAACGGCCGCCCAAGCGCTGGCGCTAAAAATGTTCGGCCTAAATAATAAAAACTGGCACGCCAATGTCCAGCCTCATAGCGGCTCTTCAGCCAATTTGGCTGCCTATCTTGGTTTATTAAAACCCGGCGATAAAATTCTGGCGCTTGATCTGGGTGCTGGCGGCCACTTGACTCATGGCAGTCCGGTCAATTTTTCCGGCCAATTATTTAATTTTGTCCATTACAGCGTCAATCCTCGAACCGGTAAATTTAATTATCAAGAAATCGCCCGAATCACCAAACGAGAAAAACCTAAAATGATTGTCTGCGGCGCTACTGCCTATACCCAAAAAATAAATTTTAAAAAATTCGGCGCTATTGCCGCCAGCGTCAATGCTCTAATGTTGGCCGATATTGCTCATATTGCCGGACTGATTATTGCCAAGGTTCATCCCTCGCCGTTTCCTTACGCCGATGTGGTCACCTCGACTACCCACAAAACTCTTCGCGGGCCGAGAAGCGCTTTTATTATTTGCAAAAAAACGCTGGCTAAACAAATTGACCGAGCGATTTTTCCCGGTCTGCAAGGCGGCCCCCAAGATCATATCACGGCCGCCAAAGCGGTCTGTTTCCAAGAAGCGCTATCCGCCAAATTCGCCCGAGACCAGAAACAAACCGTTAAAAACGCTCAAACACTAGCCCAAACTCTAATTGACCAAGGCCTTAAATTAGTGGCTGAAAGCACCGAGAACCACTTAGTATTGATTGATTGCCAAAACTTGAACCTCTCCGGTAAACAAGGCGCCGAACTACTGGCCGAAGCGGCAATTTACACCAATGCCAATATGATTCCATTTGACCCGGCTACCCCGCTTAATCCTTCCGGCATCAGAATCGGCACGCCGGCTTTAACCACTCGCGGCTTAAAAGACAAAGAGATGAAACAAATCGGCCAGTGGATCGCTCAAATCCTGCACAACCCCGCCGACCAAAAACTGCGTCAACAAATCAAGCAGAAAGTTTCCCACTTAACTAAAAAATTTCCTCTTTACTAACTTGACTTATGACAAAGGCGACCGCCAAAATTCTCGACGGTAAAATATTAGCGGAAAAAATCAAATTGGATTTGGCCAAGAAAATTTCGCGGCAAAAAAACCGACCTGGTCTAGCCGCTATTTTAGTTGGCGATAATCCGGCTTCGGAATTATATCTCCAACTAAAAGAAAAATCCTGCCAACAAATCGGCATTGTTTTTCATAAATATCTGTGCAACAAAAAATGTTACGACAATATCTCGGAACAAGAATTGATAAAATTGATAAAATTTCTCAATCAGGATAAAAACATTAACGGCATTATTGTCCAATTGCCGCTCCCGGACAAATATCAGACCGATAAAATTATCAACGCCATTAATCCGGCTAAAGATGTCGACGGTTTTGTGGCCAAAAATCCTAAACTGATTCCACCGACCATTGGGGCAATTATTGAACTCCTAAAAGCGACCGGCCAAAATCTGAAAAACAAAAAAACAATCATCATCGGTAACAGCGATGTTTTTCTAACAGACCTGAAAAAACACCTAAAAACAAACTTGGACATCAAATCGGCTAAAACAACAAAAAAAATACCGACTGATTGCTATAAGTATGATCTAATCATTATCGCTCTTGGCCGCGCCAACGCTTTAAAAAAGAAAAACGTCAAAGACGGCGCCATTGTGATTGATGTCGGTATTAACCGAGTGGCGGGAAAGACTGTTGGCGATGTCGATGCGGCAGTAGCGGAAATTGCCGGCTGGTTATCACCGGTCCCGGGAGGGGTCGGCCCATTAACCGTCGCCTGTTTGCTTAAAAACACTTATCTCTTATCAAAAAAATAAATACCCGCCAGCGATTGGCTATCAATCATTGCCGGCAACCAAACTAAAGACGCCCCATTGGGGCGTCTTTAGTTTATTGACTTTAATCCCAAAAAAGATAACTACCACTTCTCCAAATCCCAACCGGTCGGATAACTAATGGTGGTCGGAACGTTAATGACAGTATTGGCTTGGCTAAAATTATTGGCTTTAAACACCTCTGGCGATACCAGGTGTTTATAGCCGTCCAGAATGTAATAAATTTCCGCCGATTCCTTATATTGAATTAGGGACCCGTCCGGATATTTGGAAGAAGCGGCAATTTGGCAATTACCGTCTTTAGTGTAATCCATTTCAAATGAATTCTGAATTAAAATCACTCTGTTCCGCCAGTAATTATTATACAAACCAGTCACGGTACATAAAGTATCATTGGGTAAAACAGCATAAATTTTGGCGCTATTGGCGAATTTTATTAAACTAGCGCCGGGCCGAATAGTAACATTCTTATCAATCGCAATATTATCAAATTCATCTTGAGAAACTGTCTCAATAATCTGATCCTTCCAAGTACCTGAATACCAGGTCCAGTAAGTGCCCTCATTGGAAAATAACCGGCGTTTATTGTCCGGACCAATGTGATAAATCGCCGAGTCATTGGCCAATTTAACCAGCCGGCCCTGATAAAATCTATAACTCAGGCGCTCACGATTAGTCGATTGGGTTTTTTGCGTCTCCGGTATAGACCCGCCTTGAGGCGGAATATAAGTACAAGCTTGCGATTCGCTCGGCTTGCTGCTGGCCGTACCACAAGACTTGTTATCAGTACAGGTTCTGATTTGCCGGCCCGCAGAATTACAAACACTCCAGGCAGTGCAGATCCAATCAGGCGAGCAGATGGGAGCAACATAAGTACAAGTTTGAGTGGTCGCCGGTTTGCCG
>Ga0116178_10000313_pt1 | contig 44101 bp, 48 predicted proteins | sample AD_STIC12_MetaG_FD_89880 | JGI IMG/M metagenome (GOLD analysis project Ga0116178, IMG submission 89880) | Active sludge microbial communities of municipal wastewater-treating anaerobic digesters from USA - AD_STIC12_MetaG | ecosystem: Engineered > Bioreactor > Anaerobic > Digestate | place: USA...
GCACGATGAGGGCCCCCCACAGCCAGGGGCGCACGGTCCTCTCGATTGTGGAGGCCGGCACGCTGGTCATGCCCACATTCATCAGGCGCAGGCCCGGCAGGATGGTGGCGCCGCCGAGAACGGTGAGGGCGAGGACGTGGAGGCACAGGATCATCGGCATCGCCCAGCTCGATGACTTGATGAGCGGGATCGGCCAGAGGGTCGCGAGGGTATCCAGCGCGGGCTTGAGCTCGGGGAGGAGGGTAGCGAAATTCATCGTTACTCCTGCGGCTCGGCTGGGGTGGCTTCGGTAGCGGCGTCCGGGGCGGCTTCGTCTGCGGCGCCTTCGGCGGGTTCTTCAACCGTCTCGTCGACGGCTTCCTCGCCGGCCTCTTCTGTCGCCTCTTCGCTGAACTCCTCGTTCATCTCGTTGATGGCGCGCATCTCGGATTCGCATTCGGCGAAGGCGTAGCCGAACGAGCCGGGCGGCATGCTCTCACATTCGAAGAAGACGAAAGCCATCAGGCGCCCGAAGACGATGACGAAGATCCATGAGGCGAGCGAGATGCCAGCCGCCACTTTCACCGCGACGGGCGGGTTGGGCCTGTTGTCCCACTCGGGCAGGCTTTTCTGGATGCGGTAGTGGAACCAGAAGATGTTGGCGGCGGCGATGAAGATGAAGAGCACTTTCGCGCGGAACCAGACCGAATGGTAATAGTGGACCGGGTTCGAGAAGAAGAGGACGAGGCCGGTGAGCGTGACGAGTACGAAGCCGGCGATGGTGAGGGGCAGGACCTTGCTGTTGAGCGTCGAGTAGGGGACGCCCTTGAAGGCAAGGCCGAGCATGCGCAGGTCGACCATCAGGATGGTGCCTGCGAACAGCATGAGCGAGACGACGTGGGTGCCCTCTGTCAGCGCCCAGAGGTGAAGCGAGCCGGCGAGCTGCTGGCTCCACGACGTCGACGGATCACCGTCGGTGGCGCCAGGAACATCCTGCAGCCATTGAAGCAGATCGTGAAACAACCGCGACGCCTCCCCGACGTTCTTGTGAGCGCAATTGGGTCGGGCGGGCAGGAAGTGTCAAGCGCATCCGCCCTGTCGCGCCGTCTCGCGGGTTCACGTGAGGGAGAGCCGGGCATGATCGGAGGCGACAGCTAAAAGGCTTGCACCGGGAACTCCGGTTTGCGTGAATGGTTAGTCGGGAGAGGCTGGCGCTTCTGTTTTTGCGACGCGAAAGCCATTGGGAAGGGAGTTGGCCATGAACAAGAACACCATCTGCATCTGGTATTCGAGCGAGGCAGAGGCGGCGGCGCGGTTTTATGCGGAGGTGTTTCCTGACAGCTCCGTAAGCGCGGTGCATCGCGCGCCGAGCGACTTTCCAAGCGGCAAGAAGGGCGATGTGCTGACGGTGGATTTCACGGTCGTGGGCATACCGTGCATCGGGCTGAATGGCGGGGACGCATTCAAGCAGAGCGAGGCGTTCTCGTTCCAGATCGCGACCGAAGATCAGGAAGAGACTGACCGCTACTGGAATGCGATTGTCGGCAATGGCGGGCAGGAAAGCGCATGCGGCTGGTGCAAGGACAGATGGGGCTTGTCGTGGCAGATCACGCCGCGCGTGCTGACCGAGGCGATGGCGGCAGGTGGCGATGAAGCCAGGCGCGCTTTCGAAGCGATGATGACGATGCAGAAGATCGACGTTGCGAAGATCGTGGCGGCGCGTCGCGGGTGATCGCGCGGCTCAGGTCGCAGCTGCCGCGGGCTTCAGCCGTTTCAAGGCAAACCGCGCTACGCGCCATAGCAGGAGCGCTGCGAGGATGACGGCGTGGGTGGTGGGGTCGCCGTCGATGACCTTCACCATGAGCAGATTGTGCGCAACCGCGAGGATGGCGAGGGGGAAGATGAGCCAGTGAACGCGGTCCCACACCTTGCGGCCGAGGCGGCGGATCATGCCATTGGTTGAGGTGAGGGCGAGCGGGAGCATCAGGACGAGCGCCGCCATGCCGAGCATGATGTAGGTGCGCAGCATCACGTCTTCCCAGAGCTTGGCGAGCGACCATTCGCGGTCGAGGCCGAGATAGGCGAGCATGTGGAGCAAGGCGTAGAAGAACGCCGCGAGGCCAATGCGGCGGCGGATGAGCGCGATGGGTTGCCAGCCGGTGATGTCGCGGATCGGCGAGATGGCGAGCGTGACGAGCAGGACGCGGATAGCGGTGTCGCCGAGATAGCGGTGCGTCCACTGAACCGGGTTGAACCCCATGATATAGGGGTCTGTGTTGGTCAACATCAGCGTCCACAGCACGGCAAGGTACGCAAACGGCGCGATCAGCGCGATCAGCGTGAGCGGCTTCATCCAGTGCTTGCCGAAGGCGCGGAGATAGGCGTTGCCGGCCATGCGCTAGTAGTTCTTCTTCAGGTCCATGCCGGTGTAGAGCGCGGCGACCTGTTTCCCGTAGCCGTTGAACATCTCGGTGTTGCGCTTCTCGTTGAAGCCGCCCTTGCCGCCGATGACGCGCTCGCTCGCCTGGCTCCAGCGCGGGTGAGGCGCGTCGGGGTTCACGTTGGAGTAGAAGCCGTATTCGGCGGCGTTCGCCTTGTTCCATGCGGTTGCGGGCTGTTCGGCGACGAAGCGGATTTTCACGATCGATTTCGTGGCCTTGAAGCCGTACTTCCACGGCATGACGGTGCGGAGTGGCGCGCCGTTCTGCTTCTGCAGCGCCTTGCCATAGGCGCCGACGGCGAAGAGCGGGAGCTCGTTCATCGCTTCGTCGAGGCGCAGGCCTTCGGTGTAAGGCCAGCGCAGGCTGGGGCGGTTCACGCCCGGCATCTCTTTCTTGTTCAGGTAGGTTTCGAACTGAACATACTTCGCCGTGGCCTTCGGCTTGAGCTTCTTCATCACGTCAGCCATCGGCACGCCGATCCATGGCACGACCATGGACCATGCCTCGACACAGCGATGGCGATAGACGCGCTCTTCGAGCTTCGAATAATCGATCAGGTCCTTGAGGGCGTACTTGCCGGGCGCGTCGGTTTCGCCTTCGACGGTGACTTCCCACGGCGAGACGTTCATCAGGCTGGCATAGCGTGGCGGGTCATCCTTGCTGGTCCCGAATTCGTAGTAATTGCAGTAGCCGGTGAAGGCGTCTTCGATCGTCGTCTGGTCGGCGACGGCGTAGGCGGCCTTCTTCGCCTTGAGGGCGGCGCCGGGTGCGGGGTGGGCGCCGGCGCCTGCAGCGACGGGCGCGGGCGTCTGCTGCGGTTCGGAGCAGGCGGGCAGCGCCCCGAGGATGGAGCCGGCGCCGATGAAGCCGGCAGCCGACAGGACGTGACGCCGGTCCATGAACATGCCTTCCGGCGTCATCTCCTCGCGGAGCGACTGGTAATCCGGGTTGCGGCGGAACTTCAGCTCCATCTCGCGGTCCTTTCGATCTCTCGCCGATATCTCTACGTTGGTTCTGTCCCTGCCGATCACCGTGCTCGGTTTTTCCGTTGCTCGGCCGCGGGCTGGGCGTTCCCGATATACGTCGGGCTCCAAGCTTATCCTACAGAGCCGGGCGTGCATGCTAGCCTCTGGATGCACCTGATTCGGGAGAACGCATTGCAACTCCGGGCTTTTCTGGCGGGATTCGCAGCGCTCACGGCGAGTTGCGCGACCGCAGCAGCTCCGGAAGCGGGGCCGCCTGCGCCCACCACGACCGGGCAGGCGCTGGCGCAGCTGGCGTGTCCGCACCGGATCGCTGAGGCCAATGCGTGGGTGAACCACATGCCGGGGCCGGGGCGGTCTGCACGCGAGCTGCATGTCGATGTGCGGCTGGTCGAGGCGACGGATACGGCTGTTGTGCTGAAGTCGGTGGCGAGCACCGGCAGCACGCTGGTTCTGGAAATCCGCACGGCGCCGGCGGCGCCGGTTGCGGGGCGGGTGGCCTATCGCGAGCCTGTGCCTGACCCCATGTACAAGAAGATCAGCTTCTTCTGCCGGGGCGGAGAGATCTATTCGATCGACAGGATCGAGAAGGTCTACTGAGCGCAAGACGTCTCGCTATATGGGCGCCTTGAATATCCTGTCGGCATTCGCCCAGTCCAACGCGCCCATGAAAGCGTCGACATAAGCCGCAGCCTTCGCACCGAAGTCCATGTGGTAGGCGTGTTCGTACATGTCGAGCGCAACCAGCACCGTTCCGTCCGCCGCGGTGAGGGTGTGGTCGGACGACCACTGGTTGATGAGTCGTCCGGCGCGCGGCGACCATGTGAGCAGCACCCAGCCAGAACCGCCGCCCAAGGCTTTGCCGATGCCGACGAACTCAGTGCGCCAGCGGTCATGGCTGCCGAAGTCGGCTTCAATCTGCTTGCCCAACGCAGCGCCCGGTTTCGATCCACCTTTGCCGAGCGATGCGAAGTAAGCTTCGTGCAGGATCATGGAATTGAGAGCCATGAGTTCCTCGCGCTTCAGCCCGTTTATCAGAAAGCCTGGCGCTGTCGCAAAATCGGTGCTTCGGAGCTGGCTCTCTATGTCGCCCAGCCGTTTTACAGCGCCCACGTAATTATTGTCGTGGTGACTGACCAACAGTCTTTCCGACAAGCCGGGAATGGTCTTTGGATCAAATGGCAATGGCTTGGGCGTGAAAACCGTCGTCGAGGCGAGGACTGGTGTTTGTGCTGTGGCGCAGGAAGCGGCGGCTGCGCTGGCGGCGAGGACGACGCCCCCCGCAATAAGGCTACGCCTGTCGAGCATGCTGGGTTCTCCCGCCATTCATGAGGCTGGAAAGTACTCCTTTCCTCCCATGGATCAAAGCGCGGTGGTTACTGGCCGCGCCGGACAGCCGCATTTGCTCTCGGAGCCCTGCTCCTGTAAGGGCTCGGCCAATGGCCGGGGGCCGTAGCAGGGAGTGTGCATGCGCCTCGGGTTTTTCGGCGATGTGGTGGGGCGGGCGGGCCGCGCAGCTGTCTCCGAACATCTTCCGCGCGTGCGTCGTGAGCTCAAGCTCGATTTCGTCGTGGTGAATGGCGAGAACGCGGCGGGCGGCTTCGGGATTACATCCTCAACCGCGGCGGAACTGTTTGATGCGGGCGCGGACTGCATCACGCTGGGCAATCATTCGTGGGACCAGGCCGAGGCGCTGACCTTCATCGAGCGCGAGACGCGGTTGCTGCGTCCGTTCAATTATCCGCAGACGCTGAACATTCCGGGGCGGGGCGCGCAGCTGTTCACGACGCCGAACGGGCAGCGCGTGTTCGTGATCCAGATTCACGGCTCTGCCTTCATGGAGTCGCTGGATGATCCCATTCAGGGCGTGCAGCGCGCGCTGGATGAAGCGCCGCTGCGCCAGGTGGCGGATGCGGTGATCGTCGAGATGCACGCCGAAGCGACGGCGGAGAAATACATCATGGGACATTTCTGTGATGGTCGCGCGACGCTGGTGGTGGGCGCGCATACGCATGTGCCGACGGGCGATGCGCATATCCTTGCGGGTGGTACAGCCTACATGACCGATGCCGGCATGTGTGGGGATTATGACAGCGTGATTGGCATGAAGAAGGGGCCGCTGGTTCAGCGCGCTTCCACCCGGTTGCCGGTCGAACGGAAATCGCCGGCTGAGGGGCCGGCGACGTTGTGCGGCGTGTTCGTGGAATCCGATGACAATAGCGGGCTTGCCCTGCGCGTCGAGCCGATCCGCGTGGGTGGACGCTTGCGGCAGACGCTTCCGTCACTGACGCCACGCATCGCGGAATGATCGCGCGAGCGTCAATTGGCGCCGTTCGCCTGACGCGCTAGGTCTTTGCCCAACAATCCGGCCGGACGGGCGCGGAAAGACTGGGAGGATACCTCATGCGTATGAACCTGATGCGGTCACTGGCTGTAGCGGCGCTGTTGGCCACGGCGGCCTGCCAGACGATGGGCGAGGCGCCGGTTACGGCATCGACCGAGAATATCGTTGCGGCGGTTGCCGACGCAGCGCGCCCGCAAGCGGACAAGGATCGCGATGCGAACCGCAAGCCTGCCGACATGGTGGCGTTCGGCGAAGTTCGTCCTGGCGATAAGGTCGGCGAGCTGATCCCCGGCGGCGGATACATGACGCGCATTCTTTCGAAGGCCGTTGGCCCGACCGGCAAGGTCTATGTGTTTGCCAGCCAGCCGGTCGCCCGCGAAGGTCAACCGCCGCCAGCTGCGCCGGTTGCGGCCATCACGGCTGACACGGCGAACTATGGCAACGTGCAGGTAGTGATCTCGAACTTCGCGACCATCGCGAACCCGGAGCCGCTGGACCTGGTGTGGACGTCGCAGAACTATCACGACATGCACAACCCCGGCCGCAACCTCGACATCAATGCTGCGAACAAGGCGATCCTCAATGCGCTGAAGCCGGGCGGGCTCTATATCGTGCTCGACCACCAGTCTGCGAAGGGTACGGAGTTCAGCGCGGACCTGCACCGCATCGACGAAGCGAAGGTGAAGGCTGAAGTGCTGGCCGCCGGCTTCGAGTTTGTTGGCGCGTCGACCGTGCTGCGCAATCCGGCCGATGATGGCGCGAAGACGATTTTCGATCCGTCGATCCGCGGCAAGACGGATCAGTTCATCCTGAAGTTCAAGAAGCCGGGCTGATCCGACTTCGGATTTCGAAATGCGAGAGGGGAGGCGCGAGCCTCCCCTTTTTCGTTGGGCGCGATTACCGGAAGAGAATCTCTTTCCGCTTCAGGCCCTTTTCCTCCAGCGCTTCGGCGATGCGGTTGCGGTGGCACTTTGCGCCGTCGCCGCAGAAGCAGAGAAGGGCCGTGGGTTGGGCGCGGATGAGTTCTTCCGCTTCAAGAAGCGCGAGCTGGGCTTCGGGCTGCATGAAGCTGGCTTCGTAGATCCTGCGGAACTCGTCCATGCGGCCGGCGCGGTTGGCCTCGCGGCCGGCTTTCGGCGTGCCGAGCGGGCGAAGGTGGATATAGCCGATGCCTTCCGCGTCGAGTGAAGCGGCGAGAAGTTTCTTGGAGAAGCCGGCGCGGCGGGAATTGGCGACATCGCGCGTATCGATGATGCGCTTGACGCTAGCCGCCTGAAGCCCTGCGATGAGGCCGGGAAGCGTGGTGTGTTCATAACCGACGGTGAAGAAGCGTTTGGTCGCCATGTATCGAAGATAGGCGCGCGACGTGCGGCTGCAACGGCTACTTCGACGAGATCGGTTTGAAGAAGTAGTCGTGTGTGAGCTGGCGGGCCGCGGCGACGTCAGCAATGGGCGCGTCCTTCGAGACATCAACGCGACCGCAGAGGATTTTTGCGACAGCTTCGTTCACGCCCGCAAGGGGCTCGTCCTTCACGGACCCAGGTGAGCGTCCCAGATGCGTCTCACCAAGGAAGCCGTCGGTGTAGAGCTGTGTGCGGGTCCAGGCGGTGCAATTGATAACCTCGCGCGAAACGGTCATGTCGTATGTGGCGCCAGGGATCTTCTTGGCGTCCTTGAGGATGTTCCAGGACCACGCCTCAACTTGCGGGCCGGCATTAGCGGGGGGTCTCTCTACGAAGATGCCGAAGTCGGAGCCGTAACCAACGCTAATGAGCGTGCGTTGTGGTTTCGCGGGCGGCGCTTCCTGCGCTAACGCCGATGCAGCAAATAGTGTGAGCGCCAGCAGGCACATTGCGCGGATCATTGTTCCCTCGTGATCAAGCCTCATACAAGCGTTCGCAAGCGCTGGGCGCAACTGAATGCGTCAGTTGTCGATGTCGGTTGCGGACTTTTGCTTTGGCTTTTTCTGCCTGTCGAGACGGGCGGCCGTCAGGATGTTGGTCATCGCGTAATTGCCCTCATGACAGGCGTATTCGTAGACCGGACTTGCGATGCGTTTCAGTACGTACTCCGCAAGCCATGGCGCCTTGTAGAGCGACGGATCCTCGATCGTGAAACGGTAGAGCAGCAGATCAGCAGACAGCAGGCGGAAGCGTTCGATCACGCGGCTGTCGGTCGTGACGAACGCTCCGCCGCGCCAGGTGAGCCCGCCCGGATCGGAGATCGACAGGCTGTCGGTCTCGATCACGAATGTATCGTCTTCCCATCTGCCGCGCGATTGGCCGCCGCGCGAGCGAAGCGCGTCGCGCTGCGGCGGGTCCGTGAGCGAGACGATGCGCAGGGGTTCCATGTCCTCCATCGCGAGGACCATGACGCCCGGCATCTGCACGATCTGCAGCGGGATCATCAGGGAGGAAGCCGCCATGGGCGCGTTGACCAGACCATCGATGCAACGTTCCGGGGCAGGGCGGTTTTCCGGGTCGTCGTATTTCGGGCCATCGCGTTCCAGCGCGGCCTTCGCCAGCGTGGTCAGGGGCAGCTTGCCGTCGGCGGGTTCGATGAGCCAGGACGAGCGCAAGGCGCCGTCCATCTCCAGCAGCGCACGGGGCACGGGGTTCGCGTCGTTCTCGGGGTCGTAGACCTCGCCCTCGCTCTGCTCGGCGATCAGCTTTTCGATCATGGCGGCTTGTCCGTCGGGCGGGACGATCAGGCCGGTCACGCCATCGGGTCGTTCGAGCGGCGTGAGGAAGCCGGAGAACCAGTAGCCGTGCAGGTCTGGGCGGCCATCGGGTGCGCGGGGAATGCTGGCCGGTTGCCCGAATGCGGGCGTCGCGCAAAGCGCAAGTGCCGCGAGCAAGGCGCGCATTGAGACCCCCGTCCTGACCGTCAGTCAGGTTGCACGGCTGCGCCTGCGCAAGCAAGCGTCGTGCGCTATTTGCACTCGGGGTTGATGCCCTGAACGTAGTTCTTGATCACGTCGATGTCCTTGGCGGAGGTCGCGCCGTCAAAGCCCGCGATGCGTTCGTAACCGACGTCGATCGGATATTGCTTCAGGTACCAGGACGCGACGGGCATGTAGGACCAGTGCCACTTCTCTTCTTCGTATCCCGTGGGCCGGCCATCGGCGCCTTTGGCGGAGTAGACCTGGCAGAAGCCGTATTGCGGGGCGTGCTGGGTGAGCCAGTCATAGATGCGCTTGCCGTCGCGCGTGTTGAAGTAGCTGTTGTTCAGGTTGTTGATGTCGAAGTCCGTGCCCCAGTGATGGCGCGACGTGGCAGGCATGGAGGAGAATTCGAGGATCTTGAGCGCGCGTGCTTTCGGGTCTGGCGTCGAGACGTTGAGCTTCTTGCCGCCGACAGCCGTCTTGCCGTTCCACTTGTTCTCCCAGATTTCCTTCTGGTCAGAGAAGGAGCGGAAAGCGGAGACGGCTTTCAGGACGTAACCGTTGGAGGCGGCGTCTTCCGCCATGCGCACGAACGCATCGACCGCATCCTTGTGGCCCCAGACGCGGGAGCCGCCGGGGTATTTCTCGGGGATCTTCGCAAACATCGGATCCTTGGCAGGGTCGATGTCGCCGATCAGGTATTTGAGGGCGACGTGATTGCCGGAGGGCGCTTCGACCTCTTCAGCAGCAACGGGCGGAGCGGGCTCGGCGGCGGGCGGCTGGCTGGAATCGGGATAGCTGGCGATGGTGGCGGGTTCGCTCGATTGCGCAACCGCAACGATTGCATCGTCGGCGGGCTTGCCGCTGCAGGCAGCCAGCGCCAGCACAGCCATAGATGCAAAGGTGCCGACAACGCGCATCACGATCTCCGGGGCCCCACGCATACTGAACCATGTTCGCGCGTGGCGATCCATGGCTCATGGCGCCACATAAGTGTGTGGCGAAGTGACTCTACGGCAGAGGTTCAGTTCTTGAACTTGGGCTCTCTGGGACGCATCAGGCCTTCCTGCGTCACTGAGGCGACGAGCTTGCCGGCTTCAGTGAAGACTTCGCCGCGATTGAAGCCGCGCGCGCCCGAGGCCGAAGGCGAGTCCATCGTGTAGAGCAGCCAATCCGAGATATCGAAAGGCTCGTGGAACCACATCGAGTGGTCGAGCGACGCCATCTGAACGCCGCCGGTGAACCAGTTGACGCCGTGCGGTTTCGTCGAGGTGTCGAGGATGCCCATGTCGGAGGCGTAGGCGAGCAAGCATTGCTGGAGTGCGTAGTCGTTCGCATCGACCTTGCCGCGGGCGCGGAGCCACATCTGCTTTTTCGGTTCGGTCTTGGCGGGCGAGATCATCTGGCGCGGGTCGACGGGCTTCAGTTCGATCGGCCGCGGGCGCGAGAACTGTTTCTGGAACTCTTTCGGGATGTGGTCCTTCGCCATGGCGCGGAGCTCGTCTTCGGACAGGAGTTCGCCGGGCTTCTTTGTCTCCGGCATCGGCGACTGGTGCGTGAAGCCGGATTCAGCAACCTGGAAAGACGCTGCGAGGTTGAAGATCTGCTCGCCGTGCTGGATCGCGGTGACGCGGCGGGTGGCAAAGCTCTTGCCGTCGCGGGCGCGGTCCACCTCGTAGAGGATCGGGATGGTCGGATCGCCCGGGCGGATGAAATAGGCGTGGAGGGAGTGGCACACACGGGTCTCGACCGTGCGATAGGCGGCGACGAGCGCCTGGGCGATGACCTGTCCGCCGAAGACGCGTCGCATGCCATCGTCGGGTGACTGGCCGCGGAAGAGGTTCACCTCGATACGCTCCAGATCGAGCAGCGAGATCAGGTCGGCGACGGGATCTTCGGAGAAGGGCGCGGCGTCAGTCATGGTTCATATCCCAAGGGGAGGGAGAGACAGCCGGTCTTGCGCCAGCCCACTTCCCGAAAACGGCAGTGGCGGCAGGTATAGACCTGCCGCCACCGTTTTGCGAACTCCCGAAAAGGGCTCGAAAAGGAAAAGCCGATCAGGGCGTATCCAGCGGGCAGTCGCCGAGACGGGTCATCTTGATGGTCGTTGTCGACGGCTGCGGCATGCCGCCAGGCGCCGGGTCCATCGTGCTGGTCATTTCCATTGTATAGGCGGTGTTGAAGTCGCCCAGGATTTTGCTGTCGGTGGTGATCTTCATCGCATCCATGGTGCAGACCGAGTGACCATCGATGCCGCCGGCAACAGGCGTGAACGTATTCTCGGTGCAGATGACGCCAGCCTGCTTCTGCATCTCCTGAGCTTCGGCGAAGCTGACCTGCTTCTTGTAGCAGATCTTCTGCGCCGGCATGGCCATGCCTGCTGCGGTGACCGTCATTTCCCACTGGCCTGCGGCGGGGCCGTTGATTTCGACGGCGGCGGGAGCGGCGGGTGTTTCCGCGACCGGCGTTTCCGGGGTGGCGGCTGCTGTGTCGGAGGGCGCCGTGGGGCCGCCGCACGCGGTCAGCGCCAGTGCGGCGACGGCCGCAAGAAGGTAAATTTTCATCCACGTCCTCCTGTCGTTGATTCGACAGGGACGAATGTAGCCCACCCGGCGACGAGGGCGACTTACCGAAGCGTACAGGGGGTGGACTGCCTCGGAGCTTGCCGGGGCCATGTGCTCTCGGCTATTCGGGCGTCCGCTCCAGACAGTATTCGCCAAGCAACCGAGAGAGCCACGTCATGGCCGGACACAGCAAATGGGCCAACATCCAGCACCGCAAGGGCAAGGCTGACAAGGCCAAGGCCAAGCTGTTTTCGAAGCTGGCGAAGGAGATCACGGTCGCGGCCAAGACCGGGATGGCGGACGTGAACTTCAACCCGCGCCTGCGTCTTGCCGTGAACAACGCCAAGGCGGCGTCGATGCCGAAGGACAACATCCAGCGCGCGATCGACAAGGGCGCAGGCGGAGACGGCGCCAATTACGAGGCGATCCGCTATGAGGGCTTTGCGCCGGGCGGCGTCGGCCTGATCGTCGAGTGCTCGACCGACAACAAGAACCGGGCGGCGACGGATGTGCGCACGAGCTTCACGCACCATGGCGGTAATCTTGGCCAGACGGGCGCCGTCTCGTCGGGCTTCGAGCATGTCGGCGAGATCATCTATCCGCCGAACGCCGGCAGCGAAGACGCGATCATGGAGGCGGCGCTTGATGCAGGCGCATCCGACGTGAAGAGCGATGCGGACGGGCACTATATCTACACCGCGCGCACCGACCTTGCCGAAGTGGCGGCGGCGCTGGAGGGCAAGATCAAGGTTGCGGCGACGTCGACCGCGCTGATCTGGAAGCCGCTCAACACGGTCGCTGTCGAAGGCGACAACGCCGACAAGCTGATGAAGATGCTCGAAGAGCTGGAAGACTGCGACGACGTGCAGAACGTCTACGGCAATTACGAGATCAGCGACGCAGAGATGGCGCGTCTGGCAGGGTAGGGAGCCCGTTTCGGCCAGTGTGGTTGATGCAGGCTGAAAACGTCCTCATCGATTTCATCGGCGCCGAGAGCCTCCCTTAACCGCTGTGCCGCAGTCTGGGCGCATGCGGGGCGGCAAGATCAACGACGACATGTCCGGGCCGGACTGGGTGATGGTTCACCAGACGTCAGGCCGCAAGGATTTCAGGTTCTACGCAGTGCTTGCCGTGGGACTGGTGTTTGCCTTTGCAGGGGCAGTGGTTGATCCGGCGACCAATTGCGACGAGAGCGGCGATTGTGCGCCATGGCTTGTGCCGGTGGCGTTCTGGATGGGCGTGTTGGCGAGCGTCGCTGGCCTGATGGGCATTGTGCGGAATTTCCGGCGGGGCAGCCGGATCAATGCTCGCACGGGTGAGCTTCAATGGTGGAACGAGGTGCATGCCAGCGCGTCGGGCAGCCTGATGCTGGCCGATGTTGCGATCATTCGCGTGGACACAAGCTCGGACACATCGACGGTGAGGTTGCTGGGCAGGGATGGCGAAATGCTGCCGTTCGCAGGCACAGAGGTGTTGCCGGGGCGGCTTGAGGAATGGGCGCGCGGCGTTGCCAAGATACAGCCGCACATCCGGGTCGAGCTGGCCTGAGCTCAGGACGCGCGGTGTTCGGCCTCGCGCGCGGGCGCGACGTGGAGCCTGTGACCGAGCCTGGTCTGGCTAAGCGTGCGGCAGAAGTGTGGGTCGTAGAGATTGGCTGAGCCGAGGAAGCGGATGGCTTTCGCTTCGAGATCTCTGGCGCGTTCGCGTTCGGCGTCGTCGCGGATGCGGCCGTCGCGGATGGCCGCGAGAAGTTGAGCCATTGCGCCAGCAGCGGAGACGGCCTGGACCTGGGCGAGGCGCGTTCGGGCGTCGTCTGCGGCGAGCATGAGTTCGTCGGTGATGGCTTCGAGCTGGCGCATCAGGTCCGGCGAGCGAGCCAGTTGAGCCTCTTCGTAGAGGCGGGCGACGTGGTCGGCGAAGCCTTCCAGACGGACGACGGCGGCGGCGCAGGCGGCGGCGGGGCAGAATTCGATCGGATCGTTGGTCATCATGGGGCGCGTCCTCCTCCGCCGGGTGGCTGCCTCTGAGAGATGCTTTTAGCAGCTCCCGGCGTCCATTGGCACGATTGCGCGCGAAGAGTTAACCAGAGGTTACCAGAGCCTTGCGAGGCCCGGTTTCAAAGGGTTTGGCTGTGGATGGACGGTGCGTTCCGGCTTAGCCGGGGAGTTTGCCGGACTTCCAGAGTTCCTGGAGGTGCTGAAGGATGATGTTCTTCGCAACCTCGGCCCGGGTTGACCCGTAAAGGCCAGTTTCGACAAGAATTTCAAGGCGTTCGGCTGCCTTGGCGGGCAGGACAACCGTGAAGGGCTTGGTCTCGGAGCTGGCGGGTGGCTTGGCCATACAATGTCATTGCAATGTCCTGGCAATGCTTGCAAGGTGATTCTCGCTACAGGCGTCGGGGGGCTACCGACAGCTGCTGATGGATTCTCCCATGACCAAGACAGCAAATCGCCAACCGCTGACTGTCAGGCTCGATCCTGAGTCGAAGAAACTGTTCGCGGAAGAGGCCGAGAAATGCGGGCTCGAGGCCGGCGTCGCCGCGCGGCAGATCCTTGAGCTGTATGTGCAGCGCCTGCGCGAAAGCGGCGACTACATCCAGACGCTGGCGGATTTCTCTGCTGCGCTGAAGACGAAGGCGGCTTGAGCCTTTAGGAAGGCGCCTCCCCATACGGAGCCGCGCCCGCCATGAAACTTGTCGACTCGATTTCCTTTCCCGGCTCGAAGCTTGTTGGCGGAATGAAGTCCGGCACGGGCGACGATCGCTATGCGTTTGATGAAGCGGCGGGCTGGGCGTGTGTGATCGATGGCGCGACCGATGTGGGGCCGGTGCGGATTTTCTCCGCGGCTGAATCGGACGCTGCGCGGTACGCGGAAATCTTTGCGTCGGAGATCGTGGCGGGGCCGGCCGATGGGCGTGAGATTCCGCAGGCGTGGTTTGCACGGCTGCTGCCCCGAATACGCAAGGCGGTTGAGCGTGAGGTGAAGATTCCGCTGAAAGATGCGCCGCGGTCCAGCCATCCGACGGCGGCGGCGACATGGGTGCGCGTGAAGAACGGCAGGATCGAAAGCGCGACGCTGGGCGATTCGATAGCGATCGTGCGCACGCCGGCGGGCGAGGTCACGGTGCTGGGCGAGAGCAGCAAGCCGGCGGACGAGCAGAAGCGGGCGCAGACCGTGATGGCGGGCACGCTGGAAGACCGGCTGAAATGGCTGCAGGACGTGCGCGCGATCCACAACACGGCCAATGGCTACTGGGTGTTTGGCGTGCAGCCGGAAGCTGCAGCGCACATTGTCTACCAGTCCACGGATGCGCCTGCGGGGACGCAGGTTCTGGTGATGACGGATGGATATTACCGGCTCGTCTCGCCTTACGGCCGCTATACCGATGCGCAGCTGATCGAGGCGGTGATCGCGCGCGGGCTGGGCGAACTGATGCGCGAATTGCGCAGCCTCGAAGCGTCGCCCGAGGACGATGCGAAGATCGGGCGGTTCAAGACGTCGGATGATGCGACGGCGTTGCTGTTGGAAGTCTAGCCGATTGGCTGGTCGCGATAGAGTACGGCGGAACCATCAGCGCCGGCGTCGGGCTTGGACCAGAACCAGAAGACGCGGTTGTCGCGATAGCGCACGTTGATCGTGCCGCCGGTAACGCAATCGCCTTCGGTGATTTCCTCGCGGAATTCGATCTCATCGCCGCCGCGTTTCTGTTCATGCAGCACCGCCTTGCAGCCGAGCGACGGGTATTCGATGCGGCTGGTAATGTCGGCGCGAACGGTGAGGGAGATGGTCCAGCTCATCTGCGGGCCAGCAGGGCCAACCTGATAGCCAATCCCGGTCCAGTTTCCGATCATCCGCGCATGGCCTGCATTGTCGGCATGTGCGGGCGCGGCGAACGCGATGATGATGGCGGCGAGGATAAGTGTGCGCATGGGTGTCCCTCCAGCGTGTGAGACTGGCTGGCGATCGGGGCGGAAGTTCGTCGGGGTGTTGGCGGGCTGGTGAGCGCCAGCGCTATTTGTCGCCGCCAACATAGGTGACACCGCCTTTCATGACGAAGGCGGGCGTTTCGAGCAGGCGGATATTCGCCAGCGGGTCGCCGGTGACGCCGACGAGGTCGCCGAAAGCTCCAGCTTTGATGACGCCCACCTTGTCTTTCTTTCCAAGCGCATCGGCGGCATTGATGGTGGCGGTCTGGATGGCCTGCAGGGGCGTTGCGCCATAGCGCGTCATGACGCTGAACTGCTTCGCGTTGTCGCCGTGCGGGTAGACGCCCGAGTCCGTGCCGTAGACCATTTTCACGCCGGCCTTCAGGGCCTTGCGGAAGCCTTCGCGCTGCACCTCGGCGATCTCGCGGTCCTTGCGCAGATTGTCTTCCATCACGCCGTTCTTCGCGCCTTCGGACTGCGTGTATTCGGTATTGTAGATGTCCATCGACAGCCACGCGCCCATCTTCTTGGCGGCGGCGATGCCTTCATCGTCGATGAGGCTGGCGTGTTCGATCGTGTCGATGCCAGCGAGGGCTGCGTCGCGAATGCCGGAGGCGCCGTGCGCGTGGGCGGCGACTTTCAGGCCCCACATGTGGGCTTCCTCGGCGATGGCTTTCATCTCGGCGAAGGACAGCTGCTGCTGGCCGACTTCGGTGTTGTGCGAGAAGACGCCGCCGGTTGCGCAGATCTTGATGACCTCGGCGCCGTATTTGCGGATTTCGCGGACGCGCTTGCGGCCCTCATCGGGACTATCCGAGTTGAAAGGGTTCTTGGCTTCGAAGGAGGGCGGCAGGCCGGTGGCGTCGCAATGGCCGCCGGTGGCGCCGAAGGAGTAACCGGCGGGGACGATGCGGGGGCCATCAATCTTGCCGCCTTCGATCGCTTCCTTGAGCGCAATGTCGGTCCAGTTGCCGGAGCCGACATTGCGGACGGTGGTGAAGCCGGCCTCGAGCGTCTTCTTCGCGTTTGGAACGGAGATGACGGTCCAGTAGGCGTCGGTGAATTGGAGGCCCGTGAAGCCTCCCGCTTCGGGATCGCTGTCGAGATGCGTGTGCATGTCGATCAGGCCGGGGAGGAGGGTGACCCGGGGAAGCTCGATCACTTCGGCGGCTGAAGGGACCTGAAGCCGGTCACGCGTACCGACCTGCGTGATGACGCCATCCTGGATAATGATAGCGGGCTCGACAATCGTCCGGCCGGTTGTGACATCCAGCATGCGGTCGGCGGTGACGTAGACATTTTGCGCCAGAGCAGCCGGAGCGGCGGCGGCCATGAGGGCCGTCAGGACAAGAGCGCGCATGAAATCCTCCCACGATTGTCGGTTTGATGCGCTTCGCTGACGGCCGCGTAAAGCGGCGGACTGTTGGTATGAGCGGAACGGCGACGAAAATTCGTCGTGCTCTGGCGGGTGGCGCCGCTAAAGTGGACGCAACGAAACAAGAGGAGTGCTCCCCATGGCCAAGTCACAAGCCGAGAAGGCCGCCGCGTTCGAGGCGCTGCACAAGGCGCCGGGCGTTTTCGTGATTCCAAACCCGTGGGACCCGGGATCGGCGCGCACGCTTGCAGGACTGGGGTTCAAGGCGCTGACCACGACGAGCGCGGGTTATGCGCGATCGATCGGCTTTCCCGACTACAATGCGGGGCGCGAGCATGTGATGGCGCACATCCGCGCCATGGCGCCGATGGTGGACGTGCCGCTCGCGGCCGATCTCGAGGATGGCTTTGGCCCGCGCCCCGAAGATTGCGCGGAGACGATAAGACAGGGCGCTGAGGCGGGGCTGGTGGGGGGATCGATCGAGGATTTCACCGGCGACCGCGGCGATCCGATCCATTCCATCGAGAAGGCGGCGGATCGGGTGCGAGCGGCGGCGGAGGCGGCGCGGAAGCTGCCGTTTAAATTCATGCTGTGCGCGCGGGCGGAGAATTATCTGCACGGGCGCGCCGATCTGGCGGATACCATCAAGCGGTTGCAGGCTTTTCAGGACGCGGGCGCCGATGTGCTGTTTGCGCCAGGGCTCAACACGTCTGACGAGGTGCGCGAAGTGTGCCGCTCGATCGACCGGCCTTTCAATATCGTGCGGGGCCCGCGCAAGGAGGCGCTGACGGTCGAGCAGGTCGGCGCGCTCGGCGTGAAGCGCATCTCGACAGGCGGGATGATGCACGCGGTCGCCATGAGCGCGATGATCGGCGCGGCAAAGGAGATGGCTGGACCGGGAACGTTCGAGTTCACCAAGGCGATGCCGCACGCTGGCGAGATCGACGCGCTGTTGAACAAGGGCGCTGGGTAGGCGTGCTTCAGAACTCTGGCGGTCGGTCGTAGAAGTCGACCTGCATGCGCATGCGACCGACCAGTTCGACGAAGTGCGGCTGGTCCGGCAACAACCGGCCGGGCGCGTCCGTCGTTAGAACCGCTTCTCCTGGCGGATCGAGGACGACCAGCTTCAGCTGACCTTCCAGCATGCGTATCACGCCCCACACGCCTTGCTTGGTACGATGCTCGCGGCGCAGGGCCGCGGGCAGCGTCGTTTCATCGAAGACCGGTGTCGAGCGGTAGGGTTGCGGTCGGGACGACGTGTCATTCATGGCCGCTTCCTTGGCAGGCCGGGAAAGCCGAACATGGCGAGCTTCAGGCTTTCGGCAATCCGCTCGGCGCGCTCCATAAAATAGGGGACGGCTTCGCGTGAGCGGGCGGTGTCTTCCAGCGTCTGGCGGAACAGCGCCAGCCAGATGCCGAAATGCGTGGGTTCAACCGTGTTCAGCTTCTGGTGAGCAGGGACAGGCTGGCCGGAATATGTGCCGGCATTCAACGCGACGGATGCCCAGAAGCTTTTCATGCGCGGCAGGTGCTGGTCCCAGTGGTCGCCGATGGCGTCATCGAAGATCGGGCCGAGGGTTTCGTGGGCGCGGATGCGGGAATAGAACGTGTCCACGAGATACGAAATGTAGCCTTCGTCGATACCCATTGCTGCAGCGCGGGCCTGGATTTCTGCGCGGCGCTGGTGTGCGCTGATGACTGCGTCGCTCATCAGGCGGCCTCGCTGTTGAGCAGGCTGCGAAGCTTGGCATTGTTCGCTGTCAGGTCACCTATCGTGTAGCGATCAAGAACGGAGAGGAAAGCGTCCAGCGCTTCGCGCAGCACGCCCTTCAACCGGCAGGCGGGCGCGATGAAGCAGCCGGCTGCGCCGCCGGGAAAGCATTCGACCAGTGCGAGGTCTTCCATGTAGCGGACGACTTCTCCGATGGGAATCGCTGCGGGTTTGCGCGCGAGCCTGAGGCCGCCCGACCGGCCACGCACGGTTTCGATGAAGCCTTCGCGGCCGAGCAGGTATGCGACTTTCGTCAGGTGGTTCTGTGAAATGTGGAAACGCTCGGCGACCTGTTTGATCGTGATCAATTCACCGTCGCTGGCGGCAAGATGCATCAGGAGGCGCAAGGCATAATCGGACTGGAGATTGAGGCGCACTTTGTCGCTCCTAAAAGAAGTATTTTATATATTGCTTATGAGCCGCGTTCGCGCAATATCTCTTGCAGCGACAAAGCGCGCTCGGCGTGTCCGGGCGGACGGCGAAGGAGGTCGACATGCTGCGCCTGCTGATGGGGCCTTCGAACGCGGTGTGTGACATCTTGCGGGTCAAGGACGAGGGAGAGCGCGGCATGATCCGCATGCTCGTCAACATGATGATCCTGACCTTCGTTGCAGTTATCGTGTTCGTCGTGGTGATCGAAGCGATCTAGGCGTCGGACGCCAACTTTTCTTGTCCCGCAGTCAGGTGGGATCACACGATCGTAGCTGTACCTGACTAGCGGCGCGACCTGTGCGCCCTGTTCACGATATAGTGGCGACCTTGCTCGCTTACCGCCGGACACACAGGATGGCCGGGCTTGAGGGCGCGCGCCCTGTCTCGACACCAGAGGATCGGGATCGGCTCAATAGCCGAGCGGGCTGCAGCAGAAACATCGCAACCGACGGGGAGGGACCATGAGTGGGAGCAAAACGGATCCGGCAGCGGAATCCGAGCACATGGCTGGCAACGGTTTGCTCCATCGCAGGTTGTTCCTGACGCGCGGATTGACGTTGGCTGGCGCCTTCGGCGTTGCCGGCCAGGCCAGCGCGCAACCCGCGCCACAGCCTGCACATCCGGAATGGATGAAGCGTCAGGGCGGCGGGCTGAGTGGCTACGGACGGCCCTCGAAGTTTGAAGAGGGCGTGAAGCGGATTGCTGGACAGCCCAATCCGATTTTTCCGAGCGTGGGTTCAACCCGAACGCCGCTTGAAAAGCTGAATGGGATGATCACGCCCAACGGGCTGCACTTTGAGCGGCATCACTCCAGCGTGCCTGCGATCGATCCTGCCGCTCATCGCCTCATGATCCATGGTCTGGTGCGCGCGCCGCTGGCCTGGGACATGTCGGCGTTGATGCGCTACCCGATGACATCGGTGATCCGTTTCATCGAATGCTCGGGCAATAGCGGCGCTGCCAAGCGGTCCGTTCCGCAGACGAGCGTTGGTCAGATACATGGCCTGGTGTCTTGCTCTGAGTGGACAGGAATCAAGCTGTCCCACCTGCTGGATGAAACGGGTCTGTTGGACGGCGCTTCGTGGATCATTGCCGAGGGCGCGGAGGCGGCCTCCATGGTGCGCTCGATCCCGCTTGAGACGGCCCTCGATGATGTCATCGTCGCGCTCTACCAGAATGGCGAACGGATCCGACCGGAGCAGGGCTATCCGATGCGTCTGCTCGTTCCTGGATGCGAAGGCAGTGTCAACGTGAAATGGGTCCATCGGATCAAGGTTGTTAGCGCGCCGGGGGACTCGCGCGACGAGACCGGGCAATACACTGACCTGCTGCCGGGCGGGCGTGCGCTTCAATACACGCTGCTGATGGACGTAAAATCCGTCATCACTCATCCTTCGGTGGGCATGAAGCTCTCCCAATCTGGCTTGTACGAAGTTTCGGGCCTGGCATGGAGCGGACACGGCGCCATCCGTCGTGTCGAGGTGACAGCGGATGGAGGAAAGAGCTGGGCCGATGCTGAGCTGGCCGGCCCTGTCTTGCCCAAGTGCCTGACACGTTTCCGCATTCCATGGGCCTGGACGGGAGGACCAGCCACACTGGCAAGTCGCGCGACAGACGATCGGGGGAATGTGCAGCCGACGCACGAGGTTGCGATCGCGCGTTATGGAGAAGCCGGCGCGTACCATTACAACGGCATCCAGCCCTGGGCGGTTTCGCAGGCAGGGGAGGTCGCCAATGTCCGCCTTTAGATTTGCATTGGCTGCTGGGCTGCTGCTGGCGAGTGGCTGCGCGACAGAGATGCAGCCTGACACGCGTCCAACCCCAAAGCTGGGTCAGACCATGACTGAAGCGGAGCTGGCTTTCTGGGATTCGTCCATTCTGGTGGACGGGTCGAATCTTCCAGCAGGATCTGGATCAAGCGCTCAAGGCCTGGTTGTCTACGCGCAGAAATGCGCGGCCTGTCATGGCGTGACAGGCGCCGAGACGGACACCCGGCTCACGCCATTGGTCGGAGGTATAGGCTCGCTTGCAACTGCGCAGCCCGTCAGGACGCTCGGCAGTTACTGGCCCCATGCAACGATCATTTTCGATTATATTAGACGGGCCATGCCGTATAACGCACCCAAGTCGCTGTCGAACGATGAAGCCTATGCGCTGACCGCATACCTGCTTCGCGCGAACGGGATCATCGAGGAGACGCTTGTTCTCGACCGCACCACCTTGCCGATGGTCAAGATGCCTAACCGGGACGGCTTCGTGAGGTCGGCCGAAAGCGCGAAGTGATGGCGTTCAAGAAAAAGCGGGCGGACCAAGGTTGGCCCGCCCGCTTTTCGTCCGGTGAGTATGTTGTCGACTATTGCCGTGCGGGTTTGCGCTGGCCTTTCCCTCTCGTGGAATCTTCAACGCGCGATCCGGCCAGAATGCCCGGCATGGCGTAGTTCCCCTCATGACAGGCGTATTCGTAAAGGTCGCCGTCCAGCGCGCCGAACTCGTATTCACCACTCCACGGCTCGCCCCAGATCGTGGGGTCTTCGACGGTAAATTGATAGGAGAGGCGGTTGTCGGTGGTGCGGCTCAAGCGCTCGGTGACCTTGAGGTTTTCCCACGATCCGAAGAAGGCCTGGGCCTTCGGAATGTTGGTCGTCTCGATGACCAGCGCATCGCCGTCATACCAGCCGACCGAGTCGCCGAAGTAGGGGCGGATATTGGAAGGCAGATGCTTGCGATCGTTCAGACGGATGATGCGGGTGTCATGCACCATCTCGACCTCGATCGCGACATGGTCGGGGGCCTGCACGATTCTTGTGTGATTGTTGTAGGCGCCGTTCGGAAACATCGGGGCCCCTCCGTTGCGCCCGAACGTGATGCAGCGCTCGGCGAGGCTGCGGTTCTCGGGGTTCTCGGTATACTGATCGACATCCGGGCTGCCGAGAACGTTGCCATCCTCGCTGACATTGAAGCCGATGCGAAGTGTGGTCGCCTCTCGTACCCGCTTGATTTCAGCGAGGCCTGTTTCGGTAATCGGCGACCCAGCCTTCGGCAGCGGAGGCAAACCGTCGGGCGTCCGAATGAGCGAATTGCGCGGTTCGCCGCGAACGCGCATGAGCGAGAGGCCGGGATCGAGCCACGCCCTGTTGTAGGCGCCGATATCGACGCCGGGTCCGCCCGGTGGGGGGCCTGAGTTCGGGTCTGTGCGTTGGTCGCCCGCTTCGGCGCGGCGTAAAGCCGTTCCTTCGATCTCCGCCACCTCTTTGGGCGTATAGACGCCGCGGTCGCCGAATTCAGGCAAACGCGTCTGCGGCGTGATCGTGGCGCTTACCCAGTTACCTTCAAGGTTGGGCTGGCCAAGGCTGTTGCGAACGGGAACTGGCGCGGACTGCGGCGCCTGCGCACTGACGGCGGGCGCATAGCTCAACGCAGAAGCCAGAAGCGCAAAGCCGGAAATCACATAGCGGTTCATCTCTTCCTCCCAGAGTCCCCGGTGTTTTCTTTCCGCTCCGTGTGGAACGACAGGCAGTGAGTCCGGGAAGCCCCTGCGCCGAAAATGCTAGCTTTCGCGGGGAAGCGCATCAATGTGCTGGAGGGTGACGTCCAACACATGTCCGTAGGGTGAGGCGGGGACCCCAACACATGTCCGTTACGTGCGCCAATGTGTCGGGTTACGCTGCTGTTGGTGGCGGGCCAAAATCGTCCTGCTCCGGCCTGCGCTCCAGCCGTCCGACCCAGCGGAAAGCAGCGCAACCGGCTACATTGATTACGATGTCGGGCTCATCCAACGTCGCCGTGAAGTGTGAGTGCATCCTTGACCGAAGCTTCTGTTCGCCAGCCCATTCTTGATGTTCGCGATCTGTCCGTGTCGTTCGAGACGCAGGATGGGCGTGTCGAGGCGGTGAAGAAGCTGTCGTTCGATGTGGCGCGGGGTGAATGTCTTGGCCTCGTCGGCGAGAGCGGGTCGGGCAAGAGCCAGACCGTGCTGGCGGCGATGGGGCTGACGGCTGCCAACGGCATCGTCGAAGGCTCGATCAGGTTCGATGGCGTCGAGATGACGGGTCTCGACCGCAAGCAGCTCAATGACATTCGCGGCGCGCGGATGGCGATGATCTTCCAGGATCCGCTTACCTCGCTGACATCGCACATGACGGTCGGCGCGCAGATGGCCGAGGTGCTTGCGCGCCACAAGAAGATGAAGGGCGCCGAAGCCGAGAAGCGGATTGTCGAATGGCTGGAGCGCGTGCGCATTCCAGAAGCGAGACGGCGGCTGCATCAGTTTCCGCATGAGCTTTCCGGCGGCATGCGTCAGCGCGTGATGATCGCGTCGGCCATGCTGTGCGAGCCGCAGGTGCTGCTGGCCGATGAGCCGACGACAGCGCTTGATGTGACCGTACAGGCGCAGGTGCTCGACCTGATGGATGAGTTGAAGCGCGAGACGGGTGCGGGATTGGTTCTGATCACGCACGACATGGGCGTCATCGCGCGGATGGCGGATCGCGTCGTGGTGATGCGCCATGGTGATGCGGTGGAGCGCGGGCAGGTCGATCAGGTGTTCGCGGCGCCGGCGCACGCCTATACGCGCATGCTGCTTGATGCGATGCCGCGGATGGATCGCACGGACCGTGGATCGCGTCCGTCGATCGGGGCGGCGCCGCCGAAAGACGTCGCGCCGATCCTCGAGGTGGATGATCTGCATGTGACGTTCCCGGTCAGCGTGCCGGGTGGATTGTTCGGTAAGCGTGTGCCGCTGCGGGCGGTGGACGGCGTGAGCCTTTCGCTTCGCCCGGGCGAAACCGTGGGCGTCGTCGGTGAAAGCGGCTGTGGGAAGTCGACGCTGGCGCGTGGCGTACTGAAACTGCTCGACCCGTCGGCCGGGTCGGTGGCGTGGCTTGGGCGGAACATTGCGCAGGCGTCGCGCAAGGAGATGCAGCCTCTGCGGCAGGAATTGCAGATCGTGTTCCAGGATCCGCTGGCGAGCCTCGATCCGCGCATGACGATTGGCCAGTCGATTGCTGAGCCGCTGACGGTGTTCAGGCCGCAGGTGGATGCCAAGGGCAGGGAAGAGGCTGCGCGCGAGATCATGCAGCGTATGGATCTCGATCCGAACCTCGTGAACCGCTATCCCCACGAATTGTCCGGCGGGCAGAACCAGCGGGTCGGGATCGCGCGAGCGATGATCCTGAGGCCAAAGCTGGTGGTGTGCGATGAAGCAGTGTCAGCGCTCGACGTGTCAGTTCAGGCCCAGATTCTCGACCTGCTGATCGATCTGCAGAAGGAATTCGGGCTGGCGATGATGTTCATCAGCCACGACCTCTCTGTCGTGCGAGAAATCTGCCACCGGGTGATGGTGCTCTATCTGGGGCGGGTGGTGGAAACCGCCTCGCGGGAAGTGTTGTTCTCCAACCCGCAGCACCCCTACACGCGGGCGCTTCTTTCGGCGGTGCCGTCTCCCGACCCAGTCCGCGAGCGAGATCGGTCGAGGGTGAAGCTGCACGGCGACCTGCCGTCGCCGCTCGACCCAAAGGCAAGTCTTCGCTTCATGAAGTCGAAACTGACGGAAGTTGCGCCCTTTTACAGGCCCGCTCTGATCGAAGTTGCCCCCGGCCATTGGGTAGCTGAGCATGATCCGGCTGAAGGAGTCGCCGGGCTTTATGCGGCCTGATGATACCGCACTTTAACACAACTGGGTGACACAGGTTCGCTGAAGCTTGACGCTGTCAGGCAACAGAGTCATGACTTAACATCTGATACGAAGCCCGACGCTGGAGGAAACCGCGCGATGAAACGCTCCCTGACCATGACTGCCGCAAGCGCCGTGCTTGCCATGGCGGTCGCTGCTTGCGCCCAGCAAGCCCTGACCACCGATGTTGCAACGTCGGTTACGACGCCGGCCGCGGCTCTGCCCGCCCGCGTCGACAATTTCCGCCTCGTGACGGCGGATGGCTATGCCCGCGAGCTGTCGCGCTACAAGGACGCCTCGGCGATCGTGCTCGTGATGGGCGGCGCTGGCGACATGGCGAAGGTTGGTCCGGAACTCGCGAAGATCGAGTCCGCCTACAAAGCCAAGGGCGTCGAATTCTTCGTCGTGAACTCGAACCCGAAAGACACGCGCGAAGCCATGCTGGCTGACGCTGCGAAGTACGGCTTCACCTCGCCGATCCTGCAGGACGACCTGCAACTCGTCGGCGGCCAGATCGGCGCAACGAAAGTTGGCCAGTCCTTCGTGGTCGAGCCGAAGTCGATGAAGATCGCCTACACCGGCCCGATCTCGGCCGACGCGATCGACGCCGTGATCGCCGGCAAGGCGCCGGCAATTGCTTCCGCGCCGGTCTCCGGCACGGTCATCGACTTCCCGGACCGCACGCCGGCCCGCAAGGCAGAGTTCGCCAAGATCTCGTACACCTCGACGATCGCTCCGCTGATCGAAGAGAAGTGCATCGCCTGCCACCAGGAAGGCGGCATCGCTCCGTTCGGCTTCGACGGCTACGAGAAGGTGAAAACCTTCGCGCCGATGATCCGCGAAGCCGTGCGCACCGACCGCATGCCGCCGTGGGATCCCGATCCGCACGTCGCCACGTTCGCTGACGACAAGTCGCTCTCGGGCGAGCAGATCAAGACGCTCATCAACTGGATCGAAGCTGGCGCCCCGCGTGGCGAAGGCGAAGACACGCTGGCCAAGGTGCGCCACGTCGCACCCGATTGGCCGCTTGGCAAGCCGGACCTGATCGTAGACATTCCGAAGTTCACCGTGCCGGCCACCGGCTACGTTGACTACCAGTATCCGACGGTTGCCAACCCGCTCAAGGAAGGCAAATGGCTGAAAGCCGCGACTGCGAAAGTCTCGCAGCGCCAGGCTGTCCACCACATCCTGTCGGGCGTGATCCCCGCAGGCCAGACCCAGAAGGGCATGCAGGCCTGGGGCGGCGGCGTCGGCGGCTACACCGTCGGCATGGAATCCATCCTCACGCCGAAAGGCATCGGTTCGTGGATCCCGGCAGGCGGCGAGTTCGGCTACCAGATGCACTACACGCCGTTCGGCAAGGAAGCCGTCTCGGCTGAGCAGATCGGCCTGTACTTCTACAAGGACAACGAGAAGCCCGAGCTGATCATGCGCGAAATGCCGCTGGTCAACCAGTTCATCAAGATCCCGGCCAACGACCCGGCGCACAAGGAAACCGCCTACTTCAACTTCCCGAAGGATGCGATCCTGCACACCGCCGTGGTTCACGCTCACTACCGCGGCACGTACTCGAAGCTCGAGATCCTTGATCCGTCGGGCAAGCGTGAGACGATCCTCAACGTGCCGTTCTACGACTTCAACTGGCAGCGCCAGTACGAGTTCGCCAAGCCGATCGAAATCAAGGCCGGCTCGAAAGTGATCGCGACCTACATCTACGACAACTCGAAACGGAACCCGGCGAACCCGAATCCGAACGAGGAAGTCATCTGGGGCGACCAGTCGTTCGAAGAGATGTTCTACACATCGCTGCGCTATCGCTGGAAAGACGAGACCGTCGAGAAGCAGACCAACTATGACCAGCTGCTGACCAAGACGCGCCTCATGGGCATGATGGACTCGAACCTGGACGACAAGCTGCAGAAGGGCGAACTTCGCAGCCAATTCGCGCAGCTCGCGGCCGCCCCGGGCGCGTTCGAGATGGCCGACGCCAACAAGGACGGCGGCATCGACCAGCCGGAACTCGAAAAAGTTCTGGCCATGATGCAGCAGATGCGCCGTCCGGCGACGAGCCCGGCCGCGCAAGCTGCTCCGGCTGCGACCAACGGCGGCGAGTGATCGCTTCTGACTGACTGATTGCAACGCCCCGGCCCAAAAAGCCGGGGCGTTTTCTTTCATGGGATAGGCTCTGAAACGCCCGGCCTAAGGGGAAATGTGGCCGGCGTTCACCAAACCTCATGCTTTTTCGGGGATGAATGGCGTTCCAGCGCAGGAATTCCGCCTTTCATGCGGGTCGAAACGATCAATCCTTTTGAACTTGCGGAGGAAGACGCCGCGATCTGGCGCAGCCTCCAGGCCGCCGATTCTGCGCTCGCGAGTCCTTACCTGACGTTGGATTGGGCGCGCACGGTTGCTCGCCATCGGCCCGATACGCGTGTTGCTGTGTGGCGCCATGACGACGGCCGGCCGGCCGGCTTTCTGACGGTTCAGGGCCAAGGCGCGTATGCGGCGATGCCAGCTGGTGGCCCGGTCTGCGATTATCAGGCCGTGATAGGGCCAGCCGATCTCGACATCGCACTGGCAGCCAAGGCGCTCGATGTTGGCCGTATCGATCTTCCGGCTGGTCTCAAGGACAATGCGGTTGGCGCGTTTCTGCTGACGGAGGACTTCGGCCATGTCGTGCGCTTTGCGAATGGTTGGGACGGCTGGTGCGCCGAGCGGCAGGCATCGGGATCGGGGATCGTTGCGCGTGTGCGCAAGCGCATGTCCAAGCTCACGCGCGATCATGAGGATGGCGCCGTTTCGTTTGAACCCTTCTCCACCGATCAGGCAGCGTTCGAAACACTGCTGACGTGGAAGCGCGAACAGATGCGTCGAACGGGTGTTACGGACATTTTCGAGCATGGCTGGATAGACGGCGTGGTGCGCGATTCATTCGCGGCGCCTGTGTCCGATCCGAATTTCGGCGGCGCGCTGTTTGTGTTGCGTCTTCATGGCCAGCCGATTGCCGTGTTGTTTTGCCTGAGAGCGGGCAAGGCGCTGCACGCGTGGTTCGTGGCTTACGATCGGAAGTACGCCGACTATTCGCCGGGCATCATCCTTTTCGGCGAAGTGATCAAGGCCGCGGCTGCGGCCGGCTTTACCGAGATGGACCTTGGGCCAGGTGATTATTCGTTCAAGGAAAGCTTCGCCAATTACCGGAGGCCGATCGGATCGGGCTTCATCGGCCGGCCGGGTCTGTCATCGGCCTTCAAGGCGGCCCAGTTCCAGATGCGGGCGCTGGTGGAAAGTCTTCCTGTTGGCCGCGCCAGGCAATGGCCGGCCAAGGCCATGCGCCGCCTGGACATCGCACGCGGCCTTGCTGCTCCGCAGCCCGCTCTCCAGGATCGGGCGGCCTAGGCCCTTTTTCCGGCGCAAAGCTGGCCCAGCAACAAAAAAGGGCTATAGGTGCGCGCCTCAACGCAAAGGATGCGTCCCGTGACCGCGAAGCCCCCAACCGCTGCCGAAGCCGCAACGTCCCTGCCAGTGACGCTGGCTGATATTGAAGCGGCCGCGAAGGCTATCGAAGGTCAGATCGAAAGCACGCCGCTGCGCTATTCGCGCACGCTGTCGGAAATCACGGGCGCGCAGGTTTGGATCAAGTTCGAAAATCTGCAGTTCACCGCCTCGTTCAAGGAGCGCGGGGCGCTCAACAAGCTGTTGTCACTGTCGAACTCCGAGAAGGCCGCGGGCGTGATCGCGATGTCGGCCGGCAACCACGCGCAGGGCGTCGCATATCACGCTTCGCGCCTTGGCATTCCCTCCACGATCGTGATGCCGCAGGGCACGCCGTTCGTGAAGATCGAGCACACGCGCAATTTTGGTGCGAACGTCATCATCCATGGCGAGACGCTGGCCGATGCCGACAAGCACGCGCGTGATCTGGAGAAGCGTGACAGTCTTACTTTCGTCCACCCGTTCGACGACAAGCACGTCATCGCGGGGCAGGGCACGGTCGGCCTCGAAATTCTGGATGAGCTTGCCGATTTCGATGTGATGGTGATCCCGGTCGGCGGTGGCGGACTTTCCTCCGGCATCGCCACGGCGATCAAATCGCGTCGCCCGGCGGTATCGATCATCGGTGTCGAGCCTGCGCTCTATCCGTCGCTGTCGGCTGAGCTGCGTGGAGAGGAGGCCAAGGTGGGTGGCGCGACGATTGCGGAAGGCATCGCAGTCAAGAAAGTGGGAAAGCTGACGGCTGAGATCCTGCGCAAGCTGATGGATCGCGTCATCCTCGTCAGCGAGGATGAACTGGAACGCGCGATCACACTGTACGCCACTGTCGAGAAGACCGTGGCTGAAGGTGCGGGCGCCGCGGGGCTCGCTGCGTTGCTGGCCGAGCCACATCACTTCCGCGGTCGCAAGGTGGTGCTGGTTCTTTCTGGGGGCAATATCGACACGCGCCTGCTGGCGTCGGTGCTGACGCGGTCGCTGGTGCGCGAGAAGCGGATCACGTCGATCCGCATCATCGGCAACGACCAGCCGGGCCTTCTGGCCAAGGTTTCAACCGTGATAGGCGAAAGCGGCGGCAACATCATCGAGGTCAACCACAACCGACTTGCGCTGGATGTTCCCGCCAAGGGGGCAGAGTTCGATATCACCATCGAAACCCGCGATTCCCGCCATACCCAGGAGATCATCGACGCCCTGGGCAAGGCCGGTTACCCGCCCAGACCGCACACCTAGCATCGCTGACAGGATCGTCAGGACGGGCCTCTCGCATCGTCCGCGTGTCGGTGCTAACAGGCGGGCAACGACAGGGAGTCCATGCATGTTTCGTATCGTGCTTGCCGCCATCACCGCGCTGGCCCTCAGCGCCTGCAGCCCATCGGTGAAGGTTGACCCGGCCAAGCCGTGGGATGCGCTGCTTCCGTGGAACCACGCGGCCGCGGACATCCAGAAGCTTCCATCTGGCGTCGAGTACATCGTCGTGCGCAAGGGCGATGGCAAAGGTCCATTCCCCGGCCCGACCGACCGGGTCGAGGTGAACTATGACGGCCGTCTGGCTGCCAACGGCTTCATTTTCGATAGCTCCTACCAGCGCAACGAATCGGCGACCTTCGCGCTGAACGGGCTGATCCCCGGCTGGAAGGATGGCCTGCAGAAGATGCAGCCGGGCGACATGTTCATGTTCTGGATTCCTGCCAAGGAAGGCTATGGCGAGCGTGGCGCCGGCTCGGACATTCCGCCGAATTCCGACATCATGTTCCAGGTCGAGCTAATCAACGTGCTGCCCGATCCGTGGACCAAGGCGACGCCCTGGCCGACCGATTCCTCCGCCGTGGTGCGCCGCCCGTCGGGTCTTGAATATCTCGTGGTCGAATCCGGCCCGACTGAGGGCGCGTCTCCGACCGAGAATGATATCGCCGTCACGAATTTCGAAGGCCGCCTCGAAACGGTGGACAAGGAAGAAGGCGATACAGCCGAAGACGTTCGCCATCGCAGCATCGTTGTGTCGACGTTCGACGCCGGCTCTCCTGTCGCCCTGCCTATCGCTGGCGTGACGACGGGCTGGAGCGAGCTGCTCAAGCTGATGCGCAAGGGCGACCATTGGATGGTGCGTATGCCTGCTTCGCTGCTCTATGGCGCTGAAGGCGATGGCCGCGTGCCTCCGGGCGCGACCGTGATCTACGAGGTCAAACTCGAGGATTTCGGCCCGATTGGCGGCCCGTCGCCAGCTGCTCCGCCGCAATAGTCAGCGCGAAACGGCGCCCATGCCGCGTCCGACTTCCGGGCGCAGGCTGAGGCGCCGTTCCCAGCGCGCGACATTCGGGAAGTGAGCGAGCTTGTCTCGCTGCGTGGCGATCTGCGGGTACATGGCCATGTCGGCGATCGTGTAGACGCCGAAAATGAAGTCGCGTCCGTCGAGTTGCTTCTCCAGCTCGTCAAGGGCCGGCGGCGTTTTTCCGATCCATGGCGCAGCCAGCGTGGCGTCTGGCAGGAAGTGGTTGGTCTTGCGCGCCAGCGCTAGCAGGATGTTGTTCAAGCCAGGCAAACGCGCATTGCCGACGACGGTGACCGGAATGGGCGCGCGGGCAGGCGCAACGACGTAGTCGAGGAACATCTCCTCAAGGGCGATGCCTACGGCCTGACTGTCAGGCCCGATGCCGGCGTGAAACTCGATCATGGGTCTCGCATAAGGTTATGGCGAGGAAAGTCTATGGCTCTCGCCGCGCGATGGGTTAGCTTCTCGCCATGACATCGGTTGCTTCTGTTCAGGACATTCTCGCCCGTCTTGTGTCGTTTGACACGACATCACGCGATTCGAACCTGCCGCTGATCGAATGGATCGAGGATTTCCTGCGTCCGCTGGGCGCCGAGCTGGTGCGGGCGCCGAGCGCCGATGGCCGCAAATCCAATCTGTGGGCGCGGTTCGGACCCGATCAACCGGGCGGGATCGTGCTGTCGGGACACACCGATGTCGTGCCGGTTGACGGACAGCCATGGGACACGAACCCGTGGGACCTGATCGAGCGTGGCGGGAAGTGGTATGGCCGCGGCTCGTGCGACATGAAGGGGTTTCTCGCGCTGGCGCTGGCGCATGCCGAGACTTTCTCGAAAATGCAATTGAACAAGCCCGTACATTTTGCCTTCTCCTATGACGAGGAGATCGGTTGCGCCGGCGTTGAGCCGCTGATTGCGAAGATCGCGGAGAGCGGATCAGCGCCCAGTGTGGTGTGGGTGGGTGAACCCACGCTGTGGGGCGTGCTGTCGGCGCATAAGGGTATTCGCGACTACGAGATCAGGATCACGGGCAAGGCGGCTCATTCGTCTGATCCCCGGCTTGGCGCATCGGCGATCCACGAGGCGATCGATCTGCTTGCGGTCTTGCGACGCATCGCGCGCGAGCAGGAGGCGAATGCGCCGACCTCGTCGGATTTCGATCCATCGTGGACGACGATCACAGTGGGCGAGATTGGCGGGGGCACAGCTGCGAACATCTTGGCGCGGGAGTGCCGTTTCGTATTCGACATTCGCACAGTGCCGGGCGCCGACGCAGATGCGCTGCTTGCGCCATTCTTTGCCGAGGTTGAGCGGGTGAATGCCAAGCTTTCAGCGCTTGGGCCGGAATGCGGCGTGGTGGTGGACATGTGGGCCAACGCGCCGCCGCTACGGGTCGATCGCGATAGTGCTGCCGAGCAATTCATTCGCGCGCTGACGGGCGACAACAATCTTCGCGTTGCTGCTTTCGCAACAGAAGCGGGGCAATTCCAGAAGGCGGGATTCCCCGCCGTGATCTGCGGGCCAGGATCAATCGATCAGGCGCACCAGCCGAACGAGTTCGTCGCCGTGTCCGAGATCGAGAAGGGGCTGGTCGTGTTCAGGCGTTTCCTGGACACGTTGCGCGTGTAGTTACTCGACCGCAGAGGCGTCGAAGTAGGGCTCCACCGTGCCCTTGAGCAGCAGGGTCATCGGGTTGCCCTTGCGGTCGGTGGCGACGCCGGCGACGACGCGGACCCAGCCCTCGCTGACGCAGTATTCCCAGACATTGGTCTTCTCGGCACCGTTGAAGCGGATGCCGACGCCACGCTCAAGCAGCTCCTTGTTGTAGTAGGGGCTCTTCGGGCTCTGGCTGAGACGGTCGGGCAGGGTGTCGGTCATGGCAAAAGCTCGTGAGATTCATGGACGGCGTGTCCTGCACCAAGCTTGGCCGAAAGGCTAGACCGGCTCGCCGCCCCACGCAACGAACGGGCCGTTCTTGAAGCCTGCGGCCCCGTTTCCATAGGTGAAGGGCGATCCGTCGGGTTTCAGCATCCGCCCGCCAGCCGCGTTCAGCACGGCGTGGCCGGCGGCCGTGTCCCACTCCATGGTCGGGCCCCAGCGCGGATAGACGTCAGCCTTGCCGGCGGCCACCCAGCAGAATTTCAGGGACGATCCGATGCCGGTCTGCGACGCAATCTTGCGCGCAGACAGGAAGGCTTTGGTTCGTTCGTCGAGATGGGAGGACGAGGTCATCGCGGTGAGCCCCTCGGCGGGATAGGAGCGCGTTTTGAGGAGCCGGCCTTCGCGCAGGCCTTCGCCTGGGGCGAACGCATCGATCATGTGCGCCTCGGCGCCGCCGAAATACATCTCGCGGCGAGCGGGGGCGTAGACGCATCCGGCCATTGGCTTGCCGCCGCAGATCAGCGCGATGTTGACGGTGAAGTCGCCCTTGCGTTGCACGAACTCCTTCGTGCCATCGACCGGGTCGACCAGCAGGAAGGACTCCGCCACCTTTTCGGCCAGCCCCTCGCGCGCCGCGCGCTCTTCGGCCAGCACCGGCACGCCGGGCAGCGCTTCTTCCAGCCGCGCGAGAATGATTTCTTCAGCGCGCTCGTCAGCGTCGGAGACTGGGCTGTAGTCGGCCTTGGTGCGTGTCTCGAAAGCACTGTCGTAGACATCCATGACGGCCACGGCCGCTTCCGAGGCAATGGCGGCGAACAGCTTTGAGAGCTGGTTCCGTTCGGTGTCGGTAGGGTCTGGGAGGGTGAAGGTCATGGGCGGCTTTTACCAATCTGCTGCGCCACGCTTCGCGGCCCCGCAATCTCATGTCAATCTCGATGCGTTAACCGTGACTGGGCCAGCACGTCCTTTGCATCGGCAGGATCAATACGAGGTATGGGCATGACCCTCAAACGCATCCTGATCGCTGGTGGGGCCGGTTATATTGGATCCCACGCTGCCAAGGCCGTTCGCATGGCCGGGCTTGAGCCTGTTGTGCTGGACGATCTCACCTCGGGACACGAGCATGCCGTCCGCTGGGGACCATTGGTAAAGGCCGATATCCGTAACCCGGAAGCCGTCCGGGCCGCCATCCGCCAGTATCAGCCCGAAGCTGTCATGCAATTCGCCGCCCGCATCGAGGTGGGCGAGGGCGAAAAGAACCCCGCTCATTTTTACGACAACAACGTCGCCGGCACGCTGAACCTCGTGAACGTCATGCTGGAGGAGGGGGTCAAGAACCTCGTCTTTTCGTCGACCTGCGCGATCTATGGCGACCCTGAGAAATTGCCTCTCACAGAAGACCTGCCGAAGCGGCCTGTCAGCGTCTATGGCCGCACCAAGCTGATGTGCGAGCAGATGCTGGAAGACATCAGCAAGGCGCATGGCCTCAACTTTGCGGCGCTTCGCTATTTCAATGCCGCCGGCGCGGACCCCGATGGCGAGATCGGCGAACAGCACGACCCTGAATCGCACCTCATTCCGAACGCGCTCAAGGCGGCTGTCGGTCTTGGCGGCCCGATGAAGCTGTTCGGCAACGACTATCCGACACCAGATGGCACCTGCATTCGCGACTTCGTCCACGTCACTGATCTGGCGGAGGCTCACATCCTGGCGGCCCGGCGTCTGGTGAATGGCTCAGGAAATCTCCAGCTCAATCTCGGCTCTGGCCAGCGCACCACGGTGCTCGAAGTGCTGCAATCGGTTGAGCGTGCAACGGGTCGCCCCGTTCCGGTTGTCATGCAGCCGCGTCGTCCGGGCGATGCGATCGCACTCTATTCGGATACTACAAATGTCGTGCGTGAGCTCGGCTGGGTTCCGAAGCTGTCGGACATCGACACCGTTGTTTCGACCGCGTGGGCGTTCCATCGCCGTGTGTGGGGCGTTGACTCGAAAGCTGCCGAATAGCTTGCCGCCTGCCTAGTCGAGTGTGCGGCGATAACGCAGCATTGCCAGGGCAGTCACCACGCAGACAAAAATCCCAAGCGCGACATGGCTTGGCCAGAGCGTGGCCAAGCCTTCGCCTTTGAGGAGCGCTCCGCGCACGACACGGAGAAAATGGGTTACGGGAATTGCCTGTCCGATGGCTTGCGCCCAGTCAGGCATGCCGCGGAAGGGGAACATGAAGCCGGAGAGCAGGATCGACGGCAGCATGTAGAAGAACGACATCTGCATCGCCTGCAGCTGCGTGCGCGCCACGGTCGAGATCAGGAAGCCTAGCGCCAACGACCCTGTGATGAACATCAGGACGCCAACGATGAGCGCGATCCATCCGCCTTCCATCGGCACCTGAAACAGCACAGATGCCATCACGAGAATGACAACGGTCTGCAGAAGGCCGACCATTACATAAGGCGCAAGCTTGCCGATCATGACTTCGATGGGTTGCGCCGGTGTGGCCAGCAACGATTCCATCGTTCCACGCTCCGTTTCTCGCGTGACGGAAAGGGCAGTCATCATCACCAGCGTCATCGATAGTATAACGCCGAGCAGGCCGGGAACGATGTTGTAGGCCGTGATGCTCTCCGGGTTGTAGCGGCGATGCACGACAACCTCGAATGGCGCGGGCTGAGGAGATCGATAGGCGAGGCCGCCCGGTAGATCGTGGCTCAGCGCTTGCGCGGGCATTCCACTGGCCGCCGCGACCGCCGCGCCTGTTGCCGACGGATCCGTGGCGTCCGCTTCCAGCAGCACCTGTGCGCCATCACCACGCGCGACGCGGCGGGAGAAGTCGCCCGGAATAGTCAGGGCAAACTGAACCTTGCCCTCGCGCAAAAGCATGTCGAGCTCTTCCACTGAGTGCGCTTCGTGCGTGATGTCGAAAAACTGCGTGTTGACGAAAGAGGCAAGCGTGGAGCGCGCGAGGGTGGAATTATCCTGCACCAGAACGGCGGTGGGCAGGTGGCGCGGTTCGTTGTTGATCGCGTACCCGAACAGCAGCAGCTGAACGACCGGGATCATCAGGATCATCGCATAGGTGAGTTTGTCACGCGTGAGCTGCACGAACTCCTTTGCCAGCACGGCGAGGATGCGTGTCGCCCAGGAGTTGCGGGTGGCGGCCGGCGTCATCGGAAGTTGTCCTCCGACTTACCCATCAGATGAATGAAGGCGTCTTCCAGCGTCGGTTGCGTGCGCGTCCAGGTGAAGGGCGCCTTGCGATAAGGCTGCAGGGCAGCATCCAGCGCGTCGGCATTGGTGCCGGATACATGCAGCGTGACGCCGAACGGCGCCGCGGCTTCGACGCCGGGAAGCTTGCCGATTTCAGGAGACAGCCGATCGACGCCCAGGCCTTCGCCTTCCCAGGTGACGAGTCCGACATTCTTCAGGATTTCGCTGGCCGTGCCGCGCGCCATGAGCGTGCCATAAGCGATGTAGGCAATGTCGTGGCAGCGCTCCGCCTCGTCCATGTAGTGGGTTGAGACGAGCACGGTGAGCCCAGCGGCGGATAGCGCATGGATCTCGTCCCAGAACTGGCGACGCGCTTGCGGGTCGACGCCTGCCGTTGGTTCGTCGAGCAGCAGCAGCTCCGGTTCGTGCAGCGTCGTTGCCGCCAGCGCCATGCGCTGCTTCCAGCCGCCAGAGAGTTTACCCGCGAGCTGTTTACGGCGCTCGTAGAGTCCAAGCCGGTCGAGTGCGTCCTTCACGCGCTGCGGACGCCGATCTAGCCCGTGGACGCGCGCCATGAACATGAGGTTTTCCTCGATGGTCAGGTCGTCATAGAGCGAGAACTTTTGCGTCATGTAGCCGACGCGGAGTTTGATCGCGTCGGACTGTTTGACGATGTCGAGACCCAGGCATTTGCCTGTTCCCGAATCGGGTGTCAGCAGGCCGCAGAGCATGCGTAGCGTGGTGGTCTTTCCCGAGCCGTTAGGCCCGAGAAAGCCCGTGATGCGGCCGCGCGGCACCTGGATCGAGAAGTCCTTCACGACGTGCTTGTCGCCGAACGACTTGTTGAGGCCCTGCACATCGATCGCTAGCTCAGCTGAGGAGGGAGGCGCGGTCATTTTGCGGCGGCCTTCAACGGCAGGACGTCGATCGGCTGGCCGGGCATCAGGCCTTTCGATGTTGCTGGTAGCGCCTCGACCAGAAACACCATCCGGTCGCGCGTTTCGCGGCTGTAGATGATCGGCGGCGTGAACTCGGGGCGAGGCGAGACGTAGGTGATCTTCGCTTTCAGGTCCTTGGCGCAACCATCGCAGCTGAAGCTGACCTCCGAGCCGACCGCATAAGCGGCCATGTCGGTCTCTGGCGCGAAGAAGCGGAGCCGCACGCGGTCATCGGGAATGAAAGACAACACAGGCTGATTTGCGGGCACCCATTCTCCGGGCTGGAAGAATACATCTTCGACGCGACCATCCGCGGGCGATTGCGGAGAGAGATCCGTGAGCCGCGCTTCAGCTGCGCCAAGTGCGGCCTGTGCCTGGCGAACGCGATCCTGTGCGGCGCGCGCCTGATCTTCGCGCGCGCCAAGCCTTGCGGCCTGCAACTGCTTGTCGATGGCGCTGACGTTTGCCGCCGCAGTTGCGCGCGCAGCGACTGCGCTATCGAGTTGCGCGCGTGAAGCCGCCCCCGCTTTTGCTAGGGGCTCCACGCGCTTGAGCGAGGTGTCGGCTTCATTGAGCACCGCATGCGCGGCGGCAAGCTGCGCTTCGATCACGCCGAGTTCCGCCGGGCGTTGCCCACGTTGCGCATCGGCGGCAAGGGATTTGGCCGCTTCTGTTTCCGCCAGCGCCTGATCACGTGCTGCTTGCGTTTGCGTCGGGTCGACAGAGAAGAACGTGGCGCCTGCGACCACGACGTCGCCGCGTTGCACGCCAAGCGCGACAAGGCGCCCCGCGACGGGCGAGGCCAGGTAGAGTGGCTCGCCTTCGATGTAGCCGGAGAGAACATTGCCGTTCTCTTGCCCGCCGCCGAACGCGAGGAATGCGCCGAGACCTGCTGCGGAGAGCAGGAGGGCGCCAATGAGGATCTGCTGAGGTTTCATGTGGGCTGGCTCGTCACAAGTCCGGGCAGCACGTTATCGAGATGCTGCTGCATGAGGTTGGGAATGTCGAAAGGCTTCGCCCCGACGGGGACAAACGTCTCGCGAAAAATGACTGCCGCGAGCAGCGGGCCGGCAATCGACAGGGCATGCTGCCGTGGATCGCCTGGGCGGACTTCACCGCGGTTCTGCGCGTTTATGATGACCTCGGTAAGTATGCCGAGGCCCTTGGCGATGACGTCGTCGTGCCAGACGCGGGCGATCTCCGGGAAATTGCCGGACTCGCCAATCACCATCTTGATGACCTTGCCCATGCCCGACTGGTTCGCGATCTCCGCGACACGCGGGGCCAGCATGCGGATGAGCTGATCGAACGGCCCGGGGAAGGCCAGCACGAACGTCTCGATCGCGCCGATGTTCGGGGCGATAGCGTCCTTCACGACAGCTTCGAAGATGTCCTGCTTGGTCTCGAAATAGAGGTAGAGGGCGCCCTTCGAGACCCCGGCGCGTTTGGCGATTTCATCGAGCCGCGCTGCCGCGAAGCCTTTCTCGGAGAAAACCTCGTAAGCTGCCTGGACGATTTCGGACGGTCTGGCATCGGCGCGTCGCCGCCATTTGGGGGAGGAAGGGGAGGATTCTTCTGCCATGACAGAGCTTTATATATAACTGACCAGTCATTTATATATAAGCGAATTTGGCGCAGAGTCGAGGGGGTTGCAGGACTATTTGCTGGAATTCCCGGGCGGGCAGGCCTTCACCTTAGGAACTCTCGGGAAACCAATAGCTCGTAAATTTTCCGGGCAGTTACGTTCACGGACGGGCAAAAGGCGGGATGACGTCAACCAAACTTCTGGAAACGCCAGCGGTCGCCCAGGCGGTTGTCGGCTCGATGCCGTGCTGCATTGTGGATGCGCGCGACCGCATTACAGAAGTGAATGATGCGTTCGCAACGCGCCTGAACCGCGCGGCAGCGCACCTCGTCGGCGTCGAAATCCTTGATCTGATGCGCAGCCTTTCCGTAGATGAATCGCGCTCGACGGGCGCCAACTGCTTCCATCTGCGCGAAGCGAACAAGGACAGCTGGATCAGGCTTGATCGCATGCCGGGCATGCCCGGGCGGGAGATCGTGCGGCTCGTCGATGTATCGGCCGAGTGGATGATTCTCACCTCGGTGGCGACTGCGCGTACGGTACGCGACACGCTGATGAGCGACGCCGAGATTGGCACATGGCGTTACGATCCTGACGTCAGCGCTTACTATTTTTCCGTCCCGATCTCGCTTGGCTACGGCACTAATGAAGCGGTGCCGGTGGATGTGCTTACGCGCGCCCAACATCCTGACGATATGGCGAAAGATCACGCGATTCGCGAAAGGATCACCACGCACGGTGGCTTCGCTGACGGCGAGATGCGCTATCGCGATGGCAATGGCGGATGGACGACGTTACGCGTCCATTATCGCGCTGGTCGCAAGTTGCCATCTGGCAAGTTCGAGATGTTCGGCGTCAGCCAGAATGTTACCGAACTCGCGCGAGCACGCGACGAGGCTGACCTGGTGACAAGCAGGCTGGAGTTGGCGATGGCCGCCGCCAATGCCGGCGTTTACGAGATTGATCTCAAGACCGGCGATCGGTGGTCTTCGGAACAGTTCAAGCAGATCGCCGGGGAAGAGGCGCTTGAGCGCCAGGTTCTGAACCCGTTTGGAATCTATATGGACGACGAGCAGCCTGCGGTGCGAGCGAGCTGGGATCGTTGTCTAACGTCTGGGGCAGTCGAAAGTCTCGACACGCGCATCTATCGACCGGACGGCGAAGGCCGCTGGATGCGGCTGTTCACGCGCGTTCACCGCAACGAGGCAGGCCAGCACACACGCGCGGTCGGCCTGATGCTCGATATTCACGAGCAGAAACAACAAGAGCTGGCGCTGGTCGAGGCGAAGCTGCAGGCGGAAGCGGCGACCGTTGCGAAGTCAAACTTCCTCGCCTCGGTGAGCCACGAAATCCGCACGCCGCTCAACGGCATTCTCGGTATGGCGCAGGTGCTGCAGGATGAACCGCTGACCGAGGGGCAAAAGGAGCGCGTCAATGTCATCTCGGAGTCTGGCCAGACCCTGATGGCGCTGCTCAATGATGTTCTCGACATATCCAAAATCGAGGCTGGCAAGCTGGAGATCGCTCTGATCGATGGCGACCTTGCGATGACGCTGGAGCGGATACGCAAGCTCTTTCTCAGCGGGGCCGAGGAGCGCGGGATCGATATCCGGCTGGAAGTCGACGAAAACCTGCCGCCCGTGTTGCGCTACGATCCGATACGCGTGCGCCAGTGCTTCTCCAACCTTCTGTCCAACGCCATCAAGTTCACCGAGCAGGGCGGTGTTACGGCGCGGCTTGGCGCGGAACAGCTTTCGGACGGACGGTGGCTTGCCCGGGTTTCGGTCAGCGATACCGGCATCGGCATGGACACGGAAACCATGGCGCGGCTGTTCGGCGCCTTCACACAGGCAGATGCCTCGATCACGCGCCGGTTTGGCGGTTCGGGGCTCGGACTTGCAATCGCGCGCCAGCTTGCGCGGTTGATGGGCGGCGACGTCACGGTCGAAAGCAAGCTCGGCGAAGGCTCCACCTTCCATCTCACCTTCATGGCAGAGCCGGGCGTGAAGTCTCGGATAGAGCCTGATGGGGCTGCCGAAGCTGCGCCGGAGGACAACACGTTGCGGTCGGTGATGAATGCCCGGGTGCTGCTCGTCGATGACAACGCCGTCAACCGCCACGTCGTGCGACTGTTCACGGCACAACTTGCCCCGCACATTGTCGAAGCGGTGAATGGTGAAGAGGCGCTGGCGCGCCTTCACGAGCAGCCGTTCGATCTCGTTCTGCTCGATGTCCACATGCCGGTGATGGATGGCAGGGAAGCGATCAAGCGCATTCGCGCCAGCGATCAGCCGTGGAAGGACATTCCTGTGATCGCGCTGACCGCTGACGCCATGAGTGGCGACAAAGAGCGCTACATGGCGCTTGGCATGAGCGACTACATTTCCAAGCCGATCGACGCGCGCGAACTGGCGACAAAGTATGTCGGTCTGTTGCGGGACAGGCGACTGATCGCGAATGAGGCGGCCTGATCCTCTCGCTGTGATGTGAGCCCCGCTGTCGTGGCGTCATGCTTTCCGCGCACGTGATGCGGGCGTATGCGTTTCCTGTTGCCGGACGGGCCGAGATGTTCGCCGCACACGAGGAGGAAGCCATGAAGAGAATAGCAGCTGTATGTGCGCTCGCTGTGGTCATGAGTGCGCCAGCCCTCGCACAGGGTTATGCGCCGCCGCGCACGCCGGACGGAAAACCTGACCTGCAGGGCGTCTGGTCGAACCAGTCGCTGACAAATCTCGGCCGGACACCAAACATGAAGCTAACGGTAACGCCGGATGAGGCGACCGATCTGCTCAAGAACAATCCGTGGATACTGCTTGCGCAGAGCGAAGAGGGCGCGTCCAATCTTCAGGATGGCTTGCTCGACGACAAGAACAGTGACCGCGGCTACAACACGTTCTGGATTGATCCGGGTGTGAGCTTCGCGACCGTGAAGGGTGAACTGCGTACGTCCTGGTTGATCGAGCCCGCCGATGGCCGCGTGCCGGTGTCGCCTGCGGGGCAGAAGGCGCGCGTCGATGCCGGCGCAAAGAAGCGTGCGACGATGTATGAAGGGCCTGAGACGCTGCCCATCGCAGAGCGCTGCCTGATCGGCTTCACCGGCGCAGGCGGGCCGGGGATGCTGAACACGATTTACAATAACAATTATCAGATCGTGCAGACTAGGGACGCCGTCATGATCCTCGTCGAGATGGTGCATGATGCGCGCATCATTCCGATTGCGGCGAGCAAGGCTGAGGCGAGGCATCGGCCGGCGGTAATCAAGCCGTGGCTGGGGGATTCGGTTGGCTGGTGGGAGGGGGACACGCTGGTGGTGGAGACCGTCAACGTAAACTCCGAGCAGGCCGCTCAGGGTCAGGTGATTCTGTCGGATCAGGGTAAGCTGGTTGAGCGATTCAGCCGTGCGTCGGACGGGCAGATATTATATGAGTTCGCTGTGGAGGATCCGGTCTACTACACGCAGACCTGGCGCGCGGAGATGAGTCTGAACAAGCGCGAAGAGAGCGTCTACGAATACGCCTGCCACGAAGGGAACTACGCGATGGAGGGCATTTTGGGTGGCGCGCGTATCCTTGAAATGCAAGGTCGCGAAAACAAGCAGGGGCCCGGAATATTCGGGCCGAATGCTCCGCCGCCGAAGCCGCGGGCCGGTCAATAGATGACGAACGTTTTCATCACGGACCTCAAGGGTTTCGCCAATCCGGTGATCGCCGCGCGCCTGCTGAAAGCCGGCGCGCGGATAGTCGGATGTGATCCAGCGATCGTCAGGGATGGCGATGAGCAGGGCGTCGAGGTGCTGGCGTGGGCGTCGCCTGCGGAGCTGGTCGCGCGGGCAACTGAGCGATTTGGCGGCGCGCTGGATGCGATCGTTATTTCGCCTGCGATGCCGGCGCCGCGCACGAAGGTCGAAGACCTCGGGATCGAAGAACTGATGCCCTATTTCCAGCGACTGGCGGCAGAGTCGATTGCGTTTGCAGGCGCCGCTGTAAAAGCGATGCGGCCGAGGAAGGCTGGGCGGGTCGTGTTCGGATCTTCGTCTGGTCCGATCGGCGGGATACCAGGATTTTCAGCCTATGCAGCAGCGCGCGCGGCGGTGAATGGCGTGGTGCGCACGCTGGCGCTGGAGGTGGCGGGTGACGGCATTTCCGTCAACGCCGTTGCGGCGAACTACATCCAGACAGAAACCTATTACCCCAAGGCGTTGCTCGAAGACCCTGTGAAGGGGGCGAAGCTGCTGGCGCGTGTGCCTATGGGCAGGCTGGGCGCAGCGGAGGAAGTCGCTGCGGTTGTCGAACTGCTGGCGCTTGGTCAAAGCGGGTTCGTGTCGGGACAGGTGATCCCGATTTCCGGCGCGTGGTGCTGATGGCTGCTATTTGAAGCGTTCGGCGAAGAAGGCGATGACGCGGTTGGCGGACGCTTCGCGTTGGTCGCGTGTGTCGCCAAAGGACTCGCCGAGCTTGCCTTCGAGCAGCAGCGTGGCGAGGCCGTGAGCGATCGACCATGACGCGATCACGGGCGTCAGGTCGGGGTTCGCCTTGTCAGACATGTGGCCCTGGGCGCCGAGTATTTCGACCGGAAGGTTGAAGCACCGTTCCGCCTTCGCCTTGGCGGCGGGGTAGAGTGACAGGTTGCACATCTCGCTGCGGAACATAAGACGGAAGAGTTCGGGATGGTTGAGTGCGAAGCGGATATAGGCCTCGCCCATTGCCCGGTTCTTCGACGCCCTGTCGCGAACGAGGCCAACGGCGCTGACCATATAGTCGTACAGCTGGTCGAAACCTTCGCCCGCGAGTTCGGCGAGGATTGCTTCGCGGTCCTGGAAATAGTGATACGGGGCCTGGTGGCTGACGCCGGCGCGGCGCGCCACTTCGCGCATGGAAAGTGAGCCGAGCCCGCCTTCATTCATGAGCTGAAGGCTGGCATTGAGGATGCCGGCCCGAACATCGTCCTTGCCGACGGAACGCGTGATCGCTGTCATGTCTCGCCTATCATTATACTTGACACTGTCTAGGCGGAGTACCCCCCGTGTCAAGCACCCACAACTCAATTTGGTGACATAAGCCGATCGATCTGTCAGCCGAGAGTTCAACGGGCGAAATCATCCGATCCGGCGACCCGTTGGCGGCAATCGACAGATATACAAGAATTGCCGAGGTTTCTGGGAGGACTGCGTGGATTTCAACCTGCCGCCCGAGCTGGCTACTTACCTGACGGAACTCGATCGCTTCATCGCAGCGGAAATCGCACCACTGGAGATGGCCGACGACAACATCCGCTTCTTTGATCATCGCCGCGAACACGCCCGCACGGACTGGGATGCGGGCGGGTTGCCCCGCACAGATTGGGAAGCGCTGCTGGCCGAAGCGCGCCGGCGCGCGGACGCGGCCGGACATTTCCGGTTTGCGCTGCCGAAGGAAATGGGCGGGAAAGCCGGTGGCAATCTCGCGATGGCGGTGATCCGCGAGCACCTCGCGGCGAAGGGGCTTGGCCTCCACAATGATCTTCAGAACGAGCACTCGATCGTTGGCAACAGCGTCGGCGCACTATTGATGTGGCATTACGGGTCAGAGGCTCAGAAGGCCGAGTGGCTGGATGATCTCGCGGCGGGCCGTCGCGGGTTTGCGTTCGGGATCACGGAGCCTGCTCACGGGTCTGACGCGACGCATATGGAAACCCGCGCGGTTCGTGATGGCGATGGCTGGGTCATCGACGGCGAGAAGACGTGGAACACCGGCGTTCACACGGCGAGCCACGACATGATCTTTGCGCGCACGTCGGGCAAGGCGGGCGATGGGCGTGGCATCACGGCGTTCCTCGTTCCGACGGATGCGCCGGGCTTCAAGGCCGAGGAATTCCTCTGGACGTTCAACATGCCAACCGACCATGCGCATGTGACGCTGAAAGGCGTACGCGTGCCCGACAGCGCGGTATTCGGCGGCGAGGAGCGGGGGCTGCAGGTGGTGCAGCACTTCTTCAACGAGAACCGTATCCGGCAGGCGGCGTCATCGCTGGGGGCTGCACAGTACTGCATTACCGAGGCGGTCTCCTACGCGAACGAGCGTGCGCCCTTTGGCAAGCGATTGTCGTCGAACCAGGCGATCCAGTTTCCGCTGGTCGAGCTTCAGACGCAGTGTGAAATGTTACGCGCCCTGATCCACAAGACGGCATGGCAGATGGATACGATTGGCAACTTTGCTGTCTCCGACAAAGTCTCGATGTGCAATTACTGGGCGAACCGGATGTGCTGCGAGGCGGCGGATCAGGCGATGCAGGTGCATGGCGGGCTTGGCTATTCGCGCCACAAGCCGTTCGAGCACATCTATCGCCACCATCGCCGCTATCGCATCACGGAAGGCGCGGAGGAAA
>Ga0116178_10000314_pt1 | contig 44090 bp, 30 predicted proteins | sample AD_STIC12_MetaG_FD_89880 | JGI IMG/M metagenome (GOLD analysis project Ga0116178, IMG submission 89880) | Active sludge microbial communities of municipal wastewater-treating anaerobic digesters from USA - AD_STIC12_MetaG | ecosystem: Engineered > Bioreactor > Anaerobic > Digestate | place: USA...
TCATCCTACCCGCTCTCCCCCCCCGCCCCTCCGCAGAGCCGCACACGAACAACCCCTCCAGGCAGCCCCGCCCCTGGCCGGCCGCCAAGGCGGCCACGCCCCCGATCATGGCCCTCGGCCAGACGGTGCCCCAGACGCGGGCCATGATCGAGCGCGTGGCCGCCCTCGCGCCCGGCTACGGGCAGGGCTCCCTCGACGCGTTCTTCGTCAGCTACTACGGGTCGCTACCGGCCGACCTCGGCGGCGATCCGGCCAAGGCCCGCGAGCACTTCGCCAAGGCCCAGGCGCTGGCCGGCGCGAGGGACACCTCGGCCCTCGTCGCCCTGGCCACGACGGTCTCGGTCAGGGAGCAGAACGCGGCCGAGTTCAGGGCGCTCCTCGACCAGGTCCTGGCCTTCGATGTCGACCGCAACCCCTCGACCCGGCTGGTCAACGTCCTCAACCGGCGCAAGGCCCGCTGGCTCCTCGACCACATCGACGATTACTTCATCGAGCTGGAACGCCCATGACCAAACGCGCCGCCGCCGCCCTGTCGATAACGCTCGCGCTGGGGGCCCTCCCGGCCGCCTCGGCCGCGCCGGGCCCTGCCGCCGCCCCCGCGGTCGTCCTCAAGATCGCCAGCATCGCCCCCGAGCGCTCCCCCTGGGGCAAGGCCCTGGAGAAGGTGGCCGCGGAATGGGAACGCCTCTCGAACGGCGCCGTCCGGGTCAGGATCTTTCCCGGCGCCATCGCCGGCAACGAGCAGGACATGATCCGCAAGATGCGCCTCGGCGTCCTCCAGGGGGGCGTTTTCTCGAGCATGGGCCTGGCCAAGGTCGACCCGTCGCTGACCGTCCTCAGCATCCCCTTCCTTTTCCGCTCCCGGGAGGAATTCAACAGCGTCTTCGAGCGGGTCACGCCCACCCTGGAAAAGACGATCGAAGGCAAAGGCTTCCACGTGGTCCTTTGGACCCTGGCCGGCTGGGTCAATTTCTTCACCAAGGGCCCCGTTGTCGACCCGGACGACCTGAAGAAGTTCAAGATGAGCGTGACCGCCGACTTCCCCGATATCGAGCAGGTCTGGAAGAGGATGGGCTTCGAGGTCGTCACGGGAGAGGAGAAGACGCTGCTCATCCAGCTCCAGAGCGGCGCCGCCTCCGGCGCCTACCTGCCGCCCCTCCTGGCCGCCTCGGGCCAGTATTTCCCGCTCGTCCCACACATGTTCGGACCGTCCCTGGCCCCGCTCGTCGGGGGGCTCCTCCTGAGCGGCCGGGCCTGGGCCTCCCTCCCGGCCGAGCTCCATCAGCCGTTCCTCGAGGCGGTCGTCAGCGCGGCCCGGGGGCTCTACGACGAGACGATGGCCCTCGAGGCCGACGCCGTCAAGATGATGAAGGAGAACGGCCTCGTCGTCCACGACGCCCCGCCCGACATGCTGGCCAAGTGGTACGAGACCGCCGACCGGGCCGTCGACAAGCTCATCGGGCCCGTTTTTTCCAAGGAGCTCTACGACCGGGTCGTCGGATACGTCCAGGAATACCGGAAGGACCGTGGCCGATAGCCTCCGTCGGGCCGTCCGCGCCGTTCGCGCGGCCGAGGACTCCCTGGCCTTCCTGACGCTCGTCCTGCTGGCCGCCCTCCTGCTCGTCGAGATGACCGCCCGCAAGGTCTTCAGCACGGGCGTCCGCGACTCCAGCGTCTACGTCGAGCACCTCGTCCTGGCGGCCACGTTCGTCGCCGGGGCGGTCACGGCCCGGGAGAAGAAGCACCTGGCCCTGGCCACGGGCATGTTCCTGCCGAAGTCCCTGAAGGGCTTCGCCGAGACATTGACGGCCCTCCTGGCCTCGGGCCTGACCCTGGCCTTCGGGCTGAGCGCGGTCTCGTTCGCCTGGAACGCCTTCACCGCGGCCGACCGGGTCGGCTTCCTGCCGAAGCGGCTCGTCGTCCTGGTCATGGCCGCGGGCTTCTCGGCCATGGCCGTCCGCTTCGTCTCCGGGCTCAAGACGCGGCGCGAGCGCCTCTGGGCGGGGGCCGCGGCGGCCGCGCTGGGCGTTCTCCTCGGCTTCCCGCCGCTCGTCCAGCTGGCCACGCGCGGGGGCGGCGCCGCCGCGCCGGCCCTGACGGCGGCGGGCGAGGCCCTCCAACCGGTCCTGGCGGCGGCGGCCGGGCCGCTTATCGTCGTCCTGCTCGGCGCGGCCTTTCTCGGCCTGCCCATCTTCACCGTCCTCGGCGGGATCGGCTATCTGCTCTTCCTCAAGGGCGGCCTGCCGCTGGAGATCGTCCCCAACCAGGCCTACACCGTGCTCACGGGCGGGGCCATCCCGGCCATCCCGCTCTTCGCCGCGGTCGGGTTCTTCCTGTCGGAGAGCGGGGCGGGGGAGAGGATGGTCCGCTTCTTCCAGGCCATGCTCGGCTGGTTCCCGGGCGGGATGGCGGTCATGGCCGTCGTCGTCTGCGCCTTCTTCACGACCTTCACCGGCGCTTCGGGCGTGACCATCCTGGCCCTGGGGGGCCTTCTGGCCGTCATTTTGGAGAAGGCCGGGTATCCGAAAAGGTTCACCGTCGGGCTCCTGACCGCGTCGGGGTCGATCGGGCTCCTTTTCCCGCCGAGCCTGCCGGTCATCATCTACGGCGTCACCGCCCAGACGAGCATCAAGGACATGTTCATCGGCGGCCTCCTTCCGGGGGTGTTCCTGGTCGTCTCGGTCATGGCCATCGGCATCGCGTACTCGTGGAGGCGGGGCCTGCCGCGACGGCGGCTGAGCGCCCGGGAAGCGGCCCGGGCCTTCGTCGACTCCTTCTGGGAGCTGCTCCTGCCGTTCCTCGTCTTCGGGCTCTATTTCGGCGGCGTCGCCAACCTCCAGGAGAGCGCGGCGGCGGCCCTGCTCTACGTCTGGATCGTCGAGACGTTCATCAAGAAAGACATGCGGGTCCGCGACCTGCCGCGCATCTTCCTCAAGGCCGTGCCCATCATCGGCGGCGTCCTGATCATCCTGGCCCTGGCCAACGGGCTGTCCTACTACGTCATCGACGCCCAGATCCCGCAGCGGCTCAGCGACTGGGTCGCGGCGACGATCTCGTCGAAGTACGTCTTCCTGCTCCTGTTGAACCTGGCCCTGCTCGTCGTCGGCAGCCTCATGGACATCTTCTCGGCCATCCTCGTCGTCGTGCCGCTCATCATCCCGCTGGGGAGCCTGTTCGGCATCCACCCGGTCCACCTGGGCATCATCTTCCTGGCCAACCTGGAGTTGGGCTACTTGACGCCGCCGGTCGGGCTGAACCTCTACCTGGCGTCCTACCGGTTCAACGAGCCCATCGCCCGCGTCTACCGGGATGTCTTCGTCTTTCTGCTGCTGGGGCTGGCCGCGGTCCTGCTCATCACCTACGTCCCGCTGCTGACCACCGCGCTGCTTTAAGAAGGGGTCAAACCTTTAATTTTTTAAAAATTAAACAATTAAAGGTTTGACCCCTTCCTATCACGGTCGAAGTGGGGCATGTCCCATGGGACCTCGAGCGAGAGCTCGACGAAGCCGGCGTAGGCGCCGTCCTTGTACCACGGCGCCTGGTAGATGAGCTTCTTCCGGCCCTTCTTCCGGATTGTGTAGACGTTCGTCCGCCGCTCCCCCATCATCGCGGCGAGTTTCGACCGGCTCGGCTCGGGGTGGCAGTCGAGGAGGTTCGTGCCGAGGAGCGCGGCGCCGCCCTCGGCCGCGTACGTCTCGCGCGAGCGGTCGTTCATCTCGAGGATGCGGCCCTCCGTGTCGCAGACGGTCACCGCCGCGGCGAATTCCTTGACCCACGCGTTCTCGTCCATGTTCGCTCCTTCGCCCCGGACTCTATCACAGGCCGCCGGCCGCCCGCAAAGCGCCCGGCCTAGGTTCGGCCGGCCCGTTTTTGTTAAGATGGGGGACATGATACCCATTTCCCATTTCTTCGATCCCGTTCTCCGGGCCGGTGGGCGGTGGAAAACGGGAAACAGGTATCATGTCCCCCATCCGATCCTGGTCGCGGCCCTGACGGTCGCCCTCGCCGGCGCGAACGCCTGCGTCCGGAAGGACGCGCCTCTCCCGCCCGTCTCGCGCGGCTATGCCATCCCGCTTATCGACCTGGCCGCGGACGCGGGGCGCCAGGTCGTGGTCGACCGCGAGGCGGGCCAGTACCTCGGCCATCCGACGACGGTCCTGCTCGAGGACGGCGAGACGATGATCGCCGTCTATCCCAAGGGCCACGGCCGCGGCCCGATCGTCATGAAGCGGAGCCGGGACGGCGGCCGGACCTGGAGCGAGCGCCTGCCCGTGCCGGAGAACTGGGCCACCTCGCTCGAGACGCCGACCATCCACCGCGTCGCCGGGCCCGACGGCACGAAGCGTCTCATCGTCTGGTCCGGGCTCTACCCGGCCCGTCTCGCCGTCTCGCAGGACGACGGCGCGACCTGGACGCCGCTCGCCCCCGCCGGGGATTGGGGAGGGATCGTGGTCATGTCGGCCCTGGTCGAGCTCAAGCCCTTCGGCCGCGGCCGCTACCTGGCCATGTTCCACGACGACGGCCGCTTCTTCGCCAAGGAGCCCCGCCAAGAGGACCCGGCCGTCTTCACCCTCTACAAGACCCTTTCCGAGGACGGCGGCCTGACCTGGACCTTCCCGGAGGCGGTCCACGCGTCGAGCGAGGTCCACCTCTGCGAGCCGGGGATCGTCCGTTCGCCCGACGGCAAGACCCTGGCGGCGCTCCTCCGCGAGAACAGCCGCAGGCGCAATTCCCACGTCATGTTCTCCAGGGACGAGGGCCGGACCTGGACCGCGCCGCGGGAGCTCTCCGGCGCGCTCACCGGCGACCGCCACACGGGGAAGTACGCCCCCGACGGCCGGCTCCTCGTCTCCTTCCGCGACACGACCCTCGAGAGCCCGACCCGCGGCGACTGGGTCGCTTGGGTCGGCACGTTCGACGACCTCGTCAAGGGCCGCGAGGGCCAATACCGGGTCCGGCTCATGGACAACTCCGAGGACGCCGACTGCGCCTATCCCGGCGTCGAGGTCCTGCCGGACGGGACTTTCGTCGTGACGACCTACGGCCATTGGACGGAGGGCGCGGAGCCCTACATCGTGAGCGTCCGCCTCAAGCTCGACGAGCTCGACCGCCTGGCCCGCTAGATCGGGGACACAATGCTCACTTCCGGATTCTTGGCGGGCCTGAAGGTCCGTGTTTCGGGGAGGGATATATCGGAAAATGGCGTCGTGTCCCCGATTTTCAGTTCCGCGCGACGGCGTAGCGGACGACACGCGGGAAGGGGTCCGTTTCCGCGAAATAAACGCGTCCCCCGGCGTCAACGTTATAGGGCGTCCCGGGGATGTCCACGGCGCCGATCTGCTTCCCGTCCCGGAAGATGTCGGCGGTCTTTTTAGCGCTCGGATCGGGGTCCCGGAACGCGACGAGGACGAGATCGCCGCTGGCCGTGATATGGGCGGCCGTGGACAGGACGCCCCGGCCCATCTTCCGGAGAGGCTTGAAGGCTGCGTTCTCCCCGGTGAGCGTCCTCTCGAGCTTCCGGTCCTTGAACACCGCGATCTCGTACTTATGGGGGTTAAGGACGAAGATCCGTCCGTCCTTGGCGCAATCGAAGAGAAAGGGGGCACCGAACATCGGCACGTCCTTCATGGGCGCGAACTCGCCCGGCGGCGTGAACGTGTCGCCGAAAGACGCCAGGAGCTTCCCCTCGGCGTTGAACGCGTGAAGGATCTTGCCCTCGTGCGGCCCGATGGCCACGAGCTCTTCGGTCCCCGCGCAGCCGATCGAGGAGATCATGAAATTGACGAGGAAGGTTCGCGCGTACTGGCCGTCCGGGCCGTAGACGATGACTTTCTGCATGTCGTTGATGAAGAGCGTACCCCCCCGGCGTCACGGCGATGCCGCTCAGGTTGGTCGCCTCCTTGGGGCCCTGGCCGGCCGGCACGGCGATGGACCTCAGGAACCGGCCGTCGCGGTCGCACACGACGACCTTCCGGAATTTGTAGTCCAGGATGTAGATGTTCCCGTTCGCGTCGAGGTCGATCCGGCTGATCTGGCCAAGCATCAGGTTCTCGTCGCCGTCCTCGACGCCGATGGCGAGATCGGGCTTGAGAGCCATGAGCGGCGCCTGCCCGCCCGGCGAACCGGTCCCGAGGATGAAGATCAGAAGAAGACCGAACCCGAGGCGGTGAAGAACGCTGTCTTTCCTTTGCATAGGAACCTCCCTCACTCCGACCCGCAGGCCGCGGTCCTTCATGAAGACTTCGCCGGCCCCGGCCTGATTCAATCATAAACGGGATCGGGATTCAAGGCCGGGCGGGCGGCATGACGTGAGGTCATCGATTTCGGCGGCGCCCGTGATGAGCCGCTGACGGTCCCGCCCCATCCCGGCGGCGAGGGCGCATCGAGTCCGAAGACAAGAGAGACCTCGGCCGCTGCATCGCGGCCACATAGCCTTGGGCGAGGTAGAGGTCGTGGTCGTTCCCGGCGAAGATGTGGGGCACGCCGCGCGCGGCCCTCGCCGCGGACGCGAAGCGCGATAGAGCTCGCCCCCGGCGTTCCAAAGGGGGGCAGGATGCCCGGTCCCCGTTTTCGGGCGCCCCGTCTTCACATCTCCGGCGGACGCTCGGCGCCTGTGAATGCCAGGCGCCGTCTTGACCGCCTGGATCAGCGGAGGACGAGGAGCCAGCCCTGGCCCGGCTCGACGCGGACCGGATCGCCGGGCTTGAATTCCGCCGCGTCCTGGAACTTATCGATGGCCGGGGCGCGCAACACGGCCGTCTTCGGGTCGAGCCCGAGCGCCTTCCAGTCGATCGCAAGCCGGACCTCGACCGGCCCGCCGGCCCAGCTGGCCAGGGCGATCAGCACGGCGGGGCCGTCCGGACCCGGGCCGGAAGGCCCGCGGCCCGACGCGGCGCCCCCGGGCCCGGGCGCGGCGCCCTCAACCGGCCCCGGCGTCCGTCGAGGGCCCTCGCCGCGCCTGACGTAGCACGTCGCCAGCACGTCCTCCCGCCCCGTCTTCACGGGGTTCGCGTCGGTCCACCAGCCGATCATCTCGCTCCCAACTATCCCGAACTCGTCCCAGGCCTTCCACAGCGGCCGCGGGTCGCCCGCCCACGGCAGCCGGGCCGTCATGCCGAAGACCATGCCCCGCCACGGATTGCCGCCGTCCTGGAGCATCTCGCCCATGAGCCCGAACGGGACGCCCGACAGCTCGACCAGCCAGTAGTCGGGGCCGCTCCCGCCGTAGTCGAAGTACTCGCCGAACCACAACCTGTCGAGGAAGGGGAAGTGCTCGAGGTAGAGGTTGGCGCTCGAGGCGAAGCCGTCGCGGACGTTGTACTGGTTGGCGCTGTGGAGGTCGATGAGCGCGCCCGGGCGGTTCCGGTCGAGGGCCTTGCGGACGCGCTTCATCGTCGTCCGGTCGAAGGCGACGTCGTCGAGGTAGAGGCCGTCGATGCCGACGTTGCGGGCCAGCCAGTCGAGGCCCTCGATGTAGTAGTTGTGCCAGCGCGACATCCCGCTGTTGATGACCGCGGCGTCCTTGAGCTCGGGGACGAACCAGGCCGCGATGTAATCGCCGCCGAGGTGCTCCTGGAGCCAGGAGTAGCCGCCGCCCGGCCCGGGCGTGAAGATCTCGTGCCCCAGGCTGCGCAGGGCGAAGAGCTCGGGGGCCCGGTTCGACAGCTCGCGCACGGTGTCGTAGATCTTGACCTTGAGGCCGCGCCGGTGGGCCTCGTCGACGTAGGCCTTCATCTCCGGGACGCGCAGGAACGGGTAGTTGATGTAGGGGTTGACGGCGTTGGCGTGGTGGACGTTGACGACGTTGGCCCCCGTCGCGGCGACCTCGTCCACCGGCTCGAAGGCGTGGAAATAGCGCTCCCGGAAGTGGCGCCCCGGCTCGATGGGCTTGAAAGGCGTGATGAGCAGCGTGAAATCGAAATGGAGCGTCTCGCCGGCCCGGATGGTCCGCGGACCCGAGGCCGCGCGCATGACGACGGCCCGTCCCGCCGCCGCCGGCCCCTCCGCCCGCACGGTCACTTTCCCCCGGCCCTCGTTCCACCACGACGGCGGCAGGTTGAGGGGCTTCGAAAGGTAGAAGTTGGTGTTGAGCGGCCGCGAGTAGTTCTCGGCCCTGAGCCCGACCTGCATTCCCGCGTTGACCGTCCCGATCCAGAGCGCGTCCTGGTTCTTCTCCCGGTCCCAGGACCACTCGAACGTCTCCGGGCGGGCCCCGCCCTTGAAGCCGAGGCCCATCATGTAGCGCGCGGCCTCCTCGCGGTAGGGGACCTCGAGGCGGATGTCGGAGACGGCCGTGTCCCGCCCGGCCGTGACCGCGACCTTGTAGTCGACGAAGCCGTCGAGCTCCATGCGGGCGGCGACCTTCATGGCGATGTCGCCGGCCCGGCTCTCCGCCTCCCAGACGGCCGCGCCGGGGCCTTTCGCCGTCGGGCGCGGGCCGGGCCGGCCCGGGAGCGGCGCCCAGCGGAGCTCGCGCCCCGCGGCGTCGGTCACGATCAGTCTCGCCGGGGCCGCCGTCAGCGGGACGGGCTTGGCCTCGAGGCGGGTCATCGCGGGCGCGAAGAAGCTTTCGATCCGGGCCGGGAGGCCGTCGGTCCCGACGGTCAGCGACCGGCCGAGGCAGGACACCCTGGGGCCGTCGATCGCGAGCGGCGTGTAGGGCGGGACGAGGCCGTCGTCCTGGTGGAGCGTCGAGTCGAGCCAGCGCAGGCGGCCCATCCGATAAGGGTCGGCGTCGCCGCGGTCCTCGAGCAGGGCCTCGGTCACGCGGAGCTCGACGGCCAGCGTCGTCGCCGGCAGGGCCTCGGGCGCCACCGTGACCGTCCCGCCGAACACGCCCGGCCGGGCGTCCTCCGGGACCTGGACGCCGCACCACAGGGCCTGGACCCGGCCTTTCTCCACGGCGACGGTCTTCCCGAACGGCGCGCCGTCCCAGCCGACGCCGCCGGTATTGAAGCAGGTCAGGCCCGCCGCGGGGATGAGCGTCCGGGCGGCAGGGGCGCCGTCCTCGATCCGGTCTGTCGCCTGGACCAGGTCCGAGAACCTCACCTCGAGCCCGGCGATGGGCCCGCGGGCCGCCCAGACGCCGATCTGGAACGTGAAGTACTCGCCGCGGGCCGCCTCGCCGCGGACGACGCCGCCCGGCCCGGCCTTCGCCCACCGCCCGGGGAGGTCGTCCGTCATGCGGATCGAGAGCGAGCGGTCCTCGGGAAAGAGAAGATAGGCCGCCCCGGGATGGGCCGCGAGCAAGGCCTTCGTCTCCGCGGCCGCGGCGATCCTCTCCATCGGCGTGAAGGCGGCGAAGGCGTCGGCCGCCTCGTAGCGGACGGCCTCGCCCCGCAGGAGGCCGTCTCTCGCCCGGGCGGCGACGCCCGGGTCGGACGAGGCCAGGGCGGCCGCCCGCGCCGCCAGACCGGGGCCGGCCGACCAGGCCGGCGGATCGTAGGCGACGTTGGGGTAGTTCTTGCGGCCCTCGGACTTGTAGGGGAGATAATAGAAATAGTATTCGCCGGGGACGGTCGGCGGCTCGAAGACGAACTCGCCCGATTCGCGGCCGATCCGGACGGGCGCGACCTCGGCGACGCGCTGGCCCGTCGCGGCGTCGACGACGACGACGTTCTTCTTCTCCGGCTCGAGGTCCCGTCGCCGCCAGTCGATCCGGACCGACGCGGCCGGGGGCGGGACCGGTCCCGCCGCGGCCTCGATCCTTACCACGACGCGATGGTTCCCCAGCCCCGATTCCGGGTCCCATTGCCCCGCCCCGTAAGCCAAGTCCTCTCCCGGGCCCGTCGGTGCCTGGCGGCCCGGCGAGCCCAAGGACGACAGGCAGAGCGTGAGCGCGGTCGCGGCCGAAGCCAGGCGGACGGCCGCCCCTGCACGCGGTCTCCTCATGTGGTCTCCTCCTCCGCCTTCACGAGTGGACGATAACGGGGCGGGAAGGGCTTGTCAAGGCGGCGCGGCCGGCGCGGCCGGCGGCGAAGCGGGGAGCGGGAGGCCCGGCCCGGGCCGGGCCGGGCCGGGAAAGAGAATTTCCCGGATGTGTGAGAAAGGCCGATTATTTGTTAGAATGGGCGGCGGATCGTCGCGACGTGAATCCCGCTCTCGAGGAGGTCGGCGATGAAACGCTCCGCCATCGCTTCCGCATCCCTTGCCCTCATCCTCGTTTTCGCCCTCGGCGCCCAGACCAAGCGTCCTCCCCAGGCCTCCGATTACGGCCAGTGGGAGAGCCTGGCCTGGACGGCCTCCCCGGGCGGCTTTTCCCCGGACGGCCGCTGGCTCGTCTACGGCATCAACCGCAGCAACCGGGACAACGAGCTCCGGGTGGTGAAGATCGCCGACGGCGCGCTCAAGACCGTCGCGTTCGGGGCCCAGCCGGCCTTTTCCGGCGATTCGAAGTGGCTGGCCTGTTCGGCCGGGATGTCCGAGGCCGACCAGAAGAGGCTCCGCGACGAGAAAAAGCCGGTCCAGAACAAGCTGGCCTTGATCGACCTGGCCAAGGGAGAGACCGCGACCATAGAGGGGGTCGAGTCGTTCGCCTTCAGCCCGGACGGGGCGAGCCTGGCGATGAAGCGCTACGCCCCCGCCGGCGCCTCTTCGGGCCCTCCGCCCGGCGCCTCGCCGGGCCCGGGCCGCCCGGGAAGCGGCGACGAGGCCTCCCCCGCGCCCGGCGCGACCCTCGTCGTCCGGCGCCTGCCGACGGGCGTCGATACGGCCTTCGGCAACGTCGCCGAATACGCCTGGCAGGCCGGCGACAAGGGCCGCTACCTGGCCATGGTCCTCAGCGTCGAGGGGAAGGCCGGCAACGGCGTCCAGCTCTACGACCCCGCGACCGGCGCCCTCCGGGTCCTGGACTCGTCCTCGTCGACGTATTCCGGCCTGGCCTGGCGCAAGGACGCCCCCGACCTGGCCGTCTTCCGGGCCAAGACCGACGCCAAGAAGGAAGGCCCGACGCAGGTCCTCCTGGCCTGGACCGGGATCGGAGCGAAGGAGAAGGCGGTCGTGTACGACCCGACCGCCGACGCCGCTTTCCCGGCCGGGCGCCGCGTCGTCGATTCCCGCCGCCCGGCCTGGTCGGACACCGGCGGGGTCATTTTCCTGGGGATCGCCGGCTGGGAGGACAAACCCGCCCCTGCGGAAGACAGAAAGCCCGGCGGCCCGCCCCGGTCCGGCTCGGCCGACGTCTCGACCGTCGAGATCTGGCACTCCAAGGACGTCTTCGTCATGCCTTTGCAGAAGAACCAGGCCGAGACCTTCCGCCGCCGCAGCCTGCTGGCCGCCTATCACCTCGGCCCCGGGAAACTCGTCGCCCTCGGCCGCGACCCGGTCGACGAGAGCGTCACTCCCATCCCCGGCGGGAAGACCGCCTACGCGGCCGAGTGGTCCAAATACGCCTTCAACAGGACCATCGGCCGGCCCGACGCCGACCTTTATCTGGTGGACGTCCTCACGGCCGACCGGAGAAAGGTCCGGGAAGCTGTCGACGATTCCCTTGTCCAGGCCAGCCCCGAAGGCAAGTACCTCCTCTTCATCCAGGACGATCACTACTGGACGGTCGACACGGCCACGGGCAAGGTCGTGAACATCACCGCCTCGGCCCCGACCTCGTTCATCGACCTGGAATCCGACCAGACCAGCCCCGACAAGCCCGCTTTCGGCGCGGCCGGCTGGGTCAAGGGCGACGGGGCCGTTCTCCTTTACGACAAGTACGACATCTGGCGGGTCGCCTCGGACGGCTCGGGGGCCGTCAAGCTGACCGGCGGCGCGGCCGAGGAGGTCCGCCACCGCCTGGTCCGCCTGGACGCGGCCGGGGGCGGGCGCCGCGGCTTCGGCCGCCCGGCCGAACCCGCCGAGGGCATCGACCTGTCCAAGCCGCTCTACCTGAGCCTCTACGGCGAATGGACCAAGAGGTCGGGCTACGCCCGGCTCCTGCCCGGCGGCGGCGTCGAACGGCTGATTTTCGCCGACCGGGGCGTCGGGGGCCTGGGCAAGGCCAAGAACGCCGAGGTCTACGCCTACACGGTCCAGGATTACGACGTCTCGCCCGATATCTTCGTCGCCGGGCCAGGCCTGAAGGACCCGAAGAGGCTCACCGCCACCAACGCCTTCCAGAAGGATTTCGCCTGGGGGAAAAGCGAGCTCCTCGAGTACACGACCGACAAGGGCCGCCGCCTGCAAGGCGTCCTCATCTCGCCGGCCGGATACGAGCCGGGGAAGACATACCCGATGATCGTCTACACCTACGAGCTCCTCTCCCAGGGCCTTCATAATTACGTCGTCCCCTCGGAACGGAGCTACTACAACCTGGCCGTGTTCTCGGCCAACGGCTACTTCGTCCTTCAGCCGGACATCGTCTTCCGGGAGCGCCAGCCGGGCTGGTCGGTGGTCGAGTGCGTCCTGGCCGGGGTGAAGAAGGCCCTGGAGAACAAGGCCATCGACCCGAAGCGGGTCGGCATCGTCGGCCACTCGATGGGCGGCTTCAACTCCGCCTTCGTCGCCACCCGCGTCGACGGGGTCTTCGCCGCGGCCGTGGCCGGCGCGCCGATCATCGACATGGTCAGCTATTACGGCGACCATCACTGGGGCGAGGGGATCGCCGAGACCGACCACATCGAGACGGGCCAGGAGCGCATGGTCGTCCCCCTCTACGAGGACCTCCAGGCCTACATCGACAATTCCCCCTACTTCGGGACCCACCGGATGACCGTCCCGCTGCTCCTCGAGTGCGGGGACAAGGACGGGATCGTGGCCTGGTTCCAGAGCATCGAGCTCTACAACGTCGCCCGCCGGGCGGGCAAGAACGTGGTCATGCTGGCCTACATGGGCGAGGACCACGGCCTCCGCCAGGAGCCGAACCAGGTCGATTACCAGCGCCGGATCCTGGCCTGGTTCGGCCATTACCTGAAGGGCGAGCCGGCCGAGGCCTGGATCACCGAGGGCCAGAGCCACCTCGAGCGGCAGGCCGAGATCAAGAGGGAAAAGGCGGGGAAGTGAGATGAGAAAGACCGCGTTCGTCCCGGCCCTCGTCCTCGCCCTGGCCTGGTCGTTCCTCGCGCCCGCGGCCGCCCAGGTCCCGGCGCCGGAGTCCGTCTTCGGCTTCAAACCCGGCGCGGACCACAAGCTCCTGACCTACGACCAGGTGATCGATTACCTCCGGCGGCTGGCCGCGGCCAGCCCGCGCCTGCGCCTGCTCGAGGCCGGCCGGACGACCCGGGGCCGGACGGCCTATTTCGCCCTGGTCTCCGACCCGGACAACCTCGAGCGGGTCGACCGGTACCGGGAGATCGCCCGGCGGCTGGCCCACCCCGAGGGCCTGACCGACGCGGCCGCCCGGGCCCTGGCCGAGGAAGGGAAGGCCCTGGTCCACATCGACGGCGGCTGCCACGCGACCGAGGTGGCCGGGCCGCAGATGATCCCCCAGCTGGCCTACGACCTCGTCGCGGACGACGGCGACCCGCAGGTCCGGCTGATCCTGAGCCAGACGATCGTCCTCCTCTGGCCGTCCATGAACCCCGACGGCCAGCAGATGGTCGGCGAGTGGAACGCGCTGAACGCCGGGACGCCCTACGAGCAGGCCGGCCTGCCCGTCCTGTACCAGGAGTACGTCGGCCACGACAACAACCGCGACGGCTACATGCTCAACATGATCGAGTCGCGGCTGATGGAGCGCTTCTGGCGCCAGTGGGAGCCCCACATCATCCACGTCCATCACCAGTCGGCGCCCTTCCCGACGCGGATCTGGCTGCCGCCGTTCGCCGACCCGATCGGGCTGAACGCCCCGGCCATCCCCTCCCGGGAAGTGAACATGATCGGCATGGCCATGGCCAAGGGGCTCGAGGAGCGGGGCCTGCCGGGGGCCACCCACATGGGGTCGTTCGACGCCTGGTACCCCGGCTACGTCGACTACGCCCCGGTCTTCAAGAACATCGCCTCGTTCTGGACCGAGACGGCCGGGAGCATGGCCGCCCCGCGCGAAACGCCCGCTTCCGGCTTTCCCGCGGCCTACCGGGACCTGCGGCCGCAGAGCCTGTACTCCCGGGCCTGGGCCGGCGGCTGGTGGCGGCTGGGCGACGCCGTGGCCTATAACGAGACGGCCTCGCGGGCGGTCCTCGAATACGCCGCCCGCTACAAGACGTCGCTCCTGTACAACCGCTACCAGGCCGGGCGGGACCAGATCGCCCGGGGGCGGACGACGGCGCCTTGCGCCTATGTCGTGCCGCGGGACCAGCGCGACCCGGTCGCGGCGGTCGAGCTGCTGCGCCGGCTAGCTTTCGGCGGCGTCCGCGTCCACGAGCTGGCGCGCCCGGCCGAGATCGACGGCCGGGAGTACCCGGCCGGGACCTGGGTCGTCCCGGCGGACCAGGAGTTCGGGGCCATGGCCCGGGAGCTTCTCGATGCCCGCGTCTATCCCGACCTCCGGGCCTACGCGGGCGGTCCGCCGCTGCGGCCCTACGACGCGACCGCCTGGACCCTGCCCCTGCAGATGGGTGTCGCCGTGTCGGCCGTCGCCGGCCCCCTGGACGACGGGACGCGGGCGAACCTGAGGCCTCTCGGGCCCGCTCCCGACCCGGCCGCGCCGTTCGTCCCTTACAACACGGAGGACGCGGCCGACGCGGCCGATTTCGACAGCGTCCCGGGCCTCGGCTTCGACGCCGACCCGGCGGCCGCGGCGATCGTCCCGCCGCCGGGTACGGTCTCCGGCCGCGGGCCGGCCCTCGTCGTCGATCCGGCCCAGAACAACGCCTACCGGGCCGTCAACCGGGCCTGGAAAGCGGGGGCGACCGTCCGCCTGACGGCCGACCGCCGCTTCGCCGTCACCGGCCTCTCCCGGCCGGCGGAGCGCGGCCTGGTCGCCTCGCTGGCCCTCAGGGCCGAACGGGGACCGGCCGCGGGGACCGCGGTCAGGAAGCCCAGGGTCGGGCTCTATCAACCCTGGGGCGGCAACATGGACGAGGGCTGGACGCGCTGGCTCCTCGAGCGGTACGAGTTCGCCTTCGTCACGGTCCGGCCCGAGGATTTCCAGAAGCCCCTCGGCGAGAGGATCGACGTCCTGATCCTGCCGTCCGGCTCGCGGATACCCGTCGAGCGGACCGATCCGGCCGTCGCGGCCGGGCCCGGAGCTCCGGCCGCTCCCGCCGGCCAGGCGGCCCCGCCCGGGGCGCAGCGGCCCGGCGAACGGGCCCGCGTTTCCCGGCCCGAGCATTCCTACGCCCTCACGCCCGAGGACCTGAAGCGGTTCGAGGAGTTCGTCCGCGGAGGCGGCCGGCTCGTCTGTTTCGGTTCCGCGGCGAAGTACGCCGTCCGCCAGCTCGGCCTCCCGGTCAAGGACGCGACGGAAGGCCTCAAGACGACGGAATACTATCTCGGCGGGTCGATCCTCGAGGCCGCCTTCGACGCGACCGACCCCCTGACGGCGGGGATGCCGGCCAAGGCCGCGGTCTTCTCCGACGGCGGCCCGGCCTTCGAACCGGCGGAAGGGTTCAGGGGCAAGGTCCTGGCCAGGTACGCGGCCGAGGGTTCGCCGCTCCTGGCGGGCCTGCTCGTCGGGGAAGAGCGCCTTCAGGACAAGGCCGCGGCCCTCTCGGTCGAATGCGGCCGGGGCCGGGTCGTCCTTTTCGGCTTCTCGCCCCAGTGGCGGGCCCAGCCGTTCGGCACGTTCCGCCTGGTCTTCAACGCCGTCCTGTTCGGAGGCCGGGGGTAGGCGGCGCCTGACCGGTGAACGAGGGATTTGCCCGAGGGACACTCCAGCCTTCGGCAGGCTGCCCTTTTTCTTGACTTCCTGTCCCCTCAAGGATACCTTCTTCAGAAGGGGTCAAGGTTCGGTGTCCGCACCGGCTGAAGCGATCTCAAGCCCGGCGCGAAGACGGAGTTTCCCATCCTTTGAGCCCGGGTAAGGAGGATTCCCATGGCAAAGCTATCGAGGGCCGGCCTGGCCTTTCCGGCCGGCGCAGCGACCACGGGTCTGGCCGGCGTTCTTATCGCGTTCTTGATGTTTCCCGCCAAGCCGGTGGAAGCTCAGATGAAGATCCCGAAGGACAAGATCAAAATACCGATCAAGGCGCCCCGGGTGCCGGACCTGGACAAGATGCTTCAGGAAGAACCGCCGATCAGCACCGCTCTCGGTGATGTCGCCTATGACATCCCGTTCCTCGATGATTATGATCCGGACCAAGGCGCTTTCATGACCTTTCTGCCCGTGACGCCGCGGGCCGGCTTCCCGCTTCTGCCCGGTTTATGGGAAGGTCAGTTCCAGAGCTATTGTCTGAGGGCTGGGACTTGCGCCCCCGGCGCAGGCGATGGTTACGCCCACGCTCCGCTCAAGGGGAAGCAGGCGGACATCGTCGCCAATGTCCTGAAGAGCTCGGTCTTCCATCCGGAGATCGACCAAGAGGATGTCCAACTCCTGCTCTGGGCCATAATCTCCCGGAGCAAGCTCTCCGACTGCGGCAAGGACATGCAAAGGGTGGCCAAGGCCCTGATGACCACCAAGGAATATGACCGTCTGAACGGCGGGGCCTTAGGTAAGATCCCCGAGCCTGTTCTGAACGCCGCCATGCAGAAGCTTCCGTCCCAGGCCAGGGAGGTTTTCCAGGCCGAAGCCAGGTTGCGCGAAATGCTGGCCGGCGCCGTTCCCGCGCCCTATCACGAAGTGGAGCGCGCGGCCCTCCGGGTGGGCGAGATCCTGGCGCCTCCCGACAGCCGGGTCATTCCGGGGGGAAGGTGGAGTTACGAGCCGGACGGCTATTTCATCCGTTATTTTCCGTCCAGTTACGCCACGACGAGGATCCAGATCCAGGTCCCGGAGAGTTTCACCATTGAAACCGACGATGACGGGCTGATGACGTCCATCAGCGACCGGCAGGGACTGAGGATCGAGATCGTCTACGACGCGGACATCGAGCCGCTTCTTTTCGCCGGCGACGGGAACGTGGCCGGATTCGCTTTCAAGGAATTGATATTGACCGGGATCGGATCGGACGGCAGGGCGGACACCAGGCGCATCAAAGACGCCGGCTGGGTGCTGGCGGGGGTTCCGGCCGGCGGCGGCAAGCCGGCCGGTTCGGCGGGGCCGAGATTCTCCGACGCTTCCGACCGCTATGCGTTCGCCCTGAGCCACAGGGACGAGGTCCTGGGATTGAAGGACGGGCTGGCCAAGGCCGATCCGAAACTGCGGGGTTCTCCGGATGCTGCCGCCTGGAGCTTGATCTATGTCGGCAATCACTGCCAGGCCATCAGGCTGGCGGTCCGGGCCGCTTCGGGGGCGCCGGGAAGCGGGTCCGTTGAGCGACCTCCGGCCTTGACAGGACTTCCTTACCGGGCCTGGATGAAAGGCCTGGCCCTGCTGGCCGCCGGAGAGCTCGGCTCGGAAGAGGCCGGGGAGGCAGCCGCGGTCGCGGACGGGGCCTCGAAAGGGACGCCGGAACACGATACTGCGGCCGTTCGAAACGGCCCGTTTTTCGCATTCCAGGCCGCGGACGGACCGTGTTCGGACGCCGAGAACGGCTCTTTTTCAAATGGGGCGGAGAAGGCCCTGTCCGGCCGGCAGAAACGAACTCAGGCCAGGGAGCTGCCGAAATTCAACTGGGTGAAAAAGCCGGCGAAGAAGTGGGAGCGGGACGCGAGGCCCAAGAAATGGAAGCCTCATCAGTTGCCCGAATTCGTCCCCGGAGAAAAGGTCGCCCAACCCGGCAACACCGCCAAACAGCGGCTTGGACTGTCCGGCACTAAAACAGGTTCCGGGAACGGACGCGAGGCCGCGGAGAATACGCGCAAGGCGATGAAATGGTTCTCTTCCGGGACCTCTGCGGCCTCTTCGGGCGCGGGGCAACTGCTGAAAGCCGGCACTCCCTACGGGATCCCCAAAGCCGTGGCCGGCTACAGCATCGGCTGGACGGTCGGCGTGTGGGGCGATGTCATTGACGCGACTTCCATGGACCCGCCGCGAAGCGACTATACCGTCCTGGCCAGGCCTGATCCGGGCGCTTTCACGCCGCTTCGGGCCGGCGACGGGGTGACCGGAGCCAGGGCCGACGCTTTCAATGCCTTTATGACGGCGGCCATCGACCTGACCGCGAAAATGCGGGCGGCCAGGTTTTCCGTGGAAAGGCATTCCGGGGCGATGAGTGCCGGCGCTGACGAATGGGCTGGGCGCCAGCTCGAGAACGCCATCAGGTATGAAAGGGAATCCGGACTGGCCATGCTGGCGGTCGCGGATAGTTTGGAGGCCCTGACCCGGCTGGCGGTTTCGGAACGGGTTCCCGATATCCAGCTGACCACTCAGCTGATGGAAAGCTACCGCGATTCATTGGGCCGGGCCGGATTCGGCGCCGAAGAACTCGAAGTGTGCGGCTCGCTGAACCTGACCGCCGAAGAGATCGAAGAAATGAAGCACGGGATCCTCGACCCGGGGCCGATGGAGGGGCCGGACAGCTTCTATCAATCCGCCCTGGAGCTGGCCCGGGCCCTGCGCGGGTTCTCCCGGCTGTGGTTGTCTCTGCCCGTTTCGGGCGGGCCGCCTCAAGGATCGATAAGGTGAACGCCGCCGCCTTGCGGCCCTTTGAGTGACTACTGGCCCGGCGCGTCCTCGATGTCGGTGAACAGGCTCTTGGCCTCGCGCTTGCTCTTGACGATGGCCCAGACCGTCGCGGCCAGCAGGACGGCCACGATCACGGCCAGGCCCGGCGTCATCTTGTTGTGCTTGACGATGATCGGGGCCGCGAGCAGGCTGACGATGTTGGTCACCTTGATCATCGGGTTGAGGGCCGGGCCGGCCGTGTCCTTGAGCGGGTCGCCGACCGTGTCGCCGACGACGCCGGCCTTGTGCCGGTCCGAGCCCTTGCCGGTGCAGGCGACGGCGTCCTTGGGCTCGTCCTCGATCGACTTCTTGGCGTTGTCCCAGGCGCCGCCCGCGTTGGCCATGAACACGGCCAGGAGCTGGCCGCTCATGATGATGCCGGCCAGGAACCCGCCCAGGGCCTCGACCTGGAGGACCAGGCCGACGATGAGCGGCAGGAAGACCGAGATCATGGCCAGGGGCACGAGCTCCTTCTGGGCCGCGACCGTCGAGATCCCGACGACCCGGGCGTAGTCGGGCTTGACCTTGCCCTCCATGAGGCCGGGGATCTTGAACTGCCGCCGGACCTCCTCGACGATGAGCCCGGCCGCCCGCGTCACGGCCTTCAGCGACAGCGAGCTGAAGAGCCAGGGGAAGGCCCCGCCGAGCAGCAGCCCGATGAAGACCTTGGTGTCCGAGACCCGGATGGCGTCCATGATCTTGTGGCCGAGCTGCTCCTGGACCCGGCCGACGTCCGTCATGTAGGAGGCGAACAGGCTCACGGCCGCGATGACGGCCGAGGCGATGGCGATCCCCTTGGTGATGGCCTTGGTCGTGTTCCCGACGGCGTCGAGGTCGGCCATGATCTGGCGGGCCTTGACCGTCTCCTCGTCGCACTGGTCGTGCCAGGCCATCTCGGCGATGCCGTTGGCGTTGTCCGAGATCGGCCCGTAGGAGTCCATGGCCACGTTGTTGCCGGTGTGGCTGAGCATGCCGATGCCGATCATGGCCACGCCGTAGAGGACGTAGAGCGCGCCGGCCCCGCTGTAGAGGGCCAGGGCGATGATGAAGCTGATGCAGATGATGACGACGGCCCAGACGCTCGACTCCATGCCGACCGCCAGGCCCGACAGGATCGTCGTGGCCGGGCCGGTCTTGGTCGCCTTGACGATCTCCTTGACCGGGGCCTTGCGCGTCGACGTGAAGTAGGAGGTCAGGGGGTTGAAGGTCATGGCCAGGCCGACGCCGACCGAGGTCAGCACGGCCAGCCGCCAGTCGCCGGCGTAGAGGACGGCCACGACGAAGGACCACACGACGGTGTTGACGCTCGAGACCTCGTAGGACCGGAACATGGCCTCTTCGGCGTCCTTGGCCCGGAGGAACTTGATCGGGAAGCGCTCCCAGATCGGGACGGCGAACGTCCCCAGGATCGAGGAGACGACCCCGATGGCCCGGATGATCAGGGGATAGACGATCCACTTCAAGGAATGGCTGGGGTCGATGGCCATCAGGGCCAGGCCCAGGATCAGCCCGGAGACGATGGTCACCTCGTATGACTCGAAGATATCGGCGGCCATGCCGGCGCAGTCGCCGACGTTGTCGCCGACGAGGTCGGCCACGACCGCGGCGTTGCGCGGGTCGTCCTCGGGGATGTCCTTCTCGACCTTGCCGACGAGGTCGGCCCCGACGTCGGCCGCCTTGGTGTAGATGCCGCCGCCGACCCGCATGAACAGGGCCAGGAGCGTCCCGCCGAAGCCGAAGCCGAGCAGGGCGTCCGGGGCCGCGGTCCCGAAGACGATGAAGATGAGCGTGCCGCCGAACAGCCCCAGGCCGTCGGTCAGCATGCCCGTGATCGTGCCGGCGTAGTAGGCGATCGACAGGGACTCGTTGAAGCCCCTCCGGGCCGCCGAGGCCGCCCGGACGTTGGCCTGGATGGCCATGCGCATGCCGAGCTGCCCGACGAGCAGCGAGAACGTCGCGCCCATGATGAAGGCGACCGTCCGCCCGATGGCGACGATGATCAGGGCGTGCTTCTCGCCGAACTCGGCCACGGCCTCGCGGCTGGCCGGGACGACGTAGACGCTCAGGAACAGCGCGACGGTCAGGAGCCCGACGATGGGCAGGATCTTCCGGAGCTGGGTCTTGAGGTAGCTGTCGGCGCCGACGCGGATGGCGTTCCAGACCTCCTGCATCTTCTCCGTGCCCTTGTCCTTCTTGAGGACGGTCTTCCGCAGCATCCAGGCGTACCAGAGGCTGAAGAAGGCCGTGACCATGACGCCGCAGACGGCGATCTGCTCGAACGAATTCAAGCCGTGGCGGGCCAGACCCAGCAGGTTCATGCGCGACTCCTCTGAAAAGCGATGCGGAACGGCGGCCGGAAGGACCCGTCGGCCGGGCTCCCCGACGCCCCGGGAAGCGCCCATTTTACACAAGTCCGGACAAAAATCAACTTCGGGGCCCCCGGTCCCGCGCGGACGGCCCCGGCCGGGCCGTCAGAAATCGAAGCGCACCCCGAGCCGCATGACGCGGGGGTTGAGGACCTCGCTGGGGAGGCGGCTGGCGGGGTTGGCCACGAACTCCCCGGTGTCCACGAAGTAGGTCCCCAGATGGGCGTCGTAGGCCCGGTTGACGATGGCCCAGTTGAAGACGTTGAAGACGTCGGCCATGAGGGTCACCCGGCCGGAGCCGAGGGCCATGCTCTTCTCGAGCCGGAAGCTCAGGATGCGGTTGTTGGGCAGGCGGTCCTTCGTCGGGGCCTGGAGATACACGGTGTTGGACCGGTAGAGGCCGTCCCAGGACTCCCCGTCGGCGTAGGAGAGGGTGACGGAGTGGGGGACCTTCCAGCCCTCGCGCGCCTGGAACGTCAGCGCGGCGGTGATCCCCCAGGGCATCTGGTAGAGGGCGTGGACCTTGGCCATCCAGCGGGCGTGCATCTGGACGGGGGCCTTGTCGCCGGTGCCGGCGGCCCAGTTCCCGTAGGGTTGGCCGTCGAGGGCCCACTGGTTGGTCGGGTCGATGAACGAGCCGTTCCAGTGGAGGCGCTGGTCCTGCAGGGTGACCGCGGCGGCGGCCATCCAGCGGCGGGAGAGGCGCTTGGTCAGGCCGAGATCGAGCCCGAAGTAGGTCCGGCAGGCCTTGCTCTTGTCGACGAGCCGATAGGGCGTTTCGCCGGGGAACGCGGCCCCGGGCAGGTACCAGGTCTTCCCGCCGGCCTCGAGCAGGTCGTATTCCTTGACGACATGGCCCTCGTCGTCCGTGACGGTGATCTTCGCGGGCACGGTCCCGGCGGGCACGTACCAGGCCCGGCTGTCGTCGATGACGAGATCGGGGGTCGAGGGGAAGATGTCGGCCGGGTAGAAGAGCTTGGCCCAATCGAAGTTGTCGTAGCGGCGGTAGGTGGCCGCGATCGAGGCGGTGAGGTCCGGCCGGAGCTCTTTCTCCAGGCTGAGCACGACCTCGCGCGTCCGCGGCGAGGTCTTGACGTTCCGGGCCTCGGGATCGATGTCGCTGCGGTAGAACGTCGTCAGGTAGTCGTAGTTGATCCCCTTCGGGTCCGCCCAGTCGAAATCCCGGTAATTGCCGGCGAGATAGGCGTCGCTCTCGAACCCGCCCTCGAGGGCGTCCATGGCCTCGTCGGTCAGGTACCCGTTGGAGTCGAGGAAGGCGTAGAGCCGGTCGGGGGCTTCGGGGTGGACGTGCGAGTGCTGCCAGTAGGCCTCCCCGGGATCGACCCGCTCGTTGCCGTTCGCGTCCCGCCACCAGAAGCCGAGGGCGCCGCCGAGCCCGAGCGGCTTGGCGGTGAAGTCCCCGGGGGCCATGATGTCCCCGTATTGGGCGAAGGACAGCTTGGCCACGGTCCGGCCGTCGCCCTTGACGTCCCAGCTCAGCCCGGCGCGGGGCGACCAGGTGCTCCACCGGTACCGCGGGTCGACGGCGCCGACCGGGAGCGGCGGAAGGTACCGGCCCAGGGCGTCGATGGCGGTCGCGGCGAAGACGGTCTTCCAGGCGCTCGACTGCGGCAAGACGGTCGCCAGGCCGTAGGCGCCGGTCGAGGGCTTCTGGCGGTCGTAGCGGAAGCCCAGGACCAGGGTGAGGCGGCCCGCGGAGATCGTGTCCTGGAGATAGGCGGAGGCCTGGGAGGCCAGCCCCCGGTCCCGGGTCTCCCGGCCGAAGGTGATGTGCTGCCAGTCCGAAGGCGGGACGACCAGGCCTTCGCCCAGGTCGATGAGGGGCTCGGCGAAGTTCCGGGTGACCTGGAAGTTCTGGAAATACCCCGCCTGGCGGGTGAGGGACTTATCGGCGAACTCGAAGCCCCCCTTGAACTCGTGGGCCAGGCCGAGGAGGCCGTCCTTGTAGAGGGTCGCCGCGGCCTCGAAGCCCTTCCTCGCCCGGCGCTCGGAGGAGGAGTCCCAGGACGCCCTGAGGCTGGGCGCGAAGGGGACGTAGACGCCCCGGGCGGCGTCGATGGTCACGGGAAAGTCGAGATGCTCGTCGTCGCCGGGCCGGACGCGGCTGCCCGTGTCGGCCGCGGTGAGCTTCAGGGACACGACGAGGTCCCTCCCGAAGGCCTGCTCGTCCTGGAGCCTGATGACGGGGTTGCCCAGGCGGAACCGCCCGGAATGAAGGTATCCCTCGGGCCTGGCGAACGAGGCGTCCGCGCCGTATCTCGTCTTGGAGCTGGCCAGGAAGAGGGCCTCGAACCGGTTGCCGGCGAAGGGCTGGATGTCCAGCTTGACGCTGGCGTTGCCGAGAAGGGCCTGGTCCAGCCGGTTGTAAATGTTGTAGGTGCGGATGTCGGAGACCCCGAAGGACCCCCACAGCCAGATCCTGTTCTTGACGATGGGCCCGCCCAGGTTCGCGCCGTAGTCCTTGATCTGCTCGATGCGGTCGGTCCCGGCGACGCCCTCGTTCCTGAGCGCGGAGGTCAGATTGCTGCTCTGGAAGGCGGCGTCGGTCAGGTAGAACCGGGCCGAGCCGGCCGGCCGGTTGTCCCCCCGGCGGGTGAGCGCGTTGACGACGATGCCGCCCGTCGGGACGGTGACGTCGAAGGCGCCGCCGGTCGTGACGGAGATCGAGTCGACGGCGTCGAGGTCGAAGGACACGGCCGGCCTGCCGAGAACGACGGGGTCGCCGATGTCGGCGCCGTCGAGACGCCAGACGTTCGTCGCGCCGTTCGAGACGTCGCCCCTGGCCGTGAAGACGGCCGGGCCGGTGGACTCGGTGCCGCCGATGTTCTCGCGGTCGGCCATGACGGCGGGGACGAGCTGCAGCCCGATCCACGGGTCCCGGGGCGCGGGCAGGGTCTGGAGCTCGGCCCGGGAGAGGTCGAGGCCCAGCCGCATCCGGGCCGGGTCGATCGCCGGGAAGGGGCTCGTGACGGCCGTCTGCTCTTCGGGCTGGCCCGGCTCCATGACCAGATCGACGGTCGACCGCCCGCCGATCCGGACGATGACGTTGGCCCGGCTGGCCGTCCGGCGCTCGGGGTGCTCGGCCCTGACGGTGTAATCGGCGGCCGGGAGGACGGCGGGGAAACGGTAGCGGCCGGCGGGGTCGGTCCTGGCCTTCAGGTCGGCGTTCCGGGGCCGGGACAGGATCACCGTGACCCCGCCGAGGGGCTTGCCGTCCGCGCCGACGACCTTGCCGGCGACGGACCCGCGCGGGGATTGGGCGGCCAGGGGGGGCAGCGCCAAGGCTGCCAGAGAGATGAGGACTGCCAGGGCGCGCAGGGGGTGTTTCAAGGGAGCCTCCTCGGTCGGTCCGCAGCCGCGTCCGTTGTCATTCGACTTCGTTTCCATGGCACAAGTTCCACCAATTATAGCAAAAAGCGGGTCACTTCGCCTTGAGGAACTGCAGGGTCCGGGGCTCGCGCTCCATGTGGTGGACGATCGCGGCCTGGAGCGTCCGGCGGATCCGGGCGACGTCCTCGGCTGGGAACGGCGGGGCGCTGTCGCCCGGCGGCGGGTTCCGGCGCGTCCAGCGGAGGAAGGCCGCCGTCCCGGCGGGCACCTCCTCTTTCCTGAGGGGGGCGCAGTCGGGACAGAAGGCGCCGTCCTTCCCGGGAGCGAGCCAGCCCGGGGCGAGGGGCCGGCCGCACTTCCGACACGCGGAGAGGTCGGGCAGCAGGCCGTTGGCGTGGAGGAACCAAGCCTCGAAGTAAGCGGCGGCGAACTCCCGGTCGCCGCCGTCCTTGAGGCAGCGGAGGACGGAGAGGAGCAGGCGGAAGAGCACCTCCTCGCGGGCCCGGGCCGGGGCGAACTCCTCGATGAGCTCGGCGAAATAGGTCAGCAGGAAGGCCGTGGCCGGCTCGGCCTGGATCTCGAAGAACGATTCGAGGAGGTCGCACCCGGAGATGACGACGAGCTCGCGCCGCTCCTTCTCGTGATAGAAGGCGCGGACGACCGACATCGGCTCGAGGCTGCTGCCGAAGCGGTTGCCGAACTTGCGGGCCCCCTTGGCGACGCCGCGGAGGAGGCCCTTGTCGCGGCAGAAGAGGACGGCCAGCTTGTCCTGGTCGCCGAGGGGGGCCGTCCGGAGGACGATGGCTTCCGCCTGGTCGTTGGGCATGGTCTCAGGCGCTCGCGGCGGCGGGCGAGGGTCAGCCGTCCGGCGGACCCCCGGGCGCCCGGGCCTCGAGGAAGTCCCTGAAGTTGGCGGGCGTGATCCTGATGTCGGTTATGACCTGGCCGGAGCGGCCGAGGGGCCGGGCGCGTTCGCCGTTGAGGAGGAAGCTGAAGCCGCCGGCGTTGCCCGTGTGGATGAGGAGCAGCTGGTCGGCCTGGGCCCGGGCCGTGGTGCCGGCCGGGAAGACGCCGTCGATCTTGATCGCGCCGTCGCTGCGGACGTGGATCCAGGTCGAGTCGTGGAACACGATCTCGATCGTGACGCCTTTCCAGGCCGGCTCGGCCTCGGCCGGCGGCGCGGGCTCGGGCTTGGCGGCCGCCTCGGCGGCGGGCGCGGAGGGCCGCGCCTCGGCGGCCGTCCGCGGGGCGGTCGGCCCCGGCTCCCCGGGCAGGGAGGCCGCGGGGGCGACGGCGAAGGGCGCGGCGTCGGGGGGCCGGGGGCGCCGGGAGGTCCAGATGATGACGAGGACGGCGGCGACGGCGGCGACGGCGGCGAGCCGCCAGGAGAGGGCCAGGAGCCGTTTGCGGGCGGCGGGCGAGAGCCGGGGCTTCGGCGCCGGCTCGAACAGGGGCCCCGGCGCGGCCGGGGCCACGGGGAGCGGCGCCGTCTCCCCAAGGGGCGCGGCCGCGGCGGCCGGTTCCGGCTCGGGTTCCGGCGCGGGGACGGGCTCCGGCTCGGGCGCCGGCGGCGTCACGAACGCCGGCGGCGGGGGGGGCGCCGGGACGGCGACGGCCTTCGGGAAGGCCTGGACTTTGCGGCCCGCGTCCCCGAGGAGCCCGGCCTCCCGGTACCGGGCCAGGACCTCCTCCCCGTCGAGCCCGATCGCCTTGGCGTAGGCCCGGATGATGCCTCGGATGAAGAGGCCGCCCGGCACGATCCCGAGTTGGTCGTTCTCGATCGCCTCGAGGTAGCGCGGCACGATCTTGGTCGACGAGGCGATCTCTTGGATGGAGATACGGCGCGCTTCCCGGACCTCGCGGAGCTCCAGTCCCAATGACGCCATTTGCCCCGATTGTAGGACAAAAGAAAAAGCCGGTCAAACCGGAGGACGGGGTCAAACCTTTAATTTTTTAATTTTTCCCGCTCCGGACGGACGGGCCGGCCCGAAAATTAAAAAATTAAAGGTTTGACCCCGTCTTAGACCTTCAGGAACTTGGAGACGGAGGTCGCGGAGCCGACGAAGCCGGTGGCGGCCCCGCCGAGGAGGAGGGCGGCGGCCTGGCTCAGGCCGGGATAGCGGAACCGCAGGAGCTGCTGCAGGGCGCCGAGCGACGAGCCCAGGTAGACCGGGAAGAGGTTGATGACGATGAAGAGCAGGGCCAGCGACAGCAGGCTCCCCAGGAGCCCCAGGGTGACGCCCTCGAGCCAGAAGGGGATGCGGATGAAGAGGTTGGTCCCGCCGACGAAGCGGAGGATCTCGATCTCGTTCTTGCGGGCGAAGACGTTGAGCTTCACGACGTTGGAGATGATGAAGAAGGAGGTCAGGATGAGGATGCCGCCGAGAAAGGCCCCGACGGCCCCGGCCAGGCGGCTGAAGCCCTGCATCTTCTCGACCCAGTCCCGGTTGAACAGGACGTCGGTCACCCCCGGCCGGGCCCGGGCCGCCTCGACGAAGGCGGCCACCTCCTTCGAGGCCGAGGCCTTGGCGTTGACCCGCATCTCGATCGCCGGCGGGAAAGGGTTGGCCTGGAGGCCGGCGACGACGTCGGCCAGCTCGGGGAAGCTGGCCCGGAACCGCTCCAGGGCCTCCTCGGGGGAGACGACCCGGACGCTCTCGGCGAACCCCGGCCGGCCGATCTCCCGCCGCAGGGTGTCCGCGCCGGCCGCCGAGAGGTCCTTGTCGAGGTAGAAGGCGATGGTCATGTTGGCCGCCAGCTCCCTGGCCGTGGCCCGGAGGTTGTTCGCGAGCGACAGGAAGATGCCGACCGTCAGGAAGGACAGGCAGATGATGGCCACGCTGAAGAGGTTCCGCGTCCGGAACTGCCACAGGTTGTTGCCCGTGGCGCTGAGGAAGAACTTCAGCTTCTCGAGCATCAGTGGGCTTCCTTGCCGACGATCTTGCCCTTCTGGAGGAACAGGATGTTGTCGCCGAAGTGGCGGATGAGCTCCCGGTCGTGGCTGCCGATGATGACCGTCGCGCCCTGCCGGTTGATCTCCTTGAACAGCGTGACGATCTCGAAGGCCAGTTCGGGGTCGAGGTTGCCGGTCGGCTCGTCGGCCAGGATGAACTCGGGGTTGTTGACCACGGCCCGGGCGATGGCCACCCGCTGCTGCTCGCCGTAGGACAGGCGGCCCGGCATCTCCCAGATCTTCTGGTGGAGGTTGACCTTCTGGAGGGTGTTGAAGACGCGCCGCCGGATCTCCTTGCGCCCGACGCCGACGACCTGGAGGGGCACGGCGACGTTCTCGAAGACCGTCCTGTGGAACATCAGCCGGAAATCCTGGAAGACGATGCCCATCGTCCGCCGCAGGGTGTAGATCCGGCTGTCGCGGATCTTCAGGATGTTGACGCCGTTGACGAGGATCTGGCCCTCGGTCGGGACGATCTCCCGGAAGATCGTCTTGAGCAGGGTCGTCTTGCCCGAGCCGCTCGGCCCGGTGATGAAGCAGAAGTCGCCGTCTTCGATCCGGAGGGTGACGTCGGACAGGGCCCAGTAGGGCTTCTGGTACTGCTTCCAGATGTGGTGAAGCTCGATCACGCCTATTTCTTGATGAACAGGAACATGAACCACCCGAAGGCCAGGGCCCCGACGGTCATGACGGCGAAGAGGAGCAGGCCGTAGCGGAGGCGGGCCTTGACCCCGTCGCGGCGGACGAGGGCCAGGACCAGGGCGACGAAGGACGCGTAGACGGCCATCGACAGGAGGTGGCTCTCGAGGATCATTTCTTCTTTCCCGCGCCGATGTCGTAGGCGTCGATGGCGACGAGGAAGTTCAGCAGGCCCGCCCCGGCGATGTAGGCCGTGCCGAACTCGAAGGTGGCCCGTTCGAGCTGGCCGCCGCCCCAGGCGAACAGGCGCGACAGGGCGTAGAACAGGCCGTTGCCGAGGTCGGCGAAGAAGGCCAGGATGGTCAGCGGGTTCTCCTTCTTGAACAGGTTGAGGACGACCTGGAACGCCGTCCGGGGCGGCTCGAGGTACATCGGGTAGACCTTGCCGCCCATGGCCAGCCCGATCCCGGTCATGGCGAAGATGGAGACGAAGAAGAGGGCGGCCCGGAGGTACTTCTTCTGTACGGCATGGCCCAGGCCGGGGACGGCCCAGCCCAGGACGAGGGCGACGACGCCTTTGAGTTTCATTAACCCGCATCTTAGTCGAATGGCCCGGGCAAATCAAGGGGACATGTCCCGCCTCGGCACGTGTCCCCGATTTCCCGTGCTAGAATATCGCTATGCCCGAGCTGCCCGAGGTCGAGACGATCGCCCGGTCGCTGGCGCCCCGGGTCGCGGGACGCCGGATCGCCGGGGTGGAGCTCCTCTACCGGCCCCTGCTCCGGCGAGGCGGCCGCAAAGGGCTCGAGGCGCTGCGCGGGCGGCGGGTCGTCCGGGTCCGGCGCCGGGGGAAGATGCTCCTCGTCGAGTGCGAGGGCGGCCGGACGCTCGTCTTCCACCTCAAGATGACGGGGCAGTTCCTGTTCGCCGCCGAGGGCTCGCCCCGCGACAAGCACATCCGGCTGGTCGTCCGCTTCGAGGACGGCCGCGACGAGCTGCGCTTCCGCGACGTCCGCAAGTTCGGCTTCCTGCTCTGCCTCGAGGGCGAGCCGGAGCGGGCCTGCGCCGAGCTCGCGGCGCTCGGCCCCGAGCCGCTCGAGGTCGGCCTGCCCGGATTCGCGGCGATCATCAAGGCCCGCAAGGGCCGCGTCAAGAGCCTGCTCCTCGACCAGAGGCGGATTGCCGGCGTCGGCAACATCTACGCCGACGAGACGCTCTTCGGGGCCCGGGTCCACCCGGAGACGCCCGCCTCGTCGCTCGGGCCCGAGGCCGTCGAGCGGCTCTTCCGCGCCATGCGCAGGATCCTGGCCGCGGCCGTCGAGGCCGGCGGCTCGACGCTTGCGGACTCGGGTTATCGCGACGCCGACGGCAACGCCGGCGGCTTTCAGTTCGACCACAAGGTCTACGGTCGGGCGGGAGAGCCCTGCCTTGTCTGCGGCACCCCCATCCGGATGAAGCGCGTCGGCGGCCGCTCGAGCCATTTCTGCCCCCGCTGCCAGCGTCCCCCGAGAAGAAGGGCTCCCTGAGGCCTTCCGGGCCGTCCCTGCGTCCTTGCTTGACGATTATGCCCGCTCGGGCCAGGCGCGAATGCCGGGCGCGCCCCGTCCGACGCCCTCGCGTCTCATTGAAAAGGGGGGTTGATTCGGCTATAGTAAGCCCGCTTCTTCCCTGAGTGCCCCTGTAGCTCAGTATGGATAGAGCAGCAGATTCCTAATCTGTTTGTCGCCTGTTCGAGTCAGGCCAGGGGCATTGCCTCTTCCCCCCGGACTCGGCCTGTTCCCTTTCGGCGCCTTGCGCCGGGGTTCGGCGGGGCTCGGCGCTTTCCGCGTCGCGGCGCTTGACAGCCCGCCGGGACCGGTCATATAAAACCCGTAAGTCGCGAGTCCGCCGTCATGGTGAAAGGCAGGTTCCGCGTGTCCCGTCATTCCCGTCCACGGCTCACACGTCCGCTCCTCTTCCTCGTCCTGCCGTTCTTATGGGCCGGCCTCCTCATGGCCGCGCCGGGGGACGGGCCGAAAGCGCCTGACCAGACCGCATCCGCCGTCAAGCCCGAACCCGGGACCAGGCCTTCCTACTTCACCGAGCTCTGGCAGCTCGATCCGGAGACCCGCGCCTCCAAGCCCGGGATCACCTTCCACCGGTCCAACTACGCCCTGGCCTTCTCGTACAACACCAGCCCCAACCCGGCCCCCCTCCAGGAGGCCGACCCGGCCAAGACCCTGGTCAAGCCGGAGGCGACCTTCCAGCTGAGCTTCAAGGCCCGGCTGTGGCGGGACATCTTCGGCCGGAACCTGGTCCTCTGGGCGGGTTACACTCAACGGTCTTTCTGGCAGCTCTACAACTTCGACGACAGCTCGCCGTTCCGGGACACCAACTACGAGCCCGAGCTCCTGCTCACCCTCGGCACGCGCCTCGACCTTTTCGGGCTGAACCTGCGCTTCGTCCAGGCCGGCTTCAACCACCAGTCCAACGGCCAGTCGGAGCCGCTGTCCCGGAGCTGGGACCGGGCCGTGGTCAACGCCGGCCTCGAGCGCGGCCGCTTCTCGCTGCTCCTCAAGGCCTGGTACCGGTTCGACGACATCGACGACGACAACCCCGGCATCACCAATTACCTCGGCCACGGCGAGGTCTGGGGCTACTATTTCCTGAAGCGGCACCGCTTCGGCGTCATGCTCCGCGACAACCTGGACTTCAAGGAGAACCGCGGGGCCGTCCAGATCGAGTGGAGCTTCCCGTTGTTCGAGAATATCGCCGGCTACGTCCAGTACTTCCAGGGGTACGGCGAGAGCCTGCTCGACTTCAGCCACCGGGTCCATCGCATCGGCGTCGGCTTCATCTTCGCCGACTGGTACTGACCGGGCGGCCGGGGGGAGGGCGCCGCGGCCCCTTCGGGCCGGGCGGCGTCAGGGCTCCGCGCCGACCGCCTCCCGGAGAGCGGGGAGCGCCGCGGCGGCGGCCCGTTCGCCCTTCCTGGCGATCCTCCGGGTCTCGGAGAACTCGAGGATCCCCAGGTCGACGGGGACCCGGATGACGAAGTCGGCCGCCCGGGCCCTCTCCTCGAAGGAGGCGGCCGAGGCCACCTCGATCGTCCGCTGGACGACCTGGAGGGGGCCCTTGATCCGGGCGGCCGGCAGCCGCTTGAGCGGCCTGTGGATGTCCACGAGGACCGCGACCTCGGCGCCCATCGCCCGGGCCGCTTCGACCGGCGCGCTGTTGACGATGCCGCCGTCGAGCAGGAGCATCCCGCCCATCCTGACCGGCGCGAAGACGAGCGGCAGGGACATCGTCGCCCGGAGCGCCTTGTAGAGAGGCCCGGCCGTGAACAGGACCTCGCGGCCCGAGACCAGGTCGACGGCGTTGCAGGCGAACCGGACCGGCAGGTCCTCGATGCGGGCCTCGCCGACGAAGCTCTTGAGGGTGGCCTCGATGGCGTCGCCCTTGTCCCGGCCGAACTTGCCGAAGAACCTGTTCTTGTAGTTCGTGACGAGCACGTACTCGAAGAGGTTCTTGGGGCGCTTGAAAAGCCCGGCCGCCCCCCCCTTGCGGCCGAAGTCGTCGGCGCTCAGGCCGCCCAGCCAGCCGGTCAGCGTCTCCGCCGTGACCCCGGCCGCGTAGCAGCCGCCGACGATGGCGCCCATCGACGTCCCGGTGACTATCGCCGGCGTCAGGCCGTTCTTTTCGAGGACGCGCAGGACGCCGACGTGGGCCAGCCCCCGGGCGCCGCCGCCCATGAGGATCAAGGCCCAACGCTTCGCCGCATCCATGGCCGCCGCCTCCAGGATAGCATCGGCCCGCGGGCCGGTCAACGCGCCGGGCCGGGGGTGGGAAATCACCGTCCGAATCACCGCCGGGGGGGATTGCCGCTCCGGGGCGGCGGGGCGAGAATCGGGGCGGACGAGCGACACGACCCAAGGAGCCGGACATGTTCGAGCGCCGCAGGCGGAAAAGGTTCGTTGAACGGAACGAGGTCCTCATCCGGACGGCCGCGGACAAGGTCCAGGGCGCCGGCATCGCCGCCCACACGTTCGATCTGTCCACGGGCGGGGCCCGCGTCGTGACCTCGAAGAGCTACCCCGTCGGGACGGTCATCCGCATCCGGCTCGACCTCGCCGGGACCGCCCAGTTCGTCAACCTCGAGGGCGAGGTCAAGTGGAACCGGCCGCGGCCGGACGGCGACCTCCACGAGATCGGGGTCGAGTTCCTGCGCCTGACGTCCCAGGCCGTGCTCACGCTGATCCGCCACCTCTACGGCCGGAACGACGGCATCCCGACCACCGTCGCCTGACCCCGCTCCCCCTACCGCTTTTTCCCGCCGAGATAGAGCCCCGCGATCCTGACGGCCAGGGCCGAGGCGTCGACGTCCGCCCGGTTGGCCAGGACGATCACCGTGAGGCCGTCTTCGGTGAACCGGTGGATGGCCGTCCGGAAGCCCGACGTCTCGCCGTAGTGCCACATGCGGGGATGGCCCTGCCAGGCGTCGAGGAACCAGCCGAAGCCGTAGTCGGCCGGCTTCCCGTCCGGCCCGGTCGGGCCCCGGCCGGGGACGCGCACCGGCTTCAGGGCGGGCCGCATCTCCTCTTCGGTGAGGAGGAGGTGACGCCGCAGGGCCTCGTCCCACAGCGACAGGTTGGCGAGGGACGAGTAGACCCCGCCGTCGCCGAGCGTCGCCGAGGTCGGGCTCTGGTCGGCGAAGCGCCAGCGCCCGGCGTCCTTGGCGTAGCCGAAGGCCCGGTCGGCGACGACCGACTTGCCGCGGACGTGGGCCACGGTCCCGGTCATCTTGAGGGGCAGGAAGATCCTCTCCTTGAGGAAGGCGGGGAAGGGCCGGCCGGAGACCCTGGCCACGATGAGGCCGAGCACGACGTAGCCCGAGTTGCTGTACCTCCAGAGCGTTCCGGGGACGAACCAGGCGCCCTTGCGGGCCTTCAGGATCTCGAGGACCCCGGCGTCGTCGATCTGGCCCGCCTCGACCGGCCGCCGCGGGTCCGGCTCGGGCATGAAGTCCTCGTAGTCGGGCAGGCCCGAGGTGTGCTCGAGGAGGTGGCGCACGGTGATGTCCCTCCCGTAGTCGGGGAAGCCGGGGAGAAGGTCGGTCAGCCGGTCCTCGTAACGGAGCTTGCCGTCCCGGACCAGGAGCATGACGGCCGCCGCGGTGAATGGCTTCGTCAGGGAGGCGAGCCGGAAGTTCGTCCGGCTGTCGATGGGGCGCATGGCCTGCATGTCGGCGACGCCCCGGGCGCCGAGATAGACGACCTCGCTGTCCTGGAGGACCATCACGGCGACCCCCGGCTCCCGCTCCCCGCCGAGGCCCTTGAGGAGGGCGTCGACGAGCTGGGCCGGTCTCGCGGGACTCGCCCCGGCAAGCCCGGCCAGGAGGAGGGGCAGGGCCAGGAGGGGGGACGCTCTCGCCAGGAGCCCGAAGGCGTTGTTCATCGCGTCCGCATCGTAATCCAACGAGGGCGGAGAATTCAAGGGCCGGGGGCCCGCGGTCAATCGAGCTTGAAGCCCTTGTCGCGGAAGAGACGCAGGCAGGCGTCGACGACCTCGCGGTCGTAGAGGATGCCCCGCTTCTGCGTGATCTCGTCCAGCGCGGCCGCGATGCCCAGGGCCGGCCGGTAGGGACGATGGGAGGACATGGCCTCGACGACGTCGGCGACGCAGATGATCCGGGCCTCGAGGAGGATGTCCTTGCCCGAGAGGCCCTGGGGATAACCCGAGCCGTTGACGAGCTCGTGGTGCTCGTGGACGATCCGGGCGATCGGCCAGGGGAAGTCGATCTTGCTCAGGATGGTGAAGCCGGCCTGGGCGTGCATCTTGATCAGCGCGTATTCGATATCGGTCAGCTTGGTCGGCTTGCTCAGGATCTCGGCCGGGACGTAGAGCTTGCCGATGTCGTGGATGGCGCCGGCGATCTCGATGGCCTCCACCCGCTCCTCGGCCAGGCCCATCTCCAGGGCGATGGCCCGGGCGAGATCGGTGACCCGCTCCTGGTGGCCGGCCGTGTAGGGGTCCCTCATCTCGATGGCCGAGGCCAGCGAATCGATCGAGGCCTTCAGGGTCGAGCGCAGCTTGGCCAGGCCCTCGCGGAGGTCGGCCTCGGCCCGCTTCCGCTCGGCGATGTTCCGGCAGAGGTAGACGATGCCGTAAGGCGCTCCCTCGGGGTCGCGGAGGGCGGACCCGTCGATCTCGAACGGGACGATGTCCCCGGTCGAGAGGGCCAGGCGGATCTCCTGGGGCCCGACCTTCTTGTCGAACAGGCTGCGGATGGCCAGGGCGGCCCTTTCGCGGTCCTCGGGAACGATGAAATCGAAGGCGTTCCGGCCGACGAGCGCCTGGGGATCGCCGTCCCCGTTCAGCCGGGCGGCGACGTCGTTGGCGAAGACGATGTTCCCGGCCAGGTCCGTCCGGATGATCATGTCGGGGATCGCCGCGATCAGCCGGCGGTAGAGCTCCTCGCTGTCGCGCAGGGCGCTCTCCGCCCGTATCCGCTCGGTGACGTCCTGGGCCAGGGAGGCCACCCCGATGACCGTCCCCGCGGAATCGATGAGCGGGGTGTTGTACCACTCGCAGAAGATGGCCCGCCCGTCCTTGGTGACGTTCTTGTTGGCGCTCCGGTCGCCGCCCCGGTTGGCCATGAGGGCGGCCCAGATCTCCCGGGCCAGGCCTTTGAAATCGTCCGGCAGGATGAAGGAGACGTCGCGGCCGAAGGCCTCCTCGGCCGTCCAGCCGAAGATCCGTTCGGCGGCGGGGTTCCATTGGCGGACCCGGAAATCGGTGTCGAACTCGATGACGGCCAGCGGCGTCTTCTGGAAATGCATCGACAGGCCCTGCTCGCTCCGGCGCAGGGCCTCTTCGGCCTGCTTCCGCTCGATCGACCGGGCGACCTGGGACGAGACGTACTCGAGCATCCGCAGCTCCCGCGGGCCGTAGGCGGCCGGGTTGGAGTAGTGCTGGACGACCATGGCCCCGGTCGTCTTGCCGTCGACGATGAGGGGCACGCCGAGCCAGATCGCCGACGGCGCGCCGATGACCTCGACCTCGCCGCGGCCGCGCAGCTCCCGGTCGGTCGCCTCGTCGCAGAGGAGCGGCCGGCCGTTCCGGATGACGTACTCGGTCAGCCCCTTGCGGGGCTTGACGGACTCGGGCGGCGTATCCTCCTCGTCGACGAAGTAGGGGAAGCTGATGAGGTCCTGGGCGGCGTCGTAGAGGGCGATGTAGAAGTTCGCGGCCGGCATGACCGTGCCGATGATCCCATGGACCAGGCCGAACAGGTCGCGCGTCCCGGCCGCGACGTCGGCGGCCTGGGCGATCCGGTAGACCGCGTTCTGGAGGATCTCGGCCTGTTTCCGGTCGTGGATGTCCTGCATCATGCCGATCATGCGGCGCAGGTTCCGGTCGTCCTCGATCACGAAGGAGCCGCGGTCGTGGAGCCAGCGGTAGCCGCCGTTCCTGAGCCGGAAGCGGTATTCGACATCGTAGGTCGTCCGGTCCTTCTCGGCCGCGTCGAGGAGCCGCAGGGCCTCGTCGCGGTCCTCGGGATGGATGCGCTCGGCCCATTCGGCGATGCCGCCCATCTCGTGGGCCTCGTAGCCCAGGACCTGCTCGAGGCTGCCGCTCCAGAGGATGTCCCCCGTGAGCAGGTCGTAATCGTAGAAGATCTGGCCCGAGGCGGCGATGATGAGATCGAATTTCTTCCGCTCGTTGATGTAAGGCGGCTTGTAGGGCTTGGCCTCGGTCCCGACGGCCGGGCCGGGCGGCGGGACGCCGCCGTCCTGGACCTTGACCGGAGCGGGGGCCGGGCCGGAGCGTCCGAAGATGCGCATGATGGCCTCGCCGGCATTGTCGCCGGGCCGGGCGGGCCCGGCCATCCCCCCGAGGAATGGAAGGGGGGGTGATATTCTGGCCGGGGGCCTCACCGCGGGCGAGGGGGAGCGGACGCGGCGCGGCGGCCGGCGAACCCTACGGGGGCGGAGGGCCCGCGCGGCCGGGACGGCGATTTCCCGCAGGGGTTCACCCTCAGGGGTGATTGACGGTGGCCGCGATTAGCCCGATGATAGGGCGGACAACGGACAAGGAGCCGGTTCATGCCCAAGATCATGTTGGTCGATTTCGGCCAGGCCGACCGGGACCGCTTCGCGGCCTTGGAATACGACGTCGAGGCCCGGTCGACGGGCTGGGCGACGGGCCGCGACGAGCCCCTGGACCTGCCGGGCGCGAGCGAGGCCGTTTTCTATCGGGTCGCCGGCGAGGCCGGGGCCGGCCGGGCCGACCTTCACGCCGGACTCCACCAGGCCCTCCTGGACCGGGTCCGGGGCGGCCTCCGGGTCGTCTGCTTCGTGGGCGGGGGCGCGACGCACCAGCTGACGAACATCGTCGGCCCCCTGGCCGGGCTCGTGATCCGGGACGGCGGCCGCGGCGACGCCGTCGTCTTCAACCCCCGGGCCCTCTTCCACGTCCCCTTCGAGCGCTTCAAGCCCTACATCGCCAAGGCGTTCCGCCTCTACGACGAGACCCCGGCCGAAGGCGTCTGGGAGAAAGACGCGGCGTCCGACGGGACGATCGAGCTGCTGGCCAAGACGGCCGACGGCGCCCCGGCGGCGGCGGCCGTCCGGATCGGGAAGGGCAGCGTCGTCATCCTGCCCTCGTTCGGGGAGAAGAACGTCGAGGTCGCGGACCACATCCTGAAGGACAAGCTCTGGTTCGGCGGCGAGCCGGCCAGGGACGCGGCGGCTGACTGGTCCGAGAGCGTGGACTACGCGTTCCCCGAGCTCGTGGCCCTGCTCGCCCGGCGGGAGGAAGAGAAGAGACGGTTCGAGGAGGCCCTGGCCGGCTACGACCGGCGGATCCGGGAGATGAAGGCCGGCGGCCACGGGTCTTTCCTCCACCTCCTCAAGGGGGAGGGCGCGGAGCTCAAGAGGGCCGTCGTCGACGCCTTCCGCTACCTCGGCTGGGGCCGGGTCGTCGACGTCGACGAATACTGGAAAAAGGTCATCCGCAGCAAGGAAGAGGACGCCTGGCTCATCGAGCCCGGCGACATGCCGGTCGAGGCCGCCATCCGCAAGGGCGAGGTGGCCCTCGTCCTCGTCCGGGCCGGCAAGAACTGGGCCACCGACGACGAGTGCCTCCTGCTCCAGAAGTACAAGGGCCGCCGGATGCAGGAGTTCGACAACACCCGCATGAAGGCGGTCCTCGTCGGCAACTATTTCTCGGCCGTCGACCCCAAGGCCCGGGCCAACCCCTTCTCGGCCGGCCAGATCGAGGAGGCCCAGAAGGACGGCAACGGGCTCGTCACGACCTACGAGCTCTTCCGGGCCGTCAAGGCGGAAAAGGAGAACCGCATCTCCAAGGACGCCGTCCGCGAGCAGGTCCGCCTCAAGACCGGGCTCATCGTCTTCGACATCTAATTTTCGCGCTTCAGGTCCGAGGGGAACATTCCCCGACAAGGGGCAAACAGGGAAACAGGTATCATGTCCCCCATCAAATGAGGTAGAATCCGGGCCGTGAACCTGACCTGGATCGACTGGGGGATCGTCGCCGCCGTCTTCGCCGCCATCATCGCCGTCGTCGTCCTCATCAAGCCGCTCATGCGGAGCGTCTCCGACTTCCTGGCCGCCGGACGCACCGGGGGGCGATACCTGATCAGCCTGTCCCAGGGCACGGCTTCGCTCGGGGCCATCACCATCGTCGGCATGCTGGAGATGAATTACATCGCCGGCTTCAACATGCGCTGGTGGGAGATGGCCATGGCCGTCGTCGTCGTCGGCATCAGCGTCTCGGGCTGGGTCCTCTACCGCTTCCGCCAGACCCGCTGCCTGACCATGGCCCAGTTCTTCGAGGTCCGCTACAGCCGCCGCTTCCGCGTCTTCGCCGGGGGCCTGGCCTTCGTCTCGGGGATCATCAATTTCGGCATCTTCCCGGCCGTGAGCGCCCGCTTCTTCATCTACTTCTGCGGCCTGCCGAGGACGGTCGGCCTCTTCGGCCTGGAGGTCTCGACCTTCGCCCTGGTCATGATCGTCCTCCTCTGGGTCCCGCTCTATTTCGTCTTCAGCGGCGGCCAGATCGCGGTCATGATCACCGACTTCCTCCAGGGCGTCTTCGTCAACGCCGTCTTCATCGTCATCGTCGTCGTCCTGATGGCCAAGGTCGACTGGCCCCAGATCTTCCGGGCCCTGGCCGCGGCCCCCGCCGGCGCCTCGCTCGCCAATCCCTTCCACACCGGGAGCACCAAGGACTACAACTTCTGGTACTTCTTCATCGGCATGATCGGCGTGATCTACGGGAAGCTGTCCTGGCAGGGGACCCAGGCCTACAACGCCTCGGCCAAGAGCGCCCACGAGGCCAAGATGGGCGACGTCCTGGCCAACTGGCGGGGCATCCCGCAGTGGGGGCTGTTCCTCGTCTTCGTGCCCATCGTCGCCTACACCTTCTGGCACGGCGAGGGGTTCGCGGAGGCGGCGGCCTCGGTCCGGCCGGTCCTCGACGGCCTGGGCTCGGAGGCCCTGCGGAGCCAGCTCACGGTGCCGGTGGCCCTGACCAAGCTCCTGCCGGTCGGGCTCATGGGCGCGTTCGCGGCGGTCATGCTCGCGGCCGCTGTCGGCTGCAACGAGACCTATCTCCACTCCTGGGGCAGCGTCTTCATCCAGGACGTCGTCCAGCCCCTCCGCAAGAGGCCCTTCGCCCCGGCCCAGCACCTCAAGGTCCTCAAGCTCGCCATCCTGGGGGTGGCCGCCTTCTCGTTCGTCTTCAGCCTGCTCTTCCAGCAGAGCGAGTACATCTTCCTCTTCTTCGCCGTCACCGGGGCCATCTTCGCCGGCGGCAGCGGGGCGGTCATCATCGGCGGCCTGTACTGGAAGCGCGGCACCGCGGCCGCGGCCTGGTCGGCCATGATCGTCGGCGCGGTCACGGCGGTCGGCGGCATCGTCGTCCAACAGCTCGACCCGGACTTCCCGGTCAACGGCCAGATGTTCTGGGGGCTGGCCATGGCCCTCTCGAGCGTCGTCTACGTCGCCGTCTCCCTCCTCGCCGGCCGCGGCGGGAAGGCCTTCGACATGGACCGGATGCTCCACCGGGGCGCGCACCTCGTCGAGGAGGAGTACACGGTCGTCGACGCGGTCCCGGTCAAGGGCTGGAAGGTCCTGGGCATGGGCCGGGAGTTCACCCGCTTCGACAAGGTCATCTACGTCGCCACCTACGCCTGGACAGCGAGCTGGGTCGCCGTGTTCGTCGTCGGCACCGTCCTCAACCTGACCGGCGAGGTCGCCGATTTGGCCTGGATGCGGTTCTGGCGGGCCTACACGCTGATCATGCTGGCCGTCTCGATCGCCGTCATCGTCTGGTTCTCGGTCGGCGGGATCATCAACCTCAAGGAGATGATCGGAACGCTCAAGGTCATGACGCGCGACCACGCCGACACGGGTTTCGTCGGGAAGGAGAGGGGCCGCTAGCGCCGAGAGGGGAGGGAGCCATGACGAGACACCCGGCCAATCCGATCCTGACCCGGGCCGACGTCCCGGACCTGCCGCCGCTCCTCACGGACGCGACCTCGGTCTTCAATCCGGGGGCGGCCAAGGCCGGCGGCCGCTACGTCCTGATGCTCCGCGTCCAGGCCCGCTCGCGGGAGACGTTCACGATGGTCGCCGAGGGCCGGGACGGCGTCCGCTTCGCCGTCCGGCCGGAGGTCGTCGAGCTGCGCGGCCTCGGGAGGCTCCGGGAGAGGGTCTATCACGTCTACGATCCCCGCGTCACCCGGCTGGAGGGCGCCTACTACGTCATGTTCGCCATGGACATGGACGGCGGCTGCGGGCTGGGACTGGCCCGGACCGCGGACTTCGAGGCCTTCGACTTCCTCGGCCTCGTCTCGAGCGGCGATGTCCGCAACGGCGTCCTCTTCCCGGAGAAGGTCGGCGGCGCCTACCTCCGCTTCGAGCGGCCCAACCGGGCCCGGCACGCGGGCGGCCCGGCGACGGGGACGGAGGTCTGGCTGGCCGAGTCGGACGACCTCGTCCGCTGGCGGCCGCGCGGCCCGGTCATGGCCGGACGCTTCCACTACTGGGACGAATACATCGGCTCGGGGCCGCCGCCGGTCAAGACGCGGCGGGGCTGGCTCCACGTCTATCACGGCGTCGCCACCCATTTCGGCAGCTCCAACATCTACCAGGCCGGCGTCGCCCTCTTCGACCTGGCCGACCCGTCCCGGCTCCTGGGCCGGTCGCGCGGCAACATCCTCGAGCCGCGCGAGCCCTACGAGCTCTGCGGCCAGGTCCCGAACGTCGTGTTCCCCTCGGGGATGGTCGTCGAGGACACGGACGCCGAGGGCTTCGCCCTCGAGTCGAGCCCGGTCAAGGTCTACTACGGCGCGGCCGACACCGCGGTCGGGCTGGCCCTGACGACGGTCGGCGACCTGCTCGCGGCGGCCTCCGAAAACGAGCCGGGTTAGAAATTAAGGTTCTCTTCCATTTTCTGTGGGTGGCCATGGGATCGGTTGCCAGGTGCTCGAGGCGCGTGTCGGGACATGTACCGCCCCGGTACGTGTCCCGTAGGCCTGAATGGGGACATCTACTGGGAGGACATGTCCCCATTTGCCGGCCCATCTGACCCACACAACGTGGAAGAGATCCGAAATTAAACAATTAAAGGTTTGACCCCTTCCGAAGGCGGTTTGACCGCTTCCCGGCTTTATGGTAAATAGGGTCTTCGATCCCCGCCGCGGAGCGACAGATGAAGAGAACGGAACGGCATCATCTCAAAAAAGACGGGATGGCCCACGGCCTGAGCCGGCTGGCCGGGTATTTCGACGCCTACAGGCGGGAGATCCTGATCGTCGCCGGGGCCGTCGTCTTCGCCGGCCTCGTTTTCGCCGGGCTGCTCCTCGTCCGAGTCCACGGCCGGAGCGTCTACAGCCGGGCCGTCGGGGAGGTCGGCGACCTGGCGGCCGCGGCGGCCGCGGACCCCGGGAAGCTGGCCGACCTCGAGAAGCTGGCCGGGAAGCGGCGGACCGCCCGCCTGGCCAACCTGGAGCTGGCCAAGTACTGGGCCGAGCGGGGCGATTGGGCCAAGGCCGATTCCTTCGCCGGCCGGATCGTCGACGGCCGCAAGGACCTGCTCCATTACCAGGCCGAGGACCTCAAGGCCCAGATCGCCATCGGCCGGAAGGACTTCGACAAGGCCATCGCCGTCTACAAGAAGGCCGTCGACGGGAAGCCCCGGGCCTACCCGGTCGACGCCCTCCTCTTCCACCTGGCCGAGGCCCACGCGCTCAAGGGCGAGACCCAGGCGGCGGCCGACCTCTACAAGAAGCTCCAGGAGGAGTACGCCCGGTCCTATTACGGCTACGAGGCCGCCATGAAGGCCGGCAAGCTTGGCCCGAAATGATTCTGTGCTATAATAGACCCTAATTCTTCGAGGAGGGACCCATGGCTTTCGTGATCACCGAGGAGTGCATCAACTGCGGCGCCTGCGAGCCCGAGTGCCCCAACCAGGCCATCACGGCCGGCGAAGAGCGCTACATCATCGACCCGGCCAAGTGCACCGAGTGCGTCGGCCACTTCGACTCGTCCCAGTGCGCCGCCGTCTGCCCCGTCGACTGCTGCGTCCCGGACCCCGACCACAAGGAGACCCGGGACGAGCTGATGGCCAAGTTCCACAAGCTCACCGGCAAGTAGGGGCCGGCCGCCCGGAACGGCATCCGAGGAGGAGTGAACGCGGTTCACTCCTCTTTTTTTGCCCCGCCCCATGAGCGACGCCCGCCCCGCCGACAGGACCTGGCTCCACGGGCTCCTCTTCGTCCTGACCGTCTTGACGGCCTGCTTCGCCGGGCTCGGCTGGAGCGCCAGCTATCTCGCCTTCGGGGCCGGCGCGCCGGGGACGGACATCGCCGCCGGGGCCGCCGGCGCCCTCCGGGACCCCCGCGTTTTCCCCCTGAGCGCCCTCTACGCGGCCGTCCTGATGGCCATCCTCGTCGGCCACGAGCTCGGCCACTACCTGACCTGCCGCCGCTACGGCATCGCGGCGACCTTGCCGTACTTCCTGCCCGGCCCCCCCTTCATCGGGACTTTCGGGGCTTTCATCCGCATCAAGTCGCGGATCCATTTCCGGCGGCAGATCTTCGATGTCGGGGCCAACGGCCCCCTCGTCGGCTTCGCCCTGGCCCTGCCCGCCCTGGCCGCCGGCCTGGCCTTCTCCCGGACCGCGCCCTTCGCCCCCTCGGCCGGAACGATCACGTTCGGCGAGCCCCTGGCCTTCCGCCTCCTGGCCTCGCTCTTTTTCGGCCGGGTCCCCGAAGGCGAGGCGCTCGTGCTCCATCCGGTCGGCTTCGCCGGCTGGGTCGGTCTCCTCGTCACGGCCATCAACCTCATGCCCCTCGGCCAGCTCGACGGCGGCCACATCGCCTACGCCCTGCTCGGGCCGAGAGCGCGCTACCTGTCCTTCGCCACGATCGGCGTCCTGGCCGTCCTGGGCGTCTTCTTCCATGTGACCTGGCTCCTCATCGCCGGGCTGCTGCTCTTTTTCGAGTTCCGCTCGAAGCTCCGTCTGAACCACCCGCCCGTCGTCGACGAGGGCGCTCCCCTGGGCTGGAAGAGGCGCGTCCTGAGCGCCGTCGTCGCCGCGGTCTTCGTCCTGTCCTTCATTCCCGACCCGATCCAGGGCGCGGGCCTGATCGACATCCTGAGCGGGAAATGGTGAGACGACATATTCACAGCTTCGGTGGAAATGCTGTGGAAATCGTCCAAGCTCGCCGCTCCAATCCCCGGTCCTGCTTGAACATAAGTCGGATTGCACAAGTTTTCGTCAGCCGGCCATCTCGTTCGTTTTCAACGAGTTGATAACTCGTTGAAAAAACGGATGTTGTGGCGTTAAGATAGAAGGCGAGGGAGTTCCGGAGGCATCCCGCATGACCGATCCCTACCGCGAGGCCGAGGCGACGCTCGGCCGGCTCCGCGAGGAGTTCCAGGCCGGGAGGATATCCCAACAGGAGTTCTCCGACTCCCTGAGGCGGCTCCGCATCAAGGACGACGACGGGCGCTTCTGGGCCATCGGGTCCCAGAGCGGGCGCTGGTACGTCCACGAGGGCGGCCGGTGGGCCGAGGCCAGGCCGCCGTCCCAGCTCGAACGGAAGGCTGTCTGCGTCGCCTGCGGCTTCGAGAACGATCTCGAGGCCGACTCCTGCGCCCGCTGCGGCGGACGTCGCGCGCGCGGGGCGCCGGAGGGCCCGGGCGCCGTCCCCGTCCCGGACGGCCCCGACGCCGCGCCGGCGGCGGCGGAGACCGTCATCCGCGCCCTCGACCTCAAGTCGTTCGCCGCGTTCTTCGGCGTCCTCGGCCTCTTCGCCGGCTTCGTCCTCGGCCTCCTGGCCGGCGTCACAGGCCTGTTCGCCGGCTTCCTCGAGCGCCTGCCGGCCTTCTTCGCCGAGCACCGCGGCGACCTCGTCGGCGGCGTGTCCGGCTCGGTCGTCGGGGCGCTCCTCGGCCTCCTGGCCGGCGGCGCGGCCGGGGCCCTTCTGGCCGCCGTCTCGAACGGGGTCCTGTCGCTCGTCGGCGGGATCAGGTTCCGCCGCTCTTGAGCCGGGCCAGGCCCCAAGCGACCTGCCCGAGCGACAGCGACTCGTCGCTCGGGGAGTAGGCCACCGGCCGGAAAACCTTGAACCCCTTCGCCGCCAGGAGCTTCTCCGTCCGCGCGAGCAGCCGCCGGTTGAGGAACACCCCTCCGGCCAGGGCGACCTCGGCCGTCCCGCGCTCGCGGCGGGCCCGCTCGGCGACGCGGACGATCGCCCGGGCCAGGGAATCGTGGAACTTCGCCGAGACGGCCGCGGCCGGGACCCCGGCGGCGATGTCGCCGACGAGGGCCCGGACGAGAGGGGCGAAGGAGACCTCCGCCGGCCGGCCCGGCGAGGGGGCGGCGACGGAAACGGGGTAGACGCCCCGGAAGCGCCGGTCGGCCAGCGCCTCCAGGCGCATGGCCGCTTCGGCCTCGTACTCGAGGCGGAAGGGGGCCACGCCTAGAAGGAACGCCGCGGCGTCGAAGAGCCGGCCGCAGCTCGAGGAGAGCGGCGAGCGGAGGCCGCTCCGGACCATGGCCCGGACGGCGGCGGAGCGGCGCGGGCCGATCGCCTCGAGGGCCGGAAGGGCCGGAGGGGCCGCCGCGCCGAAGGCCCGGTCGAGATAGGCCAGGGCCATCCGCCAGGGCTCCCGGGCGGCCAGGTCTCCGCCGGGCA
>Ga0116178_10000317_pt1 | contig 44007 bp, 33 predicted proteins | sample AD_STIC12_MetaG_FD_89880 | JGI IMG/M metagenome (GOLD analysis project Ga0116178, IMG submission 89880) | Active sludge microbial communities of municipal wastewater-treating anaerobic digesters from USA - AD_STIC12_MetaG | ecosystem: Engineered > Bioreactor > Anaerobic > Digestate | place: USA...
CTTATTCGCTGTCTTCAATAAAATAATACTTGTTTTTATAACGCATATTATTCATGAAATTAGCGGATGAATCCACCGGTTCTTTAAGATCTGCAACCTTGCTGCCCTTGGATGAACCGAATTTAAAAGGCAGTAAACCAAAAATCATATCGGTCACGATATGAAGGGGCATTGTGGCTTTCAACGAGGCCAGGTAAACAGAGACTTCCTGTTCATAACTCAACCCCCGGTAAGATGTATTCAGACCGTCTCCCAGCGTATAGGAGTTCATGTTTTTACTTTGCCCGGGTCTGATTTTAAATGATTTACTGATCATATAACCCAGCGCGAGGTCGATATCGATATCTTTCCATTGAATTCCCATACCGGCGCCGAAATAGCGCATGGAGGGAAGGGCGTACATAAGATCGTAATATTCATCAATAGTTGAACTCGTACGGTTTTCGTAACCGGCCCGCAATTGGAGCCAATCCAGCAACTGGTATTCAACACCCACGCCCCAGTTCAGCGTATCCTTGAATTCTCTGGCCACTTTCATATTGTATGATCCTCCGCTGTAACCCATGAATTTGGCCATCTGAAGAAATTGAACCTTTTGATCAAATTTGAGATCGTTTTCCTTGACCGCGGACCACTCTGCCCAGTGCACTTCGCCTAAAAGAGACAGTCGCTTTGTCGGTTTGAGTTTGACGCCGACATTGACTATTTGAGGAAATTCCAGAGTCGTCGAGACGGTTCCCTTTTGTTCATCTGTGGCCGTGTAAGGCAGGTCAAAAATGATCGACGAAATCTGCATGACAGCGGTACTGCCCGACCAGGCCACCATTCTTTGCCAGTCTTCACTGTATTTCAGACTGAATTTGCCGGATACATTTGATTTAACGGCACTCTGATAACAAAGTCCAAGCGCTACCCAGTCAAAGGGTTCCCACAATACTCCCAGATTATAAGAGGGAGAAAAATCATCTCTTAAGCTCAATGATAAATCGCCTATATTATCATAAACCCCGACGCCGCCGGCGAAAAGCGGCAGGGGAACCGTGACATCGAAAAGCGGATTGGCCATGCCCTGTGTTGCGTCCCCCAGAATTTTCGTTATGTTGACGATTTCATTGGGACCTCTCATTTTCAGTTCCAGTCCCATGGCCGTCTGTCCGATGCCGAACGAGGCGCCCACGGCCAGATTGTTGTTGATCCGGTAGCTGATGGCCGGAGCGGCATAAATCAGATGCTGCAGATACACGGATTTTGCTCCGTACATCGCCGGATCATCGTCGCCATATTCCCATCCACCGCCGTACTGGGCATAGGTCGTGTATCCAAACGTCCATTTGGAGCCGGGCTTTCTGTAGGATAAGCCGAATATCGGACCCATAACGGCCGGCGCCGTGTCGTTCAGAATGGGAATGAACATTCTGCCCGTGCTGGTGCTGCTGGATCTTCCGGCAAGCGGATCAACAATGACATTTCCCTGATAATCATGAAAGGCCTGATGGTTGGGGTCGGATTCAAATGTCCCTGACATTTTGAGAACCGCAGGAATGAGGCCCGCACTGATGTAACTGCCGTCCCCCATAAAAGAGAGTCCGGCAGGGTTATAATGAATAGATGCGGTCCCCGGGGGATCAGCCGTCACGTTGTTGGCCAGTGAAATGGCTTTGGTGTCAATGGCCATGGATTCATTGAAAGCGCCTTCTGCCTGGTGCAGGCCGAAAAATAAAACCGCCGCCAATGTAATGAACAAAGAATAGATCGGCACATACAAAAGCAATTTATTCGAATTTAAAATTTTCCTTCGGAAAAAAGATAATACCGGTAAAGATAATGATAAATAGGTAATCAACCTTTTGATCTTTGAAAGTATTGTCATCATCCCTCCCCCATTACTATGTTGTAAGATAAAACGTAAAAAAACATTTTTTTCTGATCGTTAAAAAGTTCTTATAGAGATTCTCCTAAAATTCATACGGTAACCGCAAAGATAAAGACACGTCGGGATCGTTATTGGTCAGCCCCATGCTGACAGTTGCATATATTGATCTTGAAGGAGTTATTCTCCAACCGGTTCCCACGTTAAATGATGAAGAGAGGGAACTGCCTGTTTCAGTGGTGCCGGTGTTGGATTTGTATTTGCTGCCGAAGGAATAACTGAATTGCGCGCTCATATTCAAAGAAGCCTGATAGGACAGGGCATAACCGAATCCCATGGACACTCCGATGCTGCTTCCCGGCTCGACTTTTTCCAGATATATTTTCGATGCCGGGTCAGAAGGATCCTCATACAGAATTTGAGACAGGCCGCTTTCGGGTATGCCGTAGGTGTAGTTTAAATTTCCGAAGGCGACCAGCGGGTCCAACACCTTGCTGAACGAAACCCCCGCGCCAATTCCGTAATAGCCGGAACCGGTTGCCAGTTCGTCTTCATAATTAATTTCGAAGGGGCTGCTTCCTGTGGGCAGGGACAAACTCAATGATAATATGGTTGTGGGGATGCGACCTCCGGCTTTAAACGGCTGCCACGAGCATCCGATAGAGATATCTCCCAGATCCGTTACGTCCAGAGATTCATCGGTGCCCACTTTATTGTATTTGTAAACGAAAGGAAAATTAGAACTGACGGTGAGATTATTAAAAAAAGCGTATTCGAGAGCAAGGGTATTGGTCAGATTATGATTGACTCTGCGCAAAACCGTTGTTGATTCATCAATGGCATCGCCGGAGTAATACGCATAGTTGAACGTATAGGACAGCCCGACAGTGCCTTTCTTCAAAAGAGAATACTGCCGGCCTGCGGCAGAAAGTATGTCGTCAATGGTCTGGCTTTTTTCTTCTTCGGGGATTTCCAGCTTTTTGCGCGCTTCGTTTTCTCCCCGTAATTTTTGAATTTCCTCTTTAAGGTCTTTTAACTCCTGCTCGATGCTCTTTGCCGATCCCTCCTGAGTCGTGACTGGCGTTTGCGGTTCGGCAACGGGAGGAGCTTCGACCGCTTTTGTTTCTTGAACGTCCGTTGTTTCTTTCGGAGCTTTGACTGCCTCCTGATCAGCGGCCGCATTTGCATCGTCCGCGCTGACACCGCTTAACGCAAGCTGAATCCCCTCAAGAGGTTCATTGGCCATAACCGGCAGGGCCGCAAGAGGGGTAAAGGTTAAAAAAAATAATAATGACAAAACAATGACAAATTTTCTTTTCATCAATATCCTTTGGGTTAAGTAGTTTGGTTACGTGATAATATACTTTTAAAATAAAATATGCCGAGAAACGCCATCACTACTTTTCTTCATGTCATTTATCGAATGCATAAAAATATTTACCTTTTTCTTAAAAAACATATTGAAAAGCGAAAAAAGCTCGTCAAAATTTTTTAACAACTCCTCCCCGTTTCTTAAATCACACAGTTACCTTTTTGTTAAAAGCCGGTGTTTAAAGAAAAAAAGGGCTTTTGATTGAAGCAATAAACTTATTTTTACAAAGTGGCGAAATAATATACAAGCATGTCTCGGTTGTCAAGGAGAAACAGCATTTTATGAATGAAAATATAAACGTTTTTTTAAGCACTTAAGCCCTATAGAACAATTTTTTTACAGGGATGCCCGTACTTTGAAATCGCTAATGAAAACAACAGCGCTTTGGAGCGCTTCGTTTCTTTAAATATTGGATATTAAAGAGCATTATTTTTTTATTACGTCAATAATTGTGATTTCCGGAGGTGCAAGGAAACGAACGGGCGGCCCCCATGTGCCCGCTCCCTTGCTTATATAAACGGATTTGTTATCGGATAATTGATGATATCCGCTGTTTTTTGGGAAAAAAATCCTCGTCAGGAACATAAATGGGAAAATTTGTCCCCCATGGGTATGGCCGGAAAGCTGCAAGTCGAAATTTTTATCTTCTCTGATGGTCGGCTGGTGTTTTAACAATAAAATAAACTCTTTACTTTTTTTAACCGGGAACAGATTGGATAAGCTGGGGTTTTTTTCTGAAACACCGTAACCGCGTCCGGTCGGATCATCCAGCCCGATCATATGTATTCCGGCTATTTTTTTGCTCTCATCTCTTAGTATTTCAAAACCGGCACTTTTTGTAAATGCCAGAGATTTTTCAATTCCCGCGTAATATTCATGATTGCCCATGATGGCGTATTTTCCAAACTTTGGTTTTATTTCCATCATTCTTTTTGCTTCAGACGCGATATTGTCCAGTTCTCCGTCCAGCAAATCTCCCGTGGAAACCAGAATGTCCGGTTTTGCCTCCCGTACCTTTTCAAGGATGTTTTGCAGGCGTTTACCCCTGACAATCAGCCCGATGTGAACGTCGGATATCTGCACAATACGTAATGTTTCATGCCCGGGCGGTAATTTTTCAGTATGGATTTCCAGCTTTTTGACTTGTATGTTTTTCGCGTCGAAGAACCCGTACACCACAAAAGACAAAGAAAGGAAAAGAGCCGTGAAAAAAAGAATGTTTTTTAAAGAGTCGCCTCCCGGGGTCTGAAATATTATTTTTAATAACGGCCGGATCAGATCAAAGGAAACATGAATAACGAAAAATAAAAAAACAAAAGCCATCCACAGGTACCCGCAATAAGCTATTGATCGGGCCAGCGTTTCCCAATGAATTTTTTCCGCCAGTTTTATGATAATCGGAGCCAGAATAAGAAAAATCATTGAAATAATTATGATGATTTCAATTTTGCCGGAAAAGTGGAAGAGAGTTTTTGCCTTCAGAAAAGCGTAAAAATTAATGCCGCCGTAAAGACTTAAAAAAATCAGTAGGAAAAGAATCATGGTCTCGACCTTGCTTGCAAAAAGATGTAAAAACTTGACAATCAATAACCCTTAAGATAAGAGTTTGACCTCTTTATAAGAGGCTGATTCATTCCGGATGCCGATGTAGCTCAGCCGGTAGAGCAACTGATTCGTAATCAGTAGGTCACCAGTTCGATTCTGGTCATCGGCTCCAGAGAATCAATGAGCCCCGTCATCGGGAATCATCTTTTTTAACTACACAGAATTTTAAAATCCGTCAACATAACAAAAGACTTGATCCTCTGTGCATGGACTCATAAACCGGAGGGAGATAAACCGCTGTAAAGGGTTAACTGGTATGACGTTGATACCGATAATTTTCATGCGATTAAGATAGAGAAAAAATCATCTGATGATTTTAAAAATTCTGTATGCGATATATTTCAATTTATCCAGAGATTTGGTGGCCCGAAGAACATTCCGAATGACTTTCGGACGCAAATAAAAATTAATAAATGCCAGCGCGAATAACCACGTAAATTGCTGGCGGGAAATGCCTTCCGGAACGTAAGGTTTCATATCCTGTCCCATGTTTTGCCAGTTCATTGGTCCAAGTTTTTTTTCTGCTATCAGCCTTTCGTAAATTTCAGTGCCCGGCGTGGGATGAAACGGGAAGAAGTTGGCGCCATATAGAGGAAGCTTTCCGGCGAATTTTATGGTTTTGCGGATGTCGTCTTCATTCTCAGCAGGATAACCGATGATAAAATTGCCGATCACGTTGATACCGTTTTTAGTTTTAATCAGTTTTAATTTTTCTTCAATCAGATTAAGCGTCAGCTTTTTTTTCATATGATCGAGAATCCGCTGGGATCCGGATTCGATACCCACGGTTAATAAATAGCAGCCGGATTTTTCCATCAGGTCCAGCACCTGTTCGTCAACCAGGTCCAGACGAATGCCGAAACAAGACCAGCGGATGTCCAGGTTTTCAGCAAGGATCTTTTCACACAACTCCATGACCAGATCTTTCCTTGCCAGAAAATTATCGTCAATGAAACATACCTCTCTGATGCCGAAGCGCGATTGCAGTAGCTTGATTTGATGGATCATGTAGGAAACGCTGTGGGCCCTGATCTTATGGCCGGTGATTGCGCGGCAGGAACAGAAGGTGCAGTGGTAAGGGCATCCGCGGGTCATAATAAGCGGCGCGACGATTTTTGACCGGGCAAAGTAAGATGTCTGGAAAGGATAATGGCAGGGATTGATTAAATCCCAATCCGGCGAACCGAGGGCGTCAAGATTTTCGATGAACAAGGGAGGATTGCACCTGATGGCTCCGCTTTCTCTCCAGATCAATCCGGGAATCTGATCTTTTGCAATTTGATCCGGCTGAGACAGGTGCGTGATTAAATCGGTCAGTCCTTTTTCCGCTTCACCTCTGATGGCAAAATCGGCTTCTTCGAAATATTGCAGCGTCTGTTCGGGAAACGTTGAAGGATGCGCTCCGCCGAGAATGATTTTCATGTCCGGACGTTTTTTCTTCACGCATTGCAGAGATCGCTTGACCGAAAAGACATCCGTGGAAAAGACCTTGAAACCGATCACATCAACATCGCAAGCATCGATATAATGCTCGAATTGTTCGAGAGAAAGCTTGAGATTGACGCAATCCAGGATGTGAACCTGATGGTTTTCCCTTTTAAGCGCTCCGGCCAGATATCCCAGGCCCAGATCGGGAGAGGACAGGGAAATATTGCTGGTGACGGGATTTACCAGTAAAATTTTCATAAATTTGTCTTTCCCGGCCGATTATTTTTTTAACAGTTTACGGAAGTGATATCCGAACATCATGAGAGTCACGGCCTCTCTCATGGACCGACGATGAAATATTAATGTTTTAATCATTAACTTCCAGAAGTAAACACTGTTTCTCCAGTTATCTAAAATGCCCAGATGGAGAATAATATTTAAAAAAGCGACGATTCCCAAAACCGTTACGGGATGACGGCGTGCCGGAACGTATGTATTTAAAAACTCCAGAACGCGCAAATAGTATTGTCTCGGTGAATAAATATTGTTCAGAAGATGATGATATTCTTTCCGGGTGAAATCGTAACCCATCTTGGGAATGAAATTCATGGATCCATCACAATTATCCCCTGATGTAATTTCCAGCAATCGTCCCTCTTTCTTAAGTCTTTTGTATAAACGGGAGCCGGGAGGTGCATGCAGCAGTCCTATCATGGCTCTTACAATGCCGCTATCTTGGAGAAATTTTATTTGTCGTTCAAAGATATCGGGCGGATCGCTGTCAAAACCAATAATGAAACCGCCGGTGACCTCCATGCCGTGTCGTTGAATAGTTTTAACGGCCTCTACTATGTCAATTTGAAGGTTCTGATATTTCCCGCATTCCAGAAGACAATCTTTCTCCGGCGTTTCAATTCCTAGAAAGATGGAATCAAATCCTGCCGCCGTCATTAATTGCATGAGTTCCTCATCAAGAGCCAGATTAACCGTTGCCTGTGTGTAGAGTGTAAAAGGGAAATTTCTGGCCGCCTGCCAGGGTATCAGTTTTCGCAGAAGCGTTTTGACCTGCAAACGGTTTCCAATGAAGTTATCATCGACGATGAAAAGGCTTCCTCTCCAGCCGATGTTATACAGTGAATCAAATTCTTTGAGCATCTGTTCATTCGACTTGACCCTGGGTTCCCTTCCGTTGAGATAGACGATATCACAAAATTCACAATTATAAGGGCATCCCCTTGAATATTGCACTGCCATGGAGGCATAGGTGTTGATATCTATGAGATCCCAGCGGGGGAGAGGGGTCATCGTAATATTTGGTCTTTCTTCATTTTGATAAATTCGATTCAAATTGCCCGATTGAAGATCTTTGAGGAAAGGAGGTAGGGTGATTTCCGCTTCATTCAGAATGAGATGATCAACATCTTCAAACACTTCGGGAAAACTCGTAAAAAGAGGCCCTCCGCCAACGACCACCCGTTCCATTTTACGACATCTGCTGATAATTTGTTGCACGGATTCTTTTTGAATAATCATTGCACCGATAAAAACCATATCCGCCCATTGTATCGTTGCGTCGGATAGATGTTGTGCATTCATATCCACCAGTTTAATTTCCCAGTCTTTGGGCATCATTGCCGCGACCGTCAGGAGTCCCAGCGGCACATGCGCCGCTTTTTTCCGGATGAACTTTAAAACATGCCGGAAATTCCAGAAGGTATCGGGAATCAGAGGATAAATAAGTAAAGCTTTCACGGGACTTTTTCCTGATTCATAAGGAAGCTTTTTTTAGATGAAGACTTGATTTAATCATCCACACCGTCTGTTTTATGTAAAAGGATGTCAGATATTTTATGCGAGGACTGTTGTGCTTAATGGCCAGATAAAAAATGGAGTAAATAAAAAAAGGCAATTTTATAAAGTACGGTATTTTCCGGGCGACATCATACGTAAGTCTTGTCCTCATAAAGTTTGGCAGAGCGGGAAGTACTTTGAAAATAAAATAATAATCGTCGTGATAGTCTTTCGATGCCGGTGCACTCTCAAAATAGCTGTGCTTCAGCCCGCGATGAATTGCATTCATTGTTTCATCATTGAGAACATGGTGTTCAAATCCTTTTTGAATAATATCCGTTTTGGGATGGTAAGACATCCAGTAAGGTTCGATAATATCGGGCATGTTTTTCAGAAAGAAAAGTCTGGCCTCCTCATTATGTTCTATGGTGTCTCCGGGAAGACCGACTATATAATCGGCAAAAGAAACGATTTTATGTTTTTTCAAAAGCCTCAATGTATTTTCGATGTTTGCGTTGGTTTCGTGACGTTTGAGATATTTCTTCCGGTATTTTTCATTAATGTGTTGAATGCCGAAATCCACCCACCGGCAGCCGGCTTCTTTGAGCCATATACAGATTTCCTCGTCAAATAAATTGACGTGGATATAGCACTTGAAGGGAAGGTCAATTTCTTTTTTGTATGTTTCCAGAAATTCTTTTAGCCATTTTTTGTCGAATATGAAAATGTCATCCCAGAATTCAATGGTGTGAATATTGTATTTTGTTTTGGCGATGGAAAGCTCTTCAATGACGTGCTTCACGCTCCGTCTTCTGACATAATTTGATTTTTCTTCCGGGATATTTCTGAAAAAATGATTAAAGCAGTAAGAGCAATTGTATGGACATCCTCTGGAGGCCATGGTGAGATAGTATGTTTTCAACGGGAAGATGTCTTTCCAGATTTCCTTGTCGTAATGGGGCAGGGAATCGAGATCCTGGATAAAACCGACCTGTTTCCCCTTGATCAGGGTGTTGTCTTTGGATTTGTACCACGTGTTGACGATCGGCTCCGGAGGGCATCCTGCTTCAATGTGTTTGATAATTTCGGGAAAAGCCTCTTCTCCTTCGCCGATAACCGCATAATCTACAAAGTCATTTTCAATTACGACTTCGGGGACGCAGGAAACATGGATGCCGCCAAAAACAATTTTAGCTTTCGGGCAAAGCTTTCTGCAAATTTCGGCATAATGCATCGCCCGTTGATAATCAAATGTGACTACGGAAAAAGCAATGAGATCAGGCTGATACGCTGTAAGCTGCTTGAATATTAGCTTTTCATTACTGAAGATTCTGGCCAGGCGTTTGAATTCTCTGGTCAGCCCGTCTTTAAAAAGAGTCGGCGTATGCATTAATTTTACAGTGTGCCCCGCTCTTTTTGCAATAGCTGAAAGGATCGATACCGCAAGGTTTTCATATGCTATGTTGAAAAACGCTATTTTCATATAATTTTTTTGTGAGAATTAAAGAGTCTTTTGCTTTTTTTGAAAATCAGGCAATGCTTTTTAATTCATTTATGGATTATGGATTAAAGCAATACGTTTAAGTTTTTAAGATATAAGTAATATAAAATTTCGTGTCAAGGAAATGTTGCGCTGAAAAGAGCAATGTCTATTTTTTTAGTTATTCTTGATAAAATATTCCTTTATTCTTGCGGATAAAAGGTTCTTGATAAATTCCCAAATGGCATCGATCTTCACGAAAGATTTCCGGCTGAGGCATTTATCAAAGGTCACGGGAATCTCTGCGATTTTGAGTTTCAATCTTGTGCATTGAATTAATATTTCCGCATCCAGAAACCAGTCGTCGGCATTAAGCTGCATTTTCGAGTAGGTGTTCCGGGTGAAAATCTTCGGTTTGGAGTTGGCATCCCTGACGTTGACGGCCGGAAATAGAATGTGGAAGGCGAAATTATAGGTATACGAATTGATTTTTCTCAACAAGCTGTCTCCCCGCTGCGTCCGGTAGGTCATGACCAGATCGCAATGATCATATATTATTTTGTGATAGACTCCGATGATGCTTTCCGGCGGCATTTGACCATCTCCGTCGATAAGACAGATAAATCTTCCGGAGGCCTGCTCAAAGCCTTTCCGGGCATCCCAGCCCATGCCGCCTTTCTTGAATTCGCTGACAACTTTGATATGATTTTTTTGCGCAGCTATTTTTTTGGCTTCTCCGGGGGTATCGTCGTTTTCGTTGTCCCAGTTGGCGACCAGGACAATTTCCCAGGATACCGGCAGGCTCTCCAGTATCTCGATCGTTCGATTGACAAACGCACTTAATCTTCGACCTTCCTGAAAGCACAGGATGACGACCGATATCTCCGGAATTACCTTTTCTTGTTTATTGTTATTGGCCATCGGCGTTGTTTTTATGACGGAGTGCCGCCTTCTCTAATTCGTTTCGGATGTCCCTTGCCCCTTTATAATCCGGCGCCAGTTGTACGGCTGTGTTGATGTGGTCAAGCGCTTCTTCAAAGCGTCCCTGATTTGTTTTCAGAACGGCAAGATTGACATACGGTTGCACCGTCCGGGGATCGAGTAAAATGGCCCGGTGAAAACATGCTTCGGCAAGCGCGTCTATTTTCTTCCGTGCGTAAGCGATGCCCAGGTTGTTGAAGGTTGTGGCATCTTGAGGGTTCATTTGCGCTGTGGCCGTTAAATGGATGACGGCCATGTCCAATTCGTTGTTTTCCAGATAGGCCGAGCCCAGATTGAAATGGGCCAGTTCATTTTCGCCGGCAACCTCCAGATTCCGGTAGAATAAAGATTTGCTGTTCTTCCAGTAGGACACCTGCCTGAATGTAATAATCATGAGAACCGCGGCAATGATCATCATCAGAACGGCCAATCCGCGGCGCAGTTTCATTTTTACAACGGTTTTGTCCAGAAAAAGTCCGACCGCCAGAATCAGTCCCAGTTGGGGTAAAAACATATACCGGTCGGCATGGGCCTGACTGCCCACCTGAACAATGCCGATTACGGGAAACAAAACGCCCAGATAGAATAACCAGCCCCATAAAAGATAGGGGTATTGTTGCTTCTGACGGACGACGACGATGGTTACGATGATCAGAAAGAAGCAGGCCAGAAAGGCATCGCCGAGATGAATGTGAAGAGGATAGGGATAAAATACGGTCAGTCCGGAAGGCCAGACCGTCTGGCGAACATAAATCAGATAAGAGATCCCCGCGTTGGCCAGCCGGTCCGTTAAGGAAAATTCAACAAGCGATTTGACGGCGGCACGTTGATGCTGGGCGATGACCGTGATAATGGATGAAAGGCTGGCCAGCACGACCCAGGGAATTTTTTCAAGCACGACCCGCTTCGCATCGTTTTTCCAGCGGTCCAGGGGCCAATAGTCCAGAAGAAGAACAACGCAGGGCCACGTGACGGCCATGGGTTTGGACAGCAGCGCCAGAATGAAGAATCCCGTTGTCAGCAGGTACAGAGATAAAATTCTTTTGCGCGCGTAATGCAGATAAGCGAGCATGGCGGACAGAAAGAAAAATGCACACAGCAAATCCTTCCGTTCGGAAGCCCAGGCAACGGATTCCACATGCAGCGGATGCAGTCCGAAAAAGGCCGCCATCAAAAAAGCCGCCGGGAAAGAGGCGCCGAGCTGCAAAAATAAAAAGAAGGACAAGAGAATACAGCCTGCATACCAGAGGCTGTTCATCAGATGAGCGGCAAACGGCGTTGGACCGAAAATACTGGAATCCAGCATATGGCTGATCCAGGTCAACGGATGCCAGTTTGCCGTTGCAAATGTGATGAAAGCCCAACCGACGCCGAGCAAATTTAGGCCTTGCGTGACCATCGGATTGTCGTAAATGTAAAATGAATCATCCCAAATGATAAAATCATGCGAATGCATCTGCAGGTAGGGTAACAATATCAAACATGCCAGAAACGCCGACCATAGCCATATGTATGTTTTTTTCGTCATTCCGTTTTCCAATGATATGCCTGGCCACACTTTATGTCAATTGATCTGTATGATGCGAATTTATATGAATCTGTTGCGGGGTGTCAACATAAAACAATCGGCACAATCCGTTTGATGTTCAAACGGTCGTGAACCCGCATCATTAGTTTCTGATTGACACGTCAACGGGATATCCCATATAACTTTTCCAACGATTAAAACCCCGTTATTTTGACTTGTATACAATATACAGGATAACTTAGATTTTTCGGAAAGACGGTTTTTTTACAAATGATCATGCGTTCATCCATCGATTTCGTTAAAAAACCTTTACTGGCCGCGGCTCTGGTTGCCGCGATCATTCTTGTTTCCGGTGTCTTACGAATCCTGTTTTATGTAAAATCTCCCGATGTCATTTTTCTTGTCAATCGTGCCGGAGCTCAGTGGATAAAATACGACGATGAATTCGAACTGCAGGCCAAACCGTCGGGCCGGATACAATGTCATTTCAAATATGTTTTTCATACGAATGAAACAATCCGGGAGGCCCGGATCTCTGTTCAGGCGCTGAAAAAAGCAGAGGTCTCCTTTGACGGCGTAAAAATTTATTCCGCGAATGATCAATTCAGTCGATGGAAGCAGGTTCATGATATCAAAATACCCTTGGACATTGCACCGGGAGGCCATGAAATCGTTATTTCCGCAACCAGTGAAAATTCTTATGCCGCCATTTTGGCGTACAGTAAAGAACTCCAGGTCCGGACCGGAACGGGATGGTTTGCGTCTTACGACGGTAAGAACTGGCGTGCGGCTGTGCCGGTGACAACGTTCACACCGCCCGCGGTTATTATGAAATTTCCGACATCGTTTGAGGCGCTTCGCGCCGTATGGCCCTATCTGTCCGTTGTTTTCATCATGGTGTTTTGTTTTAGTTGGACCTACGGCAGTGGTAAGAAAGTATTTCCAAAACTTCTGCAATGGATCGTTCAACCTTGTCACGTGCGCTGGGGTCTGTTGGGCTTGTGGGCGATATTATCGATCAACAACATGTTCAAACTCAACTATCAGACGGGCAGCGACGTCTGGGGCCATATTGATTATATCGATTATATCGCGACGAAAGGCACACTTCCTCTGGCTCCGGAAGGCTGGCAGATGTTTCAAGCCCCGCTCAATTATCTGTTGAGTGCGCCGCTTTACGCCGTGCTCAGCAAATGGCTGGATTTACCGTCTGTGGTTAAAATCATGACGATCATTCCGGTCCTCTGCGGGCTTCTCCAGATAGAAATTGTTTACCGCACGGCGCGATTGGTTTTTACACAAAGAAAAGATTTGCAGATCATTGCCGTCATCGCCGGTTCCCTGCTGCCGGTTCACACCTACGTCTGTCAGTATGTGGGCAATGAACCTCTGACGGCTTGTCTGGTGTCTGTGCTGATTTTGTTGAGCGTAGAACTGATTCTGCCCGATCGGAAGGAACACGGAAACGGTTATTTTGTCGTGATGGGGGTTGTATGGGGATTGGCCCTTCTTTCCAAGATGACTGCTTTGCTGCTGGCGCCGGTAGTGCTGCTGGTGTTGATTTTTCATGTATGGTCGCTTCAAGGCAAATTAAAAAACCCGTTGCGCCCGGTTCTGATTGTTTTTCTTGTTCCGGTGATCGTTGCCGGCTGGTACTATTTGAGAAATTACCTGAAACTCGGCAATGCCTTTATGGGGCTATTTGATCCGCTGCAAATGATGCAATGGTGGCAGGATCCCGGTTATCGGATATGGCCGCATTTGCTGTCCTTCGGCGAAGCCTTGTACAGACCCTTTTGTGCCGGCCTGACGAGCTTCTGGGACATGTTTTATTCCACCTTATGGCTTGACGGCATTAATTCGGGATTGATCGATTTCATCCCGTGGAATGAGAATTTTATGATTGCCGGATCTCTGTTGGCTTTACTGCCCAGTGTCTTTATCCTGACGGGTCTGGTAAACCTTGCCCTGAATAAGAAGACGGAATACCGAAACGCCGTCATATTGTCCGCTGCTTCGATCCTGATTTTTCTGATGGCCATGATTGACATGTATATTGCCTGTCCGGTGTACAGCAGAACAAAAGCCGGCTATACGTTGGGGCTGCTGCCCTGCTATGCAATCCTCATTGCGGCGGGCGCGGAACCTTTTCTGCGCCACCGAATCATTCGTTCCTTTGCGCTGGCTTTCTTTGCGTGCTGGGCTTTCGCCGCGTACGCGGCCTATTTTGTCGTCAACGCCCCATAATAATCTGCTGGAATGTTTTTTTAGCGCTCAGAAAGACTACTATGCGATTCATTCTGCCCGTCCATGATTTTCAAAATCTCGACGGCAACCATTCTGTTGACTTTTGCGGAGGCGTGTCCGTCATTTTTATTGACGATTCTTTCCGGGATCGGCATGTTCGCGGTTAAGGAAGAAACATTAATGACGTTTGTACCGTTGCTTTCCAGAAAACCGGTAATATCGTTAACGTACATCGCGTCGCTCATTGCAAGGTCAGCCAGAAACGGAAAAACGACGGCGATAATTTGTATGGAGTTTTTTCTGGCGTAATCAATGAACAGCATCAGATCTTTTTTATGGTCGGACAAAACCTTATTATTTTTGTATGCCGTGTCGAGATACGTCAAATAGGGAATGCCCAGGTATTCTCTGGGAAAAAGGAAATAAACGTAGTTGAAAAAGTAAGAACCGGATCCGACGAGCAGGAGAAACCGGTTCATATCGGACGGCGGTTTAAAGCCTTCAAATATCAGCCCGTGTCTGGCGGCCGCTCCCTCAATATCATTTCCGCAATATTGCAATATTATTTTCTCGGGCTTGATCCGGTTGAGGTAAAGGACATGCATCATGGTGTCATATTCTTCCCGGGAATCCAGATTGGGTTTCGCGATGTTCATGACGGTAAAATCATTTTTCTTTTTATTGAGTTTCTTTGCCACGATGTCGGAAAACCGTTCGTCAACGGATTTTAAGCCATGGCCTGCGGTAAATGAATCACCGACAAATAAAATAACATGGTTGCTTTTTGCCGGTTCTTTGTCTCTGAATCCCATGGAATTGATCGGTTTCCAGTATTTTGCGTACCACAGTTTGGATGCTAAAGTGTAATCGGCGGAATGGGAACGGGGAATAAACATGAATGCTGCTTCCAGCACAATAAACGTTACAAAAACCGCCATGCAGACGGTTGCCGTGTTGGCGATGATTTTAGGGATGTTGCGGTCAATGAAAAGGACTTTAAACAAATTGACGCTTAATATTAGTATTACTGTAAGCAGGAATAATCTGAAATAAACAGCCGGGCCGGCCGGATAAAATGACGGTAAAATAAAGACGGATATCAGCAAAAGCATGTTGGTCAGAATTTTTAATAATATTTTTGACATGGCTTTGTATTTATAAATTAATTTTGTCCGGAATATAAGAAAAATATTTTTATCATTGCCATATGAATATAGGATCTGCCTCCGGTTCTGTTTGCAGGGACAGTTTGCGCCGGCATGCCTTTAAGATGCGTGAATGATTTTTTCTGCATCACGGCGGCGCTTCAGGACAAACACCATCAAAGCCGGGCAGATCTTACAAAAAAACGATAAAGGCGATGTCGCCTTTATCGTTTTTTAAGTCATTGACAAAAAACGTAAAATTAAAACTTGCGAATCGGCCGGACCAGCCGTCCCTGGCTCTTGTACGTTCCGGTTTGTGCCCCGTTGCTGAAATACTGAGACCACGCATCCCACTGGCTGTATTCCGAGGAACTCCAGTACCCTTCATCGAGAAATCCTCCGGACCTCTTCACGTCGCGGTTGGTGAATAACTGGGCCAGTTCGTCCCTGGAAGGCAGAAACCAGTCGTTAAACAGATAGTCTCCTGCGCCAACGCTGTAATCCAGACATAATGCTGCCGCATAAGGAATATCGGTGCCGCCGGCCTCTTCCACTTGCGCTACAATGGCATTACTGTTGGCCAAGCCTGTTCCGATTGCCTCTGAGGTGTTTCCGTTGGTTGTGGATTGTGTTTTCTGGTAAATATCGTCATTTTCATCAACCTGGGGATCCCCATTAATCCATGCCACAGAAGATGCCTCTTCACTGCCCTGATACCAGTTCGGCGGTGCAGCCTCCAGACCGTGCAGTCCTCCGTCGGTTACATAAAATACCTTGCCGACACAGCTGGGTCCGTAATCACCTACCTCAAACGGAGAAGTGATCAGAGGATAGTCGGCTGACGGGTAATCCCAATCCCATTTTGCGTAAAGTGTAATTTTGCCCTCAACGGTATTGCTGTCATTCAGGACGGTATCTGCTGTGAAGGCTGAACCTTCGCCGTCGGATTCCGTGTACCATCCGGCAAATTTGTAACACCGCTTGGCAGGTTCCGGTAAAATCCCTTCTTCAGTTCCGGTGGCGACGGTATTGCCTTTCGATAAAATGACATATTGATCGTTGATGGAAGCGCCGCCGTAGCTGTTATATTCCACTGTATAGCCGGAATCGGAAACCCATTTTGCATAAACCGTGATATTTTCGGTGACCGGCGTGCTTCCGGTGAACGCCGTGCCTCCCCCGCCAACGGCCGTGTACCAGCCGTCAAACGTATTGAAAACTTTCGTGGGGTCTGCCGGCAAGGTACCGACGTTTGTTGCCGGTGCGACAACGTATTGCGTTCCTGCCGCGGTTCCTCCGTCACTATTGTAAGTAACGATATGTACCGTACCGGTGGCCCATCTGGCATAAACGGTAATATCTGCCGTAACTTCCGTACCGGCCAAAAATTGAGAGCCGCCCCCGTCGGGTGCCGTATACCATCCTGCAAAGGTATACCCGGTCTTGGTGGGAGATGCGGGCAGTGTCGAGAGGGTTTTGGAAGGCGGGGTGACACCTCTGCTGGCGTAGACGGCGCCATCACTCATAAAGATAACCTGATATTTATACCAGAACGCATAAACGATCATATCCGAATTAACGGCAGTGGCTGCTGTAAATAATGTTCCCGTGCCGCCTTTACCGGTCCACCAGCCGCCGAATTTATAACCGGACATGCTGGGAGCCGTCGGCAATGTTCCAACACTCTGGCCCTCTTCCACAGTAATACTGGTCGGATTGGGCATCACGGTTGTACTTTCGGGATCATTGAACTGACTGTTAAAGGCGACGGTGTAATTTGTCGGTGGGGCATCGTCCAAACTGCTGCAACCGCTATACACGATAGCGGTGAATAAAATGATAAAAACAGGAATAATCTTTATTGAAAGTTTCATTTTTCCTCCAAAACAAAATGTTTTTATTAGAAAATAATACCTGTCCGTTGAGGCTGAAATTTTTTTAGATTGTTGAAATTAATACAAATACAGGTTTTTTGTCAATCAATTTATTGTCCAATAAAGGATCGTGATAAAACCCTGCCTTCTTTTCCATGACCGGGAAATGGCACCGGAAGACAAAACATATCGTTTATGATGAAGGATACATCATGCAATGTTGTGTCCGCAATGGCTCTGAGTCAGTGACTTCTCCCCTCCGGTCTAAACGTTGAAGCGGAAAGTAATGATGTCGCCATCCTGTACAATATATTCCTTGCCTTCCAGCCGCAGGCGTCCGGCTGATTTTACCTGCGCGGCGGAAAATCCGTGGGCAACAAAATCGTCATAATGCATGACTTCCGCCTTGATAAAACCCCGTTCGAAGTCGTTGTGTATAGCTCCGGCGGCTTTGGGCGCTTTGGTTTCGGCAGGAATGACCCAGGCCTTGACCTCATCCTCGCCGACGGTAAAAAAAGAAATCCGTCCGAGCAAGGAAAAAGCTGCGCGGATGATGCGGCCGAAAGCCGGCTCGGCGATGTCCATCGACGCCAGAAATTCTTTCTGATCCGCGGCGTCCAGACCGGCCAACTCCGCCTCGATTTTACAGCAGATTCCCATGACCGGTTCTTTTAATCTTGCCGCTGCGGCGAATTGTTCGGCAAATGATAAATTGTCCTCCGCTGTATTGACGACAACCAACTCCGGCTTGATCGTCCAGAAGGAAAAGCTCTTCAGTGTAAAAATTTCAGTAGGCGTTAAACCCGCCGCACGCAACGGTTTTCCGGCTTCTAGACAATCTTTTAAGCGCGGCAATAACTCGTTTTGAGCGGCTTCCTGTGCGGGAATGGCTTTCCGGGGCATTTTTGCAAGCTTCTCCATCTTTTTTTCAATGATTAATAAGTCGGAAAGTACCAATTCATCTTCCAGTTTGTGATAGGCTTCGATACTCAACTGAATATCGGGCAGGGAAAAACCGTCAACGACATGCAGAATCCCGTCGGTGCCGCTTAAATTCTGACGGATGGCCTCCCACGGATGTTCGCCAACGGCGTGTACGTCGACAAAAGGCACTTTGGCCGGAGAAATTTTTGCCGGTTTGTATATTTCAACAAGTTTATCAAAACGTTCGTCAGGCACGGAAGCTTGGCCGCGCAAGACGGTTTCGTTGTGCGACTGGTTGCTTTTCACGCCAGTCATAATTTCGAATAAGGTACTTTTTCCGCTTTGGGGAAGACCCAGTATGCCCATTTCCATAACAAATCTCTTTTCTACTTAAAAAAATTATTTAGAATAACCAAACTAATGTTCTTGTAAGAAAGTCAAAAAATCTATAACATCGTCATTCCGGCGAAGGCCGGAATCCAGTATTGATAAGCTGATTCGGACCCCGGCTTCCGCCGGGAATACGACATTTGGTGTTTATTTCAGTTTAAAATCAGCCCTGCTATTCTTCACTTTTTCTTTTTTCTCCGGTGTCAGACTTTTCGACTCCACAATAAATATCCGGTCCGCGGCGATATCCGACTGAAGCATCAGCTCTTTTACGTTTTGCGCGCGCCGGGCGGCAAGCTGACGCAGGTCGCTGTCCGTCACGTCAATATTGGCCAGCATTAATTTTTCCATCTCCGCGGGCGGCAACGTTTTTTGCATGCCCAGAATATTGCGCGGTTTGGAAAAATCCGCCGATCGGTAAACCTGTTTCAGGTACTTATCATATTCCTGTTCTGTAAGCACCACGTTTTCAACGGCAATCTGTTGATTATCTTTTGACATCGTTTCTTTCATTTTCTGCGCTTTGATACGGCGGTCAAGCTCCGCTTTCTTCAAAGCATATTTGTCCTGTTCCGCGTCCACGTAGCTTTCGATATCCAGTTTGATGTTGGGGCGATCATTCAGGGCTTTGCCGATCATGCTGATCTTTTTTGTTTCTTCCGCGCTGATCACGGCGCTTCCGTAGTCAAATTCGATAAAACTCAATTCCTCACCGCCGCCGGTAAGAGAGGAAAGCAGGGCAAAGGGGGAGGTGACCGCCTTGGTAATCAGATTGACGATAATCTGCCAGATAACCGACCAGACCTTGAATTTCGGATCGTCCAGACTTCCCGATACCGGAAGATCCAGGTTAATCTGTCCGTTACGGTCGGTTAGCAGCGTTGCCGCCAGCGTCACCGGCGCTTTGACAGCTTGCGGACTTTCCACTTTTTCGCCGAAGGTCAACTGGTCAATAAGCACTTTATTTTGGGAGTCCAATTTTCTTTTGTCGATCAAATATGAAACGTTAAACGTCAGTTTGCCCTTGGTGATGGGATATCCGAGGAATTTGTTGGAATAGGGGGTGATGGGGCTTAACTCGATGTCCTTGAAACCGACTTTTAAATCGACGAAGAGATCCTTGGCCAGCGGATTAATTTTCCCCGCGATTTCAATCGGCGAGCCGTATCCCAGATTCCCCTTGAGGGCCACATCGGCGCGGGAAAATTCTTTCGAGGAAAGTCCGGTAACGCTTCCGGTCAGATTGAACATGTTCGCCGAATAGTTCGGCTGAATGTTATTATCGCTGAAATCGATGTGACCGTTTTTGAATACGACCTTGCCGATTTTAATATCGGCAGTTTCCTGGTTATCTTTCTTCTTTGTTTCCGCAGTTACCGGCTTCTTTTCTTCTTTTTTGATCGCTGTTTCTTTTGACGCTTGATTATCACCGAATATATCCTGAACATTCAATGACGCATCGGGATTGATGATAATCCGCGTATAAAAATCAGCAAGCGATATGGTGTTGATGCTCAGAGAAAAAGGATTGTAGCCGAATTTGATTTTATCCAGGGAGAGCCTTTTGAATTTCAGAAAATCATTGGATTGCGCCTTGTCCAGCGCGGCCAGGTTGGAGACGGAAACAGACCCTGTGCATTTAATGACCAGTTCATCTTTTTTGTTTCTGCTCAGGGAAAAATTTCCCGTTGATGAAATCGTTCCGCGCGTGATATCCATTTTAACCTTGTCGGTGAAATACGGTTGAAACGCCCGGATGCCGATATTTTTCCAATCAGACTGCACATCCACACTCAGCGGCTCCAAGGTCAGCGTTACCCTGTCTTTAAACTCACCTTTCTTGTTCAAAATGCCTTCCAGCTCAACTTTTCCTGTTGCTCCTTTTTCCGTGGAAAGATTGGCGGCTTTAAAACTCAGCGGTGAAAAATGAAGTTTGACCGGATCGGAGGGTTGAGAATCCATGTAAATAATATCGGCTTTATACAGCAACACATCATCCACGCGGAATTTAAACCCGGATTTCTTTTTAGATGCAGCGGCAGCTTCTTTTTGCGGCAATTTTTCTGCCTGCTTCTTTGTCAGATTGAGAAGATTGATTTCACCTTCTTTATCACGGCGTATGACGAGTTCCGGAGATTCGATGGCGATACGCGCCAGATGAATATTCGATACAAAAGGTTCGACAGATGTCATATTGACGTTCAAAGAAGGCAAATGAAGAATTTTATTGTTTTTCAGGTCATCGAGAATCACATCTCTCAAAACGACATTGCCGTTAAGAGTCAGTGCCGGGGATTTATCCTCATTGACAATAAAATTAAGTTTTATATTGGTGTCGAGTCGCGCGGATTTGAGCTGACAGTTCATTTTCGCCGGCACATAGTTCAGATAATAGGGGATGTCGATATCCTGAATATTGATGTCGAAACTTGTGGCGCGCGAGGTCAGAAAGGGCTGTGTTTTACCGGCAAGCTCAAATTTGTTATTGTTGATATTGGTGGAAAACTTCGGTTCCACATATTTTTCCAGATGATATTCGATATTGGATATGAAGGGGACGGAGACATTGAGTTCCCGCACGGTATGATTGGTTTTCTTCGGCGCGTCTTCAAAATCAATATTGCCGTTAATAATCTGAATGTTGTTCAACGAGAAAAGAAAAGGTTTGTCTTCTTTGTCCGGTTTTGCTTCATCCTTGGGAAGCAGGTCTGAGAAATTGTAGGAGCCTTCCGGTTTGCGGGAAATTCCGACGTAAGGATTCGTCAGCGTTATTTGCTTCAGGATCAGAGCGCGGCGGAAAAGGGAGGACATCAAATCGGCATTGACATAAAGTTCGTCAAACGCGACAAAAGCTTTTGGCTTCCCCGGATCTTCCAGTGAAAATTTCTTTAATGTTATGGAAACAGCGTAAGGATTGATGCTGATTTTTTCAATGGACGCTTTGCGGTGCAGCGCCTCGGACATCTTCTTCATGATGTACGGCTTCACCAGCGGCGGCGCGATAAAAAATCCGGCAATTCCCAGAACAACCAGAAAAATAAGAAGACCAATCGCGATTTTTTTTAGGATACGCATATTGCCTCCTTATATTATGAACTCATTTCAATTAAATTGGGGATAGCTGTACTTGCGTCCTTTTTATTTAAAAGCTTATGGACAATATCAACTCACTGAATATCAAATTTGTCAATACGATGTCTTAATGAATCAAAAGTAATATTCAATAATTCAGCAGCTTTCTTTTTTGAACCCTTAGTTTTAAGCAAAGCTTTTTCAATAAAAACTTTTTCAATTTTATCTAGTTCAGTGTTTAAATCTATTCCATGATCTGTAATTTCAGTGGCTAATGTAGAGACACCATGTGTCAACTTCTCTGGTAAAATTATATTGGAACTTTCCAAAGCAACACTGCGTTGAATAATGTTTTCAAGCTCCCTTACATTTCCAGGAAAGTCATAATTCATTAAAAGTTCCAAAGAATAAGAGGAAATGTTCATTGGTTGTTTACCAAACATTTTTGAGTATTTTTTTATAAAGCTACTAACTAGAAGCGGGATATCCTCTCTGCGCTCTCTTAACGGAGGAATGACAATGGGCATGACATTTAGTCGATAATAAAGGTCGTCTCTAAACTGCCCTTGTTTGATCATGTCTTCTAAATTATTTTTTGATGACGAAATGATTCTTACATCAACATGTATTTTTTCTGTTCCTCCCATTCTTTGAAATGTTTGTTCCTGAATAACTCTTGAAAGTTGAGTTTGAAGGGCAACGGAATAATTTGCAACTTCGTCAAGAAATATCGTTCCACCATTCGCAATATCAAAATATCCCTGTTTTTCCGAATTAGCTCCTGTAAAAGCGCCTTTCACATAACCAAAGAGTTCACTTTCCAAAAGATCATCTGGTATACTCCTACAATTAAGCACTATAAATGGTTTCTGAGAACGAGAAGAATTATCATGAATGGCGCGAGCAACCAACTCCTTTCCGGTTCCAGATTCTCCAAGTATTAATATATTTATAGGAATGTCGGATAGTTTTTTGATTGTTGAAAATGTTTTCAGCATTTCACGTTTTGTTCCGATAATACCGCAGAAAGAATATTTCTCCATTTCTTCTGAATCAGTTTTGTCTTCAGAATAATTATTTTCTATCAATCTTTTTTTTGTTAAAGCGGAATAAACAACTTTTTTAAGTTCTTTTATTGCGTTTTCTTTTCTTACATAGTCATATGCTCCTTCTTTCATTGCATTTATGGCTGTTTCTTCTGAAGCATCGTCCGTAACAATGATGACCGTTGTATCCGATTTTTGATCTTTAATGATTTTGAGAAATTCAATGCCATTGATCTTAGGTATTTTCAAATCAGTTATAACTACATCGAACGTCTTTGTTCTGAATAATTCTATTGCCCTAGTTGTTTCTCCTGTAACTTTTACATCATGACCATCATTTAAAAACATTTCCTCAATGAGTTCTCTTATCCCTTGATTTTCATCAACAATGAGAATATTTGCCATTTTCCTCTCCTAGCAGGGTCAACGCCCTATTTTTTATGATGCTGTAAAAGGCTCTGGAGGCAAGGCGCGCGAGGCTTTTAATGCTACTCTGGAGAAGCTCCAGTTGCCTATTCCCATATATTCAGTAGTTTCGTATTCAAAGTAGAACGAGGCGGCAGCAAGCAGACACCGCAGGCGTATATGACAATACGTCGAGGATGACTGTGCAGCTGCCAACAAAGTTATACGAAGAATACGAAGCTACTGCTTGAATTCTTTTTCAATTCTCTCCATCGCTTCGCGTAGCCTCTCATCCGGCACCGTCAGCGAAATACGTACAAAGCCTTCGCCGTACAGGCCGTAGGCCGTACCGGCGGCAACAACGACAGCGGTCTTATCGAACAGGCGGTTGGTGAATTCCAGCGAGGTCATCCCTTTGGGAACAGGCACCCATAGATAAAACGTTCCCCTGGGCGGATTGAATTCAATGCCGATTTTCTTCAATGTCTGGAGAACAAGTTCGCGGCGCTTTCCATACAATTCAATCATCTTTTCAACAAAAGGAGCTTCTTTTTGCAGGGCTTTGATGCCGGCGAATTGAATCGGATTAAAGATTCCAGAGTCCGTGTTTTCCTTAACCTTGCTGATGGCGGCGATTAATTCGGGATTGCCGCAGGCCATGCCCAGCCGCCATCCGCACATATTGAAGGGCTTGGATAAGGAGTTCAATTCGATGCCGACGTCTTTCGCGCCTTTGGCCATCAGAAAACTGATGCGTTTTTGTCCGCTAAAAACTATTTCGCTGTAGGGATTGTCGTAACAAACAGCGATGTCGTAGGTTCTGGCAAATTCAACAAGCTTGTCTAAAAATTCCAGGGTCGCGCAGGCGCCGGTCGGATTGTTGGGATAATTCAAAAACATGGCGGTGGCTTTTTTAGCGATGTCCGTCGGAATGTCTTCGAATACCGGCAGATAATTGTTCTGCGGCAGGATGGGTACATTATACGGAACGCCGCCGCCCAGCAGGATGCTGGAACGATAAGCGGGATAACCGGGGTCGGTCATCAAAACGATGTCATCGGGATTGACGCGCGCGATGATAAAATGATGACAGCCTTCCTTCGAACCGATCAATCCCAGAATTTCGTTTTCGGGATTCAGCGTAACGCCGAAGCGTGTTTCGTACCATTTGGCAATCTCGCGGCGGTATGCCAGCATACCCTTTTCTTCATCGGTCGGATAACGGTGATTCAGAGGATCGCGCGACGTGGCGCAAAGCTCATCAATAATAGAATCCGGCGTGGCTTCCACCGGATCGCCGATGGCCAGTGAAATAACATCAATGCCTTCGGCCTTAGCCTTGTTTATTTTTTTCCTCAATTCCATGAACAGGTAAGGCGGTATTTTCGCTAGTTTGTCCGCAGTTTTCAAAATCGATATCCTCCAAAATTAATTATGATTAGAATCTAATTGTCACACCGGTCGTAGATGACCCTATAGTGACCTTCAGGTTATTTAGGTTACGAAGGCCGATGTCCAGAAATTGATATTTAATTAAATAATACTGGATTCCGGTCCGCACCGGAATGACAGATATATTTTATTAAGTTTATTGATAGGCTTCTTCCAGAAGCATTCCCTGATAGACCATTTTGACACGGCCTTCAAGGTAAATTTCACGACACAGGCCGTTTTGATTTTCAAAATAAACGCGCAGGCTTTCACTGCTTCGTACCAGCACGTCCACGGGCGATTCAACAAGATTTCTTTGCGCTGCCGCCAGAACTGCCGCCACCACACCCGTTCCGCAAGCCAGCGTTTCATCTTCGACGCCGCGTTCGTAGGTCCGGACCCTTATTTTATTTCTGTTAATGAGTGAGACAAAATCGGCATTGGTTCCCCGGGGGGCAAAGTGTTCATGGAAACGGATGTTGCGTCCCTGACGATATACTTCGCAGGTATCGAGATCATCGACAAAAACTACCGCGTGCGGAACCCCGGTATCAATACTGTCCAAGATGAATTTCAGCCCGTCCGTTTCGATTTCGATATTGGATTCAACCGGCGAGGGATCGGTAAGTTTTGCCTTGACCACGTCGTCATTTACAACCGCGCTGATGATACCGGCAATGGTTTCCCAAGACATTGTTTGTCCTGCGATTCCTTTCATATAAGCGAAACGCGCCACGCATCGGGCGGCATTGCCGCACATTTCCGCCATGGAACCGTCAGCATTGAAAAAACGCCATTTGAAATCGGCGATGTCGGACGGCTCAATCACCACCAGTCCGTCGGCGCCCACGGAAATTTTGCGCTGACAGACTTTGCGGGCGAACTCGGATAAATCACCGACATCCAGGGACAAATCCATGTTGTCAATGATGATGAAATCATTGCCGCTGCCGCTCATTTTATAGAATTCGATCATGTTTTATTCCGTTTCCAGTAGCGAGACTCACTATCCCACTCCGCTTCGCTTCGGGGATAATTCGGCTAACTCTTCACTATAGTTCAGAGAGCCTCATTAAACTTCGATGACGATGTCATCGGTACGACTGAGAGTGCGGGTAACTCTCAGCACTTCTTCGATTGTCGTGATGCCTGCGAGAACCTTGTCGATACCATCCTGCTGTAATGTAATCATGCCCCGCTTGATGGCCAGTTCATTGATCTGATTGGCGTCGGATGTTTTCAGTACGAGCCTTTTAATCTCATCATCAACGGTCAGAATTTCGAAAATGGCTGAACGTCCCCGGAAACCCGTCTGCATGCAGAGATTGCAGCCTTTCTTGCGGTAAAAAGTGTTGTTTTTCAGGACGGATCGGCTCAAACCGAGATTGGCCAGCGATTCTTCATCCGGCTCATAAACCTCTTTACAATGGGGGCAGAGAACGCGAACGAGTCGCTGGGCGATGATCGCGACAATAGACGATGTGACCAGAAAAGGTTCAATGCCCATATCGATCAGACGGGTAACGGCACTGGCGGCATCGTTGGTATGCAGCGTGGAGAAGACCAGATGTCCGGTCAGCGAGGACTGAATGGCGATTTCAGCGGTTTCCCGGTCACGGATTTCCCCGATGAGAATGACATCAGGATCCTGACGGACGATAGAACGCAGGCCGGCGGCAAACGTCAGATCGATTTTGGGATTGACCTGGATTTGTCCCACGCCGTCCATTTGATATTCGATAGGGTCCTCGATAGTGATGATATTGATCTCCGGACGGTTAATGGTGGAAAGCGCTGCGTACAACGTCGTTGTTTTACCGCTGCCGGTGGGGCCGGTCACCAGAATGATTCCGTAAGGCGATTTAATCAGCTTATTGAGGAGTTTGATCCGTTCATCATGCATGCCCAGATCGGATAACATTAAAATGTTGGCCGTTTTGTCCAGCAATCGCAGAACGACTCTTTCGCCGAAGGCGGTGGGGATGACCGACACGCGGATATCCACCAGGCGATCGGCTATTTTTATTTCGATGCGTCCGTCCTGGGGGAGACGTTTTTCCGCGATATTGAGTTTGGCCATGATTTTGATACGTGATATCAGCGGCGACTGGATGCGCCTCGGCAGGCTGAGTGTATCATATAAAATGCCGTCAATGCGGTAGCGGATTTTCAGGTTTGCCGAATAGGGCTCGACATGAATATCGCTGGCGCGGTCCTTGATCGCGCCGGAAAGAATGAGGTTGACCAGTTTGATGATCGGGGCATCGCTGGCTTCATCCAGCAGATCGGCGGTTTCATCGATTTTGGAAATGAGATCGTCGGTGGAGGACTGGTCCATTTCTTCAAAATAATCCTTGGCCGATGAGCGGCTCATGTCATACGCCATATTAATGGCCGACATAATTGCGTCCTGCAAAGACAGAACAACCGACAGATTTGGATTCTTCAGGAGCTGTCTCAAGTCATCGACAGGCTGGAAATTCGAAGGATCGTTTAATGCGATCACCGGGTTTTCGGCGGTGATCAATGGAATGATTTTATGTTTTTTTAAATATTGAATGGGGATGCGTTGGGTAAAGTCGATATCAATGCTTTCCATGGGCAGTTGCTGCCAGAATGACAGCCCGAAATGTTCGGAAAGGATTTTTAAAAGATGGATTTCAGGAATCACTTTCTTTTTGATCAGTTGATCGAAAAATCCTCCGCCGTTGTTTGCCGGTGCGGTTCGTATTTCACTGAGGGTGTCCGGTGCCACTCCCGCGGCGATGAGCTTTTCATCCAGAGACGAAAAAACGGATTTGCCGGACGATGCATCACCATGAGCAGACGCCGCCGATTCTTTCAGAGCTGTATGGATTTTGGACATATCGAATCGGACCCTCAGGCTTACGGATTGGAAATGGTTTCGTTTTCAACGGGAGGACGCACCTGGGGAGCCTTCGCATCGGCTTTTTCATTCAGTTTGATGACGCCCTCGACCACTTCTCCCATGGTCTCCCTTTTTTCCTGATAAATTTTTGCGGCATCGGCCTGCGTACGGACGATGTGCGGTGTCAGAAATACGTAAAGGTTGGTCTTTTCCCGTGATGATGTTTTCGTTTTGAAAAGCCAGCCCAGAAGAGGAATGTCGCCCAGCAGGGGGAATTTGTACGTGCTGTCGTCCGTACTGTCGCCGACCAGACCGCCGATGACGACCGTTTCATTGTCTTTGACGATCACCGTTGTCTTTGCCGTTCTCTTCAGCGTGGTCGGTCTTGCTTCATCGGCGCCCGACTGCACCTTGGTCACCTGCTGATCGATCTTCAGCCGGATAAAGTTTTCCTGATTGATATTCGGCGTGATTTTTAAAATGACGCCGACATCCCTGTATTCATAGCTGCTGTAGTTCGTATAATTTGTGCCGGTGCCCACATTTGTTTGATCTTGTCTTGTCACATAGGGAACGTTCGACCCCACATTGATTTCCGCCTCTTCATTGTCCAGTGTCATGATCTGCGGGGTGGATAAGATGGAAACTTCCGAATCGGTTTTATAGGCCTGAACGACCGCACCGATGCTGGGGAAGGTGACGCCGCCGATCTTAATGCCTGCCCCGACCAGTCCCATGGAAAAACCGCTGGGAAAGACGCCCATTCCGGTCGTTGTCAGCAAACCGTCCATGATATTGTAGGAACCGGGACCGGAAGGGCCGGCGCCTCCCGAACCGGCAAAAGCCGCCGTGGGATTTCCGTCAACGGAGCCATGTTCGGTGATGCCCCGCCATTCGACGCCGAGTTTGAAATCCTTGTTGGCGTTGACTTCCATAATTAAAGCTTCAATATAGACCATCGGACGCGGAATATCGAGCTGCTTGATGATGTTTTCAATAATCTTGTAGTCTTCCCGTTCCGCCATCACGACCAGCGTGTTGGTCGCTTTATCGGGAACGATTTGAACATTTTTGGAAACGACAGTCGTCGGTGCTGTTTTCGCTCCGGTTGCCGTTGCTGTGGCGCCGGCTGCTGCCCCGCCTTCCTTGACAATGCTGGTGAGCACTTTTGCCAGATCTTCGGCGACACTGTTTTGTAAACGATAAACCTGAATATTGGATTCTCCGCGCGGCACATCCTTGTCCATAAATGCGATCAGCTTGCGCACATTTTCTGTTTCGGCGCCGCTGGCCAGCAGAATGATTGAATTGGTGCGCGAATCCGCTACGACTTTTAAGATTGTCGCGGCCTTTCCGCGGACGGGACCCTGTGTGAAGATGGTATTCAACGATTTGACCACTTCCGAAGCGGAAGCATTCTGCAGCGGGATATAGGATATCTGATCGCCGGCGCCTTCGACATCCAGCGCGGTTGCGATTTCCTGAATCCGTTTGATGTTGGAAAGGTAATCGGTAATGATCAGCATGCCTGCCGGCGGATAGGAAAGAACAGAACTGGATTTCGGAATAAGCGGATCCAGGATTCTTTTCACTTCATCGGGATTGGCCCGCTCCAGGGGAATGATCTGAGTAACCATGCGATCCTCCGGCAACAGGGGATCCTGTTTTGTCCTGGTTTCCAGACCTTTCTCCCGTGCCTGCACAGAGGGAATGATTTTGATCATATTGCCCGAGGGCACCACGGTCAAACCGTTAATTTCCAGAACGGACAGAAAAACTTTATAGACATCTTCCACGGGAATCTTTTTGGGGGAAACGATGGTGACCTTACCCTTGACTTTGTCGTCAATGATGAAATTTTTACCGGTCAATTCACTGACGAATTTTACCAGTACGCTGACATCCACATTGTCGAAATCCAGCGTGACATATTTCTGCGACGGATTGACTTTAATGGGCTTGTAAGACCGTTTTTCATCTTTGTTGTCCGTAGACATGACCGGTGCGTCCATCTCGGCATTCTGACGGGAAGGTTCATTCATCAGCTCGGGTTCCGGCGCCGGGTCCACCTCTTCTTCTATCGCCGGTTCCGGAGCGGCATCCGGCATAGCCGTAGTCTCGATCTCTTCACCGCCGCCGGCGACACGCGCGGCCAGCGCTGAACCGGCAAAACCGCTTATAATCACCAACAGGATCATGACCCATATTAAAAAACCGGCTTTCAAAATAAGAACATGTGATTTTTTCATCTTGACGTTAATTTTTCTCCAATAGTTTCTTAAATTCCGGCAAATCGGCCAGAACCTCAAGATCTTTGTCTTTTTCTGCCCACTGTCTGACCTGAGGGTTAAAGCCGATAGCATTTTTCAAATAGGAAAGACTTCGGCTCAGGTCGTTGTTTTGCGCGTAGATACAGGCCAGATTGTAATGCGCATCGGGGTAATCATGTTTTATTTTCAGCGCGTCGTTGAGTCGAATAATTGCCCATTTGTAAGTTTTCTTCTTCATATAAACGACACCCAAATTATTCAGCGCTTCTATATTCTTCGGGTCAATCTCAATAACTTTCTTATATAAATCCTTTGCCTGCTCCAGGTTGCCTTCCTGATGTTTCCGCAGCGCTTCGGCGTAAAGTTTTACTGAATCGGCTGTCCGTATTTTCAATGCAGCGCTTTCTTCGGTTTTTTGAGTCTTTTTTTCTGTCGTTTTTAATACCGGCTCGACTTTATTTTCAACCTTTATGTCTTGCACAGCCGGTTGAACCGGTGCCTCAATCACCGGCGTTTCAATCACCGGTGCCGTCGGAATCGTCAGCGGCGCTTTGGCCGTGGCTTTTTTTGTTTCAGGGCCGGACATCAGAACAAAAAGTCCTGCCACCGCCACACAAAAAAACAATGCCAAAAACCCCAGCAGGGCCAGCCATCGCCTCCGCCCGGTATTTTTTTTACCGGAAGGCGACAAAAGCGGTTCATATGCCGCATAGGGTGATTTTTTGTCCTGCTGTGCTTTGCGTAATGCGTCGTTTATGTAGCTCATAATATCCCTTTGGTCAAGACTTTCCAGCTTCGGTCAGACGGTCAGACGCGCCAGTAATTTTCTGCCCAGACTCATGGTTTTTTGAAAATAAGTTGTGCCGATGTCGTGAACCGCCAGCCTGACGATTTTGCGATCTATTTTCGTTATGCTTTTGGTATAGGCGATCAGGAGCGCCCGGTCGCAAATCGTGTTAATCCGCCTCGGGATGCCTTCCGAAAAATTGAAAATGAGCCTGTAGGCAGCGCCGGTGAAACGAATGTCCCCCGGGCCGTGAGCAACTTTCAGACGATGATGAATGTATTCGCGCACTTCCGGAGGTGATAGCGGTTTCAAAGCATACCGGACCGTGATTCTTTCATTCAACTGCCGCAGAGCGGGCAGCATCAAATGGTTATTGATTTCCGGTTGTCCGATCAGAATAATCTGAATCAGTTTTTCCGTTTCGGTTTCCAGATTGGAAAGCATGCGGATCTGTTCCAGCACCGCATGCGATAGATTTTGCGCCTCATCGATAAGCAGAACGGCTGTTTTGCCGGCGGAGAAATTTTCCAGCAGAAAACTGTTCAGGCGGTCGATATAATTTTTTTTGCTTCGGGATTCGCGTTCGATGTCGACGCCGTATTCTTCGAGAATGGTTTCCAGTAAATCGATATCGGAAACGGCGGTATTGAAAATGAGCGCTGTTTCCACCGAATCATCCAGTGAGGCCAGCAGACTGCGGCAGACCGTGGTTTTGCCCATGCCGATATCGCCCGAAAGGAGAACGAACCCCTTTTTTTCTTTGATTCCGTAAATCAAGCAGTTTAAGGCGTCGCGGTGCTGTTCGCTTAAAAAAAGGTAGCGCGGTTCCGGCGACAAGCTGAAGGGATTTTCTTTCAACCCAAAATACGCGGCATACATGGATATTTTTCTCCCGAGGCAATCATTCCAACGTATAATTAATCGTTTCCGTCCGTCCTCTTCGCTTGACGGTGAGTTCCAAACGGCTTCCGGACTGCATCGCATTTAAAACTTGCATGACATCGTTGGCGTTGTGCAACGGATTATTGTTGATTCCGACGATGATGTCGCCGTTCTGAAGCCCGGCTTTTTCGTAAAGGCTACTCGGCTTGATATTGGAAATGATGTATCCCTGACGCACGCCCCTGCTCATGAAGGGACGAACAACCGCTTGATTCATAATGGATTGCAGGTATTTTGCGTTTCCATCAATTCCCAGTCTGGAAAGAGCAGGGTTTCTTGAAGGCGAGGGATTCCTCCTGGAGCCGGGGGCAGGGGAAAGCAAATTATCTTCCACCGTCTCTTTGATTTTTACTGTTATTTCTTCCTCGCCGTTTTTCAGAACGGCGGTGTTTCTTGTTATTTTAGCCAGCTTGCGGGCGCCGATCTTGTCCCCCAGGCGGTATAACTTCTGTTTTTTGCTTCCCCGTTCCTCAACGATAATAAAACCGGAAGAGGAACTAATGGCTATGGTTCCTTTCAGATCGAAATCCATGCTTTTCTGGTCGGCATCGAAAGGCCCGTCCGCAGATTCGCTTCCGCCTGCTGTTCTCAACGTCGTCAAAAACAGATTGCGTTCGGTGATGATATCGTAATCCTGAAGCTGCTGGTGCTGCCGGTTGTTCCTGACGAATGATTCATGATGGTTTTTGATAACGGCAGTGTGTCTGGTCAGCGGGAAACGGACCACTTTATAAAACAGGTCGGTCGCCTCGTAAGACAGAATGGTGATGACCAGTACAACGGCCACAGAGATCAAGACACCGGTATCCAAAGATGAAACGGAGGGCATTCTTTTGAAAGACCCGATACGTTCTTTGATCTGCGCTGTAATTTCAGGAAACATCATCTTACCTACATATAGCGAATAGAAGGATTGGCAATGGTACCTTCAATGGTGATATTCATTTTTACCTTTCTACCCGATATGATTATTTCGCCCGTTAGATTTACCGGGCTGTTTTTGAATTCGTCAACAAGCATGATGTCGCCGTTTAAAGAACAGTCCATTTGCGGGCTGAAGATCTGGAACTTTTCGAATTTCAGGACGCGGTTTTCCAGCCTGGCCTGAATCTCGCCACGGTCAAAATCGATTCGTTGCAGTCCCAGGAAGGGTTCCGCCAGCGGATAAGATCCCTTGTTGAGGAAAAGCGAAATGGTTGCGGAAGAGTTTTCACGTCCCCCTGATCCCGCCGCCTGCGTCCAGTTACCGCTCGCCTTGCCTGTTATCTGTTTACCGGTTAACGCTTTGATGAGCGTGTACCGGTCCAGCGCGATGTTCTTGAATTTCAGCATCCCTTCCTCTGGCGGATGAAAACCGGCCGCCGTGGTCTTGAAATTTCCCGAAAAGGTTCCGCCGTATGCTTTTCCGCTCAGGCGGATATTTTTTTTATCCCGGAAAAAATTCAACGGGTGAAACTGTACGTCGAGGGAATCTCCCTGAAAATAAATATTTGGGGAGGACCCTGAACCCAGACGGACATTTTTCATTTTCAGACCCAAGGGCAGGGACGGTTTTAATGAGCCGGTTTTCAAAATCAAACCGGAGGAGGCAATGGATTCTTCCAGCCTGCTTTGGGCGATATCCGAGGGAAAGAGCAGATACAGAAAGACCAGCGTGATGAATATCCCGTAAATCGTAAACCAGAATATCTTGTTTTTCAGTATTTTCATGGTTGCCCGCTTTCCGGAATTTGATTCGACGGCTGAATGGAAGATATCTGCAATTGCACACTTAAATATTCCGGAGCGTCCTTCATTTTTACAATATGGATCTTTTTGACTCTCACTAAATCCGCCGGCGATTCCGCGTAATAAAGGAAATCAACGAGCTGTTTGATGGTGACCTTCTCCAGCTTCATATCGATCAAAGACTCCTCAAAGGAGGCGGATTGAATGCCTCTGGAGGAGTTCATGTTTTTGATTCTGTTTCTGACGCCGGCCTGCGTCGCTTTCTTTTCCAGATGGGAAAACAGCGTAAAATTTGCCGCGCGCATCGAAGCGACTCTTCGCATGGCGGACACTTTCGATTCCAACCGATTGAACTCGGCGGAAAGTTCTTTGACCTCGGCCAGTTTTTTCTGGTTGCTGCTGATGGATCTGTCCAGTTTCTTTTTAGCTTCCCAGAAGGGGAAAACGGCCAGTTCCAGAATCAGCGCGATACAGACGAACACGGCCGCGCCCGCAACAAGTTTGCGCTGTGTGGCATCCAGTTTGTTCCACAGTTCCTGTATCATTGGACTTCAATCCTTAAACTGAAATCAACTTTGCCGCCGTCACGGGTCAGACTCGTCGGCCCCATGGTCACCTCTTTGAAAGATTTTGATTTGGCCAGCGCGTCTTTAATCAACGTCACATCATCGACCGTTTTCGCCTCTCCTTTTACCGAGATGACCCTGTTTTCATACGTCAGTGCAGTGAAGACGATTTCCAGGGAAGGCGATATCAACGCTGAGAGCTCCTTTAAAAAATCGGCTGTTGTTGCTTCCGGCATTCCTTCGCCGAGACCGAATGTTTTTTTATCTTCTTCGATTTTTGTTTTCAATTGCTGCACCGGATCCACCATGGACGGAGCGTCCGGAAAACTCTTTTGGAAAATCCTGGCAATGTCCTTCTTGATGCCGCCAATTTGTCGCATTTTCAGGCTGTAATCGAGAATTTGATTCACCACGGCCAGCAGCAGGATCACGGCCGCAAGGATGCCCGCCCAGCGCAGGTGATTTTTGAAATTCAGATGCGACGGCCGGGCGGTAAATTCACCCTGGCGGAAATTGAATGATTTTTTGCCGGCCGAACTTCTCAGCGCGTTGGCCGCGGCCGCATTCAATAAAGACGGATTCATCCGCATCATGATATTTTTTTCAACTTCCAGTTGTCTGGCACTGATCAGGTTGAGAAGTTCCACCGGGCAGGTAAAGTTTTTCTCGATCTCTTTGCGCAGCGGACCGAACAGAGCCCCGCCGCCCGTCAGCAGGATTTGTGCAGGATCATTGTGCAGAACGCCGTTTATCTTCATGAATTCGACGGTGTTTTTCAATTCCGAACAAAGCCCCCGGCATTCCTCCCCGGCCTTTTCCATAGCCTCGGGATAATCGCCGCTGATTTTCAGCTGTTCCGCGCGATTCCTGTCCACGGAAAAATCTTTTGCCATCGCCAGCGTGATTTGTTCGCCGCTGAAGGCCAGAGAACGGATATGAATCACAGATTCATTTTCGCAAAATGCGGCTGTGGTCGAATTGCGTCCGATATCGAGAATGATGCTGACGGAAGTTTTTTTATGATCCGGTATCTGTACGGCCAGCGCCGAAGAAGAGGTGTCAATAACCGAGACGTCGCCGAGATTTTTTTCCACCTGTTCAATAATTTCGCGGATGGTTTCTTTGGGCATGGCGCCGACGAGCAGTCCTTCGCGGGGAAGGGCGATGTAGTCTGCAATGACGTTTTCAATGGGCAGAGGAATGAGCGGTTCGAGTTCGAAGAGCAGCGTTTTGCGGATTCGGTTATCATCGCGGAAGGGCAGGCGAACATGACGGAAGAGGACGTCCTGGGAAGGCACAGACACAAAGCAGGGGATACCTGCAAAATTTTTATCTTCCGCCAATTTCTGCAGTGCCGGTCCAATTCCTTCGCTGTCGCGCACGTCCAGAATGCGCGCGTCAAGAATACGACCGCCACCCAAGCCTTTTCGGGCCATCAGAACGGCTTTAATTGTGCTCCGGCCGATTTCCAGTCCCAGAACATTCGGCATTAATCCTGCCTCCACTTGATGATCGCAACCTGAGCCTGGTCCCCCGTGGCGACGATGCCGGTCACGGTTCTTGACATATTGCTGATTTTGCCCGTGGATACGATTTTAAAATAAGTGCTTTTGACCGTAATCAGATTTTGATTAATGGTTATGTTTTCCATACCGGGCACCTGTTTGTACCATTGATTTCCGGAAACATCATGGCTCTTCTCCATGCGGTATTCATCGAGCCTGTCGGCCAGCTCGGAACTAATGTCATCGCTGAGAGAGCGTAAAACTATTTTGGGCGCCGTATTGATGTTAATCAATCCTTCGCTGTCTGCGGTAACATATTTTGCCAATGATGGTTTGTCTTTCGTTCCATAAAAGATTTCTTTGGTTATTCCCTTTACCATAAGCAATTCTTCAATGCAATCAAACGGAGCGTTTTTTGCCTGATAGGGAGAATCAAGAGATTCGTAGTAATTGCTTTCCGCTCCGTAACCGGTCGTGTTCTCATCTGTGTCGATCCAGTCTTTGATGGCATCGATGATTTCATCGATTTGTCTGTCCTTCAGGCCGAATTCCGGCTGTGCCAGTAACCGGTCGAGCATGGTTCTGATTTCTTCATTGTATTCTTCGCCGTCAACCAGCTTGTTCAAAGGGATTTTTCCCGCTTCATCTTCGATTCTGGCGATAAAATACCCTTCCGGAAACAGAGTATTGGACTGCAGAGATACCGTTTCCATTTTCGCCCAGTCGTCGCGCAGAGAGGTGTAAGCGCCCGGGGAATTGTTCAATAGGGCGGCGGCTCCGTAAAATCCCGACTTGGCGATATAGCTTAATTTTATACCGTCGCTTAAGTTGGCTGCATCGTAAATATCGGCGCGGGACGATCTGTTCAACTCGATCACCACGGCAATCAGAATGACAATGATCAGAATGACCGTGATCAGGGCAACCCCTCGAGGGTTGTGAAACAACAATTTCCGGAACGCAGTGAACGGAAATTGGTAAGTTGAACCATCCCGCGACAGCAGTGGGTTGTGAAACAACAATTTCCGGAACGCAGTGAACGGAAATTGGTAAGTTGAACCATCCCGGCGTTTTCGGAAGGCCATGAAACCTTTGAGGATAGAAAATTTAAGAAATGACTTTTGGGGGTCATTCTTTTTTTGATCATCCTGATGTCTGGCGAATATGTTCATCATTTTATTTGTTCACCGGTAAGAATACTCTGGTCATGAATTTGTATGGCTTCTGCGCATCATCATCGTTGACCAGCGCAAGCTCTATCTTCACCGCTTCGGGTACTTTGCCCTGATGCATGCCTCCACCGGCGGACGTCTCCCATGTGTCATTTTCTCCTCCGGCCGAATCGTAGAACGTCAGATGAAATGTTTCAATGTTTTTACAGATGATGAATCCGTCTTCTGTTTTTTTTGTCTCATCCGGTTTCATTCCGGTAGCGTCGGATCTCCAGAGCGAGAAGCTTTTTCCATCAGGATTTTCCGTCACGTAATATCCGATCGTTGCCGGTCGCCCCTCACCTTCCAGTTCTCCGAAAGTCAAATGGGCTGCCGACCAGAAAAAAATGTTGTGAAATTGATGCCGTCCTGTTTTTTTCTTTTCGGCGTTCAGGTAGAACGATCCCTCGGACATCTGCAGAGACGTTAAATCCTTCGCCAGCCGCTCCAGGCTCTGGCGCGCCATTTTGTAGATTTCGCCTTCTTTTTCCAACTGGTGCGATGTTTTTAGGGTGCCGGTATAGGAAACATAAACGGTGGCCAGCACCAGAGAGAGAATGAAGATAGCGATGAGAATTTCCACGAGTGTGAATCCGCCGCCGCTTAAATGGGGTCTGGAAGAGCAATGTCTCATAGTTACATATCCGGCCTTTTATAGAGGATCAGTGTGTACGTTCCGCGGCGAAGAAATAGTTTGTTGGTGACGGTGACCTCGATTTTTTTGAATTGAGGCAACTGGGTATCGCCAATGATTAACTGCCAGGCATATTGCGGATAGTCGGGGCCGAAATCGCCGTTTTCGGTTTTATTGGATAAGGGGCTCTGTGTTTCAACCTCGACCATTTTGCTCTGGGCCAGAAGTGCGGCGGTCGTCATGAAACGCGAATCCGTCGCCATGGAAATGCTTTGCGACTGAAGCTGAAAGATGGAAACCAGCGCAATCGCCAGAATGGCCATGGCGACCATGACTTCCATCAGAGTAAATCCTTTTTCTGTCATTCGCGTCATAGCCTGGTCCTCACCGGCGATTTTGCCCTTCGGAGGTGTTGAAAGGAATTTCCACGTACTGGTCGTAAATATCGATGACACCCATAAAGGGATTCATGACGATCGTCATTTTATCTTCCTTGTAAGCCAGATGAATCACTCTCGGGGAACAGATGTTATCCTTTTTGAAGACGATTTTTACTTCGCCGGCGGTAATCTTCCGGTTGTCTTCGTCCACGACATCGATAATGCGGACATCCTCAGGCAAATGCAGAGCCTGTTTTTTGATTTCAGCCTGTTTGATCTCTGTCATGTCGGAAGCCGTAATCCAGTAGACGGAGTCGGATAAATCCAGATGGAGAATATAGTCCAGCTGATCGCGAACGGCTTCCGTTCTGAGTTTTCTTTCCAGGCCGATCAACTGGCGCGACGTTTTCTTAAGCATGTCGCCGGTGAGAACGTCCCGTGTGGACGGAACGGCCAGCACCAGAACTATGCCGATCAGCGTGATAACAAGCAGTAATTCAACAAGCGTGAATCCCTGCTTACTCCACTTCCCAGTTGTTGATGTCCTGATCGACACCTTCTCCTCCGGCTTCACCGTCCTTGCCCAGACAGGATAAATCAAAATCGCCGTGACTGCCGGGACTTAAATAAACAAAATCGTTTCCCCATGGGTCTTTGGGCACTTTCCCTTTTTCCAGATATCCTCCCTGACGCCAGTTCTTCGGGAGATCTCCCGTTGTCGGGGCCTCCACCAGAGCCTTTAGCCCCTGTTCCGTCGAAGGATAACTGCCGTTGTCCAGCTTGTAGAGTTTCAGCGCCGATTCCATGGCTTCCATCTGGATTCTTGCCTTGGCCTGTCTGGCTTCGTCAGGACGTCCCATGATGCGGGGAATAATCATACCGGCAAGAACACCCAGGATCACGATGACAACCATCAGTTCAATCAGGGTGAACCCCGCCTGTCTGCTTTTTTTTCTTCTGAAAATTTTCATAAAACCCCCTTTTTTACGGATGTCTAAATTATCTGACCAGCTGATTCATTTCGAAAATCGGTAATAAAATTGAGACAACGATAAAACCCACCACCAGCCCCATAAACAGAATCATGATGGGTTCCAGCAGCGACGTCATGACCGTGATACTGGCCTGTGATTCGTTTTCATAAGCCGCGGCAATACGATTAAGCATGGTCTCCAGTGTACCGCTTTGTTCTCCGACAGCAATCATTTCCGTCACCAGCGGTGGAAACAAACCGCTTTTGGTCAATGGACCGGACAGCCCTTTGCCTTCTTCAAGATCTCTGGCCGCCTGATGAATGGCATCGCCGATGATAACATTGTTGACAATGTTCCGGACGATTTCCATCGCTGTCAGAAGCGGCACGCCGCTTTGCAAAAGTGTGGCCAGCGTTCGGCAAAACCGGGCAATAGCAATTTTGCGGTTGATTTGTCCCATGACCGGAATTTTCAGCCGGATGTTATCCCAGGCGCGTCTGCCGGAATCGGTGCCCGTTGTCATATATCTAATAGCGGCAAGTCCACCGAACAAAAGGATCAGGATGATCCACCAGAACGCCTTCAGAAAATTGCTGACTTTAATCAGAACGATGGTGACCAACGGCAATGTCTGATTCATATCCGTAAAAATTCCGGTTATCTTAGGGACAACAAACGTCATCAAAAGAAAGATAACCGCGCTGCCCATGATAAACATGATGATGGGGTAGGCTAGGGCGGAACGGATTTTATTCATCAGGGCCTGCTGATTTTCACTGAAGTCGGCCAGCCGCTCTAAAACCAGGTTGATGGTTCCCGAAGCCTCGCCGGCTCTCACCATGTTCAGATAAAAAGAAGGAAAGATGCGGGGAAATTCCGCCATGGCTTCCGTCAGGCTTTTGCCTTCATTGACCTGTTCACGGATTTGCGCCAGGGACTTTTTCAGAAGCGGATTTTTTTCCTGCTGCATCAGAATGGAAAGCGACGGGACCAGAGGCATGCCTGCTCCCAGTAATGTGGAAAGCTGGCGGGTAAAGACAGCCACCTGGTTTGCCGAAACCCTTTCCCAGAGATTTATCTTCAGAGCCCCGGCCAGAGCGGATTCTTTTTTTGTTTCCGTCTGATTGATTTCCACGGGGAAAATATTTTCTTCCCGTAACTTTTGACGCGCTGCGGAGATACCTGAAGCATCGATAAATCCCTTCAGTTGTCTCCCTTTTTCATCCAGCGCGATGTATTCAAAAACACTCATTAATTTTTGCTCCGCCTGCCATAATGCCTATGGGCGCGTTTAACATAAATTTTATTACGATTCAATCCCGTGTCTTTTGTTTCGCATTGTCCCGACTTTCTGTCACGTATAATAAAAAAGGGCCTAAAAAGCCCTTTTTATCCGGAATTGATTTGCTTAATAATTCCTTTTTATAAATCAGGGATTGCGGAAACTTCTCCTGATTCCGCGCTTTCTCCATTGTTGTCTACGGCTGTGACGACAAAATAATGCGTTTTTTCTTTATCGAGATTCGCGGCCCGGGTAGACGTATCCGCCAGGGCCTCTATCCCTTTTTGGGCTGTGGATTTTGTAATGTTGCCGGCGGTGAAAAAATAGACATTATAGGTTAATGCTCCTGTGTGGAATAATGGAGCATCCCACGCCAGATCAACGAATCCTTCACCGCGATTGATGACCCGAAGATTACGGGGCGCGGATGGAGGCGGATCTTCGCTTGGCGTTGTCGTGTAGACAAACGAAGCGCTGCTGTCGCCGCTTTCGTTGTTGTCGTTACTGTCGACTGCGGCAACGAAAAAAAGATAGGTTTGTTTGTTGGTAAGTCCTGTGAATGTATACGAGGTGCTCGTGATTTTAGGGCTTTCCTGATAGTTTGCAAAAGACGTGTAGTAATACACAATGTAACCGGCCGCGCCGGTTACCGCATCCCACGTCACAGTGGCCTCTTTATCACCTGCGTTGGCGCGGACGTTTTTAGGAGCAGGCAATGGCGGATTAGCCCGGGGAATCGCATAAATAGCCTGGCTAAGGTCGCTTTCCGCCTGCTCGGCATTTTTGGCGGACAGGGCAAACCAGTACGTTTTCCCGTTTTCCAGACCGGTAACTACATACGGCGCGCTGATGATGTGGTTTGTTTCTCCATCTATTTTTGTGCCTTCAGATTTCATTTTTTGCGAGGTGGGTTGATTGGTATCGTCTTCGTCATCTTCCATATAATAAATGTTGTATGTTTCAGCTCTGGGAAGCATCTGCCAGTCAAGCGAGACTTCTCCGTTGCCGGCATCAGCTCTCATTTGAACCGTCAGATATTCCGCGTCGGCTGTATCGTCAAAATCTGAATCGCTGTCCGAGCAGGCGGAAACAAAAAAGATCAGCATACTGATTAACAGTAAATAGAATAGTGATTTTTTCATTTATGCTCCTTTTGAATCGTCATAAAAAACCGGAAAGCACCTTTGGGGACGGTAAATTTTCAGATGAATGAGGACTTTCATTGCCGACGCTTCAGGAATTTTTCATGCTATGATTTTAACAAATAATGACCACTAAAGATTAGCGCTGTCAAGTTAATTTTTACCGGGTAACGTGTTCATGTAGGCCGTGCTGATATCATATGCATTCTCAATGCACAGGCTTCGCAAATAGGCTTTCACAAATCCTTTTAAAAAGACGGGTGCCGGCAGTTTTTCCGTTTTGTCTTCTTCAATGTCATGAAGGTAATCAAGACGGATTTTTGTTTCCTGATGGATGGTTTCAATTGCCAGCCCGAGTTCTTCCCTGATGGCCTTCAGGTCGGCGCCGGTGATTTTCTGCCGGGAAAGAATTTCCCTGATGGACTGGCTTTGGGAAATTTTTGTCTTTAATGCCGATTTGTTGTTTTTCCGCGTCAGGGAAGCGATATCCCGGCGGTTAAATTCGAAGATGTTGGCCGGTTGGGGGGGGGCTTTGTGTTGGTCTGCGGAAACGGACGTTTCCCGCAGATTCATTTCGTTGTCGTATTTGGCTCTCTGGGCTTCGTTGATCAGAGTAAAATAAGCCTTGTCGATCAGCGAGAGAATTTTATCGCGTTCTCCTTTCGAGAAAAAAGAATAGCTGACCAGGGAATCGGGCTGATACATTTGCAACGCGACGTTGTAGGCGCCGCGGATTTCCGCAGATGTCGCGTTCGTACCGATGTCCAGGATTTCGTAATAATTCATCTGGTCAAAATCTTTTTCCATGTGCCGCCTGATTCAATTTTTTCAGAGATAGTTGAGCATCAATTGTTCACCGAAGGCATTGCTCATTTTCCTGTTTAAAACACGCAAATCATTGGCGGCACGCGTGTGCGGATACCGGTCCAGAAAGCACACGCGCTGGCAGATAGCGTCGTGAACGTGTTCATCGTAAGCGATGTTGCCGGCAAATTCCACATTGATGCCCAGATGCTTCTTGATAATTTTGCAAATCTGCTCGCCCAGAACGGTGTTGTCCTGTTTGCGCAGTTGATTGAGAATAAGTTTGAAACGGAAAGAATTGAAATCCTTTCTGATCAACGCGTATTTTTCCGGAAATTCTTTCTTGATGATCGAAACGATATTTTCCGGCTTGTTGAATGACTCCTCGCCCAGGTGTTCCCGGACCTTTTTTTCGAGCGTCCTGAAGTCGGCAGCCGAAAAATAATGGCGGATGCGACGCAGATAGATGGCGCGCATCAGACGGTACACGTTTTCAATGGACGTGGGTTCCGGCGTGGTGATAAAGATGCCGTTTCTTGAGGCCAGGAAAAAATCCAGCGTGTTAAAAGCGGTACCTGCCCCCAAATCCAGAATAATGTAGTCATAATCCAACTTGACAATGGCCTTGAGAGTTTTTATTTTTTTTTCATAGGGAAGGTTGGCGATGTCCAGGCTGTCGTGGGCGCCGCTGATCAGAAAAAGATTAGGAAAGGGTGTTTGAAGAACGGTATCTTCCAGATCATGGATTTTTTTGGAGACAAAATCAGAGAAACACTTTTCCGGGTAGGGAACGTCCACCATCGTGTGCAGATTTGCTGCTCCCAGATCAAGATCAATCAGCAGCGTTTTTTTTCCGGATTTGGCCAGAAGACGCCCCATCGAACTTGCCACAAAGCTCTTGCCTGATCCTCCTTTGCCTCCCCCGATTGGCCAAATATGCGCCATAAATCATCCAATGAGTAATTTATGAAAGCCATACACGATAAAACAATGATATTCAAGCAATTAGTTCCTTCATCTGACAATTTTCCGGGAAATTAAAAAAGTCGTTGCCCATAACGTCCGCATAGTCCGGGAGTCGTCAGGCGATCACTGTGCGTTGAATGATTCCGCACGCGGCGTCATGGAAAGTTTCTCGTTCGTTGAATGGCCTGATGTTGCGGAGGGCACGGGAATGTCCCGGAGAGCACGATGGGGAATACATTCCTTTCTTGACTTCTCTTTCTTTTATTCATAAAAAACAAACCATGATCCATTACGAACCTGAAATCAGAGTTGCCCTTCTGCAAAATTACAGCGAAGCTCATATCACCTTGAAAGGGGATTTTTCATCTGCGCATGGCCGGATATTGGAAGGTTGCTATACCGTTACCGTTGATGATGGTTGGGTCCTGCTTGCCGATTCGTCAGGAAAAGAAATTGTGCGGCAGAAAGAAATCCTTTTGCAAGCGGGAAGCCGTTCTTTTTTTACCGTATCGGATGTAAAAATCGGCATTGATTTCCACTGGCAGCGGACTCAGGAGCAATCGTTTCGCGGCGATTTGTTTTTATCCGCTTCACGAGATGCTTCTTTCAATCTCATCAACAATGTTCATCTGGAAAATTATCTGGAGAGTGTCATCTCTTCGGAGATGTCCGCCGAAGCGCCTCTGGAGTTTTTGAGAGCACAGGCAATTACTGCGCGAAGCTGGCTGGTGTCGATGCTTGCCAAAAAGCAGGAAGCCCGGACATCAACACCTCAGAGAGCCGGAAATGAAATCGTTGTCTGGCAGGATGTCAACGATCATGATGGTTTTGATGTGTGCGCCGACGACCATTGCCAGCGCTATCAGGGAATCACAAAAATAATTTCGGAAAATGTCCATAAGGCGATAGAAAGCACCCGCGGGCATTTTCTCGTTTATGGAGGAAAAATTTGCGACGCGCGTTATTACAAATGCTGCGGCGGTCAGACAGATGTTTTCGATACGGCGTGGGAAGACAAGCATTATGATTATTTGAGCAATATCAGCGATGATGTGAAGCCGCATTCTCCCGTGTGCACGGAAGGCGACGCCAGACGATGGTTGACCGGCAGGCCGAAGGCTTATTGCAACACGAGCGATGAAAAATTATTGAAACAAATCCTGCCGGCTTTTGATCGGGAAACGTCCGATTTTTTCCGCTGGCAGGTTGCCTATGAGCGGGAAGACCTGGAAGAAATCATCAGGGAAAAGTCAGGGATTGATTTCGGAGATCTGAAAAATATCGAGCCGCTGGAACGCGGGCCGTCCGGCAGGATCTCACGCCTGAAAATCGACGGCTCGAAAAGGACGGTGATGGTC
>Ga0116178_10000327_pt1 | contig 43293 bp, 33 predicted proteins | sample AD_STIC12_MetaG_FD_89880 | JGI IMG/M metagenome (GOLD analysis project Ga0116178, IMG submission 89880) | Active sludge microbial communities of municipal wastewater-treating anaerobic digesters from USA - AD_STIC12_MetaG | ecosystem: Engineered > Bioreactor > Anaerobic > Digestate | place: USA...
CCGCCGAATTGCCGTCACCATGGGATACGAGCTCGTGGATCACTCCGTGAAAATAGTCGGCAGGTGCGTGGAACTCAGGAACAAAGGGGTGTGCTCCAAATCCGGCCTTCAACGCCCTCCGGACAGGCCTCAATAGTTACGCCGCAATGCTTCACGGCGCGAAGCCGGTGAATTTCTGCCCCAGCGATGAATTGTACAGGGCTCAGGGATTTCCGCGGGACGGAAGTATTCCGTGTAAGTACTCGGGCAATTCGGAGTCGCGGCGAGATGACTCTCGTCACAGATCTCTACTGCTTCAATTTCCGGAGGTTTCGGAAAGTCCTGTGCCGGCAGATTGAGCACATCGTGGGCGTCTTTCATGAACTGCGCCCAGATCGGTAGTGCTGCCCCGGCCCCTGTGTTTCCCCGTCCCATGTTCACCCGTTGATCAAAGCCCACCCATACGCCACAGCAGATCTGAGGAGTAAAACCGACGAACCACGCATCACCGTAATCATTCGTGGTGCCGGTCTTGCCACCGGCAGGCCGAAGCAGCCCGAATTGAGAGCGTGCAGCCGCACCCGTACCTCGAACAACCACGTTCTCCAGCAGCTTTGTCATGATGAACGCGGTTCCCGGATTCAACGCCTCGTGTTGCTGACCGGAAATCTGCCGCTCCACAAGTTGAATGCCGTCCCTCGAAAGAATGCGCGATATGGCGAAAGGCTCCACATAGATGCCCTGGTGCGGGAACACGGCATACGCCGCCGTAAGCTCAACCAGACGCACTTCACCCACCCCGAGCGCCAGCGATGGGTACGGCGGCAGATTGCTCCTTATTCCCATGTTCTCGGCATACTGAATCACAAGACGTGGGGTTGTCTGGAGAAGGAGACGAACCGCGACGAGGTTGACCGACTTCGCAAGCGCTTCCCTGAGTGTCATCGGACCGCCGATACTCCCGTCGTAGTTCTCCGGACGCCATTCGCCCCGCTGAGGGTCGGACAGTGTAACCGGTTGGTTGGGAATTTCGGTGACGGGACTGAAACCGTTGTCAATTGCCGCGGTATAGACAAACGGTTTGAAACTGCTGCCCGGTTGCCGCAATGCCTGCACTGCACGGTTGAACTTCGTCGCGTCAAAATCACGGCCGCCCACCATGGCAAGGATCGCGCCGGTGCGCACGTCTATCGCAAGAAGCGCAGCCTGAACACGCTTCGCCACAATGGAGCCCGTCGCAAGGCTTTGCTTCCGGTCGACCCACGGGCTGTTGATGTTGTTCTGGGCGCGCACCGCACGATCGTAATACGCCTGCATCGAGTCAATCCGCGCAGACAAAACGCGCTCCGCGATCTGCTGCAACCGGCTGTCCAGGGTGGTTTCGATCACGAAGCCGCCTTCATAGATGAGCTGGTCCGCCGAGGCCGTGTCGGGGAGTCCTGCGACCTGCGCGAAACGGATGCGGAGCGAATCAGACTTCTGAAGTTGTTCTGACAACCGGATGCGAATGTATTCCGTGAAATACGGAGCGATGCCGAGTTCTTCAAGCCCCGGGGTAGTCACGAGCGGAAGGGCTTGCAGGCGGGCAACTTCTGATTTCGGCAGTTTCCTGGTTGCTCCCATGGCTCCCAGGACAACGTTTCTCCGCGCCAGTGCGCGTTCCGGGTTCCTGATGGGGTTATAGTAGTTCGGGGCCGGTAGCATTCCCACCAGCGTGGCGCATTGCTCGGTGGTAAGGCTTCTGGCATCGCAGCCGAAGTAGGTCCTCGCTGCCGCTTGAACACCGTACGCGCCCGCACCAAAATAGACCTGGTTGAGGTAGAGCTGGATGATCTCTTTCTTTGTATACGTACGCTCAATCCGGGTGGCGACGATCGCCTCTTTTATTTTCCTGATCAGACTGCGCTCCTTCGTCAGGAAGAGATCGCGCGCAAGCTGTTGCGAGAGGGTGCTTGTGGCCCTCGGCGGGCTCAGTGTGACCAGGCTGATCAGAGAAGCGCGAACGAAGCTGATCGGATTCACTCCCCAGTGCGACCAGAATTCGCGATCCTCGCTCGCCAGCAGAGCATCGATCAGGGCGGGCGGAAGATCATCGAAAGCGACAAGCGTGCGCTTCTGTATGGCGAAAGTCTTCAGAATCTGGCCATCGGCGGATGTGATTACAGTGGAAAGCTTCGGCCGTATCTGCTCAACTGCTGCCAGATCAGGGAGGTCCCGGCTCAGAAGACGCACCGTTATCGCGATAATTGACGTGAAAACCACGAGGAACACAAGCGTAAAGAGAGCCACATTACGCCAGAACGCTTTCATCCCTTGTTTGTCCTCAAACGGCCATTCAACACACGATTACGAGTTCTCGACGGAGGTGAAATGGCAGACCAGTTGAAAATGCGTCGTCGTTCCAGCGCGGACGTCCCCGAGGTTGCATTGCCCCCGGGGTACCGCCTCAGGCATTACGTCCGGGGCGACGAAGGCGTGTGGGCCGACATAATAAACCGTGCCGGAGCCTTAGGAGAATATACGGAAGAGAAGGTGGTAGATACTCTGACGGGACAACCGAGGTTTCACCCGGAAGGCCTGCTTTTCGTGACCACGGACGCAGGCGAACCGGTCGCCACGGCGTGTGCGTGGCTCGGAACACACGATGACTGGCGCACCGGATCGGTCCACATGGTCGCCGTTGTGCCGGAACATCAGGGGAAACGGCTGTCCTACTGGGTGTGTGCCGCGGTGCTCCACGTGTTCCGAGATTGGGGAGTCCCGGAGGTTTGTCTCACCACCGACGAATTCCGTACGGCTGCGGTAAAGGTGTACATCCAACTGGATTTCGAACCCGTGATGCGTACCCCCGAGCACTACCAGCGGTGGTGCGCCGTCTATCGCTCCTACGGCATGGAAGAGCGCGCGACGGCTCTGGAAAAGGAAGCCGCGCTCGGAGCGTGCCGGTAACCGGCACGGCGGGTAAGGTGCCCCGTCGGCAGACGATTGGTGGATGTAACATTTCCCGCGCACATCCGGTCTTACCATCTGAAGCGCGGAATTACAATGTGCGCAGGTGGGTATTTTCAAGGGAGGTTACACCTATGAGGGGCCGAATTGCATTCGTTTTTGCTGCGCTGCTGGCGCTCTGTATCCCGGCGCGATCCGCCGTCACGGTCAAGATGGACATGGATTCGATCACCGTGGGCCGTGATTCGAACATCGTGAAAATGATCAAAATCCTGAGAGGAGACAGCGCCCGGGTGGATGTGCAGAACCCGCTGGCCGCGGTGCCGGCGGAAGCCTGGGCGAAGTTGACTCCGGAGCAGACGCAGGACTTGATCGAGACGTCTCTCGCTCTTCAGCGTCCTCCCCACGATGAAACGATCCCCTCCTCCGATTCCCGGGTGGAGATTATCGTCCCCGTTGCATTCTTCGCCGCATGTGTCCTCGCGCTGTTCTTCCTGATGCGGTGGCGGATGCATCAGTCGAAACTGGTGCACGAACAGCGCCTTGCCATGATCGCGCAGGGAATCGTTCCCCCTGATATGACGACACAGCCCAAACCCGCCGCGCCCCGCGTTCAGAAGATGGTTATCTGGGGATGGATCATGGCGCTCGGTGGTGTGGGGCTCTCCATCGCCAAGGTGCTTGAGGAGGGTTGGAGTCAGATCGGTTGGGGGCTGGTGATCATGCTTGTGGGCGTCGGTTTGCTCATGGCCGCGCGGTATATCGGCGGACAACCGGTGACCGGCCCCAAAGAGGGTGAAACCCCGCCGTCGCAGGACGGGACCACAGCATAGTTCAGAGCGATGCGAAATGCAGAGGAGCGCGGCGCTTAACCGCGCTCCTCTGCATTACCAAGGCGAGGTTACTCTCAGGCGTTGCGCACCGCTTCCGCCACAAGATCGCCAACCTGACTCGTTGAGTATCCCATTTTGCCGGCCGACATGCTCTTCATTTTCGTGCCGACTACTTCGATGATCGCCTTTTCAAGGCACTCCGCCGCCTTTGTCTCACCCAGCGTGTCGAGCAGCATCTGTGCCGCGCCGATCGCCGCGATGGGGTTGATCACCCCCCGCCCTGTATACTTTGGCGCGGATCCGCCAATCGGCTCGAACATGCTCACCCCTTCGGGGTTGATGTTCCCACCCGCGGCGACGCCCATGCCACCCTGAATCATCGCGCCGAGGTCGGTGATGATATCACCGAACATGTTGTCCGTGACGATCACATCGAACCACTCCGGGTTCTTCACCATCCACATAGTAGTGGCGTCTACGTGGGCATAATCGCGCTTGATGTCCGGGTATTCCGCACCCACCTCGTGAAACGTGCGCTCCCACAGATCGAACGCAAACGTAAGGACGTTCGTCTTGCCGCACAGCGTGAGCGTTTTCCGCCGGTTACGGCGCCGCGTGTATTCAAATGCATACCGGATGCAGCGCTCGACCCCCTTTCGCGTGTTGATGGACGTCTGGATTGCCACCTCGTCCGGCGTGCCCTTTTTGAGGAAACCGCCAGACCCCGTGTACAACCCCTCCGTGTTTTCCCGGATCACGACGAAATCTATATCTGCCGGCCCCTTGTCCTTCAACGGGCAATCCACATTCGGATAAAGCTTAACCGGACGCAGGTTGATGTACTGGTCAAGCTCAAACCGCGTTCGCAGGAGTATGCCCTTTTCCAGAATGCCAGGTTTGACATCCGGGTGGCCAATGGCGCCGAGGTAAATCGCATCGAATTTCCGCAGCTCATCCAGCGCCCCGTCAGGAAGCGTTTCTCCTGTCCGAAGATATCGTTCTCCGCCGAAGTCGAACGTGGTGGTTTCGTATTTGAATGAGAACTTCTCGGCAACCGCGCCGAGGCACTTCAGCCCCTCGGCCACCACTTCGGGACCGGTTCCGTCACCCGGAATAACGGCAATCTTGTACACAGGAATCCTCCAGTTCGGATTGATTGACACGTGCAACTGCTATGCAATTCTGAATATACCGACGAGGTCGATCTTTTCCACGGGGAGGCGATAACGAAGGGGAACAGGGGCATTCATCGATCGTAGAATGCCCCGGCACGCTGGCACCGGTTCAGGCCACGGCAGTCGTTTCTTTCCGGTACGGCCATACCCTGGCGATCTTTTTCCTGCGCCGGTAGGTTTTGACCAGTTCCACGAAAATCCCGACGTCACGGTCAAGGTCCGACGATATTCCGTCGAAATAAAACGTTCTGATCGGGATACCATCGCAATCCTTGCTCAGCTTGGTGTAGATTGCCTCGGTAACGATGCCGTTCATGCACGTGAAGGGGCTGATGTCTACAATTCCATCCGCTCCCATGCGGTAGAGATAGACGGCTTTGCCTGACGAAAGCACCATTTCACCGAGGCTTCCCTCCTTCGGCAGATATGGTCGGCTGGCGTTCAGGATTTCCGTCACGTCGCTTGCCTCCTCGGCGCCGGCGAAGTAATCCCCGAACGCGCTCAGCAACGCGTGCTCATCGTGGCGCTGAAACGTCGTTTTCGCCCAGAGCTTGATGCGTTTCGGGTGGATCTTCAGGATGCCGTCGGCATCCATGTTGGCCTTGGCCTCGTCATTCGTGTACCACACCCATTCGGCCACGTCAGACAGCCACGTTTCGCACCCGTACTCCTCGAGCTTGCGTACGATCGAGTCATTTGAGAAATCGTTCAAACGGCAGAAAATCTCCCCTACCACTCCAACGAGAGGCTTCGGCTCGCTGAGGTCCACCGGCAACGAGCGGAACTCATCGTGGCACACCGAAAGTGCCCTCACCAGGCGCTCCAACTGCGACCCGGCACTCTCGACTTTCTCCGAGAAAACGTCGCCCATGCGCCTGATTGAACGCAGAAACACCTCGTCCGTGTCTCCTTTCCGCAGCTCGTACGGCCGGGTCCTGAGCAATGCCTTCGTGAGTACGTCACCCACGACCACCGCTCGCCATGCAGATCGCAGGAACACGTTGCCGTTCGCTCCGAAACCATCGTACCCGTTCGCGCTTGTCGGGGAGAAAATCAGTGCCTCGTGGTGCCCCAGATCGTTGAGGACCTTCCTGAGGAGGCCGCTGTACTGCCCAAAGCGACACGGGCCGTTCGCCGTGGGCATGAGAAACGCGGCCCGTCTTGCGTCAAACCCTTCCGAAAAGACCACCTTCAGGTAATCACCCAGCGTGATCTTTTCCGGAAGGCATTCCTCCCCCGACGAAAACTTGCCGCCGAGTTCCAACGTCCTCTCGTCACTCTCTTCTGTCACAACGGCGTTAATCCCTACCGAGTGGAACGCGGCTGCGAGCAAGTGCGTGCTTGCATAGGTCATCTGCTGTATGTAAAGCGTGCGTCCCGCCAACGGGTTGCCGGTGTTCCTCATGCCTCAACCCTTTCCTCTCGCGTGCGTGAAAGCGATTTCTGTGCCGGCCGCTCGATAGGCCTCGGTTCATGGGTGAAAAACCCCTGGCTGTCGAGATACGCCTCGCAGCGCGTCAGAGTGCCCGCGTCGTTTGCATGCCCGTCGAACTGCAGGGTCAAAAACGGCCCGCCGGCCGCGTCTTTCGTGTAGTGCTTGATGTACGAATCCGGACCGCATTTGAAATTCGTGATGTAGATAACCCGCAGATTCGGCTGTCGGGAAACGAACCGCGCTGCCTGGAGAATTTTGCGGCCGTAATTCCAGTACATGTTGTCGTTCACGTCCTTGATGTCGATGCCGACTATCGGAAGACAATCCATCGGTATCACATTCGTACCGTACAGCGTGCGAAGCTTTGTCGGGACGTTCAGATTCGTCCCGGGATCATTGACGTTGTACGATCGTCCGAGCAACACGATCCCCATCTCGTCTTTCGCGCGCAGGATTGCCAGTGCCTCCTGTCCCAGCGCGAGTAACCGCGCGCGAAAGCGACGGGTGGCCTCGTAACCCGCATTCACCGCGCGACGATGCTGCCCCACCGATGCACCAAACATCTGTGAAACAGGCCACAACTCCCGCTCAATGACCACCTCGCCTCGCCGCGGGTGCAATGTCGGAAGAATCCACTTGTCGGCAAGGGACTCGAACTTCGGTGCCGCGCGGAATACGAACGGCATCGTCTGTCCCCACGGGCACAGCATGGAGTTCGTCTCCGGGAATTCCGTCTCCCCGTCGATCATGTTGGGCACCCAGACGAAATCCACCTGCTTCGCCAGCAGGTTGTGCACATGCCCGTGCGCCACTTTGATGGGGAAACAGGGCTCCGCCACGGCCGCTTCCGTGCCCTCGTTTATTACCTGTTTCGACGTGGTGTCGCTCAGCACCACATCCACGTCAAGAGCCGTAAAATAGGCCTTCCAGAACGGGAACCAGTCGTAGAAGTACATCGCCCGGGGAATACCCACGCGTACACGGCCGCTCACCGAAGGCTCGTGGTACCCGTCAAGTAACGCCTCCATCCGCCGCGCTACCAGGTCTTCGATCACCGGCTTCTTGTTCACCTTCGCGCTCTTCCGGTACCGGTCCGAGCACTTGTCTCCCCAGTAGGTTTTCTCTCCCTCCACGTCAAACTGCTGTATGTCACAGTGGTTCGAACAACCTTTGCAGGTGAACTCTCGAAGCTCGTAGTTGATCGCGTCCAGGCTCCATCCGCGGAATGAAGTCCGTTCCCCTTTGCGCGCGACCGCGTCCTTCGCCAGAAGGGCCATCCCGATGGCGCCGATGACGCCATTGTGAGGCGGAACGATTACGGGGCGGTCGAGGATCTGCGTGAACGCCGCCGCAACGGCGTCGTTGTAAGCAGTTCCCCCCTGGAAAAACACATGTTCCCCGATCGGTCTCCCGCGCACGACGCGGTTCAGGTAGTTGAGAGCAACGGAGTACGCAAGACCGGCGCAGATCTCATCTACGGTGGCGCCCTGCTGCATGTAGGCGGTGACGTCCTTTTCCATGAACACCGTACAGCGCTCGCCCATCTTGGTCGGAGATTCCGCCGACAGGGCGCGGCGTGCAAACTCCCCTTTTATCTGGACGCCGAGTTTCATGGCCTGTTCTTCAAGGAAACTCCCCGTTCCCGCCGCACACGCCTCATTCATCGTGAAATCAACAACGACACCTTCATTCAGGCTGATGAACTTGGAATCCTGCCCGCCAATCTCGAAAATCGTGTCCGGTTTGGTGTTGATCAGGCGATTTCCGACATAACTCGCCCCGGTTTTGTGCGCAGTGATTTCATCATTGATCGTGTCCGCGCCTATCAAGAGCCCGATCAATTCCCTGCCGCTTCCCGTGGTTCCAGCGGACTGTACGCTGATTTTGTCTCCGATCGCGTCGCGGATTTCCCTCAGCCCCGCATTCACCACCTGAATAGGCCGGGATTGGGTATACGTGTAAATCTCGTACACCAGGTCCCCGTTATCGTCGATTACCACCAGGTTGGTGCTGACGGAACCGATGTCAATTCCCAGATGAACCGGAACTGGCAACGGCTTGCCTTCGAACGTGTACGGCTTCACGTGATCTCGAAGCGAAATCACCCTGTCCATGCTCAGTTTCTGTACCGTCGGAAGGACGTGTGCCGCCCCCGGGACCCTGGCGCGAAGTCGGAAAAACTCCTCCACCCGGTCACCTTTTTCGTCGGCAGGTGCCAGCAAGGCGGCGCCAATGGCCGTCATCCAGGCGTATGCGGGAGGAACGAAAAGGTCCTGTTCTTCCAGATCAAACACGGTCCGCATGGCGCCAACCACGCCCGCATTCGCGGCAACACCCCCGACAAATGCGATGGGCGGCCTGATCTCTTTCCCCTTCGTGATTGCCCCTTTGAAGTTCCTTGCAACCGCCTCACAGAGACCTTTCAGGATTTCTGGTGGCTGATACCCCTTCTGCTGGGCATGGATCATGTCTGACTTCGCGAACACAGAACATCTTCCGGCGATTGTCGGCGGCTTGCCCGCACCCGAGACCACACCGCCTACCTCCTCGATGGAGAACTTGAGACGCGCAGCCTGCTGGTCAATGAACGATCCGGTGCCCGCCGCGCAATCACCGTTCTTTTCGTAATCCGCGATTCCAACATCTCCGGTCTGATGGTCCCGCGCCAGCCGGATGAATTTCGAGTTCTCCCCGCCCATCTCGAAAATCGTCTCTACCTCGGGGTGAAGATATCCGACTGCCTGCGCAACCGCACGGAATTCGTTGACGGATGCAAGGCCTGCTGCTTTAGCGATCGGATACGCGCCGATTCCCGTCAGACCAACGAAGGAAATTCTTTCTGTGGGAATACAGGCCGCCACCTCCGCGATCAGTTTCTCCGCGGATTGCCGCGGGCTTCCGAACAACCGCCGGTACCCGCTCAGAACGATCACCCTCCCCTCCGGGACGCCTTCCAGCAGGAAGTACTGATTGTTCTTGTCAACCAGTCCCCGCACCAGATTGGCGTCTTCGCCGTCGGCGACGAGCGCGAGTTTGATGCTGATCGCGCCAATATCAAGTCCCAGTGCAAGCATTTTGGTGTCCTTTCCTCGGTTGGCCTTGCGCGACCGTACAAGTTCTCCATTTCGACAGGCTCGAGTGGCGAAGCGGGGGCATCACAAAGGTGAGTTGCGTGTTTTTGCGTACGAACTGCGAGGGCAACAGCGGGGGCAGCATTTTGTATTGAGAATCAATTGCAATTAATCACGTGTTCCCATCCGTTCGCCAGACAACCAGGGTCTCAGACGTAGTTTTGAACAAACGCCGGCATACGTGTATCTTTTCCTACACGCCTCCTACACGCCAGCGTGTACGGCTATCCGGGCCGACTGCAAACCAGTTGGAAAAATGGACACGAACCTTCTCCTCACCGGCCTCTGGCACTACGGCGTCGCTCTTCTCGCGCTCTTTCCCATCGTGGACCCCATCACCGCTGCCTTCAGTTTCGCCGGACTTACCCAGAACAGGGAACCTGCATGGACAAACCGTCAGGCCCTTCTGGCGTGCGTTTACATGGTAGTGACACTCATCGCTTTTCAAATCTTGGGGACCTGGATTCTTCGTTTTTTTGCCATCACTCTGGAAGCAATCCGGATCGCCGGTGGCGTGATGATCTGGTACGCGGCGCTTGAGATGCTTCGCGGAACAGACAGGCTTTCCGTCGACGAACAGATCGAAGGTGTCGCAAAGCACGACATCGCGTTTACGCCAATGGCAATGCCACTCCTGTCCGGCCCGGGTGCCATCGCAGTAACACTGACACTGAGCGCGCGTTCAGAGCGATTCGTCAACGAAGTCGCCGTCGGGGTAGCCATTATTACGATCGCAGTTGTGACGTACCTCGCTCTTCGGTTTGCGTCGGCCCTTCAGAAGCATATCAGCGAAACAAGCCGCCTCGCATTCTCGAAAGTGCTTGGTTTTTTGTTGCTTTGCGTCGGAGTCCAGTTCATCATGTCGGGCGTCGCGCCGCTGCTCGGATCAGGGGCCTTCAACGCCCCGACAGGGCCGTAACGCGAGCTGAATGCCCGGCGGAGAGTAGCCCAGAGAGATGTCCGATTCCCGAACGAACCAGCCGGTGGATCTCGCCGAGGTCCTCCTCCGGTCCGCTGACCCATTCTTCTTTGTTGACGACGCCGGCATCATCCGCGCCTGGAATTTTGGAGCGGAGCTGCTCCTCGGCTGGACCCGGGACGAGGCCCTGGGCGCCGAAGTGAGCATTGTTTTGCCGGAAATCCCGGCCGGTCCGGACTCCGAGGAGGAGCCTGAGGAATCCCCTCACGATTCCGTGGTCGCCGAGAATTTCCAGACGGTGTTCAAAGCGAAAGACGGTCACCGGGTACCGGTGAAAATCACTGTCACCCTCATCAGAGACGAAAACGGAGTTCTGCTTGGGAGTGCGGTGAACGCGCGGAACGTTGCCCGGGAAAAAGCGCTCGAACAGGAACTTCGCTGGCGCATCGGCGAAATGGAGATGCTCGACAACGTTGCCCGCGCTGTGCAGAGCACGCTGGATATCCAGCGGGTGCTTCGGATCATACTCACCGCCTTCACCGCGGGAAGCGGTCTCGGTTTCAATCGCGCCATACTTTTCCTTATTTCGGGGAGTCTTCTCGAAGCACGCCTCGGCATTGGATCTTCCAACTGGGAAGAAGCCGGGCGCATGTGGCCCCGTGTCGCGGACAAGCCTGATCTTCAATCCGTCATCGATTTCGTACTTGCTGAGGACGACTCCACCCCATCTGTTGTTCACGAAATCGCGCGCGACTGGCGCATCCCTCTTGAAGAAGCGGAAAACCCCCTCATCATCTGCATACGAGAAAAGAGGTCGCTGATCTGGCCTGATTCAGGAGACCCCGGCGGCTCCGTGGCTGATAAACTGCGAAGCCCCACGTTTGCTGCGGTTCCTCTCCTCCACGGAGGGCGCGCCATCGGTGCGGTTCTGGCGGATAATGTGGTCACCGGCCGGCCGATTGACGAGCACGCCGTGCGTCTGCTTCGACTCATGGCGGGAAGCGCTGCATCTGCCATTTCGAATGCCCGGTTGTTTGAGGAAGTCACGCGGCACGCGCAGAACTTGGAAAAAGCCAGCGAGCAGATCAAAGAACAACAGGATCTCCTTCTTCAATCACGCCATTTTGCGTCCCTCGGTCGCATCGTGGCGGCGATCAACCACGAAGTGCAAGGGCCTCTTGTTCCGATCGGCGGTTTCGCCCGCGCGTTGAGGCGCGAGGTCGCCGATGACTCTCCTCAGGCGGAGAAACTGGATTTCATCATCAGGGAAGTGGCTCGCCTGGAAAACGTGGTGAAAGGCGTTGCGTCGCTCGCGGAAGTTCCACTGCCGACCTTGCATCCCGTGCTGCTCAGTGCTCTGGTGGAGAAGGTATACACGGTGGTCCGGGCCGATGCCGGTGCGCGGGGAGTGATCCTCGATAGTGATATCCCGCCCGACGTCCCGCCCCCGCACATCGACCATGACCAGTGGTACCAAGCGCTCCTCGTGCTCGTCTCAAGAGCGGTGGAGGTAACCCCGAACGGCGGCATTGTGAGCACCAGCGTGAGAGTCGAAAACGGCAGGTATGTCCTCCGCGTGTCCGATTCCGGCTCCGGTATCCCCCAGAATCAGATCTCGAAAGTCTTCGGGCCATTTTTCAGCACCCAACCGAGCCTCGACGCGGCGGGGCTTAACGTCGTTGCGGAAATCGTTCGCCGGCACTTCGGGCGCGTATCTGTCCAAAGCTCAGCAACAGGTACCACGATCGCGGTTGATTTTCCGATGGCAGACGAACTCCACCGGCTGGTGGAAAAACAACGCGCCGATGAGAGCAACGAGGACAGGATCGGTCTTCTGGACCCGTTGACGCAGGAGGTGCTATCGTCCGCGTCCCGGGCAAATGGGAATTGAGAAAGGACGGATTACATGCAGGATATCCGGGTTGCGGCGGTAGCTTCGTTGAGCCGTATTGGCGAAATCCAGACCAATCTGGAGACCATCCGTCGGTGGTCGGGGAAAGCGAAAGAACAGGGAGCGGAACTCGTCGTATTTCCCGAGCTTTCAGTCATCGGGTTCTGGCTCCATCGGCAGGCGCATAGGTACGCGCAGCCGGTACCCGGCCCCGCGACTGATTCACTGGTGCAGATAGCTTCGGAGATGGGCGTGCTGCTGGCCGCAGGAATCTCAGAGGAATGCCAGGGGAGGTTCTACAATACACATGTCCTGGTTTCGCCGTCGGGAATCCTCGGAACCTATCGAAAAACGCACATAAACCCCTATGAATCGCCGTACTACTACGAAGGCAACAGCCTTCCGGTGTTCGACATCGGCAAAGCGCGAGTCGGCATTTCCATCTGCAACGACAACCTGTATCCGGAGAACCTGGCAGTTCTGGCGCTGAAAGGAGCGGAAGTTCTTCTGATGCCATTTGCGTACGGGGGCAGTAACCACAATCTCTGGCTCGCAAGTTCCGCATGCGCTGTGTATCGCACGCGCGGGCTCGATCTGGGTTGTTTCGTTGTTGCCGTGAACAATGCCGGCCCCGTCCCCACGCCCGACGGCGATACAAACAGATATCCCGGAGGAGCCTTCATCAGCGACCCCGAAGGCGAAATCGTCGCCAGAACACAGGGTATGGGGCCGGGAGAGAAAATGGTTGTCGCTGACCTGCGCGCAAAAGCCCTTCACGACCGCCGGTCAGTTCCACATTTCACGCTACGCCTCCGCCGGCCCGAGCTTTACGGACGCGTCAGCGAACTCCTCTAGGTTTCTTTTCGGCCACGAACGTCGGTTGGTGTAACAAATCTCATCTGCCTCTCGTCTCACCCTGTGAACGAAGCGAATGGAACAGGAAAAGTCAAAACGGGAGGAATACGCGATGAAACTTCACCTGATAATCCTGACGGTAGCCGCAGCGACTCTCTCGATCGGAGCGTTACCGGCTGCGAAACCCGCGCAAAGCAGAACAGACAATGCTCCGACGGAAACCACGCTGCCGGACCTCCTGGTAACGGCCGAAAGGACAATCGCCGGTGGTGCTACGGGCGCCGTAACGAAGGCCAGTCAGTCGGGTGATCTGCCGGATGTGGTTGTGGTTGCCGAAAGACCCCGCAGCGCGCCCGTGCCTCTGGAATTCCAGATTCAGGGTGGCGATCTCCCGGATGTAACGGTGATTGCGGACCGACCGGCACGTACGCCAGCAATAGCGGCTGATCATACGGTGGTGACAAGCTTCTAAAAGAAGCCGGACACCCGTGAAGACGGACGTCAGGTGATCCCTGGCGTCCGTGCTTTTTTTCCCGGTATGCACTGCAGTGCGGGTATCTGCAGTTGAGACTGCTCTTCGTGCAGTTCGGCTCCTCCGAGCGCTCCGTTTGCAACAAACAGTGTGCTCTCGTTGTCTATTCTTGTGCAGGGGAGAAAAGCCCCTGCAAACAGCCAGTAAGGTTATCTCAATAACTGAATTCCTTGAACTGAAGGAGATACACGGAAATGGTACGATCAATTCTTGTTACGACCCTCGGCCTCACCGGCCTGGTTGCCGCAACGTTCCCTTATCAGGGGATTAGTCCCGCTCTGTTCGCCAAAACTGCCGCGGAATCGGAGTTCCAGTCCGGAATTGTCCTCGCTGAACCGGCCGCAGACGAGAAACACCTTCCCGATTTGTTTGTGGTTGCTTCTCGAGAGAACGATGGTCAGTTCGCGCTGACGAATGCCGGAAAGGGAGCAGATCTCCCTGATCTGGTAGTGTTCGGCACGAGAGCACGGAGTGAAGATCAACCGAGCTCATGACGTGTAGCGACTACCAAAAGAATGGGGTGGCGCGGACATGCCGCGCCACCCCTGTTCCATTTGCGAAGAACCCGTCAAATCGGTTTTCCCAGGCTCTCGAATGTGCTCCGGATGAACGACTGCTCCTCTTCGGAAAGCCTGAATTCCGCCGCGTGAACGTTTTCGCGCACCTGGGCGGCGTTGCGCGCGCCAACGATTGCGGACGTAACGCCGGGCGTATTGATCACCCAGTTGATCGCAACCTGCCCCAGTGTGGCGCGATGCGCGTCCGCAATCGGGCGGATTCTTCCCAGCGCGTCCAACACACGCTGGCGGTTCTGCGGCTGAAACCAGGGGGTATTTACCCGAAGATCCCCCGGAGCGAACTGCCGATCCATCGTTACTTTGCCCGTCAGAAGCCCCTGGCCAAGCGGGCTGTACACGATCACCCCGATGCCGTTTTCGCGGCAGAAGGGGAGCACGTCCGCCTCGATTTCTCGCGCCAGGAGGCTGTACTTCGGCTGGTCGCTCGCGAGGGGGGCTGTCGTGAGGCATTCGCGCATCATCGCCGGAGTGAAGTTACTCACTCCAATCGCCCGGATCTTGCCCTGCTCTTTCAGCTTCATCAACGCGCCCATCGTATCGGCAATCGGCGTAGTCGTATCAGGCCAGTGGCACTGGTAAAGGTCAATAACGTCGACATTCAGGCGTTTCAGACTGAGTTCGCACTCCTCAATAATCGAATCAGGCTTCAGCACCTTGTAAATCCGGTGCGACCTGTTCTGCTCGTCCTGCGCGACAAAATGAAAATCACCGTCGGTGCGGTTCCATCTCAGCCCGCATTTGGTCGCCACGATAACCTTGTCCCTGATCCCTTTCAACGCTTTTCCGACGATTTCTTCGCTGTGGCCGAATCCGTACATCGGCGCGGTGTCTATGGTGTTGATGCCCGCGTCCACCGCGGCTCGGATGGCCGTCACGGCCTCTGCGTCGTCTGTGCCACCCCAGAACCACCCCCCGATTGCCCACGCCCCGAAAACGACGGGCGTAACCTTCAGATCGCTTTTTCCAAGTTGACGGAGTTCCATGTCCGGCCTCCTTCAGGTTCCAACCAACCAGTTGATTGACCCGGCATTTCGCGCAGAACCTTCAACTACTGCGCGGTCCAGCCGCCATCCACCATGATGACGCTCCCTGTAATGTAGTTCGATGCCTCCGAGGCAAGGAACACCACCACTCCCCTCAGCTCGTGCGGCTCGGCCCACCTGCCGAGAGGTATCCGTTCAACAAAAAAGTTGTACACCTCCGGCTGGTCAATCACCTGCCGGTTCATCTCCGTAAGGAACGGCCCCGGCGCTATGGCATTGACCGTGATACCATACTTCGCCACCTCAAGCGAAAGCGTACGCGTCATCTGATGTACGGCCCCCTTCGACGCCGAATACGGCACCCGCAACGGCATGCCCACGACACCCATCATCGAGCCGACGTTAATGATCCGCCCCGATTTCTGAGCCATCATCTTCGGGAGAACGGCCTGGCAGCAAAGGAAGACACCGGTCACATTTGTCGTGATGATGGTGTTCCATTCCTCCATCGCATACTCGTGGGCGAGATGGCGGATGTTCACCCCTGCATTGTTCACGAGAATGTCCAGACCGCCCAGTTCCCTGCACGTCGTATCGACCATCCGCCGCACGTCCTCGGGGCTGGCCACGTCGGCCACGACAGGAAGCACTCGCCTGCCGGAAAGCTTCGCGATCTCTTCGGCAACCGGTTCCGCGTGTGCCATTTCCCTGCTGGTGATCACCACATCAGCCCCCGCTTCCGCAAGAGCAATCGCCATTTCCCTTCCGAGCCCGCGTCCGGCACCCGTAACGACAGCAACCTTCCCGTCCAGACGAAACAGATCCAGTGTATTCATGTGTTGTCCCTTTCTCGGTCCCGCTATTCGCCGATTATTTTCACCAGCACGCGTTTCTTCCGCCGCCCGTCGAATTCCCCGTAGAACACTTGCTCCCAGGGCCCGAAATCAAGCCTTCCGCGCGAAATCGCGATGACTGCCTCACGCCCCATGATCTGGCGTTTCAAGTGTGCGTCGCCATTGTCCTCGCCGGTTCGGTTGTGCCGGTAACGTGAAACCGGTTCGTGCGGCGCAATCTGTTCCAGCCATTCCTCGTAGTCGCCGTGAAGCCCCGGCTCATCATCGTTGACGAACACGCTCGCGGTGATATGCATCGCGTTCACGAGGCATAACCCTTCGGTCACCCCGCTCTCCGCCACGCATTGCTCAATGTCCTTCGTGATGTTCACAAACCCGCGACGGCTCGGAATGTTGAACCACAGCTCCTTCCGGAGGTTTTTCATGCCAGTTCCTCCCGCGCATCACGTGTGAGCCCGGCTGTGCATCCGCCGCGCGGTAAGGATGAACCCGAGCAAGAGGATATTCAGAACGATGTAGAACACCATACCACCCCGCAACCCGAAACCATCGGAGATGTGCCCCATAAGCCACGGGAATGCCACCGCGCCAATGCCCCCGCCAGTTACAAGAAGGGCGGTCACCGGCGTGGATTGCTCCGGATACGCGCCGCCGCCGAAGGAAACGGTAGTCGGATAGATGCCGGAATATCCAAGACCGGTCAGGGCAAGGAACAGCGCGGCGGCGAACGGGCTCGGAACAAGTACCGCCGCCAGCAGGCACGCTGCCGAAAACGCCGCCAGTATGGTCAGTATCCCCGATTCATGCCAGCGGTGACCAATCACGCCGAGTATGAGCCGTCCTCCGGCGATCCCGAGCCAGAACGCCGACGCCGAATACGCGGCGTACGACGCAGCCATGCCTTCGTGGTGGACAAGATACGTCGTCACCCACCCTCCAACTCCAAGTTCCAGGCCCACATACAACGTAAGGACGAGAAACAGCACACGGGCCAGAGGAAGGGAAAACACGCTGCGCGCAGGCTCTGCAGATGCCGTTTCCACCGGCTTTATGGAAGGGAAGCGACACGCCAGCGTCCCGAGGAGTAGAGCCGTCCAGCACACTGCCGTCCCGAAATAGAACCAGTTCCACGTCACACCCAGCGCGAGAAGCCTGCCAATCACAGCGGGGCCGATGAAGGCGCCCACTCCGAAAAACAGGTGAATGAAATTCAGAAGATTGCTCCGCCGGGTTTCACTCAGTTTCATCACCACGGCATTGATGATGACCTCGATCGCACCGCCGCCCGCCCCGCCGACAATCATCAACGCGCAGGCTGCCGGAAAAGACGGTGCAAGGCTGAACGCACCGTACCCGACAAGCGAGAGCACGATTGCCGCAAGCAACATCATTCTTCCGTCAATTCTCGCGGAAAGCCAGCCCGAAAGGACGATCGCGGCCAGATACCCGACCTGCGACGAAACCTGCAACGTTCCCGCTTCTCCGTAGGATAACCCGAAGTGCGCGATAAGTTGCGGGAGGAGAGTGCCGGTAAGCGTGAGAGCCGCGCCGAAGACAGTGAACAGAGCCACGGAAAGGGCAACAAGACGCCCGTGGGACGAGGTGCTCATGCAGGTACTCCTTCTGGCTGGATAACGGACCCGCGTCACTGAGCGGGCGGTTCTTTCTGCAGGGAACCGGGGTTGGGAAGGGCTGCAACGGCGCGGCGGGATTCCTGTACCATCGCTCTGACCGTTTCATCCTCGGGAAGGTTCTCGCTGAGCGCAATCAGGTCGCCGCGCGCCTCGGTCATGTTTCTCGACGAGTCCAAACGAACATGCATCACTCCGATTCGACGGGCTTCGTACCCCGTGTAGGCAAGGGCGGCTTTTCCTCTCATACCAACGTTTGTGTAACCGGGTGGTACGTTAAGCGTCCGCGCCGCGATGACGACGTCCACCCCGGGCATGCTCACGAGTGAGTCGAGCAGGTTCTGGTCGGTGTACGCGAGCACTACGACAAGATCACACTGCGAACGAATGCGCTTCGAAAACGTCCGAACAGCCACCAGCGGATCCAGAAGGAAAGCAGGCTCCCAGGTGTCCGGAATGAACGGGACGAGATCCTTTCCCATCACGCTGAGCACTCCGACCCGCAGGCCGCCGAATGGAATGCCAAGAACCCTGCCGCCACCCACCCGCGCAATCGCGTAAGGGGCGAACAGATGAGCTCGCGTGCGGGAAGAAAGCAAATTTGTTCCCACGAACGTGAAACCGTAGTGCTCCTCGGCAAAACGAAGAAAATCGGGGCCGAATGAGAAATCCCGCGCACCAAGACCAAGAACCGAATTACCCATTTCCTCCATCGCGCGGAACATGAACTCCGATCGGATCAATCCCTCAGGAGTCGGAGGGCCGACCACATCCCCACCGTCCAGAAGGAGCACCGGTGTGTCGGGAGGAGTGTGTGACCGGATAAATGCGGCGCGGCGGGAAACTCCCCCGCTCGGATTCACGGGGCACCCGCACGGCTCAAGATTCGCGTGAGCGGTAGCCGTGAAGAAGATGAATAACCGGGAGGTGTCCTGAGGTAGTGAAAGCGTCGAAGAAAACACCGCGATCGCCGCGACGACCCCGAGAACAATCCACCAACGCCCTGGAACGCGACGCACTGCTACCTGTCTCCCCCGGCGTTGCGTGCCTTCCACGCTTCGAACTCCCGCTTCAACTCGGCCATGCGCGGTTGGTCGGGTATGTCGGCAGTCATCATGGCCATTTCGCCTCGCCCGGAGGTAATCCGATGCGGTCCCGCAAGAGAAATGTCAATCTTTCCGACGCCCCTCCCCTGAAATGAGGAGTACCCGACAACGTTCGTGCGGTTGAACGATACCCACTGGTCGGGGAGACGCAGTGGACGCGTCGCCAGCACGACGCCAACCCCGGGAACCGCCCGCACGCTGTCGAGCAGCTGCTGCGTGCCGTAGACCATTACCACGATCACATCCGTCTGTGGCCGTAGCGTGGCAACGGCGTTCTGAACCGCGGGAACCGGCGGAGTGACACGAAGAATGGGATCGCTGGGTACCGTGAGCGGAAGGCGATCCTGCCCCATCACGTTCACCACACCGACCCTCACGGTTGCGGCAGCCCGGCGGAAACCACCCTTTCCGGAAACGCGCTCCACTACATGGGGCGCGAACAGGGTACGCCCCGTCGCGTCGTCCACAAGGTTGGCACAGGTGAAGGTAAATCCGAACGTGCGTTCGGCCTCACGCAGATACGCGACGCCGTACGCAAAATCCCGGGGGCCGACACCAATCGTTCGGTACCCCATTTCCTTCATTGCCCGGAAAAGATACGTCGTCTGCATGCGCTCAACGGCGCTCTCCTCCCCGATGACGTCGCCACCGTCAAGAAGAATCATCGGGACGGAGCTGTCCGTGTTCCTCTGAACAAACGTTGCTCGCCGCCCGATACCGCCGGTGGGATTGTACCGGCAGCCGCACTGGTCGATGTACCCTTTGACACTCGCCGTGTAGAAAATCCTGAGTGACGATCCCGCCGCCGCCACAACCCATGCGCTCCACATAAGCACTGCGCCAAGGGGCAGTACTAGAAACAAAAACGACGAACGCCGCACCCGACCCTGCATGGCATTCTTCTCCGTGTCATGTTCACTCAAAGCGCCGCACCCCGAACCCGAGCACCATACCGATCGCAAGCCCGTTTGTCAGTAACGACGAACCGCCGTAACTCACCAGCAGCAGCGGAAGACCGGTAACAGGCGCAAGCCCGATCGTCATCCCGATATTGATGATCCCGTGGAACGCGAACATCGAACCCACGCCAATACAAACAAACGACGCAAAGTTGCTGTTGGCAACAAGTGCCATCCGGAAAATGCGCCAGACCAGCAGAACGTAAAGTGCTACAACAACAATCGCGCCCACAAAACCGAATTCCTCTCCAAGCACCGCAAAAATGAAATCCGTGTGAGTCTCCGGCAGGTACGCAAGCCGCGTTTGAGAACCTTCGAGGAATCCCTTGCCCCACCCCCCCCCTGAACCAATCGCCACCTGAGACTGGATAATCTGATAACCCGCCCCCAGCGGGTCTTTCTCGGGGCTGAAAAAAGTCTCAATCCGCCGCTGCTGAAAAGGCTCGAGGCGGTCCCAGATTGCCGGTGTGACAATCCCCACAACCAGATTGATCACGGCGATTACCACTGTCCAGCGGAGGGGCGGCCGCATGAGGAAGAGCACTCCGACCAGAATCAGCAGGAATACCAGCCAGGGAATCCACCCCGCGAAGGCGCACACGGCGTTTATCACCGGAGTGACGATTGCAAGGAGATGGAGGTTCGCCAGACCGGCCCAGTAGACCATGGGAAGAAAGATCGCTCCGTAGACGAGCGCGGTTCCGAGGTCCGGTTGCCGATGAATAAGGACGATCGGCACGAGAACCAGTCCAACCGTGACCGCGAAGTCGCGAAAGCGGGACACTGAGACCTTGTGAAACGAAAGGTAACGGGCCAGCGCAAGGATCAACCCGATCTTCCCGATTTCTGACGTCTGAAAGCGGAACGGACCTATGGCGAGCCACCGCTCCGCCCCCATGCGCGAAACACCCACCGCGAGGGTCAAAACTAGCGCGATGATGCTGATCCCGTACAGGATGTAGGAAATCCCGAACCAGAAGCGCGTAGGCACGCGGATCGCCCCGATCGCCACGCCGATCGCCAGGACCAACCAGAGGAACTGGATGCCCGCAAGCCCGCTGACACGGGCGCTGGCCGTACCCGTGGTCGCGCTCAACAGCCCCACAATCCCGCATGCGACCAGACCAAGTGCCGCGCCGACAAGCGGCCAATCGAGGTACTTCCTGAGCTGTTGCCGCGGCGTCGCCATCGTGGTCAATTCCTCGACTGAGTGACAGTATGTCCAGAAGTCATTTCGTCGTCTTTCTTGGGGCGAGGCTGTTCGGTCCCGAGCAGGTGCCTCCGAAGTACCGCCCCGGCCACGGGCGCTGCCCTCGTGCTCCCATGCCCCGCATTCTCGCAAATCACCGCGATTGCAATCGTGGGGTTTGGGACCGGTGCGAAACCAACGAACCACGAATGGTCATCCCCGTGGGGGTTCTGCGCGGTTCCCGTCTTCCCCGCGACGTGAAAACCCGGCACGGCTGCCCGGTGCGCGGTGCCGCTGCCTCCCTCGGTTACAAGCACCATCGCACTGCGAATCAGGCGCAACACATCGGGTTGAATCGAGACCGGTTTCGGAGGTCGCAACTCGGGCGCGTGTTCCACGCCGTTGGTGTCGGTAAAGCCGATCGCAAGGTGCGGGGTGACAAGATACCCCGTCGCAAGCGCGGCGGCGTACCGTGCCATCTGAACCGGCGTCACAAGCACAATCCCCTGGCCGATCCCCACGTTCAGCGCTTCTCCCCGACCCCACTTCCCCTTCCCGAACCTTCGATCATACACCTGGGTGGACGGCACAACGCCCTCATCCTCTCCCGGCAAGTCTATCCCGGTCTTCTGGCCCAGCCCGAGAAATCGTGCGTACGTGCCCCACTTGTCGACACCCACCCTTTCGCCTACCTGATAGAAAAAGACGTTGCAGGAGGCTTCTATCGCGTGGACAACGTTCAGTGAGCCATGCCCCCTCTTGTTCCAGCATGCATACACGCGATTTCCGAAAGCCAGTCCTCCAGTGCACGGCCGCAATCGGGTGGAGCTGTCCAGAACGCCGGTCTCCAGACCCGCGACCGCGCTGACCATCTTCGCCGTGCTTCCCGGCGGATACGTTCCCATCGTTGCCCGATTGAACAACGGACGCTCAACATCATCGTTCAGCTCCCGCCATATCTCAGGCGGAACGACGGCGGAAAATATGTCCGGATTGAATGCAGGCCTGCTCACCAACGCGAGTATTTCACCGGTCCTCGGGTCGAGCGCAACGAGAGCGCCTCGCTGGATCGAGTCCATTGCGGATTCGGCGACCTGTTGGAGAGCCAGGTCAATGCTGAGCCGCACATCCATGCCCCGCACCGGTTCACGCCGATGACTGTCTACTACGCGACCGGTGGCAGTCACTTCTTGATATTCCTCGCCCTTTTCGCCCCGCAGCTCCCGTTCGTAGGTGGCTTCAACGCCCGCCTGTCCCATGAGGTCGCCCAGCGCGTACCCCTCCTCCTTCAACTGCTTCAACTGGGATTCGCGGACTTCCCGTACATACCCCAGCAGATGAGCGGCAAGCATCCCGAAAGGGTACCTTCTGCGGGATTCGACGAAATACACGATACCGGGCAACTCGTGCCGGTGCTCTTCGAGGTAGGCGATTGTCTGGAACGGAGCATCCCGGCGCAACTCAATTGGGCGATGAAGGCTCTGGCGTTGCTCACGTACCTTCTCCAAAACTGTTCCCGGTGCAATCTGCAGGATCGGGCATACCATGCTGTCAAGATGCGCGGCGTCCTTCACTTCAGCCGGGATCACTCCCACGGTGTACGCCGGCCTACTCCCGACGAGGACCACCCCGTTGCGGTCCGTAATTCTTCCGCGGATTGCCTCAACGGGAACGGTGCGCATGGCGTTTTGTTCGGAACGTCTGCGGAGTGTATCGTGACGCAGAACCTGGAGTGTGTAAAGCTGGACGGTGATTGCCAGAAATGCGGCGAGAACCACCGCCATCAGAACCCTGAATCTCGCGCTTCGCATGCCGGAGAGGTCAGCGCGCACCATCCCACAACCCCCGCCACCCGAAAATCCCGCGCGCAAGATCGACGCAGAACCACCACGCGACGCCGACGAGCGCGGTGTAGACCCCCGAAGCGAACGCGGTGATGAAGGGTTCCGGACCCGGAGCACCACGGGCGCTCTTGATCAGCACGATTCCAATCGCGAATACCTCTGCCGACACCAGGAGAACAACTCCGCGGGTTGCCAGATTGCCGATAACGAGGTGCTTTCGTGCCACGCCGAGTGTATACCCGACCACACTTCCGACAAGCATGGATGCGCCGAACCATTCCAGTGAGAAGAGGTCCAGAAGGAATCCCGCGCCGAAACCGGAGAGATTACCCGCAAGCTCGTCCGAGGTAATCGCGATTCGAACGATCGTGATCAACGGGAGGATCGGCACTGCGCCCAGCAGCGCTATTTCCTTCCCGAGGGTGGCGTACGCGATGGCTCCCGCCGCCAGCCACAATGCCTCAACGATCCACCGCATCCGGCACCCCACCGATTGTCGCCGCGGAAGGCGAGATCTCGCGCACTACAAAGACTTCCTCCAGCCTGTCAAGACGCGCCCCGGGGGAAATAAGCATCTCTTTGAACAACGCGTGCGGATCGTTGCGCACCTTGAGGACTTTGCCGATGTAAATGCCGGGAGGGAATATGCCGCCCATCCCCGACGTAACAACCGGGTCCCCCTCTCGAACCCGTGCCTCCTGCGCAACGTTTTCCACCCGCAATCGTTTCCCGTCACACCGAAGTATGCCCATTCCGCGGTCTTCGTTCTCCACAACGGCCGCAACCCGCAGACTCGGGTTCGAGATCAGCCGCACAAGCGAAAGGTGGCTGGCCGGCCGCCCCTCTACGCGGCCGAGTAACCCCTCCGGCGTCATCACCGGCATGTTCGCACCTACGCCGTCCACAAAGCCAACATCAATGGTTATCGTAGTGGGCGGCACCTCCGAATCATGAGCAAGCACGCGGGCCGCAATGAGAGAGAACCGGCTGCGTTCACGGAAACTCAGCAACTGCCGCAACCTCTCGTTTTCGCTCCGGAGTTCCCGGTTTTCCGCTTGATGGATGATGTGAGAGAGAACAAGGCTTCGCAGATAGCGGTTCTCATCTCGGAGGTGTGCCAGTTCAATAGGGAGGCTGAAAATTCTCTGCCCGGCCGCGATAACGTGCACAATTCCCCACCGGAGGGGTCCAATCGAGGCCTGTGGTCCCCGTATGAGCAGCGCGGTGGAAAAGACAACTGTAAGCGTGAGCGTGACGCCGCGGACGTGCGCCCACACCCAATGGGTGAATGCCTGCAACATACGGTATCAACACCTTACCTTGGTCGTGCACCTGTCGGCACGGCTGCTTCCTACATGAGGACTTTTTTGTAGGCCGAAATATCCTCCAGCACTATGCCCGTCCCCCGCACGACTGCGGTAAGAGGGTCGTCAACCACGTTGATGGGGAGGTTCGTGGCTTCCCTCAAACGTTCATCCAGTCCCTTGATAAGCGCGCCGCCGCCGCTCAGGGCTATTCCCCTGTCGATGATGTCAGCCGCAAGTTCCGGAGGTGTGCGCTCAAGAGCCTGAAGTACCGCCTGCACAATCCGATCAATGCTCTCGGAAAGCGCTTCCCGAATCTCGGAAGCCGTCACGACAACAACCTGCGGGATATTTGTTACAAGATGGCGGCCGCGGACGGTGTGCTCCATTTCCTCGGGCAGTGGATACGCTGAGCCGATCCTGATCTTGATTTCCTCCGCCATGCGATTGCCAATGGACAGATTGTACGTGCGCTTCACGTACTGGATGATTGCTTCGTCCATCTCGTCGCCACCAATGCGCTCTGAAATCGTCGTCACGATACCCGAAAGGCTGATCACCGCGATCTCACTCGTTCCGCCCCCGATATCTATGATCATCGACCCCACGGGGTTCTCGATGGGAAGCCCCGCACCGATCGCAGCGGCCATCGGTTCGGCAATGAGGTACACCTCATTCGCCCGGGCGGCCTCGGCGCTGTCCCGCACCGCACGCTTCTCAACCTCGGTGATACCCGACGGAACACAGATCACCACCCGTGGCCGGAAAAGACCCCGGTTCCTCTGCACCTTCGTCAGAAAGCCGCGAAGCATTTCCTCCGCGATTTCAAAATTCGCGATGACGCCATCCTTCATCGGCCGAATCACTTCGATTTCCGACGGGGCACGGCCCAGCATCTGCTTGGCTTCCGCGCCGATGGCAAGCGGCTTCCTTGTGTTTCGCTCGACCGCAACAATGGAGGGCTCGTTGAGCACGATGCCGCGGCCCTTTACCCAGACAAGGGTGTTCGCAGTGCCGAGATCAACCCCGATGTCGTTTGAAATCATCCCGGCCAGAGAGAATCGCATGGCACTCCTCGACGCTGGTGCAGTGGCGTGTGTGTTGTCCCGTTTCGTTCGATTGGCTCAGTGCGTAAAGTGCCGCATTCCGGTAAGCGCCATTGCGATGCCCAGTCTGTCACACGTGGCAATGACTTCGTCATCGCGTATGGACCCGCCCGGCTGCACAAGGTAGCGGATTCCCCAGGAATGTGCGGCAACTGCAGAGTCGTCAAAGGGAAAGAACGCGTCCGACGCGAGTACAACGTTGGCGAACTGGCGCGCGACGTATTCATCCCGCGTTTCGCCCGCTTTGACCTTCAGAGCGCGTTTTTCATCGTATTCCATTTCGAAGTTCGCCCTGGCTTTTGGTGCCGCCAGCGCTCGGAGACTGTCCACGCGGTTTGGCTGACCCGCTCCGAGTCCGACCAGTTCGTAGTATCCCGGTCGATACTCACGCGCAAGGATGATCGCGTTCGATCGAGTGTGTTTGACGGCGATCACCGCGAAGCGGGCGAGTGGCTCCAGCGTGGGTGGGAATTTCGCGGCGGTCGGCACGTTCCACGTTGCGGTTACGTGCCTGTCTACGGGTTGGACGAGTAACCCTCCGGCGATTGTTTTTGCCATGAACGGTTCAGGCGTTCCCGTGGCGAGCGGCGCGATTTCCACAAGGCGGATGTCCTTGCTCTTGGCGCGGAGAAACTCAAGGGCATCAGGCTCAAACCCCGGTGCAACCATCACTTCGACGAAGCGGCCCTTGAGGAATTCCGCTGCGGCCAGATCCACCGGTCGCGTTGCCGCAATCACGCTTCCCATGGGGGTGGTGCGCAGAGGGTCGCCATACCATGCCCGTTCCAGAGCCTCGGCGAGGGTCTCTCCCGTGGCGATGCCGGCCGGGTTGTTGTGCTTGATCACGGAAACGGCGATGGAATCCGCAAGATCCTTCACCATCGCAAGCGCGGAATTGGCGTCGACGTAGTTGTTGTAGGACATCTCCTTGCCGTGGAGAAGTTTTCCGGAAACCACGGAAGGTTCGTCGCTGGCGGGGTTGCGGTAGACATACGCAGGCGTCTGATGGGGATTTTCGCCGTATCGAAGCACTCTGCCGTCCACGTAGTACCCGTGGAAAACATGCTCCCCTTCCAGCCGGTCGCTGAGGAAGGTGTCGATCGCCGCGTCGTACTGTGCGGTGTGACGGAACGCCTTGACCGCCAGCCTCCGCCGCGACTTCTCCGAAATTTCCCCGCCGTTTTTCCGCAGTTCTTCCAGGACGGAATCGTAATCCTCCGGATCGGTTATCACGGCGACCCACGCATGGTTTTTTGCGGCTGAACGGATCATCGTCGGGCCGCCGATGTCTATGTTTTCTATCGCATCTTCAATGGTGACATCGGGTTTCGCGACGGTTTCCCGGAACGGGTAGAGGTTCACGACCACCAGGTCTATCGGGCGAATGGATCCGTTTTCGATGAGCTTTCGGTCCCCGGGATGGTCCCGACGGCAGAGGATGCCTCCGTGGACCGCGGGATGAAGCGTTTTCACGCGTCCGTCGAGAATCTCCGGGCTGCCGGTGAACGAAGAGACGTCGGTAACCGCGATGCCTTTTTCGCGGAGGGCCCTTGCGGTGCCGCCCGTGGAGAGTATTTCGACACCGAGTTCGGAAACCAGCGCTTCGGCAAAAGGCACGACACCTGTTTTGTCTGAAACGCTGATCAATGCACGTTTGACAATCACGATCTGCTATGCTCCTTCGGAAGGACGAAATGGTTTTCCCACAAGACGCTCGTAGGCTTCGCGGTATTTTGCCTGGGTGCCGGCAAGTATGTCGGCGGGCAGGGGTGGAGCAGGAGGCGTCTTGTCCCAGTCGAGGGTTTCCAGATAGTCTCGAACGTATTGCTTGTCGAAGCTGTCCTGCGCCCGACCGGGCTGATAGGTATCCGCCGGCCAGAAACGGGACGAATCGGGGGACATGATCTCGTCAATGAGGCTGATGCGCCCGTCAATCCACCCGAATTCGAATTTCGTATCGGCGATGATGATGCCGCGTTTTTCCGCATATTGCCGGCCTCGTTCGTAGACCGCAAGGCTTAGCCGCTCAAGTTCCGAGGCCAGCTCGCGTCCGACGAGCGTCACCAGGTGCTCGCGGCTGACATTCACGTCGTGACCTGACTCTTCTTTCGTTGCCGGCGTAAAGATCGGTTCCGGAAGCTTATCACACTCCCGCAAGCCCGGGGGCAATGCGTGTCCGCACACCATTCCGGTTTTCTGGTAGTCTTTCCAGCCTGATCCCGCGAGATACCCTCGAACCACGCACTCGACGTCAATCCTTCTGGCTTTGCGAACCAGCATGGACCGACCTTCCAGTTGGTCCCTGTATTTGCGCAAGTCCGCGGGGTATTCTGCCACGTCCGCAGTGATAAGGTGATTCGGCAGTATGTCGCTCATCATCGAGAGCCAGAACAAAGACATCTGCGTAAGAATCACGCCCTTCTGCGGAACCGGCGTCGGCAGGACGCAGTCGAACGCACTGATTCTGTCGGTCGCGACGATGAGCAATCGTTCGCCGAGATCGTACACGTCACGCACTTTGCCTCGCGCAAACAGCGGCACGCCCGGCAGGGACGTCTCTTGCAGTCCGGAGTTCATGTCTGCTCGCATGAAAAAGGGGGTAAACGAACCGGTTGGAGCCAGTCTTTCACAAAGTACCATTCACCCACGAACAAATGCAATCGGTTCGAAACAGAAGAAGGTGCTCCGTTTTGCACCCTCAGAGGCGTATTTCACCCGCCGCGATTCTGTTGATGACGTCCGCGTAGATCTCATGTTCGATGGCAAGGACACGTTTCTGAAGCGATTCCGGCGTGTCACCCGGCATAACGGGCGCGGTTCGCTGCGCGAGTATTCTGCCCCTGTCGTACTCCGAATTGACCAGATGGACAGTCACGCCGGTAGTCTTTTCACCTGCCGCCAGAACTGCTTCATGAACGTGTATTCCGTACATCCCTTTCCCACCGAATTTCGGAAGCAGGGCCGGGTGGATGTTCAGCACGCGGTTTGGATACGCGTGAAGGAGGCCAGGGCCGACGGGGCGCATGTACCCCGCAAGAATGACGAGGTCAACCCCGTGACGCTGCATCGTTTCACACATGGCTGCATCCAGCGAGGCTTCATCGCCGCATGTGGCCCGGCTGAGGTGATACCACGGTATGGCGTGCCTGCGAGCCCGCTCCAGCGCGCCTGCAGTAGAGTTGTTGCTGATGACTACGACCACCTTTGCTGCAAGTGTGCCTGCCTCGCTTCGGTCTATAAGCGCCTGAAGATTCGTTCCCCCGCCGGATGCCAGGACTCCCAGATTCAACAACTGTTCCCACCTCCATCAAGTGCCGCGATTCAGAGAGACGCGGAACGGAAACGGCGTGGTTCCCGTTCCTCCGGAAGACTGCTTACGGTTGTGGTGAAAACTTCAGCCCTTCGAGCGGCTTCCCTTCGCCATCCAGAAAACGAAGATCGAGCCCCCAGAGGCCCTGCCTGTTCCGCACCTTGAAGAAGACCTGAGACTTCCCCTGCGGTAATGTGACGCGCACTCTGTCGCTATCGCGCGTGAGGCCCCGCGCACCCTCAAACCGCCACACCTCCTTGCCGTTCAGTTTGATCAGCGCGTCCTCGTCGCTTCCGATGGAAAGAATGACTTCCTGCTGTTTCGGGCTTTCCACTTCGCACACTGCGTACGCGACGCAGTTTTTCGTATACGAATGAGGGCCCAGGAGCTCTCCAAAGCCCAGAGAGCCTCCGAAGGTTCTGCGCACGGTCCACCTTATCGGCCACGTCTTCCCGGGGTACACTGCGTCAAGGTCGAATTCTCGGTCCGGGCCAAAGGTGGCCTCCAGCATCTCGCCCTTTGTGTCCTCGAACGGGAAAGCCGCCCACCAGGCGGGTACAACACCCGGCAACGGCAGAGGTTCCTCCCAGAAACCGACTGGCTGGACACGCGTTCGTTTCATTTCGTCGGTCTCAGGTCGGACCTGCAACTCACCTGTTTCCAGTATCTCGTGGTGGATGGCTTTCAGTTCCTTCACCATGTAGGGGTAGTGCGCGAACCCGAAATGCTTTTTCGAGCACAAAAACGAGATCAGACCACACGCGCCTTCCCGAACGTAATCCTCGATCTGCTCGCGAATCTGGTCCGCCGTCGGAACAGCGATGTTTTGCTGCTCCGGGTCGAATTTCGCATCAAAGGACTGGTATACTCCCACGAACTGAACTCCGGGCACCATTTCCCGTGCCGCAGTGAGCATGAATTGCACCTGGTGCGGGGTCAGCATGCGGAAGTACTGCCCGTGGGCCACCGGCTCCCAGCTTTCGGCGACGGGATACCAGTAGAACATCATCACGTCGCACACATCAGGGCCAAAATTGCACAGTGAGCCGGCGCTTCCGTATCCGGCACAGACGGGACGTCCCGGGTCTTCCGCTTTGACCGTGCGGTACAGTGCTCTGAGTGCCGACAGTGCGTCGCCGGGGCTGTCATCGAGCACGTAGTAGCCCCACAGGTTTGGTGACGTACGCACCTCCCGGATCTCTTCCGCACATGCTTCGGGGAAGAAAAGGAACGCCCCGGCGCGGTGCTCCGCCGCTTTCGTTCCGCTGTGTCCGCGAACGCACTCCGTGAAGTGCGTAGCAGTGAGTTTCCCGTAGTAGACCGTTTCATCGTCGATCTGGAACACTCCGGAAGACGGAACGCGTCTGGGAAGTTCATCCGATGGCTGTGGAACGCCTTTCATGAGATCCACGACAAACGGGATTTCGGTCTGAACGGGCGTCACGAAATCTGCCAGGCGGGGTTTGCCGTAGATGTGCCGGACGAGGTGGTGCATGACCTTGATGCCGTTTTCCTGGCAGAAGGCTCCCTCCGGGGTCGTCACGTCAAGTTCGGTGTGACCTCCTATCACCACGTTCATGCCGATTTCTTTGCACAGCGCAAGTTCTTCCACTCCGGAAGCGACGTACGTGCCGAGAATCGGTTGACCGTTGACCAGGAACGCATTGTGCAATTTCATACCGGGAGGTCCTCCAAAAAAAGTTCCGTTCGCCGGGAAGTCCTTCTAGACGGACACCAACCATTCCGCGTCACCGAGTTGAACACTCACGACACCCTCTTCCCTCTTGACACGAACAGGAAGTTTTGCCTCAGCCTGATACGGCACGAAGACCATGACGAAATCCGCCGGGAAAATGGCGGCGCGCACGACTACCACCTCCCACGCAGGCTCGATAACGCCATACCGAGGGCTGTACCATCCTCGCGGAGGGTCTTCCTGACCGCACGCGCAATCGAACTTCACCGCCTCCGGGTGTTCAAACGCGACGAGTACGTTTGCGTGTGCCCCGGAGTAGTCAGATCGCACCGTATGTGTTTCGTCGTCGCACACCACATTACCGGGGTAAAAATGCAACAGGAAGCGCAATTCGTGCTTGCCTTCTCCCGTGAAGGTATCTCGCACAATCCAGAATCCGGGACGTCGAAGCTTCGCGTCGGGTTTGTGGAACGCCATGCGCCGCTCCCAGACAACGCCCGACAAGTCACCGGTCCACGGGCCTTCGAAACGGCCGTATGCGACGTCCTGCTCCGCGGTGCAGGACCAGGGGTCTCCGGTCGGTTCGCGGGCAACCCAGCTCGAGCGGTCGGGGTGCGTTTTCGTCCATTTCTGGCCCTGACCGTCGATCGTCACGGTGTTGTATGCCGCACTGCTTACGAGATATCTGCGAACCGGCACCGGATCGTACGTATACCGTCCCATGGTGCCGATAAGCGGCTGGCCGTACGCCATGATTTCGAATGTGAGCGCATCTTCGTTGACATGTCCCGAGCCACATGGCGCAGTTTCGAGGAACCCGTAGAATGCGTGTTCGTCCCACCCGCTCCGCATGACGGCGCGGCGCACCCACGGGAATCGATGGCTCGTATCAGGAGGAGGAGTGCCTTCCCGGCCGTTGGTCGCCGCGAACACGAAATCCTGTCGCCCGAAGCGCTCGCCGGCGGCGCGAAGCTGGGGGCGGATGTCCGCCGTGTCGCTGTCGTTCAAGAGAGGGAGTCGCCCGTCGGGGCGCATCATGTACATCGGGTATTCCCACATCAGTTCCAGCCGATTCCGGAATGCATCGGAAAAGACACTGCCGACCGTTCTGTCCGCTTTATCCATGGCCGCGGTGAAGCTGTGGAGCGAAAGGAAATGGTAGCTGGAGCTGTACTCGATATGGGCTCCATCCGGGTGCACGCTCTGCTCCATTTCCCGCTCAAATCGTTCTACCGCCGTGCGTACCCATTCTTTGGCGTGTCTGAACTCGGGGAACACGATACCGCAGGTGAGCAACCCGTTCGATTCCACCAGAAGCCAGTTGTTCGCCTTCGGGTGCGCGACGAGATGTTCCGCGTGGTCGTGAATAGCCCGCAGGTACATGATCCATGCGGTATCGGTGATGAGGGGAGTCGCCTTCATCGCGGCGAGAATTGCGATCCACGGCCCCGCGACGCGAATTCCGGTTTCAAGTGTCCGCCAGGACGAGATGTCATCCACATGAACCGGACATTGCCCCACCCAGCTCCGTATCAGCGAATCAAGCTCTTCCGCGTAACGTTGGTCGCCGGTTGCAAGAAACACGGCAGCGAGTTCCGCCCACCAGTGGTGCCGGTTGAGCGCATATGTCCACTCCCAGTCGGTTCCCGGGCGCCACGTCCAATCCCAGTTGCCGGGTGGCACCTTTGCGGGGACCTGGTAGAACACGAATTCCCGAGCGATGGCTTTTTCGCAGGCTTCCACCGCGCCTGGATTCGGTCTGGCAAGGAGGGACGGATCGGGTTCCGGACGCGTGCGGAAGTAGCGAACTACCGCAGCCAGCGCCTCGTGGATGCGAGACGCTCTGGCCAGCGCGTTCGCCTCTTCCAGGCCCGGTCGGTCAAGGTCGAGCTGGAGCAAAAGAGGATGCATGGGTATCTCCCCGGCAAAATACGCGAGTTTGTGCACTCTCGCAATGTAGGCACGGCCATGCGGCGGACAAACCGCGCTCGAGCGAATTGGACGCGAATCCGTGGCTGATTACATTCCCTTGGACATGGACGGAAAGGAAACTGAGGTGAAAGACTACGCGGCAGAAACCACCGATCTGGCGCGTCCGAACGTACTGCTCATCATGACCGATCAGCAGCGTGCGGACAGCCTCGGTTGTTCCGGGCACCCCGCGGAATGCACCCCGCACATTGACGAACTGGCGGCATCGGGTGTCCGGTTCGATTGTGCGTATACGACTCATCCCACGTGCACGCCGTCGCGGGGTGCGATTTTCACGGGGCGGTACCCCAGTTCGCACGGCGCCCGCATGACCGGGATGATTCTTCCGGAGACCGAGCGCATGTTGCCCGCCATTCTCCGGGAGCACGGGTACGAAACCGCGCTGTTCGGGAAGCCGCATTTTGCCCCGATGGGCGACTACCCGGACTGTCCGAGCCGTGAAATGCGGCGCCTCTGGAACCACGGGGCACACCCGATTGAAAGTGATTATTACGGGTTTGAAAGCGTGGTCTTCTTCGGGGGGCATGGTCCGGGTATCTGGGGCCATTACCGGGACTGGCTGCGCGAACGTGACCCCGCTGCGGCACGCGCGATCGAAAACGCTTCCGGGGAAAACGGGTACATACGGGCCGGGGCATACGAGGACGGGCTGACTGACATGTTCCGTTCGCCGCTGTCGGCAGAACTGCATCCCACTTCCGCCCTCGGCGAGATGGTGTCGGACTACCTGCGACGCAGGCACGAGAGGCCATTTTTCCTCGTTGCATCCTTTTCTGATCCGCATCATCCGTTCGCCCCGCCTGCTGAGTATGCCGACCGGTACGATCCCGGTGACATGCCGATTCCGGTACCGCCGGATTCGGATGGATTCAGGGCTTTTCCGCCGCATTTCGGAAGGGCGTTCCGGGGGAAGAGCGGGAGGTTCAGCGGCGGCGGCCACGTTGATTACTCGGCAATCCCGCCGGCTGCCATGCTGCGTGCCCGCGCACTCACATGCGGAATGGTGGAACTGATAGACGCCGCGGTGGGGAACATCCTGCGGACGCTTGACGAGAGGGGATTGAGGGAGAATACCGCTATCGTTTTTTGCTCGGACCACGGCGACTTCCTCGGCGATCATGGATTCCTTTACAAAGGGCCCATGCACTGGGATGGTTTGACACGTGTACCATTCATCTGGAATCTGCCGGGTGCCGCGCGGGCGGGGGCAATCGAATCGGGCATTGCTTCGACGCTGGACGTTACGCCGACCATCCTGGAACTGTGCGGGATACCTCCTGAACCGGGCATTGAAGGCGTGTCGCTGGCGCGGTACCTGCGCGGTAAGGAGGCGTACGAACGGGACGAGGCATTGACAGAGAATGACGACGATTACCTCGGTGAGCGATTGCGCACGCTTGTGACGGCGAAGTGGAAGATCACCGCGTACGCCGGCAGGCCGTGGGGCGAGCTGTACGACCGCGTGAACGATCCGCACGAGACGCGGAATCTGTGGGATGACCCCGCGTTCCGGGCTCCGCGGGAAGAAATGCGTGTCCGCCTGCTGGATCACTTGATGCGACGGGAGGACAGGTTGCCCGTGCAGCGATGGTACGCGTGAAAACGATCACCAACCGGCGCCTTGCACGGCCTCAGAAGTGACAGGGACATGGATACACTATCCGTAAGCGAACTGTTCGTCAGCATTCAGGGTGAAAGCCTTGCCGCGGGAAGGCTGTGCGCATTCGTCCGCCTTGCCGGCTGCAATCTCCGGTGCGCGTATTGCGATACGAAGTACGCATGGGAGGCCGACGCGGGTCGTGCGATGCCTGTCGAGGATATCGCCGCGTGGGTGAGCCGATCGGGGGTGCCGCTGGTGGAGATTACCGGCGGCGAACCACTTCTTCAGCCCTCGGTCTATCGGTTGATGGAGGATCTCGTTGGCCGGGGGCTGGAGGTACTTCTCGAGACAAACGGACACGTAGATGCGGGGGCGGTTCCACAAAAGGTGACGCGCATCATTGATATCAAAACACCCGGCAGCGGCATGGCGGAGGGGAACTATCTGGTGAATCTGCCGTTCCTGCGGGCAAATGATCAAATCAAATTCGTCCTGACCGGCAGGAGTGACTACGAATGGGCAAAGGGAATCCTTGCTTCTCACCCGGAACTCGCGAGCACAGCGGCAATCCTGTTCAGCCCCGCGTTCGGGATTCTCGACCCGCGCGATCTTGCGGAGTGGATCATCGCCGACCGGCTGCCCGTGCGGTTCCAGCTCCAGTTGCACAAATACGTGTGGGAGCCGGACCGGCGTGGGGTGTAGAGTGCGATTGACTCCGTTATCGCAGGCGGGGGGCTCCTTCATCACCCCCGTCGTTCGCGGTGCGAACGCCGTCCCCTCTCATCCCGGGGGTAGAAGAGGGGAGATCCTTTTTTCCCCTCGCCCACCGGGAGAGGGGCCGCCTCCACGGCTGTGGAGGAGGGGTGAAGGAAACAAGGCGCACCGCGAAGGGGGTGAGGGAGCCCCCACGCCAACCGTTATATTTTTCGTACCCACCCGTATTCACCGTGGAGGATGAATCCGGCCATGTCGTCCGAACCCGTTTCCCACGTTCAGATCAAGCCCACACAGAAGGTCATCGCCGACTACTACGCAGAACTGCGGGATTTCGCGAAGCGCGGCGAGACGAACGAGACCACCATCCGTGTCGCCTTTCAGCACCTTCTGGAAAAAACCGCTCGCGAGCGGAAATGGACCCTCCTTACCGAACACCATCTGAAAGTGAAAGGCAGGGAGATCATTCTGGACGGCGCGCTGGTGGACGAATACAACCAGAGGCGGGCGTACTGGGAAGCAAAGGACGCAAAGGACGATCTCGACAGGGAGATTGCAAACAAACGGGCGGACGGCTACCCCCTCACCAACATCATTTTCGAGAATTCCCGGCGCGCGGTGCTGTATCAGGACGGCAGGGAGGTGATGAGCACCGACATCACCATTCCGGAGAACCTCGCCAACCTCCTCACCCAGTTCCTCCGCTATTCCGAACCGAATATCGAGGAATTTCACCGCGCCATGGACGAGTTCCGCGTCAAAGTGCCCGAGCTCGCCGCGGTGCTCCTGGGCATCATACGAAACGCGCACACGGATAACCGTGCGTTTCAGGACGCATTTGCCGATTTCTTCCGCCTCTGCCAGACCTCGCTCAACCCGAACATGAGCGAAGCCACGGTGGATGAGATGCTCGTGCAGCACCTCCTCACCGAACGCATCATGAGCACGGTGTTTGATTATTCGGATTTCCGGGAAAAGAACGTGGTGGCGGCCGAGGTGGAGAAGGTCATCTCCGCACTCGCAAGCAAGAGCTTCAGCCGCAGCGATTTCCTCAAATCCCTCGACCGGTTCTACATCGCCATTGAGAACGCCGCGCGCACAGTGAACGACTTCACCGAGAAACAGCACTTCATCAACACGGTGTACGAGCGGTTCTTTCAGGGGTATTCGGTCAAGATCGCCGATACGCACGGCATCGTCTACACGCCGCAGCCGATCGTGGATTTCATGTGCGCAAGCGTGGAGCAGGTGCTCAAGGATGAGTTCGGCCTCTCGCTGGGCAGCCCCGGCGTGCAGATACTCGACCCGTGCACCGGCACCGGCAGCTTCATCGTCAACCTGCTGGGGCGCATTCCTCCCACCGACCTCAAGCGCGTCTACCGCGAGCAGTTGTTCGCCAACGAGATCATGCTGCTGCCCTATTACATTGCTTCGCTCAATATCGAGCACCGGTATTACGAACTCTCCGGCGAATACGAGCCGTTTGAAGGCCTGTGCTTCGTGGATACGCTGGAGCTTGCCGAGGCGAAACAGCGCAGCCTCTTTGTGGAGAAGAACACCGAGCGGGTTGACCGGGAGAAAGAAGCGCCCATCACTGTCGTTATCGGCAACCCGCCCTACAACGTCGGGCAGGAAAACGAGAACGACAACAACAAGAACCGGCCGTATCCCGTCATTGAAAAGGAAATACGCGATACGTATGCGAAGGACTCGACAGCCACGAACCGGAACGCGCTTTCCGACGCGTATGTGAAGTTCTTCCGATGGGCGACGGACCGGCTTGAGGGGCGGGACGGGGTCGTGTGTTTCGTGTCGAATAACAGCTTTGTTGACCAGATCGCCTTTGACGGGATGCGGAAGCACCTGCTGAAGGATTTCACGCACATCTGGCACATTGATTTGCACGGCAATGTGCGGAAGAACCCGAAATTGAGCGGGACGACGCACAACGTGTTCGGGATACAGGTCGGCGTCGGTATCACCATCGCCGTGCGGCATGTAGGGGCAGACCGCGTGCACGGGGCGCACGAGCGTGTCCGCCCGCCAACAGATGCGGACGTGGGAACGGATTCGGGCACATATGCCAACGCGGGCGACCACGGAGGGTCGCCCCTACGGTATTTTCGTGTGCCGGAGGATTGGCGCAAAGAAGAGAAATGGGCGTACCTGACGAAATGCGGGACGTATGCTGGTGTCCCGTGGCAGGAATTGATGCCCGACGAACGCAACACGTGGTTGGTGCCGGAAAACGCGGATGAATACGCGTCGTTTGTGCCGATGGGGAACAAAGAGGCGAAGGCGCAGGTCGCGGGTAGGGGCGGTTCGCGAACCGCCCCTACGGCGGAACCGACGATTTTCGACCTGTTCTCCAACGGCGTGAAAACGAACCGCGACGACGTGGTGTACGATTTCCACCGGCCTGCGCTTGTGGAACGGGTGAAACGGTTCATTGACGATTACAACGGCGAGGTGGGGCGTTGGGCACACACGGAGGACAAGAGCGACGTTGACGCGTTCGTGTCGTACGACAGGGTGAATTGGAGCCGAGATCTGAAACTCGACCTACAGCGCGAACACTACGCCAAATTCGAGGAATCCAAGGTTCGCGCGTCGTTATACCGCCCCTTCTGCCGACGGTACCTGTTCTTCGACCGAATCCTCAACGAAGAGGTGTACGTTTTCCCCCATATCTTCCCCACGCCGGAGACGGAGAGCGAGAACCGGGCCATTTGCGCCAGCGCAGTAGGCAACAGTAAGTCATTCCACTGCCTTATGTCAGGCGTCATCCCCGACCTGCATTTGACCGGCGACTCTCAATGCTTCCCGTTCTACGTGTATGACGAGGATGGGTCGAACCGGCGGGAGAACGTGACGGACTGGGCGGTGAACGCGTTCCGCGCTCATTATGGGGACGAGAGCATCTCCAAGTGGGACATATTCCACTATGTGTATGCGGTGCTGCACCATCCGGTGTACCGGGAGAAGTTCGCGGATAACCTGAAGCGGGAGCTGCCGCGGGTGCCGCTGGTTTCCCTCATCCCCCCCTGCCCCCTTCCCCGGGTGGTGGAAGGGGGAGGACCTGCGGTGGTGGAAGGGGGAGGACCTGCTTTTTCCCCTCTACCGTCGGGAGAGGGGAAAGCCTCCGCAACGGCGGAGGAAGGGGTGAGGGAGACACGGGAGCAGAATGATTCATCGAACATTCCTTCTTCCCCCTTCTACCCTCGGGAGAAGGGGATGGCTGCGCAGCAGTCAGGGGATGAGGGAAACAGGGCGGATGTGGCAGGAGTTGCCTCCCTCACCCCTCTTTCGCGTTGCGAAAGTGTCCCCTCTCCCAGTGGGCGAGGGGAGCGGCCGTATCCCCCCTCTTCTACCGCCGGGAGAAGGGCAAGCTGCGCGGAGCGGGGCAGGGATGAGGGAGTGAAACGCAACCCGCCCATCTCTGAGGCCATTCTCGAAGTGGCACGGCGCCTGCGGAAGGAGGCCACGGGGGCGGAAGCGTTTTTGTGGGAGCTTCTCCGCGACCGACGGTTTCTCGGCGCGAAGTTCCGGCGGCAGCACGTGTTCGGGCCGTTCGTGCTCGATTTCTACTGTGATGAGGCGAAGCTGGGCATCGAACTGGACGGCGGCGTGCACGACAAAGCCGAACAGGCGCGGCGCGACAGGGATAGGACGATGCTGCTGGAGAACGAGGGGATTCGCGTTGTCCGGTTCAGGAACGAGGAGGTGTTGAACGACACGGAGCGGGTGCTGGGGGAGATTGGCGAGTTGCTCCCTCTGGCCCTCACCCCCAGCCCCTCTCCCGGTGGGCGAGGGGAGCAACCGTTTCTCCCCTCTTCTATTCCCGGGAGAAGAGGGGACGGGGGTGATGAGGGAGCCAGCGTCTTCCGCCTCCTCGTCCGCGCCGGAGAACGCCTTGCCGACCTGCACGTGAACTACGAAACGGTGGAACCGTGGCCGCTGGAAGCAGTGTGCACCGCGACGCCTTTGTCGTATCGCGTGGAGAAAATGCGTCTTTCGAAGGATCGCACTGAGCTTGTCGTGAATGACACACTCACGTTGCGTGGAATACCGCCGGAGGTGTTTGAGTACCGGCTGGGCAATCGCTCAGCGCTGGACTGGGTAATTGACCAGTATCAGGTAACGACCGACAGGCGCAGTGGCATCACAAGCGACCCGAACCGCCTCGAGGACGAGGAGTATATCGTCAACCTCGTGAAACGTGTCGTGCGCGTGAGTATGGAAACGATACAGGTGGTGAAGGAGATTGCGAAGGTGCCGCTGCAGATGAACGTCTCCGTGTAGCCCGGAAAGCGCCCGAAACGGCCGATTGTGGGGGTGCTGTACGCTCAGGAGGCGGTCGGTTCCTCTTCCTCAGGAGGAGCGTTGTCGGCGCGTTCGCGTTCGTCCGCCGGTTGATCCTGGATGTACGCGGAGAGTTCACGCAATCGTTCTGGCAGCCGCCCGTAGAAAGAAGGCCCTCGGAGTATCTCTATCCGGGTCGCGAGGTCATTGGCGTCCCTGCAGGTAGTCCGAAGTGTCTCCGGTTTTACGCGCGACGCGCAAAGCTCGACGAGCGAACGGAACGCCGCGGCGATGTCCTTGGCGTGGTCGAAGAATTGCGTGAACAGCTCCACGGCCTGCGGCTCCATCGTGGGAGCGGCTCGTTGGAGGTCGTCCAGCGAGCGTTCGGCGATACGCACTGCCTCGTCTTTCTCCCAGAGGAGGACGTCCAGGTCTATGTGCTTCGATTTTCGGACAAACGTCGGCCAGATGGATTTTTCAAAGGTTTCGATTCCGGGGAAGAAGCTGCGGTCCTGGAAATAGGCGCCGGCGAGGTACAGCGTGTAAAGACATACGAGAGGGGTGGTTTCCAGCGCGGACACGAGGCAGGGGCTGACCTTGCCGTTGTGGTTGCCGAATTGAGTTGCCCACTCGTACCAGAGTCCGCGATCCAGTTCATCGAATTCCGGCAACCATGTTCCCGCCTGCTGAAACGTTGTGCCCGGTGCGGCGAGCACTTTGCCGAACGCATGAAGGTTTGCCGTGCCCGGAGAGGAGAAGATGCTCGTCTCAACGCCATCCGCTTCTTCCTGGACCATGATGCGGCCGACTGCTCCTGCGGCTTTCAGGGGCAACCATGAGCGCACCAGTTCGAAGACGTAACCGGGACGTGCCAGCGGCAACGCCGAACGCCCCCAGTGTTCGCCGTACAGATCAGTTTCCAGAAGGATGGTCTTGCCGCCGAGCCGTTGGAGAACAGGATTCACGGGGGCCGTCAGATGACACCAGTCCTTTTGCACGTTTTTGACCATGATCTGGATTTCTGGAGGCAATGGGCCGATTGCGTACAGGAATGTGTCGCTTTCTGAGGGAGTATCGCCCGTTTCACGGATGACAAGCTGTTTCCTGTGGCGTCTGCACGCCTCGTACACACATTGGTACACCGCACGCAGGCGTTCCCCCGGGGTAACACTGCTCTGGTCGCGGGTGGGAGAGGCCGTTGTGCCGCCCGCAGTCACCACGAGGGCGTCGATTTCCGGAACCCCCGTGAAGAGGTCCTCAAGCATGCTGCCGATGACCTGCCAGAGGCGGCGTCCTTCAAGGCGAGAAATCGTCGGCTCCGCAATCAGCCATTCTTCGGGCAGATCACGCAGGACGTGATACCAGACATGAACACGCAGGCCTTGTGATTTGACAAACGTGCACAGTTCCCTGAACTTCTGCCGGTACGTCTCCCGTTCCCGTTCGGGAATGACCGTGCCCTTGTACGTAAGGGAGCTTTTGTCGCGCAGCGCCTGAACGTGGCGATACTGCGCAAAAAGCTCCACCCAGCCAATTCCAGGGGGCACCGCGCCGTCGTGGAGATCAAGCAGGTTTATGTGGTAACGGGTGGCTTCCCGGGCGGCTTTCCTTACTTCCGCGTCGAAAAGGTCGTAGTTGTTCCAGACGCGGACGCCCCAACCGCGGAATGCAAACGAATGTGAATCCGCGGGCTTACTTTGAACCATGAACGTGTCCCCAAGAAATGGTGCTGTTGCCGTGAGCAGGTTTCAGAGCGCGACCTGTGGTCCGGCGGAAAGAAGCGTACCAAGAAAGGTAAGGCTTCCGGGGACTCAATGGTATCGGGTGGGGCCAAGGGGCGTATTGCCAGAGCTGTTTCCTGAGGCTTGTCTGAGATCCATGGCAGGTATGTTGACGAGCGGGTCTTCCCGTGCTACAATTCGCATCGTCTTTGCCGGGAATCACCCGTGGGGTTGCTGTTCGCGGGCGCAGCGCCCTCAACCGGCGCAGGTGTTTGTCTTCCCGCAACGCTTTTTCAGGAGGTTCGGCAATGCCGTACGTCATCTGCGAGCCGTGCATCGGCGTAAAAGACACGGCGTGTGTCGACGTATGCCCGGTTGACTGCATTCACCCGACAAAAGCAGAAGACGCTTTTGAAACGAGTGACATGCTGTTCATCAATCCGGAGGAGTGCATAGAATGCGGTGCGTGCGAACCGGCCTGCCCGGTGGCCGCGATTTACCCGGAAGAGGATGTTCCGGAGGAGTGGCGCGATTACATTGACAAGAATGCGGAATACTACCGCTGAGCGGAGCGTGAGACTTTCTTGCGCGTGTTTTGGTCAACCCCATTGACGCGCGGAAGCGAGGATTGAAATTTTAATCCACCGGTTTTTCCAAATCCCGGCACCGGCGGCATGAAAGAACCCGAGCGCGCAAGCAGTGCGCCCTGCTCTTGGTGAGCCCGAGATTCTCCCTTACGCTGGCGAGTTGTTCATGGATTCAGAACCCAACTCGGTAGCCCGTTTTACCGGGCGGGCAGTAACAGCCGGTGCGGTGATATCCCTCCTGATGGCTATCGGAGCGCCGTTTTCGCGCTACGTCCTTTATTCCTCACCCCTCGTGTTCACCTCATTTTCCTGGGGCGTAGTGACGACATGGCTGCTGTTCGTCGTCTTCGAAATGGGAGTTCTGAGGAGATTTCGTTTCTGGCGGCCGATGAGTTCGCCAGAATTCGCGGTCGCATTCATGATTGCGACCGTAGGTTCGAGTCTCACCACCACGGAAGTTGCCGGCCCGATTGTAACGCATATCGGTGGAATCCATTATTTCGCCTCTCCTGAGAACCGGTGGCATGAAACACTGGATTCCCTTCTTCCGGTCTGGTTGCTGCCCACCGATACCCACAATGCGGTCAAATGGCTGTTTGACGGTGTCCCGCAGGGGCAGACGTATCCCTGGGCGGACTGGATTGTTCCGCTGTTCTGGCATGGCAGTTTTACAGCCGCTTTTCTGCTGGTTCAGTTCGCGCTTGTGGGCCTTCTTCGGAAGCACTGGGTGGAGCATGAGCGGCTCACCTTCCCCATCATGCAGATGGCCGTGGAGTTGATCCAGCAGCCGGAAAAGGGCGAGTTCCGCCCGCCGTGGAGCAGGCCACGGCTTTTCTGGTTCGGCTTTTTCATTCCCATCACGTTCCTGACCCTGCAGATGTTGAGCTGGTTCTGGCCCACGGTGCCACAGCTGCCGACGAATCTGGGAGCGATCTCGTTTGGGACTGAATACCCGGCGCTGAACATGAATCTCTACTGGCCGGTAATCGGTATCGCGTTTTTCGCGAACAAGGAAGTCATCTTCAGCCTGCTGTTTTTCACGGTGCTGGGTACGCTTATTACCGGGTGGTTGACGCGTCTCGGGATCGACGTGGGTGTGGGAGCGCAGCCCATGCAGTGGCTCAACATGGGCGCGCTGACGGTGATGGTGCTCTGGTTCCTCTGGCTGGCGCGCCGGCATCTGTGGAGCGCCGCGCGCCGCGCGATGGGAAAACCGGACGGCGACGACGATTCCAACGAATTCATATCCTACCGGGCGGCTTACCTCATTATTATCGGTGCGGTGGCGTACATGGTGTTCTGGATGCAGGTGAGCGGTTCGAGCATCGCCATCGCCCTTCTGTTCATCGCTATGGGCACGATTGTCTATCTGGGCATTGCCCGGCTTTCGTTTGAGGCCGGAGTGTTCCACGTCAACGCTCCGTTGCGGCTCGTAGACATGATCGTGGACGCCACCGGCTCGGCGAACATTTCACATGCAAGCATGGCCGCGCTCGCCCAGCATTACTGGCGGTTTTCGAACGTGAAGTCTCTGTTCCTTGTCACGTTTGGCCACGCGGGAGCGCTTTCTCAGCAGATGGAAATCCCGCGCCGCAGACTGAATCCCGCAATCGTGATTGTCACCGTTGCCACGACACTGCTTGCAACGTGGTACACGCTCTACCTTGGCGTTGCGTACGGCGGGTATAACTTCACGGACTGGATTTTCAGAAGCGGGCCGGCGGATCCCTTCATTTCCCTCATGAAATGGATCAGCAACCCGTTGCCCGCGGATTTCCGGCGAATCACGTTTTTCGGCATTGGTGGCGGTTTGATGGTGCTTTTCAGCGTTCTGCGCTACGCGTTTCCGTGGTGGCCGCTGCATCCAATCGGGCTGGCGATCTGCTTTTCGTTCCACATCAAAGAGAGTATCCTTTCATTCCTGATCGCGTGGGTTGCGAAATCTCTTACGCTGCGTCTTGGAGGAATCCGGCTCTTCCGTCGCACGGTGCCCCTGTTTGTCGGTATCGTGGTGGGTGCGTTCGTCGGGACGGCAATGTGTTTTCTGGTTGACTTGATATGGTTTCCGATGTCCGGGCACGCGGTGGAGTTCAAATAGGTCAGAAGTTTCATACGCCA
>Ga0116178_10000338_pt1 | contig 42741 bp, 34 predicted proteins | sample AD_STIC12_MetaG_FD_89880 | JGI IMG/M metagenome (GOLD analysis project Ga0116178, IMG submission 89880) | Active sludge microbial communities of municipal wastewater-treating anaerobic digesters from USA - AD_STIC12_MetaG | ecosystem: Engineered > Bioreactor > Anaerobic > Digestate | place: USA...
CGTGCACCCTCCGCCCCAGCCCGCGAACGTGTAGCCGGAATCGGGCGCGGCGGTGAGCGACACCGACGTCGCCGCGCTATAGGTCTCCGCGCAGTCCGTCCCGCCCGTGCCGCACGCGATGCCTGTCCCCGTCACCGTGCCGTTCGCCGGCCGCGTCACCGTCAGCGCGTAGCTCGCGGCGACCGGCGTGAAGGTCGCCGTGCACGTCACGACGCCGTCCACCAGCACCGTCGTCGTCAGGTCCGTGCCCGTGCACCCTCCGCCCCAGCCCGCGAACGTGTAGCCGGAATCGGGCGCGGCGGTGAGCGACACCGACGTCGCCGCGCTATAGGTCTCCGTGCAGTCCGTCCCGCCCGTCCCGCACGCGATGCCCGTCCCCGTCACCGTGCCGCCCACGGGCGCCGGGCTGACCGTGATGGAGTAGCCCGGGTTTCGGCCCCCGACAAGCTGCGTCCACAGGCTGGTGAACGAGGCGGCCGTTCCGACGAGCCAGCGCGGCTGGTGCGTGCTGGCGGCCAGGCGCGGATTGAACGCGCCGCTCATGTTCGGTTGCACGATGCTCGTCACCGGCGCCGCGACACCCAGCGGCGTGCCGTCTCCCCCGATCTCGAAGCCGATGTCCTGCTCGGTGTCCGACCCGTGCGTCACGAGGAAGAAGGTTTGGGACAGGCGGTTGTACGCGATCGAGTTGGCGTCGTACGCCCCCGCGCTCGCCGACAGGCGGATGGCCGAGGGCGGCGAGACCGCGCCGTTTCCGTCCACGAAACGGCCGAAGGGGCGCCAGCCGCCCCCGACCGGATCGAGTTGTATCCAGGCGACGAACAGCTCCCCGGTTGTCGTGTTGAGCGTTGCCTGCGGCACGTAGGTGAACCTCGCCTGGCCGAGGGACAACGGCGATCCGGTGGCCGCTCCGCTCGACGCGTCAAACAGCCGTCCGCGGACGAAGTCCGGGCCCGTTTCCCCGGTTGATCCGGCCCAGGCCAGCAGGAAGCGATTCGAACTCGGGATGTAGCCCACCGTTGGTTCGCGGTCGTACTCGTCTGCCGAGGCCGTCACCGCAACCTCGTCGCCTGCCGTCTCGCCAAGAGCATCCAGCTGCCTGGCGCTGATTTCCGCGCCTGTGGTCGCATAGCGGGACCACCCGATCATGTAGCGTCCCGATCCAGTGGCGTAGCTGACGGCCGGCCGGGTGATCCACCGCGTCGAGTAGGTCGGCGCCGAGAGGACCGTCCCCTCGGATGCCGGGCCCGGCGGGTACGTCACGACGGCGGATCGCAGCTCCGTGCGGCTTTCGGAGGCGCTGGCGTGCCAGGCCACCAGGAAGGTTCCCAGGTTGGGGTTGTAGGTGACTGTGGGCGTTTGCGCGTACTTGCCCGTCGAGACATAGAACGTATCTCCCACGCCCGCGCCGTTGTCGTCGATGAAGCGGCCCCGGATGGTGCCGCCGAGGCCCCACACCGCAAGATAGAGCTGGCGGCAGGCGCTGTAGGCAACGTCGGGGTACTGCGTGGGGCCGCCGTACTGTTTCACCGACGCGCCAATCGGCCCGGGCGTGGCGGCGTACTGCGCCGGCTGGGGTGCCGGGCAGCCGAACGGCTGCGTCTCGGGGCCCAGCCACACCTGGATGAACGTCGCGCGGCAGGTCTTGGCAGAGCTGACCTGCACCGTGGCCGTCGGATTGGTTCCGGAGCACGATCCGCCCCAGCCCTTGAACGCGAACCCCGCGTCGGGCGTGGCCGTCAGCGTGACCGGCGTGGGCTCCGTGAAGGTGACCTGGCACGCGGTTCCGCCCGTGCCGCAGGTCAATCCGCCGCCGGTCACCGTGCCGCCCGAGGGGACGGGGGTGATCGTGAGCTTGGGGACCACCGTCCCGCCGCCGCCGCCGAGATCCACGCCCGTGATGAGCTGCGTCCACAGGCTCGAGAACGACGCGGCCGTCCCGATCAGCCAGCTTGGCGTCTGCGCGCTCGCCGCGATCCGCGGATTATAGGAGCCGTTGAGATCCGGCGCGGTGACGGAGGTGACAACCATCGCCGGCGACACCGGCATGCCGTCACCGGTGATCTCGAATCCCACGTCCTGCTCGGTGTTGCCGTGCGTGACCAGGAAGAAGGTCATCGCAGGCGCGTTGTAAGCCACCGAGTTCGCGTCGTACGCGCCGACGGTCGAGGACAGCCTCAGGTTCGTCCCGACAACGACGCCGGCATCGTCCAGGAAGTTCCTGAACGGCCTCCAGCCTCCGCCGGCCGGGTCGCTCTGGATCCAGGTGACGAGCATCTGGCCGGTGGCCAGGTTGTAGGCCACCTCCGGCACGTACGTGAACGTGCTCTGCGCGACGGTCACCGCGGGGCCGATCGCGGCGCCGTCCGCCGCGCCGAACATCCTCGTTCGGATGAAGTCCGGGCTCGAGTCGCTTCCTCCCGACCACGCCACCACGAACGCGTTCGTGCTCGGGAAGTACCCCACTGCCGGCTCGCGATCGTATTCGCCGGACGATGAGGTGACGGCGATCTCCGGCCCCACGGGAGCGCCCGTCGTGTCGATCAGGCGGGCTCCAATCTCGGCGCCCGTCGCGGCGAAGATGTTGTAGGCCACCAGGAACTGCTGCGACCCGGTGGCGTAGGCCACCGCCGGCCCCACTTCCCACCTCGTGGTGTAGTTGGCGTTCGAGTACACCTGCGTGGGGCCCACCGGGCCTGCGCTGCTGAAGTCCACGAGCCTGCCGCGCACGCGCGTGCCTTCCGGATTGCCCGCCACGCCGTCCGAGCTGTGCCACACCACCAGGAACTGTCCGGTGTCGGGGCTGAAGGCGACGCGCGGCGTCTGCGCGTTCGGTGCCGCGTCCGAGATCTGGAACCAGGCGCTGGCGGCCGTGCCGTCGTCGTTGATGAACCGGCCCCGGATGGAGCCGTTGCCCCAGACGGCGAGGTACACTCCGTGCTCGCTGTCGTAGGCCACGGCTGGCCAGCGCGTGAAACCCGCGTACTGCTGGACCGATGGCCCGGCCGGGAGCGCTTGCGCCCAGGCGGTCCCGGTCACGCTCACACCAGCGGCGAACAGAGCGGCGGCAGCTCGAGTGCGTATCCTCATGACCCCTCCGGCCGGGCCCCGGACAAACGAAGGCGACCGGACTGCGAATCGCGCGGCCGAGGCATGCCGGCAGACGCCCGCGAAGGCCCGGCGGAACACCGAATCATAGCCCAGTTCCCACGCCCGTCGCCGACCGAGTTGGAGCCCGTCCGGCCCGCGTGCCTCCGGCTACCGGAGCCTGGCCACCCACAGCGGCGAGTCCTTGGCCGGCAGATCGCAGTTGCGGCAGATGGCCGGGCCCCCGCTCTGGAGCTGCTCCCGCCGCACCCGGCGGTAGGCCTCGCCGTTCCAGATCTCGGCGATGGTCTGGGTGTTCAGGTCCCCGAGCACGACGCGGCCGTCAAGATCGGCGCAGCAGAGGCTGACGCGGCCGTCCCACAGCACGGTGAAGGTCAGCCACTGGCGGTAACAGGGGAAGTTCACCTCCCCCCGGCGCGTCAGCGCTCCCGCCCAGTTGTGCAGGTTGGTGACGTGGATCTTGTCGGCGACGGCGGACCAGTGATCGATGAAGGCCTGCTCCTCGGCCGAGTTGTCCTGGCGAACGAAGGACAGGATGAGCTTGGGCCGCGTGCGGCCGAGCTCGCGCCGGACGCGGATGAGGCCCTCGACGTTGGCGACGACCCGGTCGTACTTCAGGCCGACGCGCGTCGACTCGAAGGTCTCCTTGCCCGCCGCGTCCAGGCTGATGTTGATGGCGTCCAGCCCCGCCAGCACGATTGCCCTGGCGGCGTCCGGGCCCAGCAGCGAGCCGTTCGTGATCACGCCGACTTCGCGGATGCCCTTCGACTTGGCGTAGGCGATCTTCTCGGGGAGCTTCCGATCGACGAACGCTTCCCCGTAGTTGTGCATGCGGACGTGGCCGATGCCGAGGGCGGCGCACTCGTCGACGATCTTCTGGTAGAGCGCCCAGTCCATGATGCCCTGCCGGCGCGTCATGTCGTCACGCGGGCAGAACGTGCACTTCGCGTTGCAGATGTTCGTCGCCTCGATCTGCACGATCTCGGGCGGTCGCGGGGCGCGATCGCGGCCCGCGGCGAGCAGGAGGCGCCGGACGAGGCTCGCATGTCGCAGCAGGAACGACTCGGTGGCGCGGCGCGCGCGGCGGCGCAGCGTGGACGGCACGGCTCAGCGCGTCCGGTGATGGTCGATGACGAGCTGGAGGATCTCGTCGAGCGACGCCTTCGGCTCGAATCCGATGAGCGCGCGGATCCTGGTGATGTCGGGCACGCGCCGCGGCATGTCCTCGAACCCGCTCTCGTAGGCCTGGTCGTAGGGGACGCTGACGATGGGCGAGGCGCTGCCGGTGAGGGCCTTCACGCGCTCGGCCAGCGCGCGAATCGACACCTCCTCGGTGCTCCCGAGGTTGTAGACCCGCCCGAGCGCCTCCCGGCGCCCGGCCAGGGCCGCGAGCGCGCCCACCACGTCGCCGACCCAGGTGAAGCAGCGGCTCTGCGTACCGTCGCCGTACACGGTGAGGGGCTCCCCTGCGAGCGCCTGGCGGACGAAGCTCGGGACGACCATCCCGTAGCGGCCGGTCTGGCGCGGGCCCACGGTGTTGAACAGCCGGACGATGATGACCGGGAGGCGCTTCTCTTTCCAGTACGCGAGGGCCAGGAACTCGTCCATGGCCTTGCTGCACGCGTACGCCCACCGGTGCTTGACCGTCGGGCCGAGGGCGATGTCGCCATCCTCCCGGAACGGCACGTCGTCGCTCTTGCCGTAGACCTCGGAGGTCGAGGCGACCACCACCGTGCGCTGCTTCTTGGACGCGTGCTTCAGGACGACCTCCGTCCCGTGCACGTTCGTCTCGATCGTCCGGACGGGGGCTTCGACAATCAGCCGCACGCCAACGGCGGCGGCGAGGTGGTAGATGACGTCGCACTGGTCGACGAGTTCGGCCAGCACGGGCTCGTTCATGATGGTGTCGATCGTGTACGAGAACCCCGCCCGGCCCTTCAGGTGGGCGATGTTGTCGAAAGACCCCGTCGAGAGGTCGTCGATGACGGATACGGAGTGCCCTCCCCCGAGCAGCGTCTCGGCGAGATGGGATCCGATGAAACCGGCGCCGCCGGTGATCAACGCGCGCATCGATGCTCCTTGACTTCCTAGGATACCTCGCCGGGGCCGCCCCGCGCCGCCGCGAGGCCGGCGATGCGCTCCGCCGCCCGCAGGGCGGCTCGGCCGTCGGATTCCACGCGGTAGCGCCGCATGAAGGCCGCGCTCCGCTCGAGGACGGCCCGCCGCCCGCCCTCGTCGGCCAGCAGCGCCCGAAGGGCCGGTCCGATCGGCTCGCCCTCTTCGACCCCCGACATGGCCCCTGCCTCGACGAAGGGCGTCAGGTTGTTCGGCAGCCCCAGGACGAGGCTGGGCACGCCCATCACCATCGCTTCGATGGCGGCCGTGGAGTTGACCGTCACCAGCAGGCGGCTGACGCGGATCAGATCGGCGAGGCCCTCGCGCGCAGGCGCGATCGTCAGGTGCGGGGCCCCGCCGCCGGCGGCCAGGTAGGGCGCGGCGGCTTCGGCGGGATGCGGCTTGACGACCAGGCGCACGCCGGGGATTTCGCCGGCCTCGCGGACCAGCTGCTCGAACACCGGCCCAATCTGCGAGAACTTGGCCGCCACCACGACAAGAGCGTCGCCGGCGCCCGCGCCGACCGCACGGCGCGTCCGGTCCATGTCGTCCGGCGTGATCGCGGCAGCCCGCTCCACCAGGGCGTCGAGGCGCGAGCTGCCCGTGACCGCCAGCGCCCGAGGCGGGATCCGGCCTGCGCGCGCAAGGTGTTCCGCCGCGAACTCGTCGTAGAGCAGCGTGAGCGTGGGATACGGGAATCCGCGGTCGGCCGGATTGCCCGGCGCCGGCTCCATCTCGTCCGCCTCGTGCAGGTAGTTGAGCCAATGGCGGTAGATGAATCCGTGCTGGAGACCCACCGAGGCGATGCCGCGCCGGCGCGACTCGAGGACCAGCGCGCGGCCCCAGCCCCCGGCCTCCGCGTAGGTCAGCGCGACGGACGGCTTCAGCGCGTCCAGGGCCGCGCCGAGTTGGTCCATCACGCACGCCGACCAGGGGAATTGCAAGTACGCGATGCCCATGAGCGCGGGCTCGACGAGCGGCCACGCATCGCAGCCCCTGATCACCGCGGCCTCCCGCAGGCCCCGGCTCGCGCGGAGAGACGCGAAGACCGAGCGCCGGCGCCGCCAGAGCTCGCGGCCGGGCAGGAGAGCGCGGCCGGAGGCGAAGGCCTCGACCGTCACTTTCGGCGCGCGCGCCTGTTTCCGCGAGGTCAGGTGGTAGTGCCACGGCCGGGCCTTGTAGCTCGTGTCAGGTCCCAGACCGACCAGCGCGACGTCGCCGGCGGGCAGCGCCGCTTCGAGTTCGCGGAGGACGGGGCCGATGTACTGCTCCTCCCGGCCGTGCCAGAACGCCGCGTGTACGAAGGCGGCCACGGCCGCCTGGCCCAGGGGCCGGCCGCCGCCGCGGCCCCGGCGGGGCCCGGCTGCGCGCGCCATGTACGCCCGGCCCCGCCAGACGATGCCGGCGCGCTCGAGCCAGTCCCGTGCTGGTTGCCGCGTGCCGCCGAGCCACGCGATGCCGTCGCGCTCCGCCACGCGGCGCGCCAGGACGCGCACGGCCCGGGTGCCCCCGGCGACTCCCATCGCGGTCGGGCGCTCGCGCCCGACGAGGGCCTCCAGGGCGAGCAGGGCGCGGTGGATCTCGTTGGCGACCCGCATCTTGTGCAGGTAGAGCTCGGCGAACCACCAGAGCGAATCGCCCCGGTGCGTGAACCGCTCGCGCAGCGGCACGCCGTCCACGGGAATGCCGCGAAGCGACTTCACCCACGCGTTCGCCTCGCGCTCGGCCTGCTCCGCGCGAGACGCGTCGAGGGAGTCGGCCAGGCGGACGCGCCGCGTCCCGCCGCCGGTGCGGACGACGATCACATCGTCACTGCCGGCCATCGGCGTGCTCCGTGTTCCGCGCGTCGAGCAGGTCCCGGGCGGCGGCGATGACCTGGTCGGCGGCGATGCCCTCCAGGCAATCCGGCGTATGCCCCTGGCAGCGCGCCGGCGGGTTGCGGATCCGGTTGCAGGGGCTGCACGGCAGGTCGATCCGCACGATGCGGCAGGCGGCAGCAAGCGGCCCCCAGCGCTCGGGCGACGAAGGGCCGAACACCGCGACGAGCGGCGTCCCCATGACGGCGGCCAGGTGCATGGGCCCGGTATCCGGCGTGACGAAGAGGGCCAGGCGGGAGAGCACGGCCGCGAGCGACAGGAGATCGCCGGCCCCGGTGAGATCGGCGACCCGCGCGTCAGGCGGCAGCCAGCCCCGCAGCGCACGGGCCGCGTCGCCGTCGGCGGCCGAGCCCGTCAATACCAGCGCAGCGCCGAGTTCGCGATGGGCCCACGCGCCGATCTCGGCCAGCCGCGGCAGGGGCCACTCTTTCACCGCACGGCCCGCCCCCACCTGCAGGCCCACGAGCGGACGGCCTCCCTGCGTTCCCGACGCGTCAGCCAGCAGCCTCGCGGCTTCACTCGATGCGGACGGCGGGATCCTCAGCGTCGCGCGAGGCAGGGCCGCCGCCGCTTCGCGGCCTTCGACCGGCCACTCGCCCGCGGCGCGCTCGCCGAAAGCCGCCGACACCAGGCGGACGCCGTTGATCGCCGTGTGCGACCGCGGATCGAACGGCACGCACTCGTCGAGCAGCGGGCCGCCGCCGGCCATGCCGAATCCCGCTGTGCGCGCGGCGCCGGTCAGCGCCATCAGCAGGTGGCTGCGGATGTCGCCTTCGAGGTTGATCGCGAGATCGTAGCCGTGCCGCCGCCAGCTCCGCGCCCGGCGAACCATGGCGCGCCAGCCGGCGGAGGCCGCCCCTCGCGACAGCCACGGGGCATCCAGGGTCTCGATGCTGTCCAGCCCGGCGATCTGGAGGGCGAGCGGCAGGTTCCAGCTTCCCACGGCCAGCGTGATGAAGGCCTCCGGCGCGCGTTCGCGCAGCGCGTGCAGGGCGGGCAGCGACATCACGAGGTCGCCAATCCGCTCCAGGCGGAAGACCAGGATGCGCCGGGGCGGCGGCCACGGGCGGGGCTGCCGGCGCCGGCGGATCCACGCGGCGGCGCCAAGCGCCGCATCGGCTGCCGCGATTGCGCGCCGCTCCCACGGGTTGGCGACCTGCAGCACGCCCTACTCCAGCCGGATCCGATCGACCATCACGCCGAGCGCCCGGTCGTCGGGCGTGCCCAGCACGGCCTGCGGGACCCACGTCGTGCTGACGAGCCGGACGAGCGGCGACAGCGGCCCCTTGCCTGCCTCGAGGGCGATGTCCGGCGGGATCGCGACGCGGTAGTCGGCAAAGCCGCCCCTCACGGCGAGGGTTCCGAGCGGATGGTCGTTGAGGAAGACCTGCACCTCGGCCGGGCCCGCCCGCTCGGGCCTTCCTCCGTCGCCCAGGCGAAAGACGATGGCGCGCGTCGGGGCGTCGATTGGCAAGGACACGAACGAGCGCTCCCGCGTCCAGCGGTAGGTCACTTCGTCCTGGATCTGGCGCGTGAACATCCGGAAGACCCATGCGTTGTCGCAGCCGCCGACGTCGACGTCGGCGGGCGTCGGCTCTTCGAGGGGCGCCAGTTCGTACAGGTACAGGTCGAACGGCTTGTGGCGGACTTCGTCGGGGTAGCCGTTGCGCACCGACTCGTACTCGGGCACCGTGAAGCGGTCGGTGCCGACGGGCGTCACGCCAATCCGCGGCGAGGCGAAGCTGAAGCCGCCGTCGGCGACGAGAAACACGCGGTCGTAGGCGTGCGACGCCCACGAGAGGAACAGCTCCAGCTGCGTGCGGCTCGGGCGGGGCGACGCGAAGACGAGGACGTGGCGGGCGTAGATGTAGGCGAGCGGCGTCGCCAGCACGTGGGCGTCGGAGGCGTTGCGCGGCTCGACCAGCACGAGGTCCCGATCGCCGAACCCGCCGGCGAGCCGCTCCAGCGCCGGGATGAGCCCCGCGTACTCCACGTGGCGGCGGATGGGCCGGGAGGCCGAGGCGAAGGCGGCGCCGATGCACGCGACGATGGCGAGCGGCGCGCCGAGCCAGGCGAACGCCCGCCTGGCGACCGGCGCGCGCGTGGCCGCCCTTCCTGCCGACGCGGCGTGCGCGCGGTACGCGACGAAGGCGCCCGAGGCGATCATCAGGCAGGCAAGCGGCAGGATGAGCGACAGGTAGCGGCGTGCCTGCCAGAAGTTCTCCGGCACGATTCGGATCTTGTAAAAGAAGAACACCGAGACGAGGGCGCCGGCCGTCAGGAGAACCGGGTCCCGCCAGAACCTCGTCCAGGCCACCGCGGCGAACCCCGCCACGGCGGCGAGCAGGCCGACCGGCCCGACGTACCAGGCGAAGGCCCGCAGCGCGTACGCATCGTGTTCGGCGAGCAGGCCGGCGGGCTCGCGCAGGAAGTACGCGTACGCGGCGGCGGCGAGCAGCGCCGCCGACAGGGTGCGCGGCACCCACGGCAGCAGGGCGCCCACCAGGCCGGGGCGGCGCTGCCGCAGGGCGCGCGTCAGGGCGAACGCGGCGCCGAAACCCGCCAGGCCGAGGGCGAGGCCGCGCACGCCGCCCATCTGCATCAGCGGGATGGCGACGTAGGCGCGCAGCGGCCCCGCGTAGTACGCCGCCGCGGCACCGAAGAACGCCGCCAGGACCGCCGGAAACGCCAGGCCCAGACGCTTCCCGTCGGCGATCAGGCACAGCAGGCCCGCGGCCACGCCGCCGAGGATCACGAGCGTGTCGAGGCGCACGAACAGGAGCGTGCCGAGCAGCGCGGCGGCCACGGGGGCGAAGAACCGGTCGCCATCCTGGGCGGCGCGCGCCAGCGCGAGAAGCGCCGCGAAGAGCAGCGCCTGCTGCATGAGCTCCGAGTTCGGGTACTTCGCGTACCAGACCTCGGCGACGTTGATCGCCAGGAGCAGCGTGCCGATGAACGCCGGCGCGCGCCCCGCGAATCGCGCGCCGGCGAAGTAGACGGCGAGCAGACCCAGGATGGCCCACGCGCCGACGGCCGCGCGGGCGCCGCTGAGCCCGTCGAGGCCGTAGGCGAGGGCGATCCACGCGGGGAAGGCGTGCGGGAACTGGCCGACGACCTGGCCCCGCGAGCGATCTCTCACGAAGAAGCCCATGAACCGCACGCCTTGGTTGAGTCCCAGCCTGATCTCGTCGCCGTTGACGGTCAGGAACAGCGGCCGGAACTCGTCGGGCATGCCGGCGAGCGTCGCGTCGTGGATCGTCAGCGAGCCGCCTTGGGCGATCTGGATCCCCTCGTTCATGTAGGTGCCCGGGTCCTTGCCGCCCATGACGTACTCGGACGCCGGGAAGTACAGCCAGGCGCCGAGGGCGGCGATCGCCAGCGGCAGCGCGGCAGTCGGCGAGACCGCCGCCGGTGGCCGTTCGTACGCGAGGCGCCGCCGATAGGCGAGCCCGAGGAGCAGCGCGAGCCCCGCATCGGCGCCCGCAACGCGCGCGAGGCTGTAGACGCCGGCCGCCGCGAGAGCGAGCGCCATGGCGGTGGTCACGCACGCGCTCAGGACGACCGCCCAGAACGCGCGTTCGTCTGCCGGCAGCGCCGCGCGGCGCGGTCGGTCGGCCACGGGGAGCCGAAACAGCACGGCTCCGGGCAGCACGGCGACGACGGCGAGCCAGGCGAGGGACTGCAGCATGTGTCAGGCGCGGAACCCCCGGACGGCCTCCGCCACTGCGCGCACGTCCTCTTCCGGGATGCCGGGGTAGAGCGGGAGCGAGAGGATCCGGCGGCACACGCGGTCCGCCTCGGGACATGCGGCTGGCGACTGGGCCTCCAGGGCCGGCTGGCGCGGGATCGGCACGGGGTAGTGGATCAGCGTCTCGATCGAGGCGGCGCGCAGGAACGCCTGCAGGGCGTCCCGCCGTGGCGACAGCACGGGGAACAGGTGGTAGACGTGACCGGCATCCAGCTCCGGCGGCACGTCGACCGCCGATCCCGCCAGCAGCCGCCGGTACTCGGCCGCGCGGGCCCGGCGCGCGGCGGTCCACGCGGCGAGGAACGGCAGGCGCGCCGCGAGGATGGCGGCCTGCAGCTCATCGAGGCGGCTGTTCACGCCCATCTCGGCGTGGCGGTAGCGGTCGGTCTGGCCGCCGTTGCGGATGCGCCGCATCTTCGCCGCGAGGGCCTCGTCGCCGGTCGTGATGGCGCCGCCGTCGCCGAGCGCGCCGAGGTTCTTGGTCGGGTAGAAGCTGTACGCCGCCGCCGCGCCGAACGAACCGACGCGCTGCCCGTCGCACGTCGCCAGGTGGGCCTGGCAGCAGTCCTCCACGATCGCGAGTCCGTGACGCGCGGCGATGGCCGCGATCGCGCGCATGTCGGCCGGCTGCCCGTAGAGGTGCACCGGCAGGATCGCGGCGGTGCGCGGCGTGATGGCCGATTCGATCGCGGCCGGGTCGATCGTCAGCCGCCGAGGATCGATGTCGGCGAAGACCGGCCTCGCGCCGGCCATCATGCAGGCGAGGGCGGTGTAGGCGGCGGAGAGCGGCGTCGTGATGACTTCGTCGCCCGGGCCGATGCCGAGGGCGCGCAGGCTGATCGCGATCGCGTCGGTCCCCGTGCCGACGCCGATGCAGGCGGCGGCCCCGCAGGCGCCGGCGAACGCCCGTTCGAACGACTCGACCTCCGGCCCGAGCACGTACCAGCCGCTGGCCACGACGCGGCGGACGGCCGCTTCGACCGCCGGACGATCCTCGCCGGGAGCGAGGCGGACGCTCGGGATCCGCAGGGTCATGGCGGAAGGAGCTCCTGGGCCTCGGGATTCAGGTAGTGGGGCAGGTGCGCGCGGTAGTAGGCCACCGTGCGCGCCAGCCCGTCCCGGAGAGCGACCCGCGGCTCCCAGCCCGTGGCGGCCTTGAACTTCGACGAGTCGGCATAGAAGCTGCCGATGTCGATCGCCCGCTTCTCCTCGGGCCACGGCACGAAGCGCACGCGTCCGGTGCCCGCCACCTCGATCAGCAGGCGCACCAGGTCCCGGTGGCTGACCGGCTCGGCGCCGCCCACGTTGAACACCTCGCCGTTGCACGCGTCGGCCGCCCCCGCCCGCAGGAAGGCGTCCGCCGCGTCGTCCACGTACACGAAATCGCGCAGCTGCGACCCGTCGCCGTAGATCTGGATCTCGCGGTCCTCGACGGCGAGGCGGATGAACCAGCCGATGAAGCCCTGGCGATCGTGCTTCACGAGCTGCCGGGGCCCGTAGATGTTCGTCAGGCGCAGCGAGCACGCGCGCACGCCGAAGACGTGGTCGTACACGAGGTGGTAGTACTCGCCCGCCACCTTGTTGATCCCGTTCACGTCCGTCGGGCGCACGAGATGGCGCTCTGTCACCGGCAGGCAGTCCGGCTTGCCGTACACCTGGCGCGTTCCGGCGAACACGACCTTCGCCGCGGGGTTGTTGCGGCGGCAGGCCTCGAGAATCGACAACTGGCTCCGGCAGTTGATCTCGAGGTCCGTGAACGGGTCCCGCATGCTGTCGATGTGGCTGACCTGGCCGGCGAGGTTGAAGATGATCTCGGCGTGCCGCACGAGGTAGCTCATCGTGCTGTCCTGGCGCACGTCGGCGACGTTCAGCCGCACGCGATCCGCGATCCCGCGGATGTTGAAGAGATTGCCGCCGTACTCGGGGATGAGCGAATCGACCAGCAGCACGTTGGCGCCGAGGTCCACCAGGCGGCGCGCGAGGTTGCTGCCGATGAACCCCGCGCCGCCGGTGATCATCACGCGGCGGCCGCGGTAGAAGTCCTCGTACTCCATCCTCAGCCTCCGGAGCGGGCGGGCGCCGGCGGGGGCTGGGCGCTGCGGCGGACGACGAGGGCCCACCAGAGCTTCAGCACGTCCGCGGCCGTGCGGGCGATGCGCCTGAGGTTGAAGAACTGGGACTTGCCGTACGCCCGGTGGAAGTGGTGCACGGGCGATTCGGCGATCGTGAACCCCGCGTCCTGGATCTTCTTCATCATCTCCAGGCAGATCACGCCGCTGTCCTTCGTGAGCGTCACCCGGTCGAAGATCGTGCGCCGCATCAGGCGGAAGTCGCAGTCCACGTCGCGGACCTTCAGCCCGAAGAGCCGCTTCACCATGTGATGGTACAGGCGGCCGATGACGATCCGGTGGAGGGGATCAGAGCGGCTGATCTTGTAGCCGTTCACCATGTCGATGCCCGGCCCCATCGCCGCCCAGAGGACGCCCATCTCCCAGGGGTCGTACTGCGCGTCGCCGTCGGTGTAGAAGATCCAGTCCTTCGAGGCATGGGCGAACCCGCTGCGCAGCGCGCCGCCGTACCCCCGGTTCGTCGGGTGGTGGATGACGCGGACCTGCGGGTAGACGCGCGCCAGTTCGTCGAGGATCGCCGGCGTCCTGTCCCGGCTGCCGTCGTTGATGACGAGGATCTCGACGTCGGGCGTGAGGCGCGAGGCGGCCAGCACGGCGGCCACCACCATGCTGGCGATGGTGCCCGCGTCGTTGTAGGCCGGGAAGAACACCGTCAGCCCGGGTGTCGCCTGCTGGTCAGCCATCTCGAGCGCCTAAACCGTACCACGGCGTTCTTCGGCCCGGCAAGCCGCGCGGTCGTAGACGGCCTCGAAACGCTCGGCGACGCGCGCCCAGGTGCGGCTGGCGAGGGCCTCGGCGCGGGCGGCCGCGCCGAGCCCGGCCCGGGAGGCCGGGTCGGCCAGCAGGCGATCGAGGGCGTTCGCGAGGGCCGAGGCATCGCGCTCGGGCACGAGCCAGCCCGTCCGGCCGTGCGCCACGACGGACGGGATCCCGCCGACCCGGGTCGCCACGAGGGGCGTCCCCGAGGCGAGCGCCTCCATGACGGTGTTGGGCAGGCCGTCCACATTGCCGGCCTCGTCGTGGACGGACGGCACGACGGCGACGTCGGCGGCCGCCAGCCGCGCGGCGACCTCGTCTTGGGCCAGCACTCCGGCGAACTCCACGCGATCGGCGACGCCGAGGCGCCGGGCGCGTTCGCGCAGCTCCGCGTCGAGATCCCCGCCGCCGCCGATGACGAGGCGCAGCCTCGGCCAGCGCGTCGCGAGCAGGCCCACGGCGTCGATCAAGTCGCCGAACCCCTTCTTCCGGACCAGGCGGCCGGCCGTGAAGAGCACCGGGTCGTCGGCGTCTGCGCCCATGGCCCGCCTCGTCTCGGCCCTGCGCGCGGCATCCGGGCGGAAGCGCTCCACGTCCACGCCGTAGGGGATCGTCTCCGAGCGAGCGGGGTCTGCGCCGATGGCGATGGCGCGGTCGCGCAGATCGTCGCTGCAGGCCGTCAGGGCGTCGGCGCGGCCGAGCGCCGCGCGCGCCGCGCGGCGCGCCACGGCGTGCCGCTCGGCGACGAACACGTCCGACCCGTGGAGGCTGATGACGACGGGCAGCCGGCCGGCGGCGGCCGCCGCCACCGCGCCGCTCGGCACGAGCCAGTGTCCGTGGAGGATCGTCGCCCCGGCCTCGCGCGCGACGCGCCGGGCGGCGCGGAACGAAGCGGCGAGCGCGAGGGGCGCCGCGGCGTACGCCGCGGCGCGCAGCTCGACGTCCGCGCGCAGCGCCGCCGCGTAGCCGAACACGTTCAGCGAGGGGTGCGGCGCATAGCGGAACGGATGAAAACGCACGCCGCCCTCGGCGGGTCCGCGGGCGAGGCGCGGGTGCCACGGGAGCACGATGTGCACCTGGTGGCCGCGGGCGGCTAGCCCCAGGGCGATCGGCTCCATGAACGTCGCGATCGCGTCGCCCGGGAACCGCGGGTAGGACGTCGTCAGCATGACGACGACATGGCGGCGGCTCATGGGGCCGCGCCTCCCGGCGTCGGGCGCACCCGTCCGCGGTTCCGCAGCACGAGGCGCCACGGCATGATCATCGACTCCGCCAGCACGCGCGCCGACATCTTCGATGCGCCGCGCCGGCGCTCGACGAAGATGATCGGCACCTCGCCGACGCGCATGCCCGCCCGCGCCACCTCGAAGACGGTTTCGACCATGAACGCGTAGCGGTGCGAGAGGAACCGCTCGAGATCCAGCCGGGCCAGCGCGCCGCGGCGCCAGCACCGGTACCCGCTCGTGCTGTCGCGCGTCGTCAGCCCCGTGATCGTCCGGACGTACGCGTTCGCGAACGAGCTGAGCACGATCCGCCGCAGCGGCCAGTTCACGACGCTGATGCCGTGCAGGTAGCGCGAGCCGAGCACCAGGTCGAACGCCGACGCCGCGGCCACCAGGTCGGGGAGGTAGCGCGGGTCGTGCGACAGGTCCGCGTCCATCTGGCAGATCAAGTCGGCGCCCGAGGCGAGCGCCCACCTGAATCCGTCGAGGTACGACAGGCCGAGGCCGCGCGCGCCCGCCCGGTGCATCACGTGCAGCCGCCCCGGGTAGTCGCGCGCGAGGCCGTCGGCGACCGCGCCAGTTCCGTCCGGCGAGTCGTCGTCGACGACGAGCATCTCGTACGGCTGCCGATCCAGGACCTCGCGCGCGAGCAGCGGCAGGTTCTCGCGCTCGTTGTACGTCGGGACGATCACCAGGACGTTCATGCCCTCACCCGCGCAGCGCTCGCCAGGACGCCGCCGCGACGAGGAGCGTCGGGTCCACCACCGGGATCCGGAACCGCTCCTGCGGGAAGAACACCAGGCATACGGCGAGCGACGACGATGCGAGCAACAGCAGCGGCGCCGGGAGCCGCCCTTTCCGCCAGAGCGCGCGAAGGCCCAGGAGCGCGAACGGCAGCACCGCCGCGTACGACAGGGCCGACGCCGCGTAGTAGCGCGCCGAATGCAGGCGGTAGGACGGCCCGACGGGGACGACCGTGTAGAACGCCTTGCGCGCGACGAGGCGCAGCCAGGCGCCGGGCGCTTCGCCGACGAAGCGCCAGGCCTCCCGGTAGTAGATCGGCTCCAGGTCCTCGGGGCTGCGGCCCGGGTAGCGCGCACGCAGATCGGCGTTGGCGCGCTTGAGCGCGGGGTTGGCGGCGAGATCGCCCTCGCCCACGGCCAGCGGGTGGTTGCCGGTCCAGAACGTGATGCCTCCCTCGGAGGCGATCAGGACGAACCGCCCGTACTCGCGCGCGTTCCGGATCGTCCACGGCGCGACGACGAGGAGGCAGGCCACCGTCAGGATCGCGGCGGCGCGCCAGCCGTGGCGCCAGCCGAGCCAGATGAAGGCGAGCGGCAGGAAGAACAGCATCGCGGGCCTGGTCAGCACCGACAGTCCGCCGAGGGCGCCGGAAGCGGCCGCTCCGCCCGGGCTCCCCGGCGTGCGCGTGAGGACCGCGGCGCAGCCGAGCGCCAGCACGCTGAACAGGGTTTCGCTCCAGACGTAGGCCGGCGTCCAGACAAGCGGCGGGTACACCGCGGCGAGCGCGGCGGCGGAGGCGGCGGCGCGCGGGCCGGCCGCGCGGCCGGCCAGCCAGGCGACCAGCCAGACGATTGCCCCTCCGAGAACGGACTGCGCGGCCCGCACGGCGCGCAGAACCGCCGCCGCGGGCGCCGCGTCGGGGGCCGGCGGGATGGCGGAAGCGCCCTCGGCGCCGGAGGCGCGCACCACGCCGGCGAGAAACAGCGGGTAAAGGGGGGCCCGGCCGAAGTGCTCGCCCGGGACGGAAGATCCGTCGGGAGACAGGTGCACGAACCCGCGCCCGGCCGCGACGTTCCCGGCGAGCGTCAGGTACTCGCGCTCGTCGTGCGTGAGGGGCTTGTCCACCCAGTAGCCGAGGGCGAAGGCGAGGCGCAGGGCGACGCCCGCCGCCACCGCCATCCACACCGCGCGGGGCATCTGTGCGCTCACGGCCGCTACTCTCGGCCTTCGAACCTGAGCGCCGCGATCTGCTCCGAGACCAGGCCGACCAGGAACACGATGACGGCCAGCATGATCAGCAGCACCGAGGAGTTCGTCACGTGCGACTGCGTGGCAACGGTCCACGCCGCGTACCCGGCCCCGGCGGCAAAGGCGGCGAGACTGATCGGGAGGAAGACGCGGAACGGGCTGAAGAGCGTCACGATCTTCAACACGATCAGGAGGAACCGGACGCCGTCGCGGGCGAGGCGGATCTTCGAGGAGCCGACGCGCGCTGCGGCCTCGACGGGCTCGAAGCAGACGTTGTAGCCCGCTTTGATGAAGGCCAGCGTCGTTGTCGTCGGGGTGGAGAACCCGTTCGGGAGCAGGTGCAGGAACTCGCGCAGGTGCGTCCGGCGCGCGCCCCTGAAGCCGGAGGTCAAGTCCGGGATCGCGCGCCCCGTGAGGGAGCCGGCCAGCCAGTTCAGCGCAGCGTTCCCCAGCAGCCGCGCGTGCGTGGCCTGCGTGTCCGACGAGCGCGCGCCGATCACGAGGTCGTACTCGCCGAGGCGCGCGACGAGGCGCGCCGCATCCGCCGCGCGATGCTGCCCGTCGCCGTCCACGACGAGCACGTACTCGCCCGTCGCGGCGCGGATGCCGGTCTTGACGGCCGCGCCGTTGCCCTTGTTGTAGGGGTGGCGCACCACGGTGGCCCCGGCCTCGCGGGCCCGCGCGGCCGTCGCGTCCGAGGACCCGTCGTCGACGACGATGATCTCCCGCCAGGCGGCGCCGGCGCCGAGCGCCGCGACGAGCGGCCCGATCGCGGGCTCCTCGTTGAACGCCGGGATCACAATCGAGACCGATGACGGCTCGGCCACGGCCCTAACTCCGGTCCGGGCCCGGCGGCGGACCGCCCGCGGCCCCGTTCTGGCGGAGCTCCATCCGCCTCACGCGGTAGATCAGGTCCTCGAGCATCTTCCGGTTGCCCGAGATGACGTCGGCCATCAGCCCGATGAGGCCGATCTGGAAGCCGACGATCAGGAGGACCGCCGCCAGGATGAGCGACTGGACGTGCCCGAGGCCCTCGCCGACCAGGTAGAAGTACACGAAGCGCAGCGAGACGGCGATGCCGCCGCCGAAGACGACCAGGCCGATGAGCCCGAACACCTTGAGCGGCTCGTACATCGCATAGACGCGGATGATCGTCGCCGCCGACGCCTTGATGTACGTCCAGACGTTCGAGAACAGGCGCGACGGCCGCGTGCCCGGGTTGCTGCGAATCGGAACGTGCACGATCGCCATCCGCCGCTTGCCGGCCTGGATGATCGACTCCAGCGTGTAGGTGAACTCCGAGATGATCGTCATCCGCATCGCGGCCTCGCGCGTGTAGGCGCGGAAGCCGCTCGTCGTGTCGGGCACCTTCGTGTCCGACACCTGGCGGACGACCCAGGAGCCGAGCCACTGCAGCCGCTTGCGCGTGGGCGACATGTGCGCCAGGTCGCGCACCTCGCGATCGCCGATGACGATGTCCGCCTCGCCCGCGACGAGCGGGGCGATGAGCTTCGGGATGTCGGCCCCGTCGTACTGGTTGTCGCCGTCGGTGTTGACGATCACGTCGGCGCCGAGCGCCAGGCAGGCGTCGATTCCCGCGGCGAAGGCCGAGGCGAGGCCCTTCCGCTGCGGGAACCGCACGACGTGCTCGACGCCGTGCCGTCGCGCCACCTCCGCCGTGCCGTCGCGCGAGCCGTCGTCGATGACGAGCACCTCGACGACGTCGATGCCCGGGATGGCGCGCGGGATGTCCCGGAGCGTCGCCGGCAGCGTCTGCGCCTCGTTCAGGCACGGGATCTGGACGATCAGTTTCATCGGGCAGCAACCTATTCCCCAACCAGCCGCTCAATCACCCCATCCCAGGTGATCAGCCGCGCGCGCTCGAACCCCGCGTCGCCGAGGGCCCGGGCGCGCTCGCGGTCCGCGTCCAGCCGCGCGAACGCGCCGCCCACTGCGGCCGGGTCCGGATCGCACACGCAGCCGTTCGTGCCGTCTTCGACGAACTCGAGCGGCCCCCCCGAGTCTCGGGCCGTGACGACCGGCTTGTGGGAGAGAAACGCTTCAAGGGTCACGTAGCCGAAGTCCTCGTCGAACGGCGCGTACACGACCGCGAGGGCCCCGGCGTAGAGCGCCAGCAGGCGCGCGTCGTCGACCGCTCCCTCGAAGGCGACGCGGCCGGCGACGCCGCACGACTCCGCCAGGCGGCGCAGGTTCGCGTCCTGGGTGCCCTCGCCCGCGACGACCAGCCGCAGGCGGGGGGGCGCGTGCGCCAGGGCCCGGATCGCAAGGTCGTGCCGCTTGACCGTTTCGAGGCGGCCCACCGAGAGCACGTAATCGCCCGACGGCCCCGGCGCGAGGCGGCCGGCGAGCCTCGGGGGATGATACAGCGGTTCGGCCGTGAGCCCGTTGAACTTCTCGAGCCGCCGCGCGGTGTTCCCGGCGTTTGCAAAGAGCCGCCGGCACTCGCCGAGCATCCGCGTGTCGAGATCCAGCAGCGACTGGCGCAGGCCCGCGTCGAGATCCGCGTGGGCGAAGTCGCTGTAGACGGTGCCGCACAGCTCGTAGGCCGCGCGGTACTGATGGATGAGCCAGGCGACCTTGTTCGGATGGCGCGCGAAGTACGACGGGAACTTCGTGGCGATGACCAGGTCGACGGGCGTGCCGTTGCTCTCGCTGAGATCGAGCAGCCGCCACGCCGCCGCGTGCGCGAGGATCTCCTCCTTCGGGTACCACTTGAACGGCACCGACACGAGGTCGACGGCGTAGCCGCGGGCGCGCAGGCGATCGGCGAGCTGGCGCACGTGGCTCTCGGCGCCGCCCCTGACAAATGGCACCTGCGCCTCGCACACGAGTATGGTCCGGACCGGCATCCTGCTCACCAGGCGGGCGCCGCGCGCGATCGCCGCCGCCGCGGCCCCGGGTACCGTATCACGTCGCGAATCGGACGGTGATGACGTCGCCGTCCGCGACCGGGTAGTCCTTGCCCTCGAGGCGCACCTCGCCGTGATCGCGGCACGCCGCCATCGAGCCGCGCCCGGCGAGCCGGTCGAACGCCACCACCTCGGCGCGGATGAACCCGCGGGACAGGTCCGTGTGGATCTCGCCCGCCGCGGCCTGCGCCGGCGTTCCGCGCGGAACCGACCACGCGCGGCACTCGTCCTCGCCGACGGTGAAGAACGAGACGTACCCCAGCAGATCGTAGCTGGCGCGGATCACCCGGTCGAGCCCAGAGGCCTTCAGCCCGAGGTCCGCCAGGAAGGCCGCGGCGTCGGCCTCGTCGAGCTGCGCGACTTCCAGCTCGATCTTCGCGCACACCGCGACGGCGCGGGTGCGCGGCCCCGTTCCCGGGCCGGCGAGACCGTACCGCTCGGGCAAACGGTCGAGTCCCTGCGCCAGATCGCGCTCGTCGGCGTTCAGAACCAGCAGGAGCGGTTTGGCCGACAGGAACTGGAAGCCGCGCAGCCTGCGCCGGTCGTCGTCGGGCAGCTCCAGATCGCGCAGGGCCGTCCCTCGCTCGAGGCGGGCGCGGCACGCCGCGAGGACCGCCTGCTCGCCCTCGAGCTCGGCCGTTCGCGCCTTCTTGAGATCCTTCGCCAGCCGATCGAGCCGCTTCTCCGCCACCGCCAGGTCCGCCAGGATCAGCTCGTCTTCCATCGCCCGCGCGTCGCGGAGCGGATCGATCGACCCGGCTGCGTGGGGGACCGCCGGGTCCTCGAACGCGCGCACGACGTGGACGAGCGCGTCGGCGTTCCGGTACGCGGCCACATCCAGCAGGGAGCCGGCGCCGCTGCCGGACGGCCGCCCGGGAATGTCGGCGAACTCCACCATCGCCGGCACCCGCTTCCGGGGGCGGTACATCGCGGTCAGCACGTCGAGCCTCGGGTCCGGCACGCGCGCTACGCCGAGCGTCACGTCCGTTCTGCCGTGGGCGGCCCGCGGCGCGCCGTGGGCGGACGTCATGAGCTGGAACAGAGCCGTCTTGCCGGTCGAGGGGAAGCCGATCAACGCGGTTCGGAGCATGGGCGGATCGTCCGGCCAGCCGGGGCGGCGGCTCGCCTGGCGGCTGAGCCCCATGCTAGCACGCGCCCGGATGGCGCGATGCGCTGCAGGAAGGGGCCGAACCGGGCAGACAGGCGAAGCAAAAGCGAACAGCGAATCGCCGTAACCTGCGCCGGAACAGGTTTTTGGCGTTGACATCCCCCTCCCGCTTCTCTAACATCCGAGTGGTCTCGGGTGGAGCAAAGTGGAGCAGACCGCCGTTCTCAGAGGGAACGCGCCGGCGCGCATCGATGACAAAGGCCGGCTCAAGATTCCCACCGCCTTCAAGGGCCTGGTCGAGGCCCGGCACGGCCGGGACCTGTTCGTCACCAGCCTGAGCGGCGAGTCCGTCCGCATCTACCCGATGCCCGTGTGGATCGAGATCGAACGCAAGCTGGCGCAGATCCCGTCCACCCATCCGTCACGCCTCCGCTTCTTCAGCCGCGTCAACTACTACGGGCAGACGGCCGAGCTCGACAACCAGGGCCGCGTCCTGATTCATCCGCGGCTCCGGGAAGCGGCCGGGATGGCGGGCGAGGTGGACGTCTTCGGGCAGTACGACCACCTCGAGGTGTGGAACCACGAGCGGTTCGTCACCAAGCTCGCGAACGATCCGTACACCGACGCCGACGCGCGCGCGCTCGCCGACTTCGGGATCTGACGCCCCCGGGGTGCCGCCGCCATGCCCGTTCACGTGCCCGTCATGGCCGCCGAGGTCGTGGAGGCGCTGCGGCCGGCGCGAGGCGGGCTCTTCGTGGACTGCACCGTGGGCGCCGGCGGCCACGCCCGCGCCCTGCTGGCCGCCGGCGCCACGCGGCTTGTCGGGATCGACCGCGACGGCGAGGCGCTCGACCGCGCCCGCGAGACGCTGGCGGAATGGGGCGACCGGGTGGCGCTCGTGCACGGCGACTACCGCGACCTCGCGCGGCTGCTCGACGAGCGCGGGGTGATGACGGTGGACGGCGCCGTCGCGGACTTGGGTGTGTCGTCGCTGCAGCTCGACGGCGCGGGGCGGGGCTTCAGTTTCAGGAGGGACGAGGCGCTCGACATGCGGATGGATACCAGCCGGGGCCCGACGGCGGCCGACCTGGTGGCCTCCGCCGGGGAGCAGGCGCTCTCGGACGTGATCTTCCGCTTCGGCGAGGAACGCCGGTCGCGGGCGATCGCGCACGCGATTGTCGAGGCCCGGCGCACCGCACCCGTGGACACGACGGCGCGGCTTGCCGCCATCGTGCGCCGCGTCGTGGGGCGATCCGGCCGGATCGATCCGGCCACGCGGACGTTCCAGGCGATCCGGATCTGGGTCAACGGCGAACTCGACGGGCTGGAGGCGTTCGTCCGCACGGCGTGCGGCCGGCTGGGCGCCGGCGCGCGCCTGGGGGTGATCACGTTCCACTCGCTCGAGGACCGGCCCGTGAAGCACACGCTCCGGGCCCTTGCGGGCGAGTCCGGCCCGCTGCGGCTCGTCACGAAGAAGGCCGTGGTCCCCGGGGCGGAGGAGCGGCGGGCGAACCCGCGCGCGCGCAGCGCGCGGCTCCGCGTGATTGAGCGGATGGAGTGACGTGATGGCGAAGAGACACGAACCGGCGGACGCCATCGCCTACAGCATCCCCCGGGAGGTCGAGAACCACCCGGTGCGCGTGGTGGACCGCGCCCGCCGGCGCGACATGCTGCGGCTGGCCGGCGTCGTGGCGCTGCTGCTCGTCGGCCTGCTCGTGGTGGCCGGCCTGCACTCGGAGTGGCTGGCCCTCGGCTACGACCTGGCGCGGCTCGAGAAGGCGCGCGCGGCGGGCGAGGCGGAGCAGCGCCACCTCAGGCTGGAGCTCGAGACGCTGCGCGCGCCGGAGCGGATTGAGCGCCTTGCGATCCAGGACCTGAACCTGGTCGCGCCGTCGCAGACGGAAGCCGTCGTGCTCGAGCGCGTCAGGCAGGCCGCCGCGCCGGCGCGCACGCTCGTGGCGCGCCGGCAGGCGCCGGAGGGCGGAGCCGGCGGCCATGAATGAGCCGGCCGGGCGGGCGTGGCTGGCGGCGATGCGCGCGCGCGTGCTCGTCATGGCGGCGTGCCTCGCCCTGTGGGCGGGGGCGATCGAGGCCCGCCTCGTCCACCTCCAGGTGTTCCAGCGGGACGCGCTGGAGGCGGCCGCGGCCGGACAGCGGAACCGGACCCTCGCCGCCGATGCTAGGCGCGGCGACATCGTGGATCGGGCCGGGCGCCTGCTGGCGACGAGCGTGGACGCCACCTCCATCTGCGCGATCCCGAAGGAGATCGACGATCCCGGCGCCGTCGTGGCCGCAGTCTGCGCCACCCTCGGCGACTGCACCGCGGAGGAGCGGCGGCTCTTCGCGCAGCGACTCGGCCAGAAGGACCGCGCGTTCGCGTTCCTGCGGCGCCAGGCCTCGATCGAAGCGGCCGCGCAGGTGGAGCGCCTCGGCTTGCAGGGCGTCTTCATGAAGGCCGAGCCCCGGCGCTACTACCCGAACCGCGAGCTCGCGGCCCACGTGCTCGGACACCTCGGCACCGACAACCAGGGCCTGGCCGGCATCGAGCAGTCGTACGAGTCGAGGATCAGGGGAACGGCCGGGCAGATCATCGTCAAGGTCGATGCGAACAAGAGCGCGTTCAGCCGCGTCGAGATCCCCCCGGTGCCGGGCGACACGATCGAACTCACCATCGACGCGTACCTCCAGCACATCGCCGAGCGGGAGCTGGAGCGCGGCGTCGCGGAGCACCGCGCGCTGGGCGGGACGGTCATCGTCATGGCCCCCCGGACCGGGGAGATCCTCGCGATGGCGAACGCGCCCGCGGTCAACCCGAACGCGTACCGGGACTACACGCGCGAGGCGTGGATGAACCGCGCCGTCCAGGCCATCTACGAGCCCGGCTCGACGTTCAAGATCGTGACCGCGTCGGCGGCCATGGAGGAGCGGACGTTCCGGCCGACCGACGCGTTCGACGTGAGCGCGGGTCAGATCCGCCTCGCCGGACGGGTCGTGTCCGACACGCACCGGTACGGCGTGCTCAGCTTCACCGACGTGATCGTGAAGTCGAGCAACGTGGGCGCGATCAAGATCGGCCTCGGCGTGGGCGCCGAGCGCCTGGGCCGCTATGCGCGCCGGTTCGGCTTCGGCGAGCGCCTTTCGGTCGATCTGCCGGGAGAGACGCGGGGCCTCCTGTTGGATTCGGCCCAGTGGAACCAGAGCGGCCTCATGTCCATCGCGATGGGCTACCAGATCGGCGTGACGCCCCTCCAGATGGCCGCGGCGGTGTCGGCGGTGGCCAACGGCGGCGTCCTGCTGCGACCGCGCATCGTCCGCGCGCTGAGGCGGGGCGGCGTGCGCACCGGGGTGATGCCGCAGGAGCTGCGCCGCCCGATCTCCGAGGCGACCGCCTCCGAGATCGTGTCCATCATGGAGCAGGTCGTGGAGCGCGGCACCGGGACCGCCGCGCGGGTGGCCGGCTACTCGGTGGCCGGCAAGACCGGCACGGCGAGCAAGGCCGTCGCCCGGGGGTACTCGAAGACGGACTACCAGTCCTCGTTCGTCGGCTTCGTGCCGTCCCGGCGGCCGGCTTTCACAATCCTGGTGGTCATCGACTCGCCGCACGCCGGGGCGATCTACGGCGGGGCGGTCGCGGCGCCGGTCTTCCAGCGGATCGCGAACGCGGCGCTGCGCTACGCCGGCGTGCCGCCGACAATCAACCCGCTGCCGCCGGTGCTCGTGAAGGCGTCGCTGGAGGATCCTCCGCCGGTGGAGTTGGTCCAGGCCTCCGCGGCGGCCGGCCCGCCTCGCATCAGCGTGCTGACCGCGCCGCCCACGGTGCCGGACGTGCGCGGTCTCGGGGCGAGGGAGGCCGCCCGCCGCCTGTCGCGCCTCGGGCTCCTCGTGCGGCTCACGGGCGACGGCGTCGTCATCGCCCAGGACCCCGCCGCCGGCTCCGTGCTCGAACCCGGCCGCGTGTGCCGCGCGTGGCTCGGCCGCCTTTCTTCCCTGCCTCCTGCTCCGGCGCCCGCCCCATGACGCTCCGGGACCTCCTCATCGTGCTGGACGGGCCCGGCCTTCGCGCACCGGGCGCAGGCGGCGCCGAGACGCCGGCGGGAGGCGTCCCGGTTCTCGACGTGGTGTGCGACTCGCGCGCCGTGTCGCCGGGCGCGGTGTTCGTGGCGCTGCGCGGCCAGCGCGTCGACGGGGCCGCCTTCGCGGCGCAGGCCGCCTCGACGGGCGCGTGCGCCGTCGTGTCGGAGGCGGACGCGCCGCCGCAGTTTCCCGTGCCGTGGGTGCGGGTCACCGACGCCCGCCTGGCCCTGGCGCTGCTGGCCGCGAGCGTGCACGGCCACCCCAGCCGGTCGATGCGCGTGGTCGGCATCACGGGCACCAACGGCAAGACCACGACCTCGTTTCTGGCGCAGGCGGTCTTCGAGGCAGCCGGCATCCGCTGCGGCCTGCTCGGCACGGTGCACTACCGGGTCGGAGCCGAGGCACAGGACGCGGTTCGGACGACGCCCGAGGCCCCGGAATTGCAGCGCCTGCTCCGCGAGATGGCCGGGGCCGGCTGCGGCGCGTGCGTGATGGAGGTGTCGTCGCACGCGCTGGCGCTGAAGCGGGCGGACGGCACCGAATTCGCCGCCGCCGCCTTCACGAACCTGACGCGGGACCACCTCGACTTCCACGGCGACATGGATCGGTACTTCGCGGCGAAGCGCCGGCTCTTCGATCTGCTGCCGGACGGCGCGCCCTCCATCGTGAACGTGGACGACCGGCGCGGGGCGTCGCTCGCCGCCTCGCGGCGCCCCTGCGTCACCTTCGCCGTCGACGCCCCCGCCGACGTCCGCCCCGCGGCCATGCCCGCCTCCCTCGCCGCGCTCGACTTCAGCGTGGCCGCCCGCGGCGTGACCCTGCGCATCTCGTCGCCCCTCGCCGGCCGGTTCAACCTCTCCAACCTGCTCGCCGCCGCCGCGATCGGCGTCGCGCTGGACCTGCCCGCGCAGGCGATCGAAGCCGGACTGTCCTCGGTGGCCTCGGTGCCGGGCCGGTTCCAGGTCGTCTCGTCGGCCGCCGACGACGTGACGGTGATCGTGGACTACGCGCACACCGACGACGCCCTCAGGAACGTCCTGGAGGCGGTGCGCGCGATGGCGGGCGCGCGGCTGACGACGGTGTTCGGCTGCGGCGGGGATCGGGACCGCGCGAAGCGGCCGCTGATGGGGGACGTCGCCGCGCGCCTCAGCGACCTGGTGGTGGTCACTTCCGACAACCCGCGATCGGAGGATCCCGAGCGCATTCTCGACGACATCGAGCGGGGCATCCCGCCGCACCGCCCCAGGCTGCGCCTGGCCGACCGCCGGGTCGCGATCGGCCGGGCCATCGAAGGGGCCGGCGCGGGCGACGTCGTGGTGGTGGCGGGCAAGGGGCACGAGAAGAAGCAGGTGATCGGCGACCGGGCGCTGCCGTTCGACGACGCCGCCGTCGCGCGCGACGCGCTCGACCGGCGCCGCCTCCGGAGCACGCCGTGAGCGCCGCGGTGACGCTGACGGCGGCCCAGGCGGCGAAGGCCATGGGCGGCGTGCTGGCCGCAGGACCGGCTGGCGCCCCGCTGGACGCGTTCTCGATCGACACGAGGACGCTGCGCGCCGGCGACCTGTACTTCGCCATCATCGGCAAGCGGTTCGACGGCCACCGCTTCGTCGCCGACGCGCTCGGCGCGGGCGCGGCGGGCGTCGTCGTGTCGGCCGCCGGCGCCGTCCCGCGCCGCCTCGAGCGGGGCGCGATCGTCATCAGGGTCGAGGACACCACGCGCGCGCTGCAGCGCCTGGCGCAGCACGTCCGGCGCGAGTCGCGGGCGCAGGTGGTGGCCGTGACCGGCAGCGTGGGCAAGACGACCACGAAGGAGATGACGGCCGACCTGCTGGCCCTCGGCCACCGCGTGTTCCGCGCTCCGGGTAACTTCAACAACCACATCGGCCTTCCGCTGTCGCTCCTCGAACTCCGCCGCGGCCCGGACATCGCCGTCGTCGAGCTCGGCATGAGCCATGCCGGTGAGATCCGGGCGCTCGTGGAGGTGGCGGAGCCGGACGTGCGCGTCTGGACGACGGTGGCCGAGGTCCACTCCGCGTTCTTCGCGTCGATCGAGGCGATCGCCGACGCCAAGGCCGAGATCCTCGAGGGGGCGGACCGCGCGTCGCTCGTGGTGGCGAACGCGGCCGACCCGCTGGTGATGGCCCGGGTTCGCGCGACGGCGGCGCAAGTCGTGACCTTCGGCGTCGGCGTGCCGGCCGACGTCTCGGCGGCGCACGTGGCCGATCTGGGCGTGGCGGGGACGCGCGCCACGGTCACGACGCGCGCGGGCGCATTCGAGCTCGACGTGCCGCTGTTTGGCCGCGGGCACCTGGCCAATGCGCTGGCCGCGATCGCCGTGGCGTCGCACTACGGGGTGCCGCTCGCCGACGCCGCTTCCCGCGTGGCCGCCATGAAGGCGTCGCCGAGGCGCGGCGAGGTCTGGCGCCTGGCCGGCGGCGTGACGCTCGTGGACGACTCGTACAACTCGAGTCCCCGCGCGCTGGAAGCCGCGCTGGACGCGCTCGCGGCCGAGCGCGGCTGCGAGCGGCGGCTGGCCGTGCTCGGCGAGATGCTCGAACTTGGCGTCGACACCGTCGCCTTCCACGAGCGCGCCGGCCACGCGGCGGCGCGCGCGGGGCTGGCGCAGCTGTTGACCGTGGGCGGCGCGCCGGCGCGCGCCATGGCGGACGCCGCCGTGGCCGGCGGGATCCCGGCGGAGGCCGTGGCCCACTTCGCCACCAGCGACGAAGCGGCCGACGCCGCCGCCCGTGCGGTGCGGCCCGGCGACGTCGTGCTCGTGAAGGGATCGCGGGGCGTCCGCACCGACGTGGTGGCGGACCGCCTGAAGGCGGGTGCGCCGTGACGGGCCCGCAGTCGACAGGCGGGTTCTCGGTTCGCGGGATGCGCGCCGTCGTGGTCGGCGGCGGCGCCAGCGGAACGGCGGCCGCCCGGCTGCTCGCGGAGCGCGGCGCGTCGGTCACGCTGACCGACGTGCGCGCGGCGATCGACAGCCAGGTGGCGCTGCAGGCGGCTGGCGTCGCCCTCGTCCTCGGCTCCAACCCGGCCGCGCTCGCCGCGGGCGCGGACCTCGTCGTCCTGAGCCCGGGCGTGCCGATCACGCAGCCGGCCGTCGCCGCGGCGCGCCGCGCGGGCGTCCCCGTCATCGGTGAGATCGAACTGGCGTCGCGCTGGCTGCGCGGACGGATCGTGGCGATTACCGGCACGAAGGGCAAGTCCACGACCACCGCGCTGACGGGCAGGATCCTGGCCGAGGCGGGCTACGACGCCCCAGTCGGCGGCAACATCGGGACGCCGCTCGCCACGCAGGTCGCCTCCTCGACGCCCGCGACGATCCACGTGGTCGAGGTCAGCAGCTTCCAGCTCGAGACGACCGACACGTTCCACCCATGGATCGCGGCGCTGCTCAACCTGACGGAGGACCACCTCGATCGCCACGCCAGCTTCGAGGAGTACGCTGCCGCGAAGGCGCGCGTGTTCGCGCGACAGACGGAGGCCGACGTCGCCGTCGTCAACGCCGACGACGCCCGCGCCGTGGCGGTGGCGGAGGCGGGCCGCGCGCGCGTCGTGCGCTTCGCGCGAGACGCCCGGATCGACGCAGGCGTCACCGTGTCGGGGGGCTGGATCGTCGAGCGCGGAGGAAGCGGCGACGAGCGGCTGATGCGGGCCGGCGACGTGCGCCTGGTGGGCCCGCACCTGCTCGCCGACGTGCTGGCCGCGGCAGCCGTCGCGCGCGCGGCCGGCGCGCCTGCCGACGCGGTGGCCGGCGCCGTGTCGTCGTTTCGAGGCCTCGAGCACGCGATGGAGGTCGTCGGCGACATCGGGGGCGTCCGCTTCGTCAACGACTCGAAGGCCACGAACGTGGACGCGGCCCGCCACGCCATCGAGACGTTCGGCCCCGGCCTCGTCGTCATCATGGGCGGCCGCTTCAAGGGCGGCGACCTGGCGCGGCTCCGGCCCGCCCTGGCCGCCCGGCGCGCGACGGTCGTGGCGATCGGCGAAGCCGCGCCGCTCGTGCAGGACGCGCTGGACGGCGCGGCGACGGTGCGCCTGGCCGGATCGATGGCCGACGCCGTGCGGACGGCGGCCGACGCGGCCGCGCCCGGGGGGAGCGTGCTGCTGGCGCCGGCGTGCGCCAGCTTCGACATGTTCGAGGACTACGCCGCGCGCGGGCGGGCCTTCAAGGCCGAAGTCGAGGCGCTGCGGCGCGAAGGGGAACGGAGGAAGGAAGAGCGCCGACCCTGGCGTGAGCCGTGAGCAGTCGTCAGTCGGTTCCGCGCGGCTCGGAACTGGCTGCTGGGACCCCGCGCGGCCCCGCGCGGGGAGCTGGTGTCCGTGCCCAGGACCCGGCTGATGACTGCTGGCGGCTCACGCCCGGGCCCGTGCCCGGATCGGCCGGCGCCCTCTGTGTCGGCGTGAACACGGCGGGACTATAGAGATGGCCCGAAAGCTCAAGTGGGATGTCTGGCTGTTCGCCACGACGCTGGTGCTCGTGGCCGTCAGCATCCTCATGGTCTACAGCGCCTCCGAGGCGATCGCGGCGAGACAGGGCGAGGAGAATCCGTTCGTCGCGAAGCAGGTCCTGTTCGCCGTGCTGGGGCTGGTCTCGATGTTCGCCGCCATGCACGTGGACTACACGCGCTACCGCAACCCGCGGGTCATACTGGCCGTCATCGCCCTCACCGTCGTGGCGCTCCTGGCCGTGCTGATCGTGGGCCCGAAGATCAACGGCACGCGCCGGTGGTTCGGCGTGGGCGGTATCGGCATCCAGCCGTCCGAGCTGGCGAAGCTCACCCTGATCCTCGCCGCCGCCGCTTTCCTCGAGCAGCGGATGCGCCGCATCGACGAGATCAGGGCAATCGCGCCGCTCCTGAGCCTGGTGCTCCTGCTGGCCGCCCTGGTCATGGCGCAGCCCGACTACGGCAGCGCCGCGACGCTGATCGCCATCGTCGGCGTGATGATGTTCGCCGCGGGGCTGCCGCTGAAGTACCTCGCGGGCCTCGGCGGGCTGGCCGCGGGGGTCCTCGCGGGCCTCGCGGTCCTGGAGCCGTACCGCCTGCGCCGGCTGCTGGCCTTCCTCGACCCCTGGCAGGACCGGTTCGGCGACGGGTTCCAGGTCGTGCAGTCGATCATCGCCGTCGGAACCGGCGGCGTGGCGGGCCGCGGCCTCGGGTACAGCGTGCAGAAGCTCTTCTACCTGCCCTACCCGCAGACGGACTTCATCTTCGCGGTCCTGTCCGAGGAACTCGGGCTCGTCGGCTCGACGGCGATCGTCGCGTGCTTCGCCGTCATCGCGTGGCGCGGGCTGAGGACCGCCCTGCGAGCGCCGGACGCCTTCGGGTCGTTCCTGGCGCTCGGCCTGACCGCGATGATCGCGGTGCAGGCCTTCGTCAACATCAGCGTCGTGCTGGGGATGCTGCCCACCAAGGGCATCACGCTCCCGTTCGTCAGCGCCGGCGGCTCGTCGCTCCTTGTGAGCCTGGCCGGCATGGGCGTGCTGCTCAACATCTCGCAGCACGCGTCGGCGACGTCATAGGAGGAGCCGTGCTGGGCCGCACGCAGCGCGTGCACTTCGTGGGAATCGGCGGGATCGGGATGAGCGGGATCGCGGAGCTCCTCTCGAACCTCGGGTACGCCGTCAGCGGCACCGACCTCAAGATGTCCGAGGCCGCTCTGAGGCTGCGCGCGATCGGCGTGCACATCGCGCTGGGCCACGACGCGGCGCACGTCGGCGACGCCGACGTCGTCGTGTACTCCTCGGCCGTGCGCCCCGACAATCCCGAGATCGCCGAAGCCCACCGGCAGCGGATCCCGGTGATCCCCCGGGCCGAGATGCTGGCCGAGCTGATGCGGCTGCGCTCGGGGATCGCGGTGGCCGGCGCCCACGGCAAGACCACCACCACGTCGATGGTGGCGCTGGTCCTCGAGCGGGCAGGGCTGGACCCGACGGCCGTCATCGGCGGCCGCCTGTCCGCCTTCGGCAGCAACGCCCGGCTCGGCCGGGGCGAGTACATGGTGGCGGAGGCCGACGAGAGCGATCGGTCGTTCCTGAGGCTCGCGCCGGTGGTGGCGGTCATCACGAACATCGACCGCGAGCACCTCGAGGCCTACCGCGACTTCGACGACTTGCGCCAGGCGTTCCTCGAGTTCGCGAACAAGGTGCCGTTCTACGGCGCCGTCGTCGCATGCGCCGACGATCCGCAGGTGCGGAGCCTCGTGCCGGCGATGACCCGGCGGGTGATCACGTACGGCCTCGCCGAGGAGACCGCGGACGTGCGCGGCCTCGATGTTGCCCACGAGGGGCGCCGCTGGACGTGCCGGGTCGTGGCGGGGGCCGGCCTGGCCCGCGCCATCGGACGCCGCGGCGGGCTCGCGTCGCCGCTGTGCGATCTGCGCCTCGAGATTCCCGGCTGGCACAACCTGCAGAACGCCCTCGGGGCGCTGGCCGTCGGCCTCGAGCTCGGCATCGACGCCGGCACGGTGGCGGCGGCCCTCGGCTCGTTCCGCGGCGTCGACCGCCGCTTCCAGGAGATCGGCGAAGCCGGGGGCGTGCTCGTCATCGACGACTACGGCCACCACCCGACCGAGATCCGGGCGGTCCTGGACGCCGCGCGGGCGTCGCTGGGCCGGCGGCTGGTCGTGGCCTTCCAGCCGCACCGCTACACGCGCACCGGGCGGCTCCTCGGCGAGTTCGGTCCCGCCCTGGCGCAGGCCGACGCGCTGGTGCTGGCGGACGTCTACGCCGCCGGAGAGGAGCCGATCTCCGGCGTGACCGTGGAGGCGCTCGCCGCGGCCGTCGCACCGCACGTGGGCGGGCCGATCCGCATCGCGCGCACCCTCGACGACGTCATCGGCGAGGTGCGGGCGCTGGCGCGGCCGGGCGACGCGGTGATCACGCTCGGCGCCGGGTCGATCGGCACGATTTCGGCGAGGATGCTCGACGCCCTGGCCGGCGGGGCGGGGGGACGGGCCTGAGATGGCAGTGACCGCTCCGGCCGATCGGCGGTTCAGACGGAGCCAGATCCACGCCACGCGGCGGCGGCGCCTGCGCGCCCGGCCAGTCTACCGCGCGCTGCGCGCGGCCGGCGTCCTGGGCCTCGCCTCCGCAGGGGCGATCTGGGCGGCCGGGGCCGTCGCCCGGGTGCCGTGGTTCGACGTCCGCCACATCGAGGTCAGCGGGAACCAGCGGCTGCACGAGACCGAGGTGGCTGGCCTGCTCGACGGGCTGATCGGCGAGCGCCTGCTCGCGGTCGACCTCGAGCGCTGGCGGGCGCGGCTGCTCGCGTCGCCCTGGGTCGCCGACGCGCGGCTGCGGCGGCGGCTGCCGGCCACGATCCGCGTGGAGGTCCGTGAGCGGGCGCCCCTGGGTCTCGCTCGCGTCGCCGAGGACCTCTATCTGGTCGACGCGTCGGGCGCCGTGATCGACGACTACGGGCCGCGCTACGCGGAGCTCAACCTGCCGGTCATCGACGGGCTCGTCGCGCGACCCGCCTCCAGGCCGCCGGCAATCGATCCGAGGCGCTGGCGGCTCGCGTTCCGGCTGCTGGCCGAACTGAGGACGCGGCCGGAGCTGGCGACGCGCGTGTCGCAGGTGGACGTGAGCAACCTGCACGACGCCCGCGTGATCCTGGAGGGCGACCCGGCCATTGTCCGTCTCGGCGACGCGCAGTTCCTGGAGCGGCTGGAGTCGTACGTGGGGCTGCAGGCGACGCTGCGCGAGCAGGTGCCGGACATCGACTACGTGGACGTGCGCTTCGGCGAGCGCGTCTACGTCGGGTTGTCGCCGGCCCCGGCCGCGGCGCCCGTGCAGGAAGGCGCCGCGGCGGCGGCCGGCAGGCCGCGCGCGCGGACGCAACGGTGAGCGGGGGAGTCGTGGCGCGAAGGGAACGGCATCTGGTCGGGCTGGACCTCGGGACCTCCAAGGTGGCGGCCATCGTCGGCGAGCTGACCGGCGGCGGCGAGGTCGAGATCGTCGGCCTGGGCACCGCCGACTCGGAGGGCATCCGCCGCGGCGCGGTGATCAACCAGGAGGCGGCGATCGCGTCCATCCAGAAGGCCGTCGAGGCGGCCGAGCTGACGGCCGGCGTCGAGATCGACAACGCCCTCGTGTCGCTGACGGGCACGCACGTCAAGGGCTTCAACAGCCGGGGCGTCGTCGCCGTGGCGGGGCGCACGCGGGAGATCACGCGCGACGACGTGCGGCGGGCCATCGACGCCGCCCGCGCCGTGAGCCTGCCCAACGGCCGCGAGATCCTGCACGTGCTCCCGCAGGACTTCGTCGTCGACGAGGAGGACGGGATCAGCAATCCCGTCGGGATGAGCGGGTCGCGCCTCGAGGTCAACGTCCACATCGTCACCGGCGGCACGACGACGACGCAGAACATCCTGTCGTGCGTGAACAAGGCGGGCGTGAACGTCAGGGAGCCCGTGCTCGAGCAGCTGGCCTCCAGCGAGTCCGTGCTCACCCCCGACGAGCGGGAGCTGGGCGTCGCGCTGGTCGACATCGGCGGCGGAACGGCCGACTTGGCGATCTTCGAGCGGGGCTTCCTCTGGCACACGGCCGTCATGCCCATCGGCGGCGACCACTTCACCAACGACATCGCCGTCGGCCTGCGCATGCCGATTCCGGAGGCCGAGAAGCTGAAGCGGCGCTGCGGGTGCGCGCTGTCGGCGCTGGTGGGCGACGACGAAACCATGGACGTCGCCAGCGTGGGCGGCCGTGCCCCCAGGACGATGGCGCGCCGCATTCTGTCGGACGTCCTGCAGCCGAGGGCCGAGGAGCTGTGCCACCTCGTCTGGGACGAGATCCACCGCGCCGGCTACGAGAAGTCCCTCAACTCCGGGATCGTGCTCACGGGCGGCGCGGCCAACCTCGAAGGCCTCGTCCAGATCGCCGAGCAGATCTTCGACATGCCCGTGAGGCGCGGCGTGCCCGCCGGCCTGGGCGGGCTCGCCGACCACATCGTGAATCCCTCGTTCGCCACCGCCGTCGGCCTCATCCTGCGGGCCAGGCGGCAGCGGGCGCACGACGTCAACCAGGCGCCCAGGCGGGGCATCGGCATGCTGACCGACCTCGTGCGGGGCGTCTTCAAGGAATTCTTCTAGGCCGCGATGGAATCGCCAGCAGCGGAGGCCCCGATGCCGTACTCGACCGACATCCCCCACACCCCCGGGGCGCGGACCGCCGCGTCGCCTTTCCGGATGACGATGGACGACACGTCGCAGACCGGCGCCCGCATCAAGGTGATCAGCGTCGGAGGCGGCGGCGGGAACGCGGTGAACCGGATGGTCCGCGAGGGCTTCGACGGGGTGCAGTTTGTCGTGGCCAACACCGACGTCCAGGCGCTGCGCCTGAACGCGGCGCCGATCAAGGTCCAGCTCGGCGAGAAGCTGACGAAGGGCCTGGGCGCCGGCGCCGATCCGACAATCGGCCGGCAGGCCGCGCTCGAGGATACCGAGAAGCTGGTGGAGGCCATCGGCAGCGCCGACCTCGTGTTCGTGACGGCGGGACTGGGCGGCGGCACCGGCACGGGCGGCGCGCCCATCATCGCGAGCCTGGCCAACCAGCTTGGCGCCCTGACCATCGCCGTCGTCACGCGCCCGTTCACCTTCGAAGGGCGCAAGCGCGCGCTCCAGGCCGAGCGCGGCCTCGAGGAGCTGCGCGGGTGCGTGGACAGCGTCATCACAATCCCGAACGAGCGCTTGATCAGCACCATCGACCGCACGACGTCGCTGCTCGACGCCTTCGCGGCGGTGGACGATGTCCTTCGGCAGGCCATCCAGGGCATCTCGGACCTGATTCTCCTGCCGGGGCTCATCAATCTGGATTTCGCCGACGTCAAGACGATCATGACGGGGATGGGCGTGGCCGTGATGGGCACCGGCGTCGGGCGCGGAGAGACGCGGGCGATGGACGCCGCGCGCAAGGCGATCTCGAGCCCGCTCCTCGAGGACGCGTCCATCGACGGCGCGCGCGGCGTCATCATCAACGTCACCGGCGGAGCGGACCTCTCGCTCGTCGAGGTCCACGAGGCGTCCACGATCATCCACGAGGCCGCGCACGAGGAGGCGAACATCATCTTCGGCGCCGTCATCGACCCGCGGCTCGACGGCGAAGTGAAGCTGACGGTGATCGCCACGGGCTTCGACCGGGAGGGGGCCCGCGGCGTGGTGCCCGGCAGCGCAGCGCGGACGCCGGTGGATCTGAGCGCCTACACCGCGTGGCTGGGGGGAGATCCGGCCGGCGCGCGGCTGAACCTCGCCCGGCGGCACGGCGTGGGCGTGGTCGCGCCAGCCTCGCCGCTCGCCCTGACGCTCGACGCGGAGGAAGAGGAACCCGCCGCGGCCGCCGCGGGCGGGAGCGGCGCCGACGCGCTCGACGTGCCGGCGTTCATGAGGCGCGTCCAGCAGGCCTAGCCGAGCGGAACACGGCGTACAACCACGGCAGCCTCGATCGCCGCCGCCGGAGCACGAGTTCCAGCACCGCCGGCGCCCGGGCGCAGGCCGCGGCGGCGCGCCCCGAACGCGCATGAGCCACGCACCGCACCGGGACCGGACATCGCGCGGACGCCTCCGCGAGGCCGGCGTCGTCCGCAAGACGCACGCCGGCCGCCTGCGCATCGCCCTCGCGTTCCCCAACAGCTACTTCGTCGGCATGTCGAACCTGGGCTTCCAGACGGCGTACCGGCTGCTCAACCAGCCGGATGACGCCGTCTGCGAGCGCGTGTTCCTGCCGCAGGGACCGGACCTCGCGTCCGGCCTGGCCCGGCCGGGCACGCTGGCGACTGTCGAGTCGGGCACGAAGGTCCGGGAGTTCGACGTTCTCGCCTTCTCCGTGTCGTTCGAGTGGGACTATCCGAACCTCGTGCGCCTGCTCCGCCTCGCGGGCCTGCCGGTATACGCCGCCGGGCGCGACGCGCGGCACCCCCTCGTCATCATCGGCGGCGCCGTCACGTTCCTGAATCCCGAACCGCTGGCCCCGTTTGCCGATGTGGTCGCCGTCGGCGAGGGAGAAGCGCTCGTGCCCGCCCTCGTGCGCGCGCTCGCGCGCGGCCGCGACCGAGCGCGCGCGCTCCGCGCGCTCGCGGCGGAACCCGGGTTCTACGTGCCCGCCTTCGTGGACGCCCGCTACGGGCCTGACGGCACCATCGAAGCCTTCGAGCCGCGCCCCGGATCGGGCGCGACGGTGCCGATTCGCAAGGCCGTGCTGTCCGCCTCCGCCTGTGCCGATCCGCCGGCGACGGCCGTCTTCACGCCCGACACCGAGTTCGGCTCGCGCCTGCTCGTCGAGGCGGTCCGGGGCTGCGCGAACCTGTGCCGGTTCTGCTGGGCGGGTTACAACTACCTCCCCGTGCGGCCGTTTCCCGCCGACCGCATCCTCGAGATCGCGCGGGCCGCGCGGCCCCACACGAGCCGGATCGGCCTGGTCTCGATCGCACTGTGCGATCACCCCGAGATCGAGCGCCTGCTCGGGGAGTTGATCCGCATGGGCTACTCGATCAGCCCCTCCTCGCTGCGGCTCGACGACCTCACGGAACCCGTCCTGCGGCTGCTCCGCGAGGCCGGAGAGCGGTCGATCACGATCGCGCCCGAAGCCGGATCCGACCGGCTGCGGCGCGTGATCAACAAGCACTTCACCAACGAAGACATCCTCTCCCGGGCCGACCTGATCTTCGCGAGCGGGTTCGAGAACCTGAAGCTCTACTTCATGATCGGCCTGCCGACGGAAACGGGCGAGGACCTCGAGGCCATCCGCGACCTCGTTCTGGCCCTCCGGGAGCGCCTGATCGCGCACGGCCGCGCCAGGGGCCGCGCCGGGCGCATCACCGCGAGCGTCAACCCGCTCGTGCCGAAACCGGGCACGGCCTACCAGTGGATGCCGATGGCAGCGCCCGCATCCATTGAGCGGGCCGTCCGGCGGCTCCGGGCGCTGACCGCCGGCATCGGCGGCGTGACGTTCTCGATGAAGTCCGGGCGGCATGCGGTCATCCAGGCCTTGCTGTCGCTCGGCGACCGACGGGTCGCCCCGGTCGTTGTCGCGGCCGAGCGCAACGGGGGGCAGTGGCGGAGCGCGCTGGCGGAGACGGGCGTCGACGCGTCGTTCTACGTCCACCGGGACCGGTCGCGCGACGCCGTCTTGCCGTGGGAGATCCTCGACAGCGGCGCGCGGACGGCGTTCTACCGGGCCGAGTTCGCCAGGAGCCTCCGGGCGGAGCCGACCGGCCCGGGCGCCGCGGGCCGCTAGTCGGCCGCCGCCACCTGCTCCTCGTACTCGGCATAGGCCTGCAGGATGAACTCCCGCATCCGGTCCTGCGCCGCGGCGTCGGTCACCGGCCGCAGCAGGGCGAAGCTCCGCCGCTCGCCGTTGACGGAGTACTGGCGCGCCGGGAAGGTGACGTTCCGGCCGGTGCCGTTGCGTCGCTCCCAGATGCCGAAGCCAATCAGCTTCAGCCCGTCCAGCGCGCCTTCGGTGAAGTGCAGCTCGGCATCGGCGAGCTTGCCGGGCGGGTTTCCCCGATCGTTCTGCGCGAACCTGACCACCATGATGCCTCCTCTCGTGGCTGCGCCGCGCCCGTCGCCGTCGGCCGGTGCGCGGGCGGCAGGGTCGCGGGCCGGAGTGGTCGGGTGAACCCGGCGCGGCGAGCGGCGTCGTGATGGCCGGCCCGCGACACACCGGGGCGGAGGCAAGGCGGATGCCCGGTCGGGCCGGCGCCGATCCGGCCGGGCATCTCCTTGCAGCGCCAGCGGATCGGGCGCGGAGCCACGGTCACGGGAGCGCCAGCGCTCGCGAGGCTGCCGGCCGAGGACAACGCCGGTTGCGGCGGTCAATCCGCGCTGAACATCACGACCTGGGCCAGCGCGATGGTTTCCGCGTGCGTGATCGTCAGAAGCGAGGCCGTCGCGCCCAGGCGCTGGAAGTGGCCGAGCGCGCCGCCGCGCAGGACGAGCCGGGGCGGCCCGCTCCCGCGCGCGACTTCGATGTCGCGCCAGGTGACGCCCCGGGCGAGGCCGGTGCCGAGGGCCTTCATCGCGGCCTCCTTGGCGGCGAAGCGGCCGGCGTAGTGCGGCGCGGGACGGGCTTTGCGCGAGCAGTACGCGATTTCGGCGTCGGTGAAGATACGATGGAGAAAGCGGTCGCCGTACCGCGCCAACGCGCGCTCGATACGGGGGATGTCCGTCGCGTCGAGCCCGATGCCGAGAATCCTCATGCGTCTCAGTATGCCCGAAGTCCCCCTCGCGGACGGCTTCGAATGGGCGCTCCACCCCTTCGGGCCCGCCCTGCGCTGCGGCCCGCTTCACGGCCTGGCCAGGCACTGCTTCACCACCCGCGCGCCGGCGCTCGGCCGGGGGCCCTCGGACGCCTCGGCCGGCTGGCTCGCGGTTGCCGGCGCGATGGGCCTGGCGCCCGACCGCCTGCTCAGGCTCCGCCAGGTCCACGGGACGGCGGTCGTCGCCCTCCATCGGGTCGACGGCGTCCCGGCGGCGGACCTGGACTGGAGCACGGGCGACATCCTCGTGAGCGACCGGGACGATGTCGCCCTGTGCGTGCGCGTCGCGGACTGCGTGCCGATCCTCCTCGCAGACCGCGCCTCCGGCGTCGTGGCCGCCGTGCACGCCGGCTGGCGCGGAACCGCGGCCGGCGCGGCCGCAGCCGCCGTCGAATCGCTGGCCTCGGCGTATGGCGTGCGGCCAAGGAACCTGGTCGCCGCCATCGGTCCGAGCATCGGTCCGTGCTGCTACCGCGTGGGTGCTGAGGTCCGTGACGAGTTCGAGGCCGCCGGCCGGTGGCACGGCGAGCTGGACCGCTGGTTCAGCGCCGAGCCGTCTTCGCCGGCGCTCTGCGGAATCCCCGGACGCGACCCGGCGGACTCCGGCCTCCGCGCCCCGCTCTTCCTCGACACGTGGGCCGCCAACGCCGACCAGTTGCGCCTGGCGGGCGTGCCGCCGGCACACGTCCATGCCTCGCGCCTGTGCACGTCCTGCTATCGCGAGGTGTTCCACTCGCACCGGGTCGATGGGGACCGGGCGGGGCGCATGGCGGGAGTGATCAGGAAGCGTCCGGGACCTGAGGGCAGGGAGCCGGCATCCGGAATCGGGACCTCGCGGTTCGGCGGGCGCCGTCGCGGCTGACTTCCTGCGCCCCGCCGTCGCGGGCCCGCTTCGACGACGGGCCGCTGATCGCGGACGGGCTCGCATCGTGCTAGTCTGGCCGTCATGTTGAGGAGTACGCCTGACGTGATTCCTGGCGCTGCGGGCGACGATCCCGCCAATCTCGAGCTTTCAGTCGACGACATGCGCCGCCTCGGCGAGGACGCCCTCGCCCGCGTCCTCGCGCACGTGGCCTCCATCGGCGCCCAGCCCGTCCGGGGCGAGATTGCCGCCGCTGAACTGTGCGCGGCGATGCGCGAGGCCGCGCCGGAACACGGCGCGCCGATCGAAACCGTGCTGGACCCGCTGTTCCGCGACTGGATCCCGCGGTCCTTCACCACGCCGGCGCCGGGCTACATGGCCTACATCCCGGGCGGCGGGCTCTACCCGGCGGCCGTGGCGGACTTCATCAGCGCTGCGACGAACCGCTTCACGGGGCTCTGGCAGGCCGCGCCGGCACTGGTGCAACTCGAAGCCAACGTTCTCGACTGGTTTCGCCAGTGGATGTCGTTCCCGCCCGAGACGCGCGGGCTCCTCACGACGGGCGGCTCGATGGCGGCGTTCAACGCCGTCCTCTGCGCGCGCGAACGGCACCTCGGCCGCGACGTGCGGCCGGGCGTGCTCTACCTGTCGACGCAGGCGCACCACTCGCTGGAGAAAGCCGCGAAGCTCGCGGGGGTGTTCCGCGACCGGGTGCGGCACGTCGCGGTGGACGCGCAGTACCGGATGCGCGTGGACGCGCTGCTGGACGCGGTGCGCGAGGATCGGGCCGCGGGACTGGCGCCGTTCATGGTGGTGTCGTCGGCCGGCACCACGAACACCGGGGCGGTGGACCCGCTCGACGCCATCGCGGACGCGTGCGCCGCCGAGGGGCTCTGGCACCACGTCGACGGCGCGTACGGCGCCTTCTTCCACCTCTGCCCGGAGCTGCGGCCGATCCTTGCCGGGCTGCCGCGCGCGGACTCGCTGACGCTGGATCCGCACAAGGGCCTGTTCCTGCCGTACGGCACGGGCGCCCTGCTGGTTCGTGACGGCGCCGCGCTGCGCGCCGTGCACGGCATGTCCGCGGGGTACTTGCCGGCGACGCCGGACCTCGACGAGTTCTACGACCCCGGCCAGTACGGACCGGACTTGTCGCGGGGATTCCCGGGGCTGCGGGTCTGGCTGTGCCTCAAGGTCTTCGGCGCGGCCCGCTTCCGCGCGGCGCTGGCGGAGAAGCGGAACCTGGCGGAACAGGCCTGCCGCCGCATCGCCGCCCTGCCCGGCATTGTCATGACGGCCCCGCCGCACCTGTCGCTCTTCGCGTTCCACGTGACGAGGCCCGGCGCGACGAGAGCGGAGGAGAACCTGGCGACCGCCGCGCTCCTCGAGCGGGTCACGCGCCGCGGCCGCGTCATGCTCACGGGCTGCACGGTGGACGGCGGGCGGTTTCTCGGGCGCGTCTGCGTGCTGAGCTTCCGCACGCGCCAGGCGCACGTGGACGCGTGCGTCGAGGACGTGGCGCAGGAACTCCCGTTCGTGTGGGAGGCCTGAGGCTGCCTCGCCCGGCCCGTCAGGCCCGCGGGGTCGGATCGAGGATTACGGCGTCCGGGGGCCGGGGTGTGACAGCCGCCCGCTCCGCTTCGTCCATCGCCTGGTTGGCGAGGCGGTCCGCGCGGGCGTTTTGTTCGCGGGAGAGGTGCTCGAAGCGCACCCGGTCGAGGCGGGCGGCGAGCAGCCTGGCTTCGGCGTGCAGCGGCTGGAGGCCCGCGTTCTTCACCTTGTACTCGCCGCGCATCTGGCAGACGAGCAGCAGGGAGTCGGATCGGACCAGCAGGTTCCGGTGGCCGTGTTCCACGGCGTAGCGCAGGGCCGCGAGCAGGCCGCGGTACTCCGCCACGTTGTTGGTGGCGATGCCGATGGCCTCGCCGAACTCCGCGACGAGCGAGCCGTCGGGCCGCGAGAGGCGCACCCCGAATCCAGCCGGGCCCGGGTTCCCGCGGGACCCGCCGTCGATGTGCGCGATAATCACGCCGCTACTCCTGGAGCCGGGCCGAGGCCGCGCCCGAGGCGCCGGCGTCGGCCGCCGCGCCCTCGGCGGCGGGCGCCTCGAGGTACAAGATGCGCTGACAGCTCTCGCACTGGACCACGCTGTCGTTCCGGCGGATCTCCTGGACCGTCTGCGGGCGGATGCGGACCTGACAGGCGGCGCACCGGCCGTCGCGGAGGGGCGCCACGGCGGAAGTCCTGCGGTGCCGCAGCACGCGCTCGAACAGCGCCAGGACCGGCGGGCTGAGCTCGGCGGCGACAGCCGCGCGCTCGGCGGCCAGCGTCCCGATGGCCTCGCCGGCGCCGGCCACCTCGGCCGCGAGGGCCTCCCGCCCGGCGTCGAAGGCGGCTCGATCCCGCTCGAACGCCTCTTCGGCGGCTCTCACGCGCTCTCGGACCTCGTCGAACTCGATCATGCGCTCCAGGAGGGCGTCCTCCTGTTTCCGGATTTCCTGCTGGGCGACCTCGATCTCCTTCTGCAGCGCCTGGTACTCGCGGTTGGTCTTCACCTCCATCAGCTGGTCCCGGTACTTCGACAGCCGGGCCTGCTGCACGGCGAGCTCCTTCTCGGCGTCGCGGCGGGCCGTCTGGTTCTCGGCCAGCAGAGCGCGCTGCGTCTCGAGGGCCTGTCGCGCGGCGTCAAGCGCCGCCGCCAGGGCCTCCTGGCGGGCGGGCTCGTCGGCAATCGTGCGGCGCGCGCGCTCGGCGGCGTCCTCGATCCGCTGGAGACGAACGACGCGTTCGAGATCAGGGTGCATGTCGCGTGGTGGGCCCACCAGGATTCGAACCTGGGACGGGCCGGTTATGAGCCGGCGGCTCTCACCGCTGAGCTATGGGCCCGCATAAGCTTACTGCGAAGAGCGCCCTTCGAGAAACGCCCGCAGCTTCCGGCTGCGCGACGGGTGCCGGAGCTTCCTGAGCGCCTTCGCCTCGATCTGGCGGATGCGCTCGCGGGTGACCGCGAAGCTCTGGCCCACTTCCTCGAGGGTGTGCTCCGAGCCGTCGCCGACGCCGAACCGCATCTTGATGACCTTCTCCTCGCGCGGCGTCAGGGTCTTCAGCACCGAGTCGGTCTGCTCCTTCAGGTTCAGGTTGATCACCGCGTCGGACGGCGACACGATGTTGCGGTCCTCGATGAAGTCGCCGAGGTGCGAGTCCTCCTCCTCGCCGATGGGGGTCTCGAGCGAGATTGGCTCCTGGGCGATCTTGAGCACCTTCCGGACCTTCGACACCGGGATGTCCATGCGGACGGCGATCTCCTCGGAGGTGGGCTCGCGGCCCAGCTCCTGCACGAGCGATCGCGACGTCCGGATGAGCTTGTTGATCGTTTCGATCATGTGAACCGGGATGCGGATCGTCCGCGCCTGGTCGGCGATGGCGCGGGTGATCGCCTGGCGGATCCACCACGTCGCGTAGGTCGAGAACTTGTAGCCGCGGCGGTATTCGTACTTTTTCACCGCTTTCATCAGGCCGGTGTTGCCTTCCTGGATCAGGTCGATAAAGCTCAG